>Ga0154020_10004648_pt1 | contig 16332 bp, 17 predicted proteins | sample Klosneuvirus_201_FD_109709 | JGI IMG/M metagenome (GOLD analysis project Ga0154020, IMG submission 109709) | Active sludge microbial communities from wastewater, Klosterneuburg, Austria - Klosneuvirus_20160825_MG | ecosystem: Engineered > WWTP > Aerobic digester > Activated sludge | place...
AAGTGGATCAGGAGGTCATTGCGGCACGAGCGGAAAATTTACAGTTGCAAAATCGTAACAACATGCTCGAAGCTGAAGTCAACGATCTGAAGCAAGGACTTGAAGCAATTGAAGAACGTGCTCGTAGCGACTTGGGTATGATCAAAGAAGACGAGATTCTCTTTCAGATCGTCAGAAATACCCAGCCCCAATCAACGCAACCCAATCCTGCGCAATAAATTTCCGCGAACTCTTGAGAAAATTGCGCGCCTAAAACCAAGCCGGGCAACTGCATCAATTCGTTTGCAACCACCCGGCTTAAGCAGAAAATTTTAACTATAATTTGCTTGAAAAATGATCAGAAATTCATATATCAATACCAGTCTTGTTTTGTATTCGATAAACACCATGGAGTAAAAGAATGAAAAGAATTCTTCTTTTTTTAGTAACTAATTTGGCCATTGTTGTTGTTCTAAGCATCACATTGCGTTTGCTTGGCGTTGAAAAAATCCTCGATGCGCAAGGAACCGGTCTGAATATCAACTCCTTGCTGATATTCGCAGCGGTATTCGGTTTTGGCGGTTCGTTCATGTCGCTTGCCTTGTCCAAATGGACTGCAAAACGCTTTACTGGCGCTCAAGTGATCGAAATGCCGCGAAATGCACAAGAACATTGGCTGGTCGCCACAGTGCAACGGCAGGCTGCAGCGGCTGGAATCGGTATGCCGGAAGTCGCTATTTACGATGCGCCGGATGTCAATGCATTCGCCACCGGTATGTCGCGCAATGATGCGCTGGTCGCGGTGAGCACCGGTCTTCTCAATACCATGAGCCAGGATGAAGCCGAAGCAGTGCTGGCGCATGAAGTCAGTCATATCGCCAACGGTGATATGGTAACTCTGGCGCTGATTCAAGGTGTCGTTAACACATTTGTCATTTTCCTATCGCGCGTCATCGGTCACACCGTCGATCGTGTCATATTTAAAACGGAAGAAGGTCATGGGCCCGCCTTCTGGATTACCAACATCGTTGCCGAAATCGTACTTGGTGTGCTGGCCAGTATTATCGTCATGTGGTTTAGCCGTCAGCGTGAATTTCGCGCCGATGCGGGCGGCGCCAGTCTGGCTGGAAGAGCAAAAATGATTGCCGCACTTCGCCGCCTGCAATTAGTGCATGAACAAGCGCACTTACCCAATCAACTCGCTGCTTTTGGTATTTCCGGTGGAAGTAACGGATTTTCTCGGCTATTCATGTCACACCCGCCTTTGGAAGAAAGAATCGCAGCGCTCGAGGCGCAGCACTAGAATTGTAGCCTAGACGTCTCTGTCACTCACGGCAAAACGCCGTACCGGTAGACTGGTACGGCGTTTTGCTTTTATGTTGCCGGGTAACGTTAAAACTGTGCTACCTACTGTTTCAACTATTCATCAATAGGATGTTTCACGCGAAAAATCTTGCCAGATAAAGGGAGGATTAACCGATGGTTTGGTTGGAATAAAGAAGGTTGCGGCATCCAGCACACCTATCAAACTGCGGCCGACCGTATGCATGATACCCATTCCCAACCCGATGGTAATACCATAAGCTGGTCCTACTTTTTGGCTGGTCAAAATAATATTCTTCGGCAGCTCCACCCAACCAGTCACTGCATTCGCTACACCGCTGGCAAATTTCTCGGCTGAATTATTAACATAGCTGTCAGATGCAATCACTTGAGACGAGAAAAGAAATAGTATTGAAAACACCCAAGACAGTTTAACAATGCTTCTCATCAAAGAATCTCCTTTATACAGTTTTATAATTAAATTTCTGTTTCTAACAAAGAAATGGCAGAAATATAGCGAAAGTTTACATCGTCATATTTAAACCGACAATTTTAATTTAGCAGAAATTACGGAATAAAATCGGGTAAACAGCAAGGTCTGCCGTATTCGCTCGTCGCCTCATACTGCAAAATATTCGCTAATGTTCATTTTCCTTTGATGATCCCGCTTCTGGCGGACATTCGCCGACAATTCCTCATCTTGCCGCAAGAAGAAAGCTTTTACAATGATTGCTACAGCAATCCAGTTATTATAAATTTACCCTATTAAATCAATGGATTTATTTTAATATTTCATACTTTGTGTAAGAATAGTATGACAAGTCACTCTGTTAAAAATATTTTGATAAAATTAGCGTACAAATCTTCTGGTATTAATAAATCCCTGCAGGATAATCATTCAGATTGATAAATCTATTTTAGAGGATGGGTGTTTTATGCAAAAAGGAAATGACACTTTGCAGATAGGAACCGTGAATTTCAAAACCATGTCAGCTCTTGTCAATTTTTTGAGTTTAAAATGCGCCAATAAAGAAAAATTCTTTTATCACCGCACAAAAAATTTCCTGTTAATCATGCTCATGAGTGTTGCTTTGTTATCGATGCAAAAAGCATTTGCATGGGATGTATCCGTTAAGCCGATTTCCGATAAGCTCGTATTAAAAACGAATGACACGCGATGGATCCGCTTAGGCGCGGGTTATCGCGGCACAGGATTGTGGACAGAAAACCTCAATGGCAATTTAAGCAGTGGTCATTACAGCAACGACAATGCGCGTCTTTATTTAAACGGTCAAATCAATCAATATCTCAAGTTTGAAGTCAATACCGAGTGTTTCTTCTGTAACAATACCGCCACTGGCGAAAACCCCAGGATGTCTTATAACATTCTGGATGCGATAGCAAAATTTGAATATAACCGGTACTTTAATATCTGGGGCGGGCGCATGCTGGCGCCTACGGAACGGGGAGAATTAAGCGGTCCTTTTTTTCAAGCTACGCATGATGCATTTAAAACTCCGTTCTTCTCTCAAGATTTCAGTGTTAAATTCGGCGAAGGCGGTGCAGGCCGTTATGGCCGTGACGATGGCGTAACTTTCTGGGGTAATGCAGCACCCGGTTTCGTACCTGGGACGCTTGGTTACGCGATGGGAGTTTTCCGCGGTTTGGAGTCATCGCATACATCCGGACCCAATTCGAGCGGTACAGTCCTTACAGCCGCGCGCGTTACCTATAACTTTTTGAATCCGGAAAAAAATCCCGGTTACTATACTTCCAGCACGTATTATGGCAAAGCCGGAGATATTTTAGCGGTGGCATTCGGCATGTCATATCAAAAGAATGGCGCTGGATCTTCTGTGCATCGCAGTGATTTTCTTGGTTTTGTAGGCGATGCGTTATTTGAGAAAGTGCTTCCCAATAACATGGGTGTCTTCACAGCAAATGGTGAATACAAGCAATTTTATGCAAATTATTCGACTGCCGCGTTTAGCGATAAAGACTGTTTTTGTATGTTCGATGGTAAATCATGGACAGTCACCGGTCTTTATTTAATACCCCATAAAATTGGTATCGGGCAATTTCAGCCCTACGGCAGATTTACCAGTGTTCAACCTAATCACAGCAGTAACCGGGAAGAAATAGAAACGGGTGTCAATTACATTATCGATGGCTTTAATGCGCGTATTTCGGCTTATTATCAGCATGGCGATTTATTAATGAAAGGATTGAATTATGCGCCTGGCATAGCGAGTCCGGCAGTCGATGTTTTTAAAATGTCATTCCAATTACAGATTTAGATCAATATCGGATCAATAACGCGCGCATGCGGCACTAAGATTATGCTTCTACCCACTTACTCTGAGGAACCGGTCATTAAGCCACGGGATTCTGCTATTTTGAATGATCACAAGCCGCTTATTACCGCTCTATCCGCAAACGAAAACCATTCAGATCATCGACCGTTACAAGCCAGATTATCGCTCAAATTTGCTGCAATTGACGATACAACACGTTTAGTAGAGCGGGATCATTTTGGTCCGCTGCTGGTACAAAAGCCATTGTATCCGGAAGGACGGCAAGTTTGCCATGCCGTCATTATTCATCCACCCGGCGGGATTGTCGGCGGAGATCAGCTCGAGATTGCCGCTGATGCTGAAGCCTCTGCAAAAGTACAGATTACGACACCGGGTGCAGCTAAATGGTACAAAGCCAATGGTCACACTTCCCGGCAAAAAATCAGAATCCGCGTCAAAAATGGTGCTTCTCTTGAATGGGTACCGCAAGAAACCATCTTCTATAACCATACTGACGTGGCCGTTGATCATCAAATAATACTTGAGGACGATGCGGTTTATATTGGTTGTGAAATTTTATGTTTTGGCCGGACTGCGTCCGGCGAAAAGTTTAGTGATGGTCAAATCAAGCAACGTACCAGCATTCAGCGGAATGGCAAGATCATTTGGTTAGAGCAAATCCGGTTACTTGGTGAGGATGCAGCGATGAACGGGCCATTGGCTTTATCGGGCAAAACGGTATGTGCCACGCTGCTGCTGACGGGAAAAACAATACCTCAACCATTGCTGGATTTGGCCCGGGAGGAAGCGGGCAAGATCGCTCACGGAATTGGTCAAGTAGGCGTGTCCCAGCTTAAGGCGGTTACTGTGGTGCGTTATTTGGGAGATTCAAGCGAAGTGGCCCGGCATGTCATGTTACGTGTCTGGGGATTGCTACGCCCGGAACTGATCGGATGCGCCGCGATTGTGCCGCGAATGTGGAATACATGATCGATCGTAACAGTACTACATGACATCACAGCTGCTGCAGCAATTTTATCGTAAATGTTGTTTTACCCAGGAGAAAAACTATGGACTTAACACCTAGAGAAAAAGACAAACTGCAAATTTTCACTGCTGGATTACTCGCTGAAAGACGTAAAGCACGGGGTCTGCGGCTCAATTATCCGGAAGCGGTTGCATTAATTACTTGCGCGGTATTGGAAGGAGCCAGAGACGGTAGGACAGTCGCGGAACTGATGACAGCCGGTCAAAAAATATTGACCCGGGCTGATGTAATGGAAGGTGTTCCCGAAATGATTCCGGATATTCAAGTCGAAGCAACTTTTCCGGATGGAACCAAACTGGTGACTGTGCATAATCCAATAGTTTAATTGATATCAAAAAATAGGAGATTGTCATGAGAGTACCAATGATCCCCGGAGAAGTATTCACGGAGTCTGGTGAAATCGAATTGAATGTCGGTAGAAGAACAAAAACATTAACTGTTTCAAATGGCGGAGATCGCCCAATCCAAATTGGGTCCCACTTTCATTTTTACGAAGTGAATTCAGCCATGAAATTCGACCGTGAAGCTGCGTATGGCATGCGGTTGAATATTATGGCGGGAACAGCTGTTCGCTTTGAACCAGGGCAAGAAAGAACTGTAGAGCTGGTCGATCTCGCGGGAGACCGGATCGTTTATGGATTTAATCAAAAAGTGATGGGCAAACTTAAATAGTTTGTATCGCAATAACTTTACAGGAGTTAAAAAATGAGTGTAAAAATTTCCCGTCAAACTTATGCGGAAATGATGGGCCCAACGACCGGAGATCGAGTCCGATTAGCCGATACAGAACTTTTTATTGAAATTGAAAAAGACTTCACAACCTACGGTGAAGAAGTAAAATTCGGTGGCGGCAAAGTGATCCGGGATGGCATGGGACAATCGCAGCGTAATCACGCGGATGTCATGGATACGGTGATTACCAATGCAGTTATAGTTGACCATTGGGGGATCGTCAAAGCGGATATCGGCATTAAAAATGGCAAAATCGCCAATATCGGCAAAGCCGGAAACCCCGATATTCAACCGAATGTAACGATGGCCATCGGCGCGGGAACGGAAATTATCGCCGGTGAAAACATGATTGTGACCGCCGGAGGCGTGGATACACACATTCACTTCATTTCGCCACAACAGGCCGAAGATGCCATGATGAACGGTATTACCACCATGCTGGGCGGCGGTACCGGTCCGGCGGTAGGAACAGCGGCAACTACCTGTACACCGGGACCTTGGCATATTCACTCGATGCTCCGGGCATCCGATGGACTGGTCATGAATACCGGCTTCTTCGGCAAAGGCAATACCAGCTTACCTACACCGCTTGAAGAACAAGTGTTGGCGGGCGCATGCGGATTAAAACTGCACGAAGATTGGGGAACAACGTACGCGGCGATCGATAACTGTTTGGCAATCGCCGACAAGTATGATGTGCAAGTTGCAATTCATACCGATACCATCAATGAAGGCGGTTATCTGGAAAACACCATTGCCGCGATGAAAGACCGCACCATTCACACCTTCCATACCGAAGGCGCCGGGGGGGGGCATGCACCGGATATTATCGCGGTTGTGGGCCTTGACAATGTTTTGCCGTCATCGACCAACCCTACCCGCCCTTACACAGTCAACACGCTGGACGAGCATTTGGATATGCTGATGGTATGCCACCATTTGCATGCCAATATTGCTGAAGATCTGGCTTTTGCGGAGTCACGCATTCGTAAAGAAACGATCGCCGCGGAAGACATTTTGCATGATATGGGCGCAATTTCGATGATGTCCTCGGATTCACAAGCGATGGGCCGTATCGGCGAAGTGGTTTTACGCACCTGGCAGACTGCGCATAAAATGAAAATACAACGCGGCACATTGCAGGAAGATAATTCCAGAAATGACAACTTCCGTGTTAAGCGTTATGTCGCAAAATATACGATTAATCCCGCCATCACACACGGTATCGCACATGCCATTGGATCGGTAGAAACAGGTAAATATGCTGATCTTGTACTATGGAGACCGGCATTCTTCGGGGTTAAGCCATCCATGATTCTGAAAGGCGGCATGATCGCGGCATCGCTTATGGGCGATCCCAATGCATCGATTCCAACACCGCAACCGGTGCATTATCGCTACATGTTCGGCGGATACGGCGGCGGCATCAAAACATCCTGCTTTACATTTGCCTCTCAAGCCGCGCTGAACGCTGGCTTAGTCGAGCAATTGAAGCTGGATAAAAACCTGATTACGGTTAAAAATACCCGTAATCTGCGTAAGAAAGACATGATTCACAATAGCGCGACCCCCAAAATGGAAGTCGATCCAGAAACTTATGAAGTACGCGCTGATGGACAATTGCTGACATGCGGCGCCGAAGATGTGCTGCCAATGGCACAACGATACTTCCTTTTCTAGGAATATGGCTGGCATTGGAGATGCTCAGTAAAAAATGTGAGAAGAAATTGTTCCATTGACAAAATGGTGGCTATCATAGCTTTGTTGCTGTGATAGCCGGTTGGTAATCGTTTTCATTGACCTAAATAATAAAATGCTTACGCTGAATACCAAGATAGATCATGCAGAATCAGTTTTTGCGCAACTTGTGCTTCCCTATGAAATGCGCGAAAACAGCAGATTAAGAACGGCGCTTGCATCGGGCGAGGAAGTAGCCATTTTTACCGCGCGCGGCACTGTACTGCGCAATAACGATTTACTCAAGGGCGATGATGGCCGCGTTGTGCAGATTATTGCGGCGCATGAATCCGTTTACCAGATTACATGCAAAACGCCGCACGATTTATTAAGGTGCGCTTTTCATTTAGGTAACCGTCACACACAAACGCAAGTGGGCGAAGGCCTCTTGCGGATTCATCAAGATCCGGTATTAAAACAGATGCTGGAGGGCCTGGGAGCCACGGTTGTGGAAGAAAGCGCGCAATTTGAACCGGAATCGGGCGCATATGGCGCAGGCGGCGGGCACCATCACCACCATGGTGACGGGCATTATCATGCGCACGGACCGCTTGCTCCGATACCGGCACGGCAAAAGATTCACCGGCCCTCCGATCCTCAATCCTAGGAAATGACTTTGCAAGCCGCTGTGTTGCTCCGTTTACTGCAATTGGCAAGCCCTTCTTTGCCGATAGGCGCATACACTTATTCGCAGGGTCTGGAATCCGCCATCGAAAAAGGTGCTGTCCATAATGAGAGCTCGGCGCGTGCGTGGATTTCCGAATCCTTAAGCATCGTTGCCGACTTTGAAGCGCCCATTGTATGGCGCTTGCTGAAAGCTTTCTCTGAACGTAATGCCGAGGCTGTGAATTATTGGAGCGAATGTTTTATTGCCGCCCGTGATACCGCCGAGTTTCGTGCGGAAACGATCCAAATGGGCTATTCCTTAGGAAAACTCGTACTGGATCTGAACATCGCGGATGAATCGTTGCGCGCAATCCTGACAAACCAACCGGAAATACCCTTGCCTACGGCTTTCGCGTGCGCCGCCGAAGCGCTTGCGGTGCCTCACGAAGCGGCGCTGCTTGGTTTATTGTTTTCCTTAATTGAGAATCAAGTGCTTGTCTGTGTTAAATCCGTGCCACTAGGACAAGTTTCCGGACAAAGCCTGCTATTTTCACTCCACCCCATGATAGAGAAAGCATCACATCACGCCCAGTCGCTTGACGACGACGAGTTGTCCAACTGGGCGCCAGGACTTTCATTACTGTCCATGCAGCACGAGATTCAGTACAGTAGAATTTATCGATCATAAACGCGAGGTATAGACCATGAATAAACAACCCAATCCGCTTCGAGTAGGCATTGGTGGTCCGGTAGGGTCCGGCAAAACGGCATTATGCGAGGCGCTCAGCAAAAGAATGCGCGATCGTTATGAGATGGCTGTGATCACGAACGATATCTACACCAAAGAAGACATGGAGATCCTGTTGCGCGCCAAAGCGCTGCCACCGGAACGGTTGATGGGAGTGGAAACAGGTGGATGTCCGCATACTGCAATCCGTGAAGATGCGTCGATTAATCTGGAAGCCATTGCACGCATGACGGCCGATTTTCCCGATCTTGATCTTATTCTGGTTGAATCGGGGGGGGATAATTTAGCTTCCACATTTAGCCCCGAATTGTCCGATCTGACGATTTATGTGATCGACGTTGCCGCTGGAGAAAAAATCCCGCGTAAAGGCGGCCCTGGCATTACGCGCTCAGCCCTCCTCGTCATTAACAAAATCGATTTGGCTCCCTACGTGGGTGCAAGCTTGGAAGTAATGGCGCGGGATGCCAAGAAAATGCGTGGCGAACGCCCCTTTGTATTTACTAATTTACACACAGGCGAAGGTGTGGATCAGGTGATCGACTTTATTGTAAAACAGGGTTTATTGGAAGAGGTAAAGCAGGAATCCGCTTAATTCGCCGTGTTTCCGGCACCTCGGTTAGTTCTTTAACTTTGCTACTAACTGAATGTTATTTTCGACAAATATTTTTTTCATAACAATTTTAGGAGCTGATCATCATGGATTGGTCTTTATCAATTGACAAAGCAATGCCAAGGCCTTTACGTGTCATCCTCAGAGGAGTCGGGCAAGTATTTTTTTGCTGCAATGCAGTTACTGGTCTTATTTTTCTTATCGCTTTGTATGCCGGCGGCATTACCGCCGGAATTGCTGCGACAGTGGGAGTCATCAGCAGTACGGTTGCGGCTTATCTTTTAGGTTTTTCGGAAGATGATATTGATGCCGGGCTCTACGGATTTAATGGCACTCTGGTAGGCCCATGCTTATTCTTATTTCTTGAAAACACACCGCAGCTTTGGTTATATGTCGTTCTGGCTTCAATTTTATCCACCATCGTACTGGCTGCCCTGATGAGAATTCTGCAGCCTTATAACATACCGGCCTCCACTTCCCCCTTCGTTCTCACATGCTGGATGTTTTTGGTGGCTGTTTATGCTTTCGACGGATTTTCACGCGGCCCGGTGTTACCAGTTCCTGGAATCCCTAGCGATATTGCCGCAGCCTCGGTAGTTTCAACCGAATTCGCCACTTTTTCGCAAGCTTCAGCCGAAGCCTGGTATACCGCCATCACCAAAGGGATTGGTGAAGTCATGTTCGCCGATAGCATCATCGTTGGCATTTTATTCCTGACCGGCATTGCGATAACTTCACTACGTGGCGCATTCATGGCGTTTTCCGGTGCAGTCGTTGGCGTTGCCGTTCCGGTTTTGCTTGGCGCGGATAAAACGCTCATTGAAATGGGGCTTTACGCTTTCAATCCGGTACTGACTATGATGGCGGTTGGCTGGGTTTTTCTCAAACCCAGTACGGGCAGTGCCATTCTGGCTTTACTGGCGGGGATTCTGACAATTATTTGTCAAGCTGGATTAGCTAGCTTCCTGGCACCGATCGGTTTGCCGACACTGACATTTCCTTTTGTTCTGGTCATGTGGATGTTTCTGTTTGCAGCCGGCAAGTCCAAGTATTGGGGAAATACTTGATAAGATAAGATTATTAGAACTCCTTAAATTTCAACCCGCCGATGAGCTGGTTTTTTTATTGTTTTGAGTGATCAATATCAAGTCATCGGACTACTATGCTGATGCGTATGTGAAGTAATGGAGTGTGAATGCGGTTCTTGGTTCTGCTCGACTGGAACGATATGCAGTTTGCCATGCCGCACACCGTTGGTGGCCATCACCTGGTGCGCAAAAAGCCTGACATCCTGAACGGTGCCGCGCAGGATCGCAACTTCAAGGCAATTGTCGTGATCCATATGCACATGCATGCTCGACAGCGTTAAATCATGATGATGGTGGTATGCGGAGGTTACTTGACTGGCCAGATCTCTTTCATGGTGATTATAAATGTAGCTGAGCGTGGCAATACAATAGCCTTTGTTGTCTTTTTCCATGCGGGTGGATTCAAGGTAATCCCGCACCAGATCCCGGATTGCTTCCGATCGATTATCATAACCGCGTGCTTGGGATACCTTATCAAATTGCTGAAACAGCTGATCATCCATTGAAATAGTAAATCGTTCCATAAAAACCTCCATCGATTGTCATCGATAATGATGATGAAAATAAACGCCTTTTTCTTATCGCAGCAGCAAACTCATACTCATATCACTGCGCCGGTTAAAAATTCGCTATCCAATTGACGCGCAGCGAGCGGCTTTCAATCGGATGGAAATGCACATCGCTGACACCGGCGACAGGCTCGCCGGGAAGCCGGGATGTGTAATAGTAATCGATCGCGTGCGCGTGCGCGTGCGTATCCAATAGATTGAAGCCTTGCAATGTCATCCGCACATTCTTGCCGATTTTATAGCCGATCTGGCTGTTCAACGTCACGGTGTGATCGGATTGCACGTGGTTGTCTTCGATCAGGGGGCGCTTGCCGAAATAACGCATTTGCAGATTGCCGAAGAACGGACCGACATCGTCCACAGTGACCGCTAGCTTGCCCACCCCCCGGATTGCGCCGGGTATATGATTGCCCGCCGGATCGGAACCGCTGAAACGCGCCCGCGCAAGCGCATAATCGACATCGACTGTTAGCCAATCGTTAGGTTTATAGAACAGCGCAACTTCAAATCCTTCCCGCTTGCTTGGGCGGGTGGGTTCGGGTGGGTTCGGTCGTGCCGGCGTCACCGACAAACAGGAGCTCCGAAGCCATATCCAGACGGAATAAGGCAAATGATGCCTGTAAACCTGGAATAATCGCTGTTCTTGCGCCAACTTCATAGCCGGTTGAACGCACTAGCGGGTTTACGGGCTGAATCGGATCGCCGGATTTTGGATCGATGGTGGACGTGGTGCCGCGCGCATCGTTACTATGAAAACCGCCGCCATAGTTGAAATAAAATTCCGTTTGTTGCCAGGGCCCGAAGATCAAGCTTAGTTTGGGATTGGTGATGCTGTCGTAGCGATTGCCCGAATTCGCGCTGAAATTACTGCTGACATCAAACCAGTAGAAATCCGAACGCACGCCCGCTACGCTGCGGAATTTTTCCAGCCACTGCACGCTGTTCTGATAATAGATACCGATGCTGTTCTGATTGATGTGGTCTTTGTGGGTGGTCGACAAAGTCTGGCGCTGCTTTGTGCTCAACAATCCGTTGTCGATGATATCGTTCTGAAACTGCACACCTACGGTATTCTCAACTTCAAAACCGCCCATTTTGTTAACCCAGGCTTGGTTCAAATTCATCGCCGACTGAAAGCGTTTATCGAATTGCGAGAATTGGTCGCCGTTTACGGGATCATCCAAGAAATAGGTAAAGTTCGAGAATAATGCCGTGCTGGTATGTATGGTGTACAAATTCAATTGCGTTTTACCAAAGCGCCCGGCGTGCTCTAACGCGCCTGACAGGCTGAAGCGGTGCGACTTGCCGCCATCGCTCGGATCGACGGCGCCCAGCCGGGGAATTAAACCGCTTGCAACCGCCCGTAGCGGAATCTGATCGGTAGAATTCCATTTTCCGCCATAACCCATCGCCGTGACATTGAACTTGGTAGGGCCGTTATCCTGACTGTAACGCAGTACCGCATTAAATTTTTTGAAATCTTCGTGTTTGATCCATGGGCCATCTTTGGTAAGCAATTCCAGCGCGTACAAAATATTACCGCTCCCCGCTTTACGCGACTTTACCACCAATCCGCGCATGAAGCCTTGCTCTCCCAGACCGTAGCTGGCAATACCTTTCGGCAGCGTGTTGACGTAACCTAAGCTGGCGGCGCCCGCCGAGGAAAAATCACCCTGCCCCGCGTAATAGGGTCCTTTCATGTACTGAACGCTGCTAATCAACTCTGGGATAAGGAAATTGGTATCCGACCAGCCTTGACCATGACCGTGCGAACGTTGGTTGACCAGCATACCGTCGACGGTAATCCGTAAATCCGTACCATGATCCAGATTGAAGCCACGCAAGAAATACTGATTGGCTTTTCCTTCGCCGCTATGTTGCGTCACGACCAAGCCCGGCACAGTTTCCAGCAATTCGCCGGGACGGTAGACGGTGCGTAGATCGAGTTGCTGCTTGAGCACCGTGCCTTCATTAGCGGAATCGGCACTGCCGATCAACTCTCTTGCATTGGCGCGCACTGTCATTTCCTTCAGTGTCGGTAGACCGGCAGCGTTAGTTGGCTCCTGCGGCCAGAGCAATGAAAGCAGTGCGCAGCTGATGTATGTCCGCTGCGGTGATACAACTAGCTTGTTCATTTATGCATTTCGGATTATGTGGTTGTAAGTGCCATACTTAGCATCGGATGATGCTTCTTACTTCACAAGAAGGAAAAATCTGACATTTATATGATAAACTATTTTTTCTTCATACGAAATAAGTGTTCTCACTTATTTTTATAAGCAACGAGACTCATTTTTGGCGTGGATTACCCTGCTCAAGCGAATGAAATACCGGAGATGGGGTAGAATGGAGTCAGTTTTTTATTGAAATCGGGCATGCTATGAAAAAATTTATGAAGAGTGCGGTTATGCTGACATGTGGAGTACTGGCACTCTTTTTTCACCATTCGCTACTTGCCTCGGACAATCGCGAGAAGCCGAATATTGTGACTACGGTTTCTCCGATCACCAACATGGTGCAAAACATCGGTGGAACCCATATCAGGGTTACGGGAGTCGTTCCCGGTGGCGTCGATTCTCATACCTTCGAGCCCATTCCTTCCGACATAAAAATGCTGCAAGCGGCCGACCTGATCGTCATGAACGGTCTCGATCTGGAATTGCCCACCTTAACATTAGCGGAAAAAGTCAAAAAAACGGCAACATCAATCCTGCAATTGGGAAATCGCGCACTGAAAGAAGAAGACTGGCGGTATGACTTCAGTTTCCCGCGCGAACACGGGCACCCTAACCCTCATGTGTGGCTCAATATTGAATTAGTGATGCGCTATGTGGAAATTATCCGGGAAGCCCTTACCGCTTTGGATCCGGCCAATAGGGCCGCTTATCAGGCGAATGCGGCAACCTATCTCGGCAAGTTGCAAAAATTAGATCAAGCGATTTTTGCATGTATTGAGACAATTCCCGAGAAGAATCGCAAGCTGGTTACTTATCATGATTCTTTCGCATATTTTGCACCACGCTACAGCATGACGGTAATTGCGGCTATACAACCTTCCGATTTTTCAGAACCGGGCCCGCAGGAAGTTATCAGCATCATTAAACAAATCAAAGAATCCGGCGTGCCCGCAGTCTTCGGTTCGGAAGTTTTCCCCAGTAAGGTAATGGCGCAAATCGCGCGCGAATCAAAAGCCAAATTTGTCGATCAATTGTCCGACGACGCATTGCCCGCCGCGCCTAACCATTCGTTTATTGGCATGATGGTTCATAACATGACCATCATGACCGAAGCGCTTGACGGAAATCCAACATGCGTGGCTAATATCGATGCCAGTAACATTCCCTTCTGATTCACAAGCACACCATGCGGTCAAATTAACCGGTGTCACCGCTGGCTATGAGCAAAATATCGTATTTGATAATCTTTCGCTGGAAATCGCCGCAGGTCAGTTTATCGGCATCGTCGGCCCTACAGCCAGCGGCAAAACTACCCTGCTCAAAATTATCTTGGGCTTGCATTCAATTCACGCGGGCACAGTGCAATTGCATGACAGCACATCTGCAAATAAGGTGAAACCGGGCACCATTGGCTATGTGCCGCAACTGGGCAGTGTCGACTGGAATTTCCCGGTAACCGTCGAAGAAGTAATTACCATGGGGCTATACACCAATGGCCGTATCTGGCCATGGCTCAGTGCACAGGAACGCGCACGCGTGCGCGATCTTGCACAGCGATTAAATATCGATAATTGTTTACAACATCATATTAGCGATATATCGGGCGGCCAGCGGCAACGTGCGTTTCTGGCGCGCGCATTGATCAACAATCCTAAGCTGCTGATACTCGATGAACCGACTTCCGGCGTGGATATCAAGACACAACATGAAGTGTTGCATTTATTAAGCGACATCAACCGGGAAGGCATCACTATCATGCTGACGACGCATGACTTAAACGCAGTAGCCTCCCATCTGCCATGGATTATCTGTTTTAACCGGGGAATCGTGGCGCAAGGCCGTCCACACGATATTTTTACAAATGAAATCATGACCCGGACTTACGGCGGCGATATCGTCATCGTAAAATACCAAGGCCACTTACTCATCGCCAACAGTACTCCGCTCAATTTTATCGATGAGAATCAGTAATGGAATTTCTGCTCGAACCGCTTGAGTATGAATTTTTTCGTCATGCCTTGCTCGCGGCCTTCATGATCGGTGCATCCAGCGGACTGATCGGCGTTTATGTCGTGCTACGCGGTATGAGCTATGTCGGTCATGGACTATCGCATGCGGCAATTGGCGGCGCAATCGTGGGTATCACCCTGAATTTGAATTTTTACACGGGCGCATGCGCAATGGGGTTGCTCGCGGCGCTGATCATCAACAAAATTACAGCAAATAACAAAATCAAACTTGATGCCGCTATCGGCATTGTCACAACCGCCATGTTTGCGCTTGGTGTGGCGATTGTGAGCAAAATGCGTAATTTCAAGCAGAACTTTGAAGCGGTATTATTCGGCAATATACTCGGTATCACCGATCAAGATTTAATGATCATTGCACTTGTGGCTGCCATCACGCTGATCACCATGTTTTTTAGCTACCGCGCACTGCTCTTCTCCACATTCGATAGTGAAGCGGCACAGGTATCCGGCATCAAGACCGCACAGATTCAATTGTTATTTTCCTTGTTACTGACACTTTCCGTGATCGCATCCTTGAGTGTAGTTGGCGTCACCATGGTTGCCGCCACACTCATTGCACCTGCGGTAACGGCGAGAATGTTGACCGATAGCTTTAGCAAAATGGTCATTTATTCCATGTTCTTGGGTGCAATAACCGGCGTAACCGGCATGTATCTCAGCTATATTCTTAACGTGCCTTCCGGCACAACTATTGTGTTATTCAGCGCGTTGGTGTTCAGCCTATCGTTATTGATAAAACCACTGCGCAGCTTTAAAAAACGATTACCGCTTCCTTAACACCCAGTGTCTTTCCAGCAGCTCCGCTAAAAGAATCGAGAGTTATGTCGCTATAACAGTTCAATTTGTATTTGCGGCACGTTCGATTCCGCTAACACCGGCCCATTCGGGTAAAAAGGAGCGCAAGAATATGGAAGGATTGATTGTTGAACCATCCAGAACTTATCAAAAACTGCTATCAACCGCGATCGAATCAGGCGGATTGGGTACCAGACAAGTTTCAACGGGTGGTGAAGCGCTCACATTACTGAGGAAACAGCCTTTTGACCTGGTATTTATCGCTACTCACTTGCAGGACATGGATGGCCCTATGTTTTCATCGCAATTACGCGCCGATTCCCGCACCCGGCAAATTCCACTGGTCATGATTACCGCCAACGATGATAAGGAATTTCAGGACGAAGCATTTTCAGCCGGGGTAACAGAAATATTTTCCAAGCACGAACTGGATAAAATCACCAGTTATACCGTGCAGTTTTCGAGAAAACGATGCAACAAAGCGATGAGCGGTCATGTTTTGTATCTTGAAGACAGCACATCCACGGCAAGTGCAGTGACTGCATTGCTGACCGATTGCGGTTATACAGTGGATCATTTCAGCAATGGTGAAGAAG
>Ga0154020_10004649_pt1 | contig 16330 bp, 15 predicted proteins | sample Klosneuvirus_201_FD_109709 | JGI IMG/M metagenome (GOLD analysis project Ga0154020, IMG submission 109709) | Active sludge microbial communities from wastewater, Klosterneuburg, Austria - Klosneuvirus_20160825_MG | ecosystem: Engineered > WWTP > Aerobic digester > Activated sludge | place...
CTATTTGATGATGGTGGCGATAGCGAGTACATCCGTAAAGATGGTGTCAGTGATTTTATTTTGGAAAGAGCAAAGAAACAATATGGTAAGAACATAGGTAAAGAAGATATCTTTTACTATGTGTATGGATTCTTACATAGCCCAGATTACAGGGCAGCATTTGTAAGCGACTTAAAGAAAATGCTCCCTCGTTTGCCTTTAGTAGGTGACGTCAAAGACTTCTGGGCCTTCAGCAAAGCTGGCCGCAAACTGGCTGAATTGCATATTAATTATGAATCAGTTCCACCTCTCAAAAGCGTAAAGGTTACAGGTGGAGATAGTAAACTGTTCACTGTGGAAAAGATGCGTTTTCCTAAGAAGGACGAGAAGAATACCATCCTCTACAACAGCAAAATCACGGTAGAAAACATTCCCGAAACAGCCTATGAATATGTCGTGAATGGTAAATCAGCCATTGAATGGATTATGGAAAGATATGCTGTCACAACTCATAAAGAAAGTGGCATCACCAATGACCCCAACGACTGGGCTAAAGAAGTGGGAAACCCAAGATACATTCTTGATTTACTGTTGAGTATCATTAATGTCAGTGTGCAGACAGTTGACATTGTGGCGGGTCTGCCTAAGGTCAAGTTTGATTGATATGCTTACATGCCCTTTCAGTAATGGAAAATTTCCAAATGTTACTTATCCGATTTGGGCGTTTGAACAAATGAGAACGACCAATAAGGCATGAACCGCGTGGTGGTTCATCAGGCGTGTGATGTCATTGAGCATAGGCACAATAAGAAATTTTATTCTATTCTCAGGACTGTCATGCCCGACTGGAAGAAGAGGCAAGGGAAGTTGAATAGGAGTTTGTAGTGGAGGTCGGGGCTTGAATACTAAACCGTTTGATGTTTCGATGCTTGAGCCGTATATTCAGGCGATTAGTAAGGATAAAGAGCACCGGTACCGATCCTGGGAAGTCTGCCGTGAACAATTTGAAATCAAGAATCAGTCGGATTCACATGCCCTGCACCTGGCATTTTATCTGGCTAGTTGGGGAATGTACCGTGGGTCGAGCGGTCTATTACAAAAGAATCACCGCATCCACACATTTCCAGTAAAAATACTCCTCTCTGCAGAGTAAAAATCTCTGAATTGCAGCAAACAACATGAGGTTTCCAGAAGCAATATCGATGACATAATGAAATTGCAGAGCGCACTCGCGGATCATTACCATCAGATTCGCTTTGATAGGGGAGCTCTGCGAGAAAAAACGGTCACACCTACGGATACACTTATTTCAAAAATTCTGCTTGGAACGCTGGCCTGCTCGCCTGCATATGATCGGTATTTTTTAGAGGGCATTCGCCAGCTGGGATTAAAACATTTCAAATTTGGCAGAGAATCCTTGGAAGAATTGTTCGAATATTTGGAACAAAATGCCGCATCTATTTCAAAGAGTCAAAAATCAATTCTAAAAACGCTGGGCGTACACTACCCTCGCATGAAGATTCTGGACATGTATTTCTGGCAGATTGGCTTTGAACAGTCCCAAAAGAATATTCTCAAAGCGAAACATATGAAAATCAAATAGGTTCCAGATAAAGATTGGTCGGATTGTTTCTCGCAGCAAGAATCGGAAATGGAATCAGCATGAGCGGTGAGCCGGATAAATGCATTCCGGAGACTGACGAACGCTTTGGTTCGGCAAATCAGGCAGCATTTCTAAGGGGACTCAAAATCGAATAATTCTTTCATATGAATAGTCGCCATGATATTTCGTTGCTTCTTCTTCAATGGGTGCTGGTTAACAGTCTGAATATGCCTTCCTCATCCTCATTGAAATTCTCTTTTGCAATTTGCAGGGTTGTACGGCCCGATTTGTCCTTCGCATCTAAATCGTAATTTGCCTTCAAACACCACCGAATTATGGTGACTAACTCATCCCGTTTGTCTGCCTTCATGTCGGGTCGCATATCGACTGTCCAATTCAGATTATTACCTCTTCCCGCTAAAAGCGCCATAAGTGGAGTGAGGCCACTTTCATCCTTAGCGTTCACGTTGGCGCCTGCATGAATCAGCAATTTAATAAGCTGAAGGGCCTCAGCCCTAGATTCAGAAGATACATTTGCCATTGCCCAATGCAAGGGAGTCGTCCCACTGCAAGATTTATTTGATTTTGCACCTGATGACAAAGCTTCCTTTGCGGCCTCGAGGCTAACATCTCTACAAGCGGCAAGGAGTCGGTCATTGGGCGTTGGCTTTAATCCTATCTGCAAAAGACTATCGTATATGCCACTTGCGCCTTCGTGAAACCCAAGATGGCTTAACACTGTTAATCCGCACTTGTCCGTTGTCTTAATCTGAGCTTTTGCATTAATAAGAATTTCGCTATAGGCAAAAATGCCTCCTGAATGCATTAATGGTGTTCTGCCTTCATGATCGCGGGCGTTTACATTTGCACCGATTTTGATGAGATATGTCACGATTTCTTCAGATTTTTCGACCGCGTGCATTAATGGAGTCATGCCCACATGGTCTTGTGCGTTAACATTTGCTCGATATTTGCCTAATAATTGAACGATGTCAAAATTGCCCTTTCGAACAGCAATATGGAGCGGCGTGTCACCTTGTGAATTCTTGGCGCTTATATTCACGCCCTGACCAATCAGTTCTTTGACACTAGCAATATTCTCCGCCTCCATTGCGTCGAATAGTTGCTGTTCTCGGTCATTGAGGCCAAAGACAGGAGGGAAAAGTCCATAGGAGATTAAAAAAACTAGGGCTCTTTTCGTCATTTTGGGTAGGCTCCTATTCATTTGGTCTCAAAAAAAAATTACTTGCTAATACATTCTTGGCTTTGTCTTCTTGCCATTTTTTTCTGCCAATGCTGCAATATTATGTTGCGCACAATCGTTCAATCCTTCGGCTACGTAGTCAATATTTTCAAAACGACTACCAAATGAATACCGTACTCCGTTACAATTTCCTTTTCTGTTCATGAATAAGGTCAGATGAGAGTCAGGCCCTTCATAACCTCGTGATCCAAATTCGAAATAGCCATAAGGCTTACCATTTTCGTATGTGCCTGAAACCGATTCGCTAACCGTGCCACCGGTGCAAGTGATAATGCTGGAACTACGGACTAAGTTGAATGAGCCATGTAGAACTTCTTTTCCACCTTGATCGACAAAATATCCATAGTATCCCGATATAAAGCAATCTTCGGGAACCAGAGGTGAAAAGTACTCTTGGCCAAATTTTGAATTCACTTCTTTTGCAGTTACACTAGTAAGAATTTTCTTCTGGAGTCTAAGGGGTGGCTTTGGCTTTTCGGTGCTTTCGAGAGAAGTCTTAGCCAATCCTCCCCACATCCAGCCTACATGATTACGCCACTGTACTTTATACCAGTTACTTTGAATCCCATAGAGCTTCTCAGGCGGACCCGATTGAATTACTGATATGGTTTCGCCATCTGGTACGGAGATTATGCCTTTCGCTTTGATGCTGGGTTTCTGATTTATCCACATCCCACTTGGCTCATTGATAGTTGCAGGCTTTCCGATTTCTAAATGGTTGGATTTATTGCAGCCAAGGCAGAACAATCCAATGGCGCTCAAAATCAAGGCTGCCCGGTAGTTCACTATATTACTGATTCTCACTTACTGTTCCGTCCGATGGGATCCGATTGATATTTGAATCCTGAGAAAATAGTTCCGCAGCTGTTTCAAGAAGTCTCCAAAAAAATGGAAATTGAAAAATTTAAATCTATGATTTAATGTCACTGCAATATACATTTGGATTCTCCCCGACCGCCTTCTAAATCCGGGATTTCGTCAGGATAAGGCAAGTTCTCGTCTTCTAATTTACCAAGTCGCCGATTCTCATTTTCTTTCTTGGTATTGGCTTCCTGTTTTCTTTTGCTGACAGAAGCTTCCTTTGCCAAAACTTGTTCGCATTCACTCTTTGTGTACTTTTGCGGGCGATTTGTATAGATGACTGCCTCGTTGACTTCCATAGGGTGAGCGTTGTGAAATGAATCTCTGATTACCCATATTCGGTCTGAAGAGTCCGTATCATGCGAATTGCTTCGGTCATTCTTGCCGGAGAACTTAATCTCAGAAATACTCGTATCTTGCCATTTTGTACCCTTATAGACCTGCAAAATGACCACTTTTGCAGTTCCGGATTTGTGGACATTTACAAACTTCAATTTCTGGAAATCTTTAATGTTGTCTGAGAGTGAGAATTCCTCAACTCCATCATCGAAATGTATTCTTATCCTTGCGACTCGGTTATTCAGTGAGTATAAATCTCCCAAAGTCGGATGCATGTGAGCGAATCCATTCACTATGTCTAATTCTCTTAACGTGGTTTCCGGCTGAAATCGAAAGAATAAGCTTTGTCCTATTCCATCACCTGGCACTCCTTCAACCCAAGCTGTCTTGACGTCGCCATCTGATGCATTTTCCGCTTCGTAGGAATAATTTGGGGACTGTGGTAAAACCGAACTGGCTGTAACTTTCAATGGCGTGATGCCTTTCTTCCCGCATGAAAGTACAAATGTCAAACAGATAGCTGTAGCCAAGAAGCTGATGGATATTCTGAGGGGATAACTCACATTTATTATCCGTCGGTAGACATTCATACGACGAACTCGTCAGGGGGCACATGATAGGTCAAACAGAATATCCAGACCCATTTATCTTGTTGTCGTTCAAAAAAAGCATCTGCCGCAAGGCTGAATTTCACGGGAAAGATTTGTAACCGCTAGAATACGACTAATAATTTCTTCCGATCACATAGGTTGGAGCGCAATCCCTTGCTACAGAGAAGCAATGCAGGCGGAAACAAAAAGAAGAATATTTCTCAGTTCTGGATGCATTTAGATTCAAAACCACCTTCGATGGGTAACTCGTGAGGGAGATTTTCATTCCATGGCTTGCCATATTTTTCGTTCTGAGCGGATTTTCTATTGTTTGCTGCTTGCTTTGCATTTGCGGCCCTGCCTTCTTCGGCAATTACCATGTCACATTCTGATTTACTTCCGTATCGATTTGATCGAATCGTTGTATTCATTAAAATATTTCTCCCGTCGAAGTATTGGTCTTCAATTCTCCAATCTCCCGAACCGGCAGACTTTTTGCCAGCGGGCACTAATAGCCCGCCAAAGATATGGCATTTCAATTCAGGAATTTCATACCAAACGTCCGTAATGCCCATGAAAGTGAATTGAATGTTAGTCGGCTTGCCTTTAAGTTCAGTCCCTTTTGAGAATACTTGGATGACCTTGCTGTTAATATCCGGCTTTTGTCGGCACAAGACGTTATTGATTTTTGTGATTAATGTTCGTTCTGGCCTGCAGCTAGTACTTGATAGTATGAAGATTACTATTGGGGCTAATATCTTTGTTTTCATTCGTCCTCTTTTATCATTTCGTGCATGAAAATTAGCGACTGCTTTTTACGGTTGGTAATCCAATAGCGGCATTGCCACCTTTTGACCTTAAAATCTTCATGACTTGTGTATGACCATTTTTGGCCGCAATATTGAGAGCAGTTAATCCATCGACGTCCTCTCGATTAGCATCGGCGCCAGCTTCGAGCAAATCGCTGACAAGTATTGCGTTGCCGTGAGATGAAGCGTTCATTAACGCAGTCCAGTTTAGAAAGCCATGAGAAGTAATAAAGCCAGCTGAGTTCGAATAATGGCCAGATGGCTTAATGTTGACATTAGCCCCTGAATGTATGAGAATCTGAGCAATCTCCGTATAATTTCGTAATGTAGCCAGAGTCAAGGCCGTTTCGCCTTTTCCACGAGTTGCATCTAAATCGGCACCATTTTTTGTTAAGAGCCTGACTATATCTATTCGGTTTTCTTCCACGGCCAGCATCAGGACAGTTTGCTCATTTTCAGGGCTTGACAGGGTGCTGGCGCTTGCCCCAGCCTTTAATGCAGCGGATACTTTCGCCGAATCGCCCGCTTTGATCGCCTTGATTAGATTTTCATTTTGCTCAATATCCGAACGGAGTGCACCGTTGGAGAGCAGTAGGTCTCTTATTTCTGAGGAGCCGCCAGCCCAAGTATGAAGCATCAACGGTGTTACACCGTAATTGTCCCGTGCATTGACATCAGCACCCTTTTCTATCACGGCCCTGACCGAGTCCTCATATGCTGCGCAAGTTTTGTGACTTGAGCTATGGTTTTTCGCTACAAGGCTCATCAGAGCAGTGCGTCCAGTATTTGTCTTTAGATTGGGATTTGCGCCGGCAGCGGCCAAAGTGCTTACATGGTGGCTGTTGCAATATTCGGCAGCGATTATTATGGCAGAAGCGCCGTGATCGTTACGTGCATTTAATTCGGCGCCATACTGCAGCAGGAGCCTAACTATCTCCTCGTTGAACCCATCTTTAATTGCGTTAATGAGCGGTGTATTACCCGCCTTGTCCCGAATATTGATTTCTGCTTGTGCCTTTAATAGTATTTCAAGGCCACTGGAATTTCTTCCGACGACAGCGTTGATTAAAGCTGTGCTGCCATCTCTATCCTTATTATCTAGTCTTGCGCCAGCGCGTATGAGCATATTCATCGTCTCTAAATGCCCGCTAGACCCTCTATACGCCGCTCTCATGAGCGCAGTAGTGCCCTTTTCATCCATCAGATTTATGTTTGCTTTGGCTTCTATTAGTCTCTGCACTATTGCTGAGTTACCTTTTTCCGAGGCGATCATCAACGCCGTGGCCCACGTCTTGTTAGTGACATCTACATTGGCGCCTGAATTTATCGCGGTTTCCAGCATCTGAATATTTTCTGATTCGACGGCTTCTAACAGTGCATCATTTCTCTCTTGCGACCGAACGCGGGAACTTTGACATGTTGAAACGAGAAGAACTATTGCCAGGATTAGGCAATTTGCAAGAAAGTATGGTGTCGCAATGATAGAATTTTCGATTTTCCTATTTGGCTTTGTCATTTTTGCTCCTATTCTTGCGTGAGTTGACCGTCAGCAGCACCCGACTTCTGAGATTCTGAAAGAATTCTTCGACACAGATTCATATAAAACAGGGATTACTCCAAGAATAGCATAACCGTCTCTTCCGAAGAGCCGTTATAGAATATATGCTTTAACTTTCCTGAAATTTGTTGAATGGTTCCGATTTTGGACTTTAACACTTCATCTTCATCCGTCACAATTTTTACTATGATGGTCGAGATGCTGCTAATGGAGCCATTCTCATTTTCAACATAAATTCCTGAAAAGTTAGCGGCTTTGTCCGCAATGACATATTGGATAATATAGGATTTTCCATCCTGAAAACAATTCCGGCAAGAATTACTGTATTGATTCTTGAAAGATTCCAAAAGCAGCAGGGAATTATAATGCCCTACACCGGAGGATTCTAGTAGAAATCTGTCCCGCTGGTCAGTACGCAAGCTATCAAGCCATGTCTTATAGTTTGCCGTGCCGCTTCTGGTCAGAATCACTGATTTTTCCACTGCTGTCACTCTTGTTGCAAAAAATTCAATTCCCGAATTTTTGAAAGATTTATTTGTTGTTTTGAGTAGTTTCGTGATTCGCTTATGTTTTATTTTGCGTTGAGCTTCAGAGTCAGAACTTTCGTCGCGATACTTCCGAATATCCCGGACAAGTCCCGAAATCGTCTCCGAATCCTTTAGTAATTCTGCGGAAAGTTGATTTCGGTTTATACGATTCGAATTCTCATTGGTCTGTTCTATCGTATTATTCTCTGCATTAGGTGCTTCATCTTGGGAGTATGCTCCTGAGAATATACCAAGGAATATGAATACATATAGAATCCGGTGATATTTTCTGAATTTCATTATTTTCCTGCCTGTGTGTTATATGTATTCGAGGGGGGCGTAGTGAGAAAAGCCAGTATTTCACTCATCATCGAGCTCCGTTCTTAATCAACAAATCAATAATTTCGGGCGAATGTTTTTGATTCCGTGCGATTGTCAGAATAGTGTGTCCGGCGTGATCGGTCTGATTGATTTCAATTTTCGATTTCACCAATAATTCTATGATTGGAATCAATTTCTGTGACGGAAATTTGGATGGCTTATCATCGAGGAGTAGGGCCAATGAATTCTTACCTTCTTCGTCAATGCCGTTTATATGCGCTCCGGCTGCCACCAATAAGTTTATCATTTCTGGATTGTTGTGATCATTGTCTGACTTCAAGAAGCTGTTGCTTGCTAGAAGAATAGGCGTCACCATTGAGTCTGCCAGCAATACGTTGACGTTTGCTTTGGCGGCTACCGCTTGTTTCAATAATGGTATATCGAAATCTCGTACCGATTCGTATAACATATCATTAGGGGTTGCCGTGAGTCCTTGATCAATGAACCATTCAGCGATTGGAGGTTTCCCATCCTGTTTGTTATCCCAATGGTAGCTTAAAAGCGTAAAGCCAGCCTTATCTTGTAGCCGCATATTCGCATGAGCGATCATGAGGGCTGCGCATTGCTCTTTTGAATACGCATGCATCAACGCTGTTCTGCCCATATTATCTTGGGTGTTGACGTTTGCACCAGCATTGATAATAAGATTTAGGACTTTGGCGGTTGTCCGCTCATTGCTAACCGCATACATAAGTGCTGTTTTACCCTCAAAATCCGTTCCGTTTGGGTTTGCACCAGCTTTAATAAGAGATTGAATTATTTCAAAGTTTGAATTCTCGGCAGATGTCGCGTATGTCAATGGAAGAACACCATTGGCGTCTCGTAAATTGACATCGACACCTTGTTCAATAAGCGCTCGAACTTGCTTAGAATTGTTCGATTTGACAGCTATTGATAGGTTTTGTACATCAGAATTTATGCCAAAGGCCAGACTAATCGGGAGCAGAATGGCAGTTCCATAGATAAGTTTAAGAAGTCTCTGCATCTTATTTTCCAGTTTTCGTTGATTGAGGATGCAATAGCTTGAGTATTTCCGCGGGTAGTCCGCACTCAATAGCAATCGAGAGCGCTGTTTTATCCTTTCTTGTTCTTAGGCTTAAATCAGACTTCGCATCCACGAGGAGCGCAAGATTGCGTTTATATGGTTCAACACATGCTGAGTCTTTTTCTGGGCACACACCCCGCAACCCCAGAACGGCCATCGTCAGAGCTGTTTCACCATTAGTGTTTTGGATGTTGACATTGCTTCCAGAACTGATAAGTGAGCGCATAAATTCAAAGTTATCTCTATATCCTGCTGCCAGAATCAAGGCAGTGTTGCCTGCGTTGTCAGTTGCATTAACCTGTGCGCCTTTCCTAAGCAATAATTTAAGCGACGCGACATGTTCCGGTGGTTGAGCCACCGCAAGTTTCATGATTGGCGATTGACCCTCATGATCAGGAGTATTTGGATTTGCGCCGGCTTTGATTAGTATTTTTATTGCCTCCGGATTATTGTATAAGGTTGCAAATATTAGCGCTGTATAACCTTTTTCATCTTGCGCATTTACATTTGCGCCCGCAGAAATTAATAATCTAAGCGAATCAATTTCTCCATAATTTATGGCCCACTGCATGGGTGTATAGGGCCCATCCCACCCTAGGGCGAAAATAAAAGAGCAGAGTTGGTCCAGACTAACCTTAGAAGCCCTTAGTCTTTTGAATCGAGATTGATCGTTGCTGGGATGTTCGGAATCAAAAACAGCTTCCCGAATTTGACTACATTGCTCTTCCTCGTTGGATATGGCAGATACAGGTAAAGCAAATAAGACAATCGCTATAATGATACAGATTTGAAATTGATAGACTCGCATGGCTTCTCCATAAGCATAGACCTTAGAAGAACCTTGACCATTGGGTTCTGTTGACCGTCCAGAACATTTGCAGGTAAAAATGAAAACGGTCTATAATCATTTTCGACTTCGCATTTTGTATTTCTTACGTTTAGATTGCGAGAGATTGAGCTTTCAGCATCATGGGTTATCGAAACTAATAGAACTCCACTTCTGAAATGCATGTATCTTGATAGGCGATACCGGGATATTCGCTCAAGATTGTAATCTTAACTGTCTTAACACCTGTCTGCTCAGGGAACTTGAAATACTGTATTTCTCGGGTGCGGTCGAGAACCAGTTTTTGCGTATAGCCATTGCTCAGTTGGATTTCAATTGTTTTCGGCGACGTATTCATCAAGTAAGAATCATTATATCCGGGTGTCGTTGGTCGATGCAGGCCGTTGAGAATCCCAAACATTTTGATATTGACTGGTTCTTTGAATGCATAATTGATCCACTCACCAATACCTGGCGCACCGTACTTGCCATCTGCCCAAGTGGTATCGCTGCGACCATCCAGTGTCTGCTGTGGAAGATATTTGTAACTCTGTGGTTCCAAGTGTCCAGAATCTGTAACCTCTGTTGGTATGATTTTGGGCCCACTCGGAGTTAATCCGATAACAGGGGCATTTTCCTCTGGCAGGGCTGCGTTCTCTGACAGACCGCCCCACATCCAGCCAGACTTTCCTTTGTATTCGACCAGATACCATTTACTCTTTATGCCAAAGAAAGGTTTCATGTTGTCTGATTCAGCTTTCACATATACGAAATGACCATACTTGATTGTTACAATCGCTTTATCGTTAAGGCTTGGTCCGTGGCGAAGCACCATGCCATCTTTGGAGTGAATTTGCGCGTATGATTTCAACCTTAGGAAATTTGAACGCCAATTTACAAAATTAATCAGTGCGTAGCTTGCGGCAACAATCGTTGCAATGGCAATTGAACCCAGAACCAGCTTCTTAACATTTAGCTTTGCTTTCAGAAGACCCAGTTTTGACTTTATCCCGATAGTGTCAGCATCGCTGAATTCATTCTTATGGAGAAAAACCAGAAGCAATATCTGCACCACCGGAAGAACAATAGTATCGAAAGGAACATATTTTTCTGGTTCGAGTTGCAGATATGAACGAAATATCACATAGAATAGCATTACGCAGACATTTGTGACTGCCGCAGCGGCAAGAACCACAAGAGCTACGCTGGGTTTTGCCAACATTAGTATTCCATATACCATCATGCCGACACGAGTTATTGAATGGGCGATATGCAGTGTGGGAGAAAAGTAAAATAGAAATAGTGGTACCAGAATGGAAAATATTCCCGTTGCGATTCTGATATTATTGGCATTGAGAAAATCTGGAATCGTGGAGCTTTGAATCGCTAGATAAATCGGTTCCTGACTTGCCTCGGTGCCGGAGCTATTCGCTTCACCAGCGTTTGAGTCAGATGCCAGCTCTGTCCGGGGTAGGTTTGAAAATTCCTGATGCGTTACCAGCAAACCAATTATGGCCCAGACCGCGAGTACGTAATAGATTATTTCAAAATTATATGCAAAGACTCTGAGGTTTAACCACATGGGTCCCAAATCAACAGTGAATATCACCAAAAAGAGAGCGGCGCTCATTACCCCAAAGAGGGCAAATAGTTCTTCGTTTACTTTTCGTCTACCGATAGCGTTTGCACCGCTTAAACGATTTAACTGTTTTGCCAAGCCATAAAACGATGGGAACACCCAATATAATGAGAACAATGGAATCAGGAGAAAAGTGAATGCCTTTTCTGGAGAAATTACGCGCAGATGTTCTGGTAAACTGCGCCAAGTTTGAACGTGAATGTTGGCCTGAAGCGCTATGCCCGCGATCAGCGTGATAAAGCCAATAACGAGAAAGAATTTCATGAAGAATTGGTCTGCGTCTGAATGGAAGAGAATTAGGAACAGACCAAAAAATGATAAGCTGCTTAGAATACAAACGAGAACGGGCATCATGGATTGAATCCTGAATTCACCGAACTTCGAAAGTGGGTTCGTTATTGGTGCCGAGGCTGTCTTAGCTGCTGGGGCTGTATTGCCCTCAAGACCTCGCAATATTCGTTTCTTTTGAGATTCGAATTCTTCTTCTGAAATGATTCCTTGTTTTTTCAGCTCATGCAATTCTTTTAGATCATTTATGGACATATGAAACCTCGTCTATTTCTTCCTTAAACTAGTTGCAGTAACCTTGGGGGCAGTTATCTGTTAATTGGGTCACACCATTTGACTTTGCGCAACCAGCAGAATCAGGTAAAGCCCGTCGAGATAAGGCCGTATCATTATCTCTGGTGGATATCCACGAACCTTTCTGGCAAATAAGCTCAATGCGATCAGTGACGCAATACGCTTCCTCGCCTTTGTTAATGTCGCATTTACCTGCAATGCGAGTGCAATTCGCAATTAACATCGCCATAGCTAGAAAAATAATTTGAGTCTTCATTCAATTCTCCTGATAAGCAGGCGACAGAGTTCATACAGTGATGCTTACGTCAATTATTCTCATATCCCAAGTCGTGATAATCGTTCTCAGCATTTGGGTATATCATGTTTTCCCCGGAATAGAAATTCGTTCTTCCTTCTTGACATCCACGAAAGAAAATCACCCATGTTGACAATGCTATCTTATAACTTTGCCATATGGCGCACAAGTCTGAAAGGAGTTTTCGCTGTCTTGCTGCTTGCCGTGCTTTGTTGCGGCGGATCAAAGGATCGCACTGTCAATGCTCGTGGTGGTTTGTACATGCGACAGGCTCCTCGATTGAATGCCAAGTCCATAGAATTGTTACCGAATGGGGCGAAAGTACAATTCATTGAAGAAGCAAATCAAGAATTTACTCTCGATGGACTCGTCGGTAAGTGGACGAAAGTCAAAAATTTTGCCTCTGGCAATCAGGGCTGGGTGTTCGGTGGGTTCCTAGAATATCCCAAAGGTGCAATCACGGGTGACGGCAGTATTTCCTACGGCTACCGTGATGTGCGAAACAAACAGGGCAAATATGAGATAATGTCTGGTTCGGGCAAGTCAGCATTAATCCACAATGCCGCGAGTTACTACACGCCACACTGGACATCTGTTGCGGGCGAATCAGACCGTGATGAAGCGAAAAAAATATTGAGGGACCCGAAGGCTGATATCAAAATAGAAAAGTTAGGCACGAATATTGCGGTCGTGTCAGCTTCCACTGGTCATGCTAGATTCACCGATTTAGCTCGCGAAAGTACGCTCTGGCAATTAAAGGACGACAAATGGCGCCAACATCCCGCGAATATCGAAGGCAACAGCTTAGAGCTAATCGACATGAATAATGACGGTATTGATGACATAGTGTCATTCCAAGGCGGTGGCAATGAATCGACTGGATTCTGGTGGGAAGTATTTATCGGCAAGGCCGACGGTAGCTTCTTGAAATCCCAACGCAGTCAAGAATATTGGGACCTACAGATTCGTTCGAAGGGCAAGTGTAATGAAAATAGCCTACAAGCAAAGCTTCAACGCGACGCCTCGGTCTCGACAGAATTTGAGTTTGAATGCAAGGTGAACAAGTTCTTACCGAAGAAAGGCTAGGCCGAGAATATTGCATACAGGCCGAGTGTAAAGTGCGGGAGCAGTCGGCAAGATTCTGCATTAGCTACAGGTCAAAGCCAGGGAGTTAAAACCGTTGAACTTCCGCTGTCTTGCAATGTGCGTGGTGGGATTGCTCGGTTGTAGTCAGCGCGATAGCGAACTCTCGAATGCATTTTCTCAGGGTAAGCTGCCAATACAGAGGACGGCCTTATCAGCCTCAACACTTAGCCTTTCTGCGGGGGCCTGCCAGACGTGTCATAAGGATATTTACCGACAGTGGCGCAGTTCCCAGCATGGTAAGGCTTATACGAATCCCGTATTCAGGCAGGGTTTTGCCGAAGAACCTTTAGCCCAGTGTATGAATTGCCATGCGCCATTATGGGAGAACAAGAAATCCAGTTTCGACAAGGCATATTCTTATAAAGCATTTGATTTGCCCGTCGTTAATGAAGGTATCAACTGTGCCGTCTGTCACCTGAGAAATGATCGAATAATATCTGGAAATTCTGATGCTGCACAACTCACCGGCTGCTTAATGCCGTTGAAATATGACCCAGAGCTCAAACAAACGAAATTTTGCGCTAACTGCCATCAATTCAATTTCCCTGCGCAAAGCTCGCCTCAAGTAGTTCATGGAAATGTTCCGATGCAGGAAACTGTTTCAGAGTTCAGGCAAACAGGCTGGCACAACGAAGGTAAGTCATGTCAGCATTGCCACTTCAAGAGAGGAAATCATAACGCAAATTCTGCGCATAGTTCACAAAACCTCAAATCTGCGATGCGATTCTCTGGAAAATATATCGAAGCAGAGGACAAAACTGGCAGATTTTTGCATGCGAAAATCGGATTCAAGAATATTGGTCACCATTTTCCTACTGGTGACCTATTTCATATACTGACGCTTTATGTGTATGATGCCGAAGACAGGGTTGTTGCGCACCATGACTTCGATAAGCATGTTAGAGTCTCTGACCGAAAGCTATTGTATGATTCCAGAATTCATATCAAGGAGGGAGAGAAAGGCTCAGCTGCAGATGTGTGGCTTACGGTGCCGACGAGGCCAGTCTTGTGCCGCGTCGTATTGCGGTTGCAGGGGCGCATTGAAAACAGAATTCAGAAACACTTGACTAGAGAGCAGTTGCAACGTGTAGCCTATCAGGGTCCCTGTGAGGTTGACCAATGGAAAAATTAGTTTCGCAGTGTTGGTTGACCGATAGCTTTCTACCGTTATCGTTGTCTGTAAGAGCTAGAGCTCTTGTTTTTGGTTCAAGGGGATTCCAGGGCTATAGTGTGCAGAATAATTAACTACTCATAAAATGTAATATGTCACATGTTAATACGTGCTGACGCGCCAGCCGCCTTGATGAATCATCAGGGTATCAAGCGAGACAAGCGAGGAGCTACGGCACCGAAGCAAGCGGAGCAGGTAAATAATGTTCTCTGAAGTAGTTGCGCGTGTGAGGACGGGCATGGAGGCCCGGCCGACTACGACGCAGCCTGTGAATGGATAATCTTTATTTGGCCTAGCTTGATAAGGGTAAAATCGAAAAAATTGCCGGCAATAATGATTCGGTTTAGTGACGGTGTAGCGCCGGCAGTACTGCCCTATACGCGCCTGAGAGTCTCTATTTTTCCAACAACGCCAATAGAGGTATGCTCATTAGCGGGGGCATGTCTATTCTCATTGACGGAAAGTAGGTTAACAGCTCGTTGGCAAAGAGAAGCAAGGATGGCAAGTATTGAAGGCAATTAGCGCTTTTATTGGAGCATCACTTGGCTGCTTAATTTTTATGGCCTCGATGATGCCGGCATATCCGGCACCAAATTCGAGCCCGCTCCCTTCGCCTGCGGAAAAACCTGAAAAGCCAACAACCGATCTCTTACCAGAACGACCTGCAGTTAATGCTGGAACCGACACATATAAGCGGCGTGTTTTTCTATTAGCTTTCCTTAATGAAACGAAGGATAGGCAAACAGACTATCTGAGCATCAGCATACCCAATGCGTTCTCGATTGCGCTAGTGAGGACTGACAAATTTGTAATACTCAACCGCGGCTCGGTCGAATACTATGCCACGCAAATGGGTGTGGCGACCGGGGATTTATACGATATAAACAATGCCGTGCGGTTCGGCCGAGCTGTCGGTGCCGATATCATCATTGTAGGCAGATTTAGTACCGTAGACAATATCGTTACCGTAATGGTCAGGGCAGTCGATGTGCAATCTGGCGCACTGAGTGTCGAAGATTCCCAGCGAATTGCAACCAATGCATCCATGTTTCAGGCGATTGACTTGCTCGCGGAGCGCATGAGCAAACCGATGGCGGAACGGATGAAACTGCTCACAGCACCACCTCCGCCAGCTGAAGCAGTGGCAGAAAGGGTACAAGCAGTCAAGTCTGTACCGGTTACTGAAGCGCAGCCAGCAATGCTGAAAAAGTATCACGCAAATGCCTTCTTGAGTTTCGGTTTACCTCTGAGTCAAATTTCTGAGCATATTGGCCCAAATTTTGGGGTGCGTAGCACTTTACGGTATGACACTTTTCAAAAGTGGCTAAAGCCGATAATTGTTGCTGATGCAGCTTATGCCACCGGTAAGGATGTCAATAGCATGATTTTTTATTTTGTTGGCACAGGCCTTACATATTCATTTCGCCTGCCGAAGGGAATTCAGCTTTTGCCTTTCGCAGCATTTGGATTTTCCGGAGGCAGATTGAACTATCAGAGTGGTTATTCATTCTTGCAAGCTGGACTGGATGTTGGCTTGACGGCAGAATATCCCATGAATACTAACTGGCACCTAACAGCTGCGATCTATTACCGACACATTCTTGATAAATACGTTCCGGGTATGTTTCTACAGTCTGCATTGGGTGTTGGCTATAATTTTTGATTCTTTTTTCGAAGGGGGCAAGTAATGGCGATCAAGGGAAAATTCAGTCTAA
>Ga0154020_10004650_pt1 | contig 16326 bp, 18 predicted proteins | sample Klosneuvirus_201_FD_109709 | JGI IMG/M metagenome (GOLD analysis project Ga0154020, IMG submission 109709) | Active sludge microbial communities from wastewater, Klosterneuburg, Austria - Klosneuvirus_20160825_MG | ecosystem: Engineered > WWTP > Aerobic digester > Activated sludge | place...
CTCGGTGTATGGGGGCGTGATGACAACCTCGTACAGCGGGTATTCCCCTCGTCCGCACGAGAAACGACTATTCTCGAAATCCATCCATAGCTGAAAACTCCCCTTCCGCTTTTCAATCCACATCGCGTTTCTCCTATCGTTTCAGTTTCCCGGTCATGTTCCCGCACTCGTCGCACTTCAGCGGCTCCGGAGGCACCGGCTCGCCTCGGGGGATGCGGGATCGAGCCACGAAATCCTTGCAGTTAGAACACTCGATCCGCACGAAATAATTTCGATTGTGCAGGTGGATGAACATCTCGCCCAAGCCGGCAGCCACTACGATGCACGCGACCGTAAGGCCGATGACCGCCGCCGACACTTTCAGAAAATCTTTAACTTCCATTGCGTTCCCCCTCTGTTTCAGCCCGGCGGGTGGACTTGAACCACCACAGGAGAACCGAATCGCCTAGAAATCCTCGGTCCTCGCCACCCTTACGGGCCGCTCTGCATTGAGCTACGTCGGGATATTGCGTCGTTCCTTTCTCTGTTGAATCAAAAACGCCCGTGGGAGGAATCGAACCTCCATCTCCGAAGTTCCGAGAGAGCAAATCCCGGCACTCTTCGGCGTGTGTTCCACAGGAACGCCGTACGTCGCCCTGACGCTCACACCGCACAGGCAAGGTCTCAACCGGCGGCATACTCGAAATACTTTTCCGCCACCGTTTGCAGCATCGACTCGCGCTGCCGAGCCGTCATCCGGTTCTCGTCGTCGAAATCAGACTCGCCCCGTACACACGGATTCCCGTTGCGGTGACAGTTCCACACCCAGCTCGCCAGTCGCCGCCAGTCAGACGGATCATCCGGCTCCACCGCCAGACCGACGTCGCCCATCCGCCAGTCAACGGCAGACTCGACCTCCAGACTGTTGATTTTCAGGACCTCGCCGTCCTCGGGATCGACCTCGCAGTCGATATGCAGGGTGTACGAGGTATCGCCGACATCCTCAACAACGACCGTCGTTTCAAAGTTTTTCATAGCATGTTCTCCTCTACACATCCGTCATAACTCCCGCACAGCAGAACCGGCAAGAGATGTTTTTCGGAATTCAAACAGATACCGGTCTCCCGCCGTCAATCGCGCCTGAAATCTGCAATTCCGGAGAAAAATCTGGGTTCCCAGATCTTCCTCCGGAACAAACAGCTCGACTCGCTCGATTAACGGCGTCTGACGCATAAACGAACACAGATAACCGAGCAGATTCCGCCCGTAGCCGCGTCGCCGCGAGTCAGGATGCACGTCAATCCGCTGAACCTTGATCGCACCGTCGCAATACTGATACAGGCAGACCCCCTGCATGAACTCGCCGTCCCAGAGCGCGAACGCAGAAGAAAACGGCAGCCCCAGCAAAAACTCAACCTCCGTCAGCGAGATATCGCACAGCTCCGCCGCCTCGCAGTATTCAGTCGGGATCAACCACCGCGCCTGCATGTCTCGGCCCCCTCTCGGAAGAATAAACGGCATCCCTGCCCCACCGCACATCATGTCCGGCTCCCTCAAAACAACGGCAATCCCTACCGTAAATCATCCAGAAGACGTGACGCCGGAGTCGACCCTTGACTCACCTTGCGATAAATCTCATTGCGATGCACGGGGACCCGGTTCGGCGCGGAAATCCCGAGCTTCACTTTATCGCCCCGTACCTCGACGACAGTGACGACGATCTCGTCGCCGATCACGATCGATTCCCCACACATCCGTGAAAGCACCAGCATTTTCGACTCTCCTTAGTCTCAGACCTCGATCAGATTCGCCCGTAGATTCCGCAAAAACCTGCGGATCAACTTGATTGCAGTCACCGGCTTCGTTGCGCCGTCAACCTCAACCCGTCCAGCTTGCTTGCTTGCCTCTTCGATCCCGTCGGCCAGAGCGCGAAGACTTGCGGCCATCTTGCGCAGCTCCGACGAGCTGAACGCTCTTTTTCTCTTCTGCACCTTTTACTCCTTCAAGTGACGGCCTCAATAGCCCCATCCGACCACCATACGACTATCTTTACACTTCCCACACGGTTTGTAAATAGATCTGAAAGACTTCTTGCAAAGATCGTGGAGAACTCCGTAGGATTGGGGGGACGGGCAGAATCACGCTGCAAAAATGCTCACCCTGACCCTCGAAGACGGCGACGAGTCACTGAGGAGTCTCCTGCCGGTCCCCGCAGGAGATGCACACCGCAACTAACGGCGTCCCTCGTCCGTTGACCCGCACCGCTTTCGCGTGGATCGTGCATTGACCTTTCAGCTTGCACTCGTAGACGTTCACGATCTCTTTGTTGATCGTGCAATGCCCGCACTCGCGGCGATCAATCGGCTTTCGGCTGCGATGAATGCAATGCCACATTTTATTACAGCGGCGGTTGCCCGTCGTCGTTGTATCCGATCCATGTCGTCGGATTGCTGAAAACCTGTTCGTCGGACGCCGTTACCGTCACCCAGACCTCACTGCCTCTGACGGCGAAGCTGTGAAAGCACTGCCATTCGTGCTCCGGCTCTTTTTTCCATTCCAGCGATAAGCCCAGTTCCCCTATCGCGTATTTGCAGATCCAGCGAAAATCAAACGGGTTTGTGTCATCGCAAAGCAGAGCATAGAGATACCCGCCGATCACATACATCCCTTGGGGCACCTTCGCTCGCTGAGCACCTGACGACAGAGTCACGAACCCAAACGGATTCTCAAACCTCTTCATCAGGACAGGCATCAGTCCGAGGCTACGGTATGTTCCAGTTTCTCCGGTGTCGCACATCATCAAATAGAGATTGTTCGAGCTGACACACGCCCGGATGCACTCGTAAAACGCATGATTTGCATGCGTCCATTTTCGACTCAATATGTTGTCATTCACTTGTCCGGAGATTTCTACGACGGCTCTGTTGAAACAGTAGATAACTCCACTGCTATCGACGCAGGCCGGACCCTGCATCTCATAGTTTGAATTCACTGAAATATTTGGCTCGTCAGGCTGCGGGATACCAAGATACCCATATTTATCCCAGACATACGCCTGGGAATTTTGTCGCCCCGTAACGCCGATGCTTATTCCACCTCGCCCCGGAGAAAGGCTTCGAGTGTAAACTTCATCATCAGTCTGCCACACCCATCTTACAAGACCCGCTCCCGACTCCGTTAAGACTGGTCTTGGGTCCGGCCCTTGCCATTCGTAGCGTGTCGGCGTCCTCCATTCAACGACACTGCCGTTCGTATTCATCTGCCCCGTAGAGTACCAGTTGTGTCCGGCAGAGGGATTGGCTTGTGGTCCACTTCCGCCATGCCCTGCCCACCGGTAATAGCTGTAGCAGCGATCGTGGTATCCGCCAGTTCCGCCAATGGCCCTTGCGTTGTAATTGTTCTGTCCGCCCCCCATGAAGGTCTCGCTAAAATCCACACCGGCGTTGTACGCATCCCTTATCCCCGGATAAAGCTCATCCATTTTTTCGTTTAGTTCATCCGGGGTGTACGGCGTATTCGGCGTATTCGCAAGCTGATACGCTCCGTTTTCATCCAAATGATGAAGTCCAGCAGCAGGGGCGATTCCAGACACGCAGCCGGTGATATTTCCAGACACCCCCGTAAAAGACAAAGTGCCGATGACAGCAAGGTTCACGTACGTACTGAACTGATTCTTCCTTGACCACATCGCGCTGACCCAGAACAGATCTTGCGACTCAATCCCGTTGCGAGACACCCGCCATGCATACCTGTAATCCTCCCCGCTGAAATACCATTTTCCGTTCAAGTTATTCAGGTTGTACGGTGAATTCACCGCGGCGTACGGCGGCGCGGAGAGATGATAGTACATATCGCCCGACCCTCGCTGAACATCAATAGCGTCTCCGCAAGTCTCCCGAGAAGCAATCGTCAATGACACAGGGCCAGCAACGCAAACTGCCGAGGGACTAAGGGAAATCCTAAAAGGTCGTTCGTGAAAAGACTCCCGATCACCAAGCCCGATCCCAAAACCACCGTGCCCGTGATACTGCCGTTTCTTGATCTTCCCCGTCGTTGCGTAGTAACAGAGTACGTCGTACTCCCCCTCGCACGAGTCGCAACACTTGCACCCGCCGTCGCCGGTCGCTTTTGTGAAATGAAACACCATTATGGGGGCGGCTCCTGATCCTCCGGCGGACAATCCTGCGGCAGAACCTTCCAGATCCCGTTGAACGGATACGCCCACAGATCCCGATTCTGCTCCTCCCAGTCCGCATCGTCCTCCGTGCTGATATTCTCCGCACGAAACCGGATCGTCGAAAAATCTTCACCCCCCTGACTCAATCCAAACTGAACCAGCAGGTCCTCATCGTCGTCAGAATACCCCGCGTGACTACATCCGTACATCGCGTACGATGGAGAGATGTACCAGTCGTCGCCGTCACGAACCATTGTCGTATGCAATGCAGGTGCCCAGTGAACACTCGTCAGTTGTCCCTCGACCACGTCGTACGAAATGTCGCCGCCACCCTCAAGAATCGCACACGGCACCCCATCACCGACGGTAATGCCCGGAAGATATCCGCCTGTCACACGACCGTAGTGAACTTTGATCTCATCGGCGTTCTCTTCAAACAGGTCGCCGGAAAAATAAATCACAATGTCCTCGTCCGGCAACGGTCCTCCCGTCGCCGTAATGTTCCCCGAACCGATGTTGCTTAACGCCGCCAGCTTCGACTCAACGGTCGACCCCGTATCCGTAATCTCAATCGTTTCCGTCCGCTTCCCACGCCATGAGAGCTTGTACGTCCCCCCAAGAGCAGTATTGCCGTCGTACTTGAAACCGCCCTCAAGCGAGATCGTCCCGTCTGTATTCTCGATCCGAACCCCCATCAGTTTCACGCCGCGACTCGTCCGCACAGGGAAGTCCCGACGGGGCAGCAGCGTCACCGGCTTCGGCGACCTGCGATCAATCCACGTCCGCATCCCGTCCCCGACGTCGCCCCACGTCGTCGCGTGTATGTTCGGTCCCGGAGGGTACGGCTTGATCCCGGAAAAATCCAGACTTTCCGGAGTCCCGGACATGAAACGGATGTAAAAGTCGCGAGCAACCTCCTTGGCCCGGTCCACCAGTTCCGTCTGATTCTCCGGTTGACCCGACGTGGGCAGCCGATACCGAGCCATCATCCCGTCGTGAATCACCTCTTCGGAATCGTTGTACCCATCCGCAATCGCATCGACCGTCCAGTACGACCCAAGATCCAGCGTCGATCCAGTCACCAGATACGAGTAACCCGACCCGCTCTCGTCGTGATGCGGATAGTTCGACGGAAACACCACGCGAACTTTTTTAGGGATCCGCCACGGTGCAAACAGCGTCTCGTCGTCGACCGTCAGAAAATCCCCCGACTGCCGCGGAGTCCGCGAACCATTCACAGCACCCCAGCCGGAATCGGATGCGTCGTACGTCCCTCCCGCGTCAAACCACGTCGGAGCCTCACTCGACTCATAAATTCCCATCTGGATAATCGAAACGGTGCCCGTCGTCGGATCGAGTTTCAGCTCGCATCCGCACCGCCGCACCGCGTCACTCAGCGCATCCCACGCCGAGATATTTTCGTAGAACAGATTCTCCGGAGTCGAGTCCAGCTCGGGATCGAGTCCCTCGAATTCATACGCCCCAGCCAGATCCGCGTCCATCTCGTCCCAAAGGTCCTCAAAGATCTCCTCCCAAGTCCACGGATCCTCCGTCTCGTCGTTAATCGTCCCCTCACGATAAACATCCTCGACGTCTTCCCACTCCCGGACGTTGTACCGCTTATTGATAATCCCCGTTCGCTGCAACAGGAACCGCTTGTCCCGCAGCTCCAGCAAATACAATGCGTTCGGATCATGCGACTTCCCCGGAACGACCCGCCGAGCCTCATACAAACACAAATCCGAAATCTCAATCTGCTCTGCACCGACCCCCAGCGTCAATGTCTTGAACGATGTCGGCGTCAACCCGTTCAGATTGGATCTGAGCATCAAAAGAAACGCTTGACCGGGATCAGGCCCCAGTGGGCAACGGTATGAATTCGCTCGACCCTCGAAAACGGACGTGTCGAATCCCATGCGGTCGAATTCCGACAACGCCTGAGACGCAGAACAAATCCTTTCCCCAGATAGGCTCGCGAATACCAGACTCACGCCGCAGCCTCCGCAAGTTCAGGGACCTCGACCGGCTGGATCTTCTTCGGCGACCCCTCCTGTGACGGGGTAGACGGAAGCAACGCATCCGTATTCACCTCGGAACCGATGTCGTACCGATGACCAGCCCCGAAATTCAACCGCACCAGATAATCAATCACCTGCTCCCGCAGATCGTTCACAATCCGCTTCAACGTCTCGTTCAAACTGATGAAAAACGACTGCAACGGGATCGTACGCCCGGCGAACGAGCCGGTCCCGCTCACCTGCGTAATCACGTCGTCCGGAATCCCCATCCCCCGCATGATCTCCGTATCCAGCTCCTTCACATAATTCAGCAACTCGCCGGATCCGCCGTTGACCGCCGGTTGAATGTAATTCCACAGCGGGCGACCGTTCTCGTCGAACACGGAGTCGAACGTCCAGACCGCCCCGTTCTGCGCCTGCTCAATCGCCTGACGCGCCAGATCGCGGTATGGGATCTTGACCGTATTCCCGCCGCCATCGGTGAACGTGTAGTTGCCCGGAGGATGGAACAGAATCCCGCCGCCGAAAGCGTTTTTGTAAAACCACAGCTTGCGGCTCGCGAGAGCACCGAACCGGTCGTTCTTGTCGAGCCAAGGGCCGTACGCCCCCTCCAGCTCGCTCTTGCCTTGCCACGACGAGAACTCCCGGTCGTGAACATAGATAAACGCCTTTGCTCCGGGGAGGACGATCTCGTTCGCCGTGTCATTCTCCCCGCTGTTGAGATTGCAGATCTTCAATCCCCACTTCATCCCGCCGCGGACCAGTATCTTCGCATCCAGCGGATGCACCGCTCGCATCCCGTCGAAACAGATTTGACCCTCCTCGCGGCAATAAACCACCTCGCACGTCGTTCGCGTATAGAACATCCCGTCGAGAATATCATCAATCGCCCGGTCCCAGATCCGCTTCAACGTGTTCGCGACGAAGTCGCGGACACTTGCATCCTTCGCCTCGATATGAAACAGCGCCTTCGTCAGAGGGGCCTTAATCATCCGCATCCCGATCTTGATCTGCGGGTCGCGGCGCATCGACTCAACAGTCGCAATCGTGAACGGCGGACGGTTCGGATAGTAGAACGGCAACATACCCCGATGCGGAGGCCGGTAGTGCGCCGTTCGCACCTCGAACAGATCAGACGCGCTATCCATTGTCGATTCTCCTCTCCGTCTCTTCGATCAACATGCGACGATAATGATCGTCCGCAACCTTCGGACCCCGAGTCTCCACCAACAACGTCCGGATTCGACTCTTCGTCTCACCCTTCACGTCGTAGATGTTTCGGAGGGACTGCTCACTGAGGAATCGGGGGACGTTGGCAAGCCATCCGTTGATTTTTCCTCTTGACCATCCGCGGGGTTCAAATCCGAAGTGGAAACCGAACTCCGCGACAAGCCGAAAAAATCGGCGACTTCCTTCTCCTGCGCAATCAGAGCGTTGTAAAACTTGATTGCCATCCCCGACGAAACGCACTTCTCCGTCCCGGCGGACGCTTTCGTCCGCTCGGCAATATATTCCCGGAGAACCTGAGCAAACTCCTGTCCACTCGCTTGTCCGGCTCGCTTGTGGATCGCATCCAGCTCCTCCGACGGGCAGACCGTCAGATCGACACCGGAAATCCGGATCGTGATGTAACCTTCGTCCTCACCCAAATCAATCGGTTCGTGGGGCATTTCTTTCCTTTCAAATTACGGACCAAAACCAGTACCGGGAGCTTCCTTGGCCTTATCGCCGCTCGGGTCATCCTGTGTACCGAATGAGAGGTTTTCGATGTTGAAAATCAAGTTCTGAAGATCGTTTGCATTGTAGTTCGCAGGTTTGTACCGCAGTTCCCACGTCGCGGCGTACACCTTCAGACCGCCGACGTACCCCGCCATAACGTGCGTCGTGCGTGACTCGTCTGCCATGTAATAGAATCTGATGTCCGCCTCACCCTGCTCGCCTCCGGGGGGTGTGTACCAGCCGCCGATTGCTTTCAGATCCGGGAACTGCGACGGATAACAGAGACGCATGGCGGAACCACGCAACACGATATAGATGTTCGCACTGCGTAATTCCTGAACAATCACCCCCTTCAGGAAATTTAACGGCGGGGTGCTGAATTGCGACTCGTCATACAGAACAATGTTGTCGGACGTCTCTCCTGACGTACCCTCAACTGACATCTGTGAGTGTTCGACCAGCGCCCCACCCTCCGCCTCGATCGAGACGTTGTTCGTGAACGACAGGTACGACCGGCTTTTCGGCGGGCAGACGTTCGTCAGCTTGTACGGTTGTCCGTTCGACTCCAGCGGCAACACCTCGTCCGACAGCGACGTATTCGGATTCTGATTGCACGGGTCGACGATCCGGTCCTGTTGCGGCGTGTGCTTCAGCCGGGCAACCCCCCGCTCATGCCACGCCAAGTCCTTCATGCTGTTTGCCCAGTCGCCGTACGTCGTTGAGTCCAGCGGCTTATACAACCCGCTGTCCGTCAACATCTGCTGAAGTCCAGACTTCAGAATCTCGTACGTTACCGAGAAGTCAATCGTTCTGGAGAACAGCGACTCCGTAAAATCGACGCTGTGCAGGAGAACCGAATTGTTGTTTTGCGCTCTCGCCCAGATAACCCGCTCCCGAATAATCAGCATCGCCCGCTCAATCGCCAGTGATGCGGGATACGGTTTCGTCATTTCGATCGTGCCCGAGATGACGTTCGTCAGTGTAGGGAATCCCACATTTCTCGACGACTTGACGGAATGCTGCACGTCGATGTAGCTGACACCTTGAGGATACCCGTTATCCGACGGCAACTCCTGATCGACAATATTGAACGTAATCCGCGCCTTGTCCGGGCTGATCGTGTAATTCTGACTCATCCGCTGGAAATACACCGGGACCGACGGATTAATGACGTCCCGAACATCATCCGCCGTGTACGGGATAAATACCCCCTGCGGAACCGTTCGATTCAGGATAATCTCGACATAACCGCTTATTGTTCGGATCGTCAATCCGGCCTTATCAATCGAGTATGAAACCGAATAGTTGATCGCCCTGAAGTTCCCCAGAACACCGACTTGAGTCCCTGACTCACACTCCGCAATCTGGAACTCAACGATCCACGTCACCTCGATCGCCGACGTGCTGCCGATCTGCTTGCAATCCAACGAAACTGTGTGGGGTCCGTATTTCAGGTCCCGGTTAGACGAATTCGTGTTCACATTGAATGCGCCGAGTCCCTGACCGGAGACAACCAACTCCCCGCCATCCTTGGACAGATACGCTCGCAAGGCTGCGATGTTCGCATCCGCGCCGGTCCCGTTGTTCCCCAGACCGTTCGCGTCGTCCGTGACAATGGCGTTGACTGTCAGGACGTATATGTTGCCCACAACAGTCCGATTCGCATCGTCGCGAACAGGGCGCATCGTGAACGACGTGTTGACCGTCGGGCCTGTCAACGTCACGCCGTTGTAGGAAACGTAGCCGGTGCCGGTGAGCGTTTGCGTCACGGAATCGCCCCCATTCTTTTGGGACGATTTCGATTCCTTCGGAACGGTTTCGGAGCGGCGTACATCGGGACCTGCATATTGAGAAACTGATCCATGAACGGGTCAGCCACGGGTGTTGCATTGGACTTGGGTTTCGTATTTTTGTTGATACCTTCCAGTTTTCTCCGAATATCCTCCGCAAGAGTTTTCATTTCATCCTTGCTCAAAAAGAAGCTAGCCCCCCACTGAGCGATGCTCCAGTAGGTTTCTTTAACGGACGCAGATGACTCATCAATATGCTTCAGAAGATCGACCCCCGTTTTCATAAGCGGCAAAACGGAATCCAATACAACCTTCATCGCCTGTGTTTTGAATTCCCCGAGAATTTTGTTCGCGTCAGTTTGCAAATCAGTAAACTCAGCGAACCGGGAATCCAACACCCTCGCCCGACGCATTTCAATGTCGATGTTCGTGATCTGCTGATTTGCTTTCGCAACTTGAACCTGAGGCGCGTACTTCTCGAATGAATACCCGGCATCCTCAATCTGACGAGTAAAATTCGACAACATGCGAGTCGCAGATAACAACCCCCCCGCAAATCCACCGACGGCACCGATCGCTGCTGTTGCGACAACCCCCATGCCGCCACCGCTTCGCTCTTTTTTTTGTGACTGAATCGGATCTCGTCGTTGAACTCGACGTTTGCGTCGATTCATAATCTGACGATGACGCGGCGGTGCATTGATGATCGGGCCACCTCCACCCGGAGGAACCGGCTGCGGTCCCGACGGCAGCGGCGGACCACCCGCCGGTGGAGCCGGTGGCAGCGACGGACCGATCGGCGACGTGTACTGATTCTGCGGAGGTGCCGACGGACCGATCGGCGACGTGTACTGATTCGGATTGACCCCGTGCACCGCCGACAACACCTGACCGACCGTCCCGTTCAGCAGAGTGATCGACGCAACCACATCCCCCAGAGTCGTCGAGTCCGCAGGCTTCGTCGAAACCGCGTCCCGTGACTTGATCGCCGCGTCCGCCGCAGCCGCGACCGCAGAAATAACCCGAGCGTCCCGCAGCAACGACACTACGCCCTCAGCCCCACCGGATTGTTTTTCCAACGGGGGAGGCGTCGTTACCTTCCGGACCAGATCATCCGCCCACTTCTCACTCGCCGCGTGCGCTTGCGTCTCGGCGTGCGAGAGCGACGGGACATCAGACGGAGGAATCGCCTCCGTCTTGTCCGGGTCCAGCTCGTCGTCATTCCCTAAGTCGATATGCTTCATGTCACCGTGAACCAGACCGTATTAGAGCTGCTCGTGTACGGGTACAGCCGCATCGTCACAGGGACGACCCGCAACCGCGACGCGAACGCCATTTCAGCATTTAAATTCTCGTCCACGATGGACTGAGTCGCAGTCAACGTCGCAACCGCACCCGACGCCGAATACGCCGTCGTTCCGGAGACAGCCGTCAGCACCGCCGCCTGCGCGATCGACGAGCCGACGTCGAGACGTCCGACCTGCCCCATCACGCCGAATGCACCGTACGGCCACATCACCGCTTTCATCACAAGGAACTCGATCCCCGTGAAGATGAGAAAACAATCGCCGCCGCGATACACAGCGTCAATCGCCGAATCCCCGTAGGAATTTGAACGAACCGTCTGCTTGTTCACCTGTTGTCGCAGGCGGAAACCGTCCTCCTGCTGACCAACATCGGTACTGTTCCATGTGCCCGAATACGGGCCTGAGATCAAGGACGCTAGGGCCATGATGTTGCAATCTCCATCAAAACTTTGTTACATCGGCCTCGGCCTCGGCCTCGGCGACTGCTTGATCCGCAGCAGATCCCGACGATTGCTGCTTTTTGATTTTCTGGTAATCGTCCGTTTTCAAACACAGCGGGCACGTCGCCGCCGACGCCTCTCCGGTCGCCGCTCGCGGCAACACGGAATCCGGAGTACAAGCAACCTTGTATCGCTTCCCCGCACTCTTCAGCTCCGGATTCGGATTGCTGAAAATCGGACCCGCCGCATCCTCGACGAGAAGATGAACTGAAATTTTTTGTCCTGCCTGACTCATAGCGTTTCTCCTGAAATCTGCTCGATCTCCTGAATCACCCGCGCACCCGTAAACAGCAACGTCCGGCTCATTCCGACGTAACCATGATGCGTCGTCTTCGACCCGCTCCACCACTCCGCAGCACGCTCCACCGGAGCATCCGCACGACGGAACCGCAACGGCTCGACATACTTATTCACGTCGCCCTCGATCTGGTCGTTCGCATTGTTCAGCAAGCCGTACTGAAGATGCACAACACCAATCACCCGCGTCGCAAGAACGTCCAGACCAACGCCATGATCGGAGTAGCCGGGCTTCCCCCAGCGGTCCGTCGGAAGCGATCCGGACTTGACCGACACCGTCACTTGCAGGCCGATATCCTCGTCCAGCAAATACCCCTGATCGTTGATCGACTGCCACGGTCCCGAGTGAATCGCCACAAAAAACAATCCCGCGATGGCTGGAGGACGACCACCGTGCGCAACGTCGATCTCACCGATCTCCAGACCCAATCGGCCCCGGATCCAGTCGACCGCCGCAACCTGTAACGCGCTCGTCTCAATCACCAGTCAAACCCCTCAAATGTATCCGTCCGACGCGGCTTGAGCGACGAATTTTCTCCGGCACTGACCGACCGAACGACCCGCGTTTTCGCCGAGCGAAACCGCTGATCGACAACCAGATTCGACATTGTCAGTCCCGGCTCGTTCGCCTGACTCAATCCGGGGATCTCGCTCTGACCGTCCTTCACCTGCGTCAGATAGTCGAGGTACTCCTGATACTCGTCCATCAGGCCCGGCGGAACAGTCCCGCCGCGCCGCCGCATTAACTGCACGGCGGCGAACACGGCACAGGCCCACTTCGCCCAAGTGTTCCCAACCAGATCGGCGGTCGAGTACCGCAAAGCGACGTACTGGTAGATTTTCTGTTCCGCCCGCTCGATCGCGTTCGATGTCTTCGTCGAGTCGAACATCGACTCCCCACGCTCGTCGTCCGTCGCCAGACGGACGCCGTGGTCGCTCAGAACGTCCTCGACTTCGGCAATCGTGCATAGCGACATGGGACATTCTCCGGAACAACAAAAAACGGGACGGGATTTCCCCGTCCCGTTTGGGATTCATCACGACGACGGTTAAGCCGCGGCGATGGTAGCCCCTGCCGCCAGCCGCTCAAACTGAACATAAACGTCGATCGTCCCGGCCCCAGTACAATCCGCAGCGGTCGATTGCACCTGAACCTTCTTTCCGGACTCGACAACCGTCTTGATCTTGGTGACGGACGCGCCGCTCAAGTCGATCGTCTTGTTGGCCCCCAACCCGGAAACAGCCGTCACGAAAAAATTCGCGAGGCCCTTCGTGTTGTTGGTCTTCAACTCGAAGTTCGTCCCAGCCGCCAGCCCCGTACTGTCCGTCTTGACGACGATGTCGGTAATCATCAGCTCGCCGCCGGACGAGACGCCGGTCACATCCGCCGCAGCCGACGCAAGAATCGCGGAGCTGGTCAAGGTTTTCTTGACCCAGAACCGCGTCCCGACGCCGGTCGGAGCCGTCTGGAGCAGCTCCAGACGTTCCAGAACCGACCCGTCGGCGTTCGCCGCCACCAGCGACGAATCGGCGACGTTGTTCACCGAGTTCTCGCCGAGCATCCGGGCATTCGATACCCAAGGAGTTGTCATACTGATCCCCTTTTATTCAAAGTGTGCGAGAATTCCCGCACAGTGATTTTAGAACACACACGTACCGTAGGCGGTCGCCTTCGGCACATACAAAGCCGGGAGCGCATTGTCGAGGGTATGCAGCACATACCCCGCCGGATCGTAGGTATTCACGTTGTAAGCGTGCATCCCGAACCGCTCCGTCGCCGGAAGATTCGGACCCTCCGAAACCGGCTCGCTGCCGAGCAACATCTCCATGTAGTCCGGATTCGGCTGCGGACCGAACCAAACATTGTTGTCACCGACAAACGGGGTGTAAGTCGTCGAGGCTTGCGTCCCGACATCCAACCCCTCATTCGTAATGTGCCAAGTCAACCACGGCACCGCCCGCAACCGACCGAGCATGGTCGTACGCGGCATCCCGTTCTCCGACACGCCGTCCTCGCGCTGGATGATCTCAAACGCAGTGTTCGAGGTCCCCGCCTGCGAGATGACGTAGTCGTTGTTGATGATGTTGTTCCACATCGTCGAACCGCACACGGCGAATTCCAGACGTGAACCGCACAACACCTGAAACGCCTTGTCGATCTGCAACAAGTCGCCGGGGATATCCGCGACCGGATTGTCCCACGACGTCCCGATGATCGACCCGGCACCGAGCATGTCGAGCTGCGACAGATTCCCGGCGGGGATCTGCCAGTCGACGGTATGCAAGGCCGACGTGCTGGTGAAGTCGTAGTAAATGTCGTCCCCGCTGTCAGTGCGGTGAGCGTACATCTTGCCACGCATCATTCCGCCCAGACTCAGCAGGCGGAAGTTCGCGACCCGCTGACCCATGAAGCGCTGTTGACGGCGGATGAACTCCTGACCACCGTTGTCGAATTCCGCCATCTGTCCGCCGATCCGACGGAAGTTGTGCAGCTCTTCGAGCAACAGCGGAAGTTTTTCAGCAACGCGGGGGAACGTCCCATCCACGCGACCGACGGCCTGACGGCGAACCGTCCCGGACGTCGCACCCGGAGCGCGAGCAATCGCGACGGAACGAGCATCGTTGAAGATGTCGTAACCGAAGCGACGATAACCCTGACTGCGCTCGTTGGCACCGCCGGGATTCATTTGAAACAACGTCAGAATCCGCGAAGTCGCCGCAGCGACTCGCGAGACCGCTTTCGTTGTTACCTTTGTACTCAGAATTTCGGCAATACTGCCCATGTTGGTCTCTCCTCACAGAAAACCGTGGCTGCCCCACGGAGAGTTGTTGAAAAAAGGATCAGGTCGCCACAGTGACGGTACACACGCCGGGAGACAGGTTCTCGACGAGCCATTTCGTGCCCGCCGCATTCCCAGTCACGCGGCACCGTGCCCCGATTTTCATACTGGATGTCGAGTACGCCACCGAGTCAGCCGACAAGTCGTTGACGGCGACGATGTTGTCCCCTTCAGCCGACGTGATCGTCATGTTCTGGTCGACGAGATTCAGGAACGTGAACGTCAGACCGGCGGTAAGCGCAGGCAACGTGAAGACGATCGCACCAGACGCCCCCAGAGTCGTAAACAGCATCCCGTTGTCCGACGCGACGACGGTGTAATCCGCCGCCTTAGCGACCTCGCCCTTGTAGGGGAGAATCGCCCACTTCCCGTCATCGAAGGAAAAACCCTTCGCGACGAGCTGGGCACGGTTCGTGTAGTCGAGGTTGATGAGACTCCCGGCCTTGAGCCGACCGCTCGCGGCAGCGCTCCAGTACCGATCGGCGGCAGCAGCCGTCGCCGGGTCGAGCATGTTGACTTCTTCCAGCAGGACGCACTCGGCGACCTGTGACCCATCGGTCGCCGAAGCGGACCAAGTCGTGTACTTCCCGGAGGAAGTGATCCGTCCCAGAATCAGACCGGGCCGCAGCACGGTCGTCGGGCTGTTGCCCGCGTCCGTCGCCGTCGACACAATCTGAACCGAAATGCGCTGAACCGTCTCCGGAGCGAACAGCATCGCCATTACGTCGCGCTCATTGCTGAACCGCTCGTCTGTGTAACCCGGAACTCCGGCAGAGTAGCCTGTACTCATCGTGAAATGCCCCCTGTCAAAAAAAGAATCCGGTCGTTACGCCGGGTGAAGTTCGTTAAGGAGTTCCTCAGCGCGCTCGTCGCTGATCTCCCCGTCCGCCGTGAAAAAACTGCCGTTCCTGTGCTCCTTCACGGAAAACGAGGCAAGTTTCTCCTCGTCACTCCAGAACGCACCCTCCGGCAACTCTTCGTAAACTTTGAGTTTGAATTCCAGATCCCGCTCGGACGACTTGTCGCCCACGCTGAACTGGTAGGAGCTGACCGCGTTTTTCAGCAAGTCGGCGTTTTGTGTCGAGATCCGCCCGGATTTGGCAAGACCCTCAACCCGAGCGACGTACCCGTCGCGACGAGACTTCGTCAGCTCGTTCATCAGCAGATCAACCGACATCGAGACCGTTGTCTGCTCCTCCTTCACGTCGGAGGGGACGGTATCCTTTTCCTCCTCGGCTTCAGGTTTCTCGGCGGGTTTTTCAGTCTCCACCTCAGCCCGCTCGCTGTCCCGGCTCGCACGGCTCGACGCAATCGCGGCCAGCAACGCATCAAGGTCGCCGGTAATCTTCACGGTGTCCGGAACCATAATCCCCAGAGCGGATAACTCGGTCCGAATCTCCGGCCAGAGGTCCTTCTCCGCCGCGTCTTCCGCAGGGGGGTCCGGAAGACTGGATTCAGGTTTCTCCGCTTCGGCCTGAGCGTCAGGAGATTTTTCAAGCTCATCGTCCATACCATCCCCCTCAAGGTCTTCAAGTGAAAATTGAACAAGCTCGAACCGCTCGGACTGATCGAGATTCACCGGTCGAGTCGTCAATGCAATGTGTGAAATAGCCCGATCCCATCGACGACCCTTGCCGTCGACGAACGTACCGAACTGCGGCGAAACAAACCCGCCGATCTGCTGCAAGCTGGCGGCGGC
>Ga0154020_10004653_pt1 | contig 16325 bp, 15 predicted proteins | sample Klosneuvirus_201_FD_109709 | JGI IMG/M metagenome (GOLD analysis project Ga0154020, IMG submission 109709) | Active sludge microbial communities from wastewater, Klosterneuburg, Austria - Klosneuvirus_20160825_MG | ecosystem: Engineered > WWTP > Aerobic digester > Activated sludge | place...
CCTGTACCTGAACTCCGGCTGCCCGGAGTTTTTGCAAACTCTGTCCGGACACCAGCGGGTTGGGGTCGGTGTTCGCCACTACCACGCGCGGTATTTTTTCCGTCAACACCAGGTCCACGCAGGGCGGGGTTTTCCCAAAGTGGAAACACGGCTCCAGATTGCAGTACAACGTGCTGTGCGGGATCAAGTGCCGGTCAATTTCGGCTACCGATTGAATCGCGTGCACTTCGGCGTGCGCTTCGCCATAGCGCCGGTGCCATCCCTCTCCGATGATTCGGTTGGCGTGTACCACCACGGCCCCTACCAGGGGGTTGGGCGATACGCTTCCCGCTCCCAGTCGGGCGAGTTGAAAGCACCGGCGCATGAACTGTTCCATGTTTGGGCGATTTAAGTGTCGGCACTTAGCAACATCCGCTGCCCGGTTCGCAGCAGGCTATGGCTGTTTTCAGTTCAGCCAGATTGACCTTGCGTTTTTCCTTCTGCTCGGCTCTTGGCTGTCCGCCGGGTTTTTCGGCGTACACGGTGATACTGAAAATGCCGGTTCCCGAGGCCAGAAATTCCTGAAGTTGTTGTTCAGACAGGTGTTCGAGCAGGATATGGTCGGGAATCAGGACGGGTTTTACTTTCTGGATTTGCAGGTTTTGAAAACCCGCTTCCTGGATCAGGCCGAGATACTCCTCCTGCTGGATGGCTCCGGAGACGCAGCCGGCATACAGTTCGGCACTTTGGCGCAGGGCGTCCGGCAGGTCGCCGACCAACACGATATCGCTGATGCTGAAATGCCCGCCGGGGCGCAGCACGCGCTGGATTTCGGCGAATACGCGGCCTTTGTCGGGTACGAGGTTGAGCACGCAATTGGACACGACCACGTCCACGGAATTATCGTTCACCGGAAGTTCCTCGATATCGCCCTGCCGGAATTCGACGTTGTTGAACCCGAGTTTATCCGTGTTCAGGCGGGCACGACGGATCATTTCCGGGGTGAAGTCAATGCCGATGACTTTGCCTTCTGCTCCGGTAGCCGCTCGGGCCACGAAACAGTCATTCCCGGCTCCGGAGCCAAGGTCGAGCACTGTGTCGCCTTCGGAGATATGTGCATGCTCGGTGGGCAGGCCGCAGCCGAGACCGAGGTCGGCATCCGGGTGGTAGCCCTGCAGTGTGGTGTACGACTCCGACATGATGGTGTAGGTGCCCGGGGCGCCCACACCGCAACAGGAGTTGCTGTTGGTTTCCCGGCTTTGCCGGGCAATTTCCGAGTATTTCTCCCGGACAGTGGTTTTAACCGATTCAGAATGTGTCATTGTTTTTGTTTGTATAGTTTAAAAAATTAGCAGGAACAGTCGGGTTGAACGGACAAAAAGAGCTCGTCGAGCAGCGTCTTCAGGCGCGCCAGGGCGGAGCGGTTGATGCAATAGCAAGACTTGACCCCTTCGACGGAACCGGAGATCAGACCGGCGGATTTGAGTTCTTTCAGGTGTTGGCTCACGGTGCTTTGAGCCAGAGGAAGCACGTCCACAATTTCGCCGCACACGCACACATTTCGGCGGGCAAGTTCTCGAAGGATGGCCACCCGGGCCGGATGCCCCAGGGCTTTTGCGATTTCGGCAAGTTCATTTTCCAGGTCGCCAAAAATTTCTGTTTTGGATGCTGCCATTGCGTGGTGATTGATGAGTCGTTTAAATTCATCGCAAAAATACGATGGATTATTTTTCACGCAAGTGTTTTGAAAAAAAATTATCGTAAAAATACGATTTAATTTTTTCAAGACAGCGGAGGCAGAAACAACAGATTAGGTAAAGGCCTGTTTTTTAAGGCGTTTGCGCCATTCTATGTAGCCCAGAACAGAAAGTACCAAAAAGATAAGGTACTGAAAAGAGGTAAACGGGAAGCCTTTGACGAAGTAAAGGGGAATGGCTGCGATATTGGTTAGTGCCCACCAAAGCCAGTTTTCCAGTTTTTTTCTGGTCATGAGGAGCATCCCGGTGTAAGCGGTTGCGGAGGCAAAGGCATCCGCCAGGGGCACTGTGCTGTTTGTCCAGTATCGGAGCACAAAGTAAAGTATACCCCAGCACCCGGCGAAAAAGGTGATTGACACGAACCAGTCGCGTGCGGAACAGGCAGTAATGCGCAAGGCTATGTGCCCGGAGTCTTTTTTTACCCACATAACCCAACCGATGAGGCTCATGACGGTGTAATAAAAATTAACACCGGCTTCAGCGTATAGGCCCGCGACGCTGCTGAGGTAAATGTAGATTGTTGTGTTGACAAGGCCGGTGGGATATACCCAGATGTGTTCCTTCCTGGAAAGGATAACGCTGGCGATACCAAAAAATACGGCCACAAATTCCAGCCAGGTAGTCGCAAGCAGGCCATTGACCAACTGGAGCCAAAAGTCATGGAACGTCATGGTAGTGGCGGGTTGGCACATTGGCGGTTTCCGGGAGCGAAAACAGCAAAGCCTTCCGCTGCGTGGTCGCAACGGAAGGCTTTGGCAAGGCCTTGTTCCCTAATAGCGGGAACTACTGCGGGATGGTGCTTCCACAGCTTGAGTTCCACGGGAACACCTGATCGAACGGTTTGGAGCCACTTTTACCACCCTCCACACGAACCATTTCGTCCTTATCCAGGACTTTCATGGACTCTTGGATGGATTCGAGCTGGCTCTTAGCGTTGTCAGGCTGCTCTTTTTGCGCGGGCTCGTTCGTTTTTTTAGAAAGAAATGTGAACATAAGTGTAGGCTCACTCTTTTACAAAGGCCAAAGGTAGCGGGATTTTGTACAAAATCAAGAAAGCGGTCGGTTTTTTGTATATCAGGTGTCAAAACAAAGTTGTCCGGTAGGAATCGGGGGGTATTTGTGCAGCCGGAGCAAGGAGGAGCCGGATAAGTTTATGTAGATGGTGTGGCTTACTTTTGTGCCCCGCAGGCGCCATCGTCAGCGTAAACATTTAACAATCATACCTGTTTCAGTATTTTTGCTCGACAAGCATGGCGATCTATTCTATCCGCGATCTGGAAAAACTTACCGGAATCAAGGCCCATACCATTCGGATATGGGAGCAGCGCTATCGACTGGTTTCACCTGCACGTACGGAAACAAACATTCGTTACTACACCGACGAAAACCTGAGGCATTTGTTCAATATTGCCTTGTTGAACCGGTACGGGTACAAGATCAGTAAACTGGCCAGGATGCAGCCGGAGGAAGTAGCAGCCAAGGTCGCCGACATTGCCGAGAGCAACAATAGTCCCAACACGCAAGTTGAGGCGCTCACCTTGGCCATGATTGACTTTGACGAGTCTGCCTTCGACCGGATATTCGCCACGTATAGTTGGGAGAATGGAGTGGAGCAAACCATAATTCAATTGATTTACCCCTTTTTGGACCGCTTGGGGGTTTTGTGGATGGCACACAGCGTGAGCCACGCTCATGAAAAATTCATTACAAATCTCATTCGGCGCAAACTATTTGTGGCTATTGACAAAGAAAATGCCACTCCAACCGGGCAAGGCGCCAGGTTTTTGCTTTACCTGCCGGATGGAGAGGGCCAGGAACTGACGCTCCTGTTCATGCATTTTTTGCTCCGAAGTCGCCACCATAAGGTTGTTTACCTGGGGAGTGGAATTACGTTGGACGACCTGCGCGATGCCTGTCAATCATTCAATCCCGAATATATCTTTACCATCCTGCACACCCCTCTGGCACGCCAGTCTATCCAGACATACGTGGACGCAGCAGCCAAAACCTGCGGGGCGGGTCAAATCCTGTTCAGCGGGGCGCAAATGTTCGTCAATCCGGTGAAGCTACCGCACAACGCCCATTGCCTCACCGGGTTACCGGATGCGTTGCGATTCCTGGATGACCTGGCACGAGGCCAAAAACCATAGTCATGTTTAGATAAAAGAAGACCACACGGGCGACATGCCCGTGTGGTCTTCAAATACGATCGGTAGGACAAAATCAGGCTTCCGGGCCTTTGTCCTCGGGAACATCGGCGCTGTCGGCCTCTTTTGGAGCAGCGCTTTTTTTCTTCGACTTGGCTGCCGGTTTTTCAGCAGGTTCCTCGGTCGGCGTTGCGGTTGGTTCCTCTGCTCCCGATGTGTCGGCAGTGGCTGCCTTTTTGCGTGCAGACGTGGCTTTTTCACGTTTTTCGGCTATGTTTTCGGCGACCTCTTCGACTTTCTCCACCACATCTCCGAGCAAGTCATCGGCCTTTTCGATGGCATCATCGAGCAAGTCTCCTGCTTTTTGACCCAATACTTTTCCGACTGCTTTTACCGTGTCCAACACATCTCCCAGGGATTCACCGAGCAATTTGCCCGCGACGTCGAACGCGTTTTCGTCGCTTTGGGGCTTTTCTTCCGCCTGAGTATTTTCGGTATCAGCCGGAGGGGGTACCTCGGTACTATCGAGCGTAGCGGCTGAAATCTGTTCGGATATTTCCTTCTTGGCCGCCGCCTTGGCTTCTTCGAATTTTTTCCGATCGGCTTCTTTCTCTGAGCGTTTTGCTTCTTTCTCCTTGGCGATGTTCATCTGACGTTCCACATCGGCCCGCGTGGCGTTCATTTCATCTAATTTTTCGCGTTTGGAAGACACGCGCTCTTCGATCATTTTGATCTTGGCGCTACGGATTTGGGCCTCCAGTTGGCCTTCGGTAGCGGCTATTTTTTTGCTCTGGAAGGTCAGTTCTTCCTCGTCGCGGCGCACGCTGTCTTCCATGCGGCGAATAGCATCGCGCAGGCCACCGATGCGGCGTTCGTGGCGCTCTACGAGGGAACCTTCGTTGGCACTGGGGCCAAAGCGGCGCTCTTTGGCTTTTTTAAAGGCCTTGTCGAGACGATCCCAGAGTTTGTTCCGGTGTTCGTTGCCCATTTTGGCTTCGCGGTACCGGCGCTGCATATTTTTAAGGTCGTCGAACACGGAATTGAGTTTGGCGCCGCCGGCGGCAATGCGCTGCTCTACGTCTTCGAGTCGGGTAATAAATTCGTCATACACCGACTGGGAAGAGGACATGAATTCGTCCTGTACCTTGGCGCGCAATTTTTTCATGTCGTCAAAGAGGACGTTGATATTGTCGCGGAGGGTGTCGGCATGGTTGCGGAACAGGTTGCGGTCACGGGCCTGCTCCTGTACTTTGTCCCAGAAGCCTCGAAGGCTGTCCCAAAGGCCGGCATCGTAGGTTTGCAAGGCCTGGACTTTTTCCTTGAAATCTGCCAATTCCTGCTGATAGGCCTGGTGAAGTTTGGAAGAGAGCACGACGAAGTGCCACTCGGTTTGTGCCCGCTGGATGAGTCCGTTGCGGTCTTCGGCCTTCAGGTCGTCCGGTAGCAAGGTTTCGGTCACGCTGAGTTCGCGTTCCAGTACGGTGTGTTCGGCAGGGAATTCCACTTCGGTTCCGGCCTTCCATTCGTTCATCAACTTGTTGAAAAACTCTTCGGTGGCTACGGATTCCGGAAAGGTGTAGAGCAGTACTCTGTTTTCTTCTGCCTTGAGTTCCAGTGCGATCAGGACTTTCTCATTTTCTGCGTTGGTTCCCCAAACGACGATCTTGTTCTTCATTGCGGTACGGTGTGCGGTGCACGGTTGACGGTTGACGGTTGACGGCGCGGACGCCGTTGATGCAGTATGTAATTTAGGGGCGCAAAATTAGGTGGTAACAGCGTGTTTTTGTGTTTTTGACCGCCTTAGTTTCAAAATTCCTTGAGCCAACAGGTACTCGGCAATTTGCACGGCATTCGTGGCGGCGCCTTTACGCAGGTTGTCGGATACCACCCACATATTGAGCGTGTTGGCCTGGCTTTCGTCGCGGCGCAACCGACCCACAAATACCTCGTCTTTGTCGTGTGCATGAAGGGGTGTGGGATACTGGAGATTGGCGGGATCGTCAATCACTACAACGCCCGGTGCTTTTTCAAGCAGATTACGAACCTCGTTCAAGTCAAAGTCCTGCTCAAACTCTACGTTGATGGATTCGGAGTGCCCTCCTATAACCGGCACGCGGACGGTGGTGGCGGTCACGCGGATGCTGTCGTCGCCCATGATTTTTTTAGTCTCCAGCACCATTTTCATCTCCTCTTTCGTGTAGCCGTTTTCGAGAAACACATCAATATGCGGCAGCAGGTTCAGATCAATCTGATACGGGTAGGCGCGTTCGCCGGGTTTGCCTTTGCGTTCGTTCATCAACTGATTGACGGCTTTTACACCGGTACCGGTGACCGACTGGTAGGTACTCACCACCACGCGTTTGATGGTGTAGCGGTCGTGTAAGGGCTTGAGCGCCACCACCATCTGGATCGTGGAGCAGTTCGGGTTGGCGATGATCTTGTCCTTTTTCGTCAGCACGTGCGCATTGACCTCGGGTACCACCAGTTTTTTATCGGGGTCCATGCGCCAGGCACTGGAGTTGTCCACGACGACTGTGCCGACTTCGGCAAATTTGGGCGCCCACTCTTTGGAGGTGGTCCCTCCGGCGCTGAAAATGGCTACATCCGGTTTTTTCCGGATGGCCTCGGTCATGCTGACGATCTTGTACCGCTTTCCGCAAAATCTGATCGTTTTGCCCACCGACCGCTCGGAAGCGACCGGGATGAGGCGTGTCACCGGAAAATTGCGCTCCTCGAGCACCTGAAGCATTTTGGTGCCTACCAAACCCGTGGCACCGACTACGGCTACTTTCATTCCATTGAGTGATTGAGTGATTGAGTGATTGAGTGATGGAGTGATTGAGTGATTGAGTGATTGAGTGATTGGCATGAAAAATCACTCAATCACTCAATCACTCCATCACTCAATGATGCCCGCAAAGGTATGCTGCAAAAAGAGGACGCGGGGTAAAAGAAATTGGCCGAAAAGGCGACCTTCGCGCCGAAAAAAAGACATGGATATGTTTATTCGTCTGCACAAGGAAGGTTTTGCGATTTTGATTGCCGTGGGGCTGTTTCTGCTATTGCTCAATGTCGCATTGCGTTTGCTCGGCTCGTTGTACTTCTGGCCGGTGCTGGTACTTTCCCTGATCTTGTATGGTTTGGTGGCGCAGTTCTTCCGGAACCCGGTGCGCGTGATTCCGGTTAAAGACAACCAATTGGTGTACGCTCCTGCCGACGGCAGAATTTGCGTCATAGAGGAGGTGTATGAAGGGGAGTATTTCAAAGACAAACGCCTGCAAGTCTCCATCTTCATGTCGCCGCTCAATGTGCATGTGAACAGAAACCCCGTAAGCGGCCTTGTACGCTACTTCCGGTACCATGCCGGTAAATACCTCGTGGCATGGCACCCCAAAAGCAGCACCGAAAACGAACGCACTACCGTGGTGTACGATACCGGCGCCGGGCAAATTCTGATGCGCCAAATTGCGGGCGCCGTGGCCAAGCGTATCAAATGGTACGTCAACGAGGGCGATCAGGTAAAACAGGGAGAAGACATGGGCTTTATCAAATTCGGCTCCCGCGTGGACCTTTTTCTGCCCATCAACACCAAAATCGAGGTCTCCATGAACCAACACGTTCGCGGCAACCTGGACGTAATTGCCAAACTTTCCAATTGATCCGATTGGTTCGATTGGTTCGATTGATTCGATTTTACACAATCAGATCAATCGAATCAATCGAACCAATCGAATCAATCGAATCAATAAAACATGACGGAACAAGAGATTTTGCGCCGGGAGGCGCTTCAAAAACTGCGCGAACTCGGCATTGACCCCTACCCTGCCGATATGTTTGATGTGACGGCCTTTGCCGCCGATATCCTGGCCAACTACCAGGAAGACGTGCTGGAGAACGGCACCAAAAACCGGCTCAATTTTCAGGAAGTAGCACTCGCGGGGCGCGTCATGGCGTCACGGGAGGCGGGCAAAGCGCTGTTTATGAATTTGCAAGACAGCAGCGGCCGCATCCAGTTGTACCTCCGCCGCGACGACTTTGCGCAAGGCGAGGATTTCACGTTTTTTGATGTGGCCATTAAAAAACTGCTCGACCTCGGCGACTACATCGGCGTGCGCGGTTTTGCCTTCAAAACCAAAACCGGCGAAGTGTCGGTACATGTGAAGGAACTGAAGTTTTTGGCCAAAAGCCTGCGCCCGCTGCCTATCGTGAAACGCGATGCCGACGGGCATATCTTCGACGCCTTCACCGACCCGGAACAGCGTTACCGCATGCGCTATGTAGACCTCACGGTGAACCCGGAGTTCCGCCAGATTTTCATCAAACGCAGCAAGATGATCCGCACCATGCGGAACTATCTGGATGAATTGGGCCTGCTCGAAGTGGAAACGCCCATCCTTCAGCCGATCCACGGCGGCGCGGCGGCGCGGCCGTTCTCGACGCACCACAATACGCTGGACATGAAATTGTACCTGCGTATCGCCAACGAATTGTACCTGAAACGCCTGATCGTGGCCGGTTTCGACGGAGTGTATGAGTTTGCCAAAATGTTCCGCAATGAGGGCATGGACCGCACGCACAACCCGGAGTTCACGGCACTGGAGTTTTACGTGGCCTACAAAGACTATAACTGGATGATGGACGTGACCGAGCAGATGCTCGAGCGCGTGGCCCGCGCCCTGAGCGACGACGGCAGCACGCTGGTGCACTTCGGCGAACACACCCTCGACTTCGCCGGCCCGTACACGCGCCTGACCATGTACGACGCCATCCACCAGTACACCGGATTGAACGTGGAAACGGCGACCGAGCAAGACTTGCGCACGTATTGCCGGCAGGAGCACATCGAACTGGATCCGAGCATGGGCAAGGCCAAGTTGATTGACGAAATTTTCGGTGAAAAGGTGGAGAAACACCTGATTCAGCCGACATTTTTGATTGACTATCCCGTGGACATGTCGCCGCTCACCAAAAAACACCGCAGCAAACCGGGCCTGGTGGAGCGTTTCGAACTGTTTGTCAACGGCAAGGAGGTAGCCAACGCCTACTCCGAATTGAATGACCCGCTTGATCAGCGCGAACGCTTTGAAGATCAACTCCGCCTCGCCGCCCGCGGCGACGAAGAGGCGATGGCGATGGATGAGGACTTCCTTCGGTCGCTGGAATATGGCATGCCGCCCACCGGGGGCATCGGCTTCGGTATTGACCGGCTGGCGATGCTGTTCACCGGGCAATCGAGTATTCAGGAAGTGTTGTTTTTCCCGCAGATGCGGCCGGAGGTTGGGTAGTAGAGTTATAGTGTCACAGAGGCTCACAGAGAAAAAAGAGGCTCACAGAGAATTTTTTAAAAACTCTGTGAGCCTCTTTTTTCTCTGTGAGCCTCTGTGACACAACTTCTAAAACGGGTCATTCAACTTTGAACCACCGCGCTATACACCCCGCGTTCCATCTTTTCCCGAACCGCCGTAAACGCATCGAGTGTGATGCGGATGTCTTCGTCGGTGTGCAACGCCGTGGGGATCAGGCGCAGGATCAGCATACCTTTTGGAATCACAGGATACGCCACGATGGAGCAGAACACGCCGTAGTTTTCGCGCATATCGCGCACGAGGGCGGTGGCTTCTTCCACTTCCCCGTTCATGTACACGGGTGTCACGCAGGTATTTGTTTCGCCGATATTGAAACCGCGTTCGCGCAGGCCACCTTGCAGGGCACGCACGTTTTCCCACAGTTTTTCGCGCAGTTCGGGTTTTGATTTGAGCAATTCGAAACGCTTGAGCGCCCCTTCCACGATAGGCATGGGCAGCGACTTGGCGAAAATCTGCGAACGCATGTTGTAGCGCAGGTATCGGATGATAGGCGCCGGTCCGGCGATGAAGGCGCCGATGAGCGCCATGCTTTTGGCGAAGGTGCTGAAGTAGAGGTCTACGTCGTCGGTCACGCCCTGCTCTTCGGCAGTGCCGGCGCCGGTTTTGCCGAGCATCCCGAAACCGTGTGCGTCGTCAATAAGCAGACGGAAATTGTATTGTTCCTTAAGGGCTACGATTTCGCGCAGTTTGCCCTGGTCGCCGCGCATACCGAACACCCCTTCCGTGATGACGAGAATTCCGCCGCCGGTTTCTTCGACGATATTGGCGGCGCGTTCCAGGTTTTTGTGCAGACTGGCAATATCGTTGTGCGTGTAGGCGAAACGTTTGCCCAGGTGCATTCGCACGGCATCCACGATGCAGGCGTGGCTTTCGGAGTCGTACACGACTACGTCGCGGCGCGACAGCAGGGCGTCAATGACGGACAGGATGCCTTGGTAGCCGAAGTTGAGCAGGTAGCCGGCCTCTTTGCCGACAAAGTGTGCGAGACCGTCTTCCAGTTTGTTGTGCTGGCTGGTTTCGCCGCTCATCATGCGGGCGCCCATGGGGTACGCCAGTCCCCAGCGAGCGGCGCTTTCGGCATCGGCCTTCCGCACTTCCGGGTGGTTGGCCAAGCCGAGGTAGTTGTTGATGCTCCAGCAGACGACTTCCTTTCCCTGGAAGAACATGCGGTTGCCGAGTTCGCCTTCGAGTTTGGGGAACATAAAATAGCCTTCGGCCATATCGGCGTATTTGCCAAGCGGCCCGGCCTGATCAAGGATTCGGGTGAAAAGATCCACAGTATCGAGTTTTGAGTGTCGAGTTTTGAGTTTTGAGTTGCTAGCAAAGCACCTGGTCTCGTTCGGAAACCTTGATGGGTTCAGGTTGCTCGGTTTCTTGTGGCAAGAATCCTTCGGCGCGCATCCAGTCGTCGTTGAAAATTTTGCTCACATACTTGCTGCCGTGGTCGGCAAAAATGAGCACCACGACATCGTCGGGGGTGAGCTCGTTTTTGATCTGGCGCAGGCACTGCAGGGCGGCACCACTCGAATAGCCGGCGAGTATTCCCTCCCGACGGGCGAGCGCACGGGCCTGAAACGCACTGTCGCGGTCGGATACTTTCACAAAACGGTCAATCAGCTCAAAATCAATGTTACCGGGGATGATATTTTTCCCGGTGCCTTCGATGCGGTACGAGTAGATTTCGTTTTCGTCGTACACACCGGTTTCATGATATTTTTTGAGCACGGAGCCATAAGCATCCACGGCCACCACCTTCAGGTTGGGATTTTGTTCCCGCAGGTACCGGGCCGAGCCGCACAGGGTACCACCGGTGCTGGCACTGCCGATGATCCAGGTGACACGACCGTTCGTTTCGTCCCAGATTTCGGGGCCTGTACTGAAATAATGTGCGTCGCTATTGTCGAGATTGAAATTCTGGTTGGCATAAAAAGCCCCGGGAATCTCTCTGGCGAGCTGTTCAGCGCGGCGGTAGTAGGAATTCGGATCGTTCGGTTTGGCATCCTTGGGGCAAAGGATTACTTCGGCACCCATGGCGCGCAGGTTGTTAAGTTTATCCTCGGAAATTTTGCTGGTCACCGTCAGAACACAGCGATAGCCCTTGAGAGCACACACCATGGCGAGGCTGAATCCCGTGTTGCCGCTGGTGGCATCCACCACGGTGCCTCCGGGTCCGAGTTTGCCAATCTGTTCGGCCCGCTCGATGATGTGCAGGGCAATCCTGTCCTTGGCACTCAGGCCGGGGTTAAACGCTTCCAATTTCGCGTAAACAGTGGCTGGAATATCTGCTACTACGTTGTTCAATCGAACCATTGGGGTTTTTCCGATCGTTTCCAGAATGTTACCGTAAACCATGCGCCAAAGACTTTTATGATCTCAATAGTACTGGTGATAAAATGGCCGAAAAACTGGCGGCCAAGGCCAAAAAAACAAAATGCAAACACGCACTCCGAGGGCCCGGCAGCATACGAATTGCCGAAAAGGAGGGTTGCGTGCCTTCGTTTGCACACGACAGAATAGACGGCAAAGGTAGGCTTTTGAGCGTAATCTGCAGCCCATATCTTTTCGGGGTAAAAAGTTGCCGGGCGTTGTAAAAAAAACTTTCGGGAATATTTTTTTTGTCTTTGGATAATTTCCACCTTTGGGACTCGAACGAAATTTTAATCCGAAAAAATAAACAATCTGTTCTTTCATAATCTAAACCGTTTCCAGCATGCTTATTTTGTACGTTACCCTCCTTGCAATGCTGTTGGTGCGGACGGTTCCCAGGATGCTTTACGTCTGGGATTCCGTTTCCCGCCACTAACACCCTCCACTCTCTGGTTTAACTCCAACCAATCTTTTCCCGTCAATGATATATGAAGCCGTCTCCGCGTTGCAGGGGCGGCTTTCATTTTGTGCCCGCAATCTGAACGACAAATAAATACGCAAGGCTATAAAAATGTCGGGCTTTTCCGCTTGGCTTATACAAAACAACCTACTTTTGGCGTTTGCAAGTACGCAAAAAGCAAACAATCAATTCATTAACCAACCTACGCCACTACGTCCTATGACATTGCAATCCCTGTTGGCTGCATTCTGGTTTCTGCAAATCACCCCGCAACCGCTAAGCGAAACCGTTGAGCACAAAAGCCTGTTGGACACCTTCCTCGGAAATACTACGTCCAGCATGGTGATGTTCTTCATCCTGGTGTTCCTGTCCATCGCCGCCGTTTACATCATTTTCGAACGCTACTGGACCCTGGAGCGCGCCGGACGTGTGGACAACAATTTCATGAACAGCATACGCGCAAGCGTGGAAAGCGGCAACCTGCAGGCCGCCAAAGCCCTGTGCCAAAGCGTGGACGTCCCTATGGCCCGGATGGTGGAAAAAGGCCTAGACCGCATCGGCAAGCCGCTGGAAGACATTAATAAAGCCATTGAAAACGTCGGCAACCTCGAGCTGCTCAAACTGGAGCGCAACCTGTCCACTCTGGCCTCCATCTCGGGCTTAGGCCCCATGTTTGGTCTGCTGGGCACGGTACTGGGCCTTATTCTTTCTTTCGAAGATATGTCCACGGCTACGAATGTAACTCCACAGGTGCTGTCGGGCGGCATCTATCAGGCATTGACCAGTACCGCCCTGGGCCTGATAGTGTCCATCGTTGGCATGGCCGGCTACAACCTCCTGGTTTCCAAGTTAGACAAAGTGGTGTACAAGATGGAATATACGGCACTCCAGTTCATGGACCTGCTGCAAGAGCCTTCGCGGTAGTGCTGCTCTTTATTTGTTGTTGTCCAACATTCAACCTTCATCTAATTACAAGCACGATATGGGTATAAAACGAAGGGTGCGCGTAACGCCCTCATTTAGCCTCGCAGCCATGATTGACATCATCTTCCTGTTGCTGATGTTTTTCATGCTCACCTCCAAGTTTGTCACCCCCAATGCGCTGAACCTGCAGTTGCCCTCCAGCAGCTCCAAAACCATGGCATCGCCCGACCTGGCCGTGTCCGTAAACGTCAAAGGCGATTATTACGTGGACGGTATTCGCACCCGGAAGGAGAGCCTCGAAGCCTCCATTTCGTCCAAAGTCCGGGCCTCTAAGGATGCGCCAAACGCCGTCACGGTAACTGTTGTGGCGGAAAAAACCGTGCCGCTGGACTATGTGGTGTTCATTCTGGATATTGCCAACCGATTGAAAGTAAAAACAATCCTGGCTACCGAAGAACTGCCGGAAGGCAAATAGTGGCAATAATTTGCACCGGCCCTTCGGCGTTTTTGTGCAATTCCGGCAAATTTGGCATCCATCGCACCAACCGGCCATTCGCCAACAGCAAAAAGCAAAAAACTATGCACGCTATAGCCAGCAGACAAAAAGAAGAAGACCGCACCAAGGCCATCCTGATCAGCGTCATACTACACGCCTGCATCCTGGCGCTATTATTTTTTATGCAGGTAGTCGTCACCAAACCCGTGCTGGAGACGCCGCCCATCGAGATCAACTGGGGCGGCGGCGGCGACAATGCGGCTGCCGGTACACCCGATGCCGGACAAGGCAATAACCCGGCTCCGCAGGGCCAGCAGATGGATGACCCCAGCAGCAAAACGCCTGCGGAAGAACCCAAACCCGTTCCGCCCACCAAAACAACCACTCCGCCCAAGGCTTCGCCCCCGGCGCCTGTGAAAACTCAAACATCCTCCGATCCTGACGTGGCCGCCATCCGTCGCGCCCAAGAAGAGACCAAACGCCGGCAGGACGAAGTCGCCGAACAAGAACGTCGGCGTATCGCCGCCGAACAAGAGCGGGCACGTAAGGAGCAGGAAGAACGCGATAAGAAAAAAGGCACTTTCGGCAGCACCTTCGGCAAACCCGGCGCCACAGGCTCCGGCCAGGGCAACACCGGCAAACCCGGAAACCAGGGAATACCCGGCGGCACCGGCTCAAACCCTTTCGGCAAAGAAAACGGCAGCGGTACGGGTAGCGGCGGCGGCGACGGCTCCGGTGTAGGCGAATCCATCGGCGGCGGCCTGTCGGGCCGCAAAGTAGTCGGCAGACCCAAAATGGTGGACGATACACAAAATACCGGCCGCATCGCCGTGCGGGTTTGCGTCAGCAGCGACGGCTCCGTCACATCCGCCAGTTACACGCTGACCGGCTCCACTACCAACGACGGCGTACTGCGCAATAAAGCCGAATCCTGGGCGCGGCAGTACCGTTTCGCGCCGTCCGATGCCGGGGAACAATGCGGTACCGTTACGTTCGACTTCAAAGTGAAGTAAAAACCTATTTGTTCATTAAATCCTGATCGTACTGTTGCATTTGCAAGCCCATCTGCTGCGCCCGCTGGTAGTCGGCCCGAGCCGAATTTTTGTCACCTAATATAGCATGCACACGGGCACGCTCGATGTAAGCCACCCCAAGATTCGGTTCCAACTGGATGGCCCGGTTCAGGTCGGCAAGCGCTTCCTTAGGCGCACTCAGCGTACGACGCAGCATGCCGCGCTCGTACCAGATGTTGCCGGCGTACGGGTCGAGTTTCAGATACTCGGTATAATCACCAATAGCCAGGTCGTAACGCTGCTTGCTGAAATACACCAGGGAGCGGTTGAGATAGCCGTTTTTGTTGCCGGGCTGAAGGGCTATACCCTCGTTCAAATCCCGCTCTGCGTCGTCAAGCCTGCCCATCGAGGCCAACGCTGCGCCCCGGTTGATAAGCATCTCGGATTTTGTTTTTGGTTTGATGGTCGGCTTGGTCAACCCCTCGTTGAAGTCTGTAATGGCCTTTTGGGTCAGTTCGGCCGTCTGCGCCTTGTACTTGCCGCTCATGGCCATGTCAAAATAGGTTTTGCCCCGGCTGTTGAGCAGTTCCGGATTTTTGGGTTCGATGGTTATGGCCTTGGTGTAGTCCTGAAGCGCTGCGTTGTAGTCGCCTTTTTTATTGCGCAGGTATTGGCCGCGGTTCCAGTAGGGCAAGGAGTTTTTATCGTCCTCATACTTCATCACGTGCGTCCACAAGCTGCCGCCGTCTTTCCAGATGCCGATCTGGCGCACTGTCCAAACAGCAAAAATGGTGAAGACGATGCCCGCAATAATGTTCAGGTTGCTGCGCATTTTCGGGTTGTCCACGGTATAGGTGTGGTACAGCCAGGCAATTATGGCGAAAAAACCGAAGTACGGCACATACGTGAAGCGGTCGGCCAAAAAGCCCTGACCCGCACCAAGCACCTGGAGGAGGAACATCACGTTGAAAAAGAAAAACAACACTCCGAACACCCACATGCGCTTATCCGCTTTCCACAAGCGGTAAACACCGTACCAAATAGCCAGGAACAAAATGGGCGACAGATACACCCAGATTGGTAACGGTCGCGGATATGGGTACAGCGGCGACATCGGATGCGGAATGAACAACTTAAAAATGTACACGCAGAACGAGTACGCACCAATGCACAAACGATCCAGGAAGTTGAAGTTCGTGATGTCGTCTTCGGTGGATCCCGCCTTTTTCAGGGTAATAAGGTTAATCACACCGAAGGTCAACGAGACCAGCCAGAAAGGTGTTTTTTCCAGAATCAGTTTAAAACTTATGGGACGCCGGAAATAGTAGTCCAACGCCAACATTGAAAGGGGCAACGTCACCGCCTGTACCTTGGAAAGGCCCGACAGGATGGCCAGCACGAGCATACCGATGTACAGGGTCATACGCTTGCCGCTGTCCTCGGTTTTGATCCAGCGCACATAGTACATGAGAGCCATGAAGAAAAACAGGGCAAACAAGACGTCCTTGCGCTCGGTAGCCCAGGCGACCGACTCTACCCGCATAGGGTGGATACCGAACAACATCCCACCGATAAAGGCCCCTCCCACACCGATGCCGATATGCAGCAGAAGCCGCATGGCAAAAAATATTGTGAGCAGGTGCAGCACCAGGTTGTTGAAGTGAATGAGCGTGGTGTTTATCTCGCCTGCGGCCCATTTTTCCAGGTAAAAGGTGAAAATGGGCAAGGGGTTGTAGTTGCCGATTACCTCGCCTTTTTCAATGGAAAATATGTTGCGCAGGCTCTCGCCGTCAATGCGCTCCAGGTTTGGATTTTC
>Ga0154020_10004654_pt1 | contig 16321 bp, 12 predicted proteins | sample Klosneuvirus_201_FD_109709 | JGI IMG/M metagenome (GOLD analysis project Ga0154020, IMG submission 109709) | Active sludge microbial communities from wastewater, Klosterneuburg, Austria - Klosneuvirus_20160825_MG | ecosystem: Engineered > WWTP > Aerobic digester > Activated sludge | place...
GGGCGCCGCCGCTGGCGCCGCCTGCGCAGGCTGCGACCCGCTGCGTCCCGGGGTGCCGCCGGGCCCGAGGCCGAGATCGCCCGGCGTGATGACGCCGCCCTGGCACACCAGGGTGGCGCGCTGGATGCGGTTCATGAGCTCGCGCACGTTGCCGGGCCAGTCGTAGGCCACCAGGGCGGCGCGGCTGTCGTCCGACAGCGTCGGCAGCAGCGCCCCGGTGGCGAAGCCGCGCAGGAACTCCTCGGCCAGCAGCACGATGTCGTCGACGCGCTCCGACAGCGGCGGCACATACAGCTCGATGACGTTCAGGCGGAAGTACAGATCCTCGCGGAAGGTCCCGGCCGCGATGGCCTTCTGCAAGTTGGCGTTGGTGGCGCTGATGATGCGCACGTCGACCTTGCGGGTCTGGCTGGAGCCCAGGCGCTCGAACTCGCCGGTCTGCAGCACGCGCAAGAGCTTGACCTGGCCGCTGGGCGACAGGTTGCCGAGCTCGTCGAGGAACAGCGTGCCGCCGGCCGCGGCCTCGAAGCGGCCCACGCGCAGCTTGGTGGCGCCGGTGTAGGCGCCGGCCTCGGCGCCGAACAGCTCGGCCTCCAGCAGGTCGTCGGGCAGGCCGCCGGCGTTGACGCGCACGAAGGGCTTGTCGCGCCGGCGCGAGTTGGCCTGGATGATCTCGGCCAGCTTCTCCTTGCCCGAGCCGTTGGGCCCGGTGATCAGCACCGGCGCGTCGGACGGCGCCACGTTGACCGCCAGCGACACCACCGCGTGCATGGCCTCGCTGGCGTAGGTCAGCCCGCACATGTCGTAGCGCTCGGCCAGCGCGCGCCGGGCCCGGGCGCTGCGCGCGCGCAGGCGGGTGTTCTCCTGCTCGAGCTCGCGCATGCGCAGCAGGTTTTGCACCGCGCGCACCAGCTTCTGGTCGTCCCAGGGCTTGGCGATGTAGTCGGCGGCGCCCTCCTTGACCAGGCCGACCGCGGTCTCCAGCGAGGTCCACGCCGTCATCAGCAGCACCGGCAGGTCGGGATCCAGCCGCTTGATGGCGCGGTACAGCTCGATGCCCTCCTGGCCCGAGGTCTTGTCCTGCGAGAAGTTCATGTCCTGCACGACCACGCCGATGTCCTCGTGCGCGATCAGATCGAGCACCTCGTCGGCGCGGTGCGACACCAGCGACTGCATGCCATGCAGCTCGAACAGCACGCGCAGCGCGGTGCACACCGCGGGCTGATCATCGACGATGAGGACCTTCAACATGGCCGGGTCGCCGGCATCATACCGTCCGTGACGCCACCGAGGGGGATGTCTGCGCGGCGCGCAGCGCGGGCACCAGCGCGGCGCCGAGGCCCGTGATCCAGAACGCCAGCGCGCCATACAGCACGTAGCGCCACTGCAGCACGACCTCGGGCGCGATGGTGCGCACGAAGTAGTTGACCACCACCGTGAGCGCCACGCCCGCGAGCAGGCCGATGCTGGTCACCAGCCAGTTCTCGACCAGGAAGTAGCGCACGATGTCGATGCGCCGTGCCCCCAGCGCGCGCCTGATCCCGATCTGGCGCGTGCGCTCGCTGACCAGGAACGACGACATCGCCAGCGACCCGATCAACGCCAGCTTGAGCACCACCACGATGATGAAGGCGAACACCCACGAGCCGCCGCGCGCGGTGCGCGTGAACAGCTCGCGCTCCTGGCGCAGGGTGCGCACCTCGAGCAGGCGCGCCCCGGGTGCGCCCGCGGCCAGCGCGCTGCGCACCGCGGCGAGGCCATGCCTCGCCGACGTCCCCGGGCGCATGCTGATGACGTAGTGCGCTGGCGACATGCCGACGCCGGTGGCCAGGATGGCGACCTGGTCGGCGCGCGGCGCCAGGTGCGGCAGCGCGGAGTAGCGCGGCAGCACGCCGACGATCTCGACCGCCGGGGAGTGGCTGGTCGCGAAGCTCTGCCCCAGCGGGTCGGCGTTGCCGTAGAGCTCGCGCGCCAGGGCCCAGGTAATGAGGGCGCGGGGATGGCTGCTGGCCTCGGCGAGGTCGGTCTCGGTGAGATCGCGGCCGGTGATGGGCAGCCCGAGGCCGGCGCCGACCCCGGCGCCGCCGCGCAGGACCCAGACCACGGCCGGCGTCTTGCGCGCCGGGCTGAAGGCCTGCTCGGGCAGGCGCCAGCGCCCCAGCGGCAGATCACCCACGTGAGACGCGCCGGTGACCTCGGGCAGCGCACGCAGCGCTGCGACGTCGAGCGCGCCCTGGTCGGCGGCGACCGGCCCGGCCGCGCGCGCCGTGACCAGCACGGTGCGATCGAGAGAGAGTCCGAGATCGTCCTGGGTGCCGCGGCGCAGCCAGTCGCCTAGCAAGAGCACGTTGACGACCACCGCCAGGCCGCACGCGACCTCCAGCACCAGGGTCACGAAGGCGGCGCGCTTGTGCTGGATCGCGCGCAGCGTGGGGCCGAGCTCGAAGTCTGGTCGCCCGGTCATCGCCCCACCTCAGCCCTGCCTCAGGAAGACCGCGGGCACCAGGTTCGAGGTCCGCCACGCCGGGTACACGCCGGCGACCAGGCCCGCCGCGGTGGCCGCGCCGAGCAGCACCAGGGCGCCCTGGAGGTCGAGCAGGAAGACGACGGGCCGGTCGAGGATGAGCCGGTTGATGACCGAGAAGCCCAGCAGCGACAGCCCGAGCCCCAGCACGCCGGCGCCCAGGCCGACCAGCTCGGCCTCGATGAGGTGCTGCACGAAGACCGAGCGCTTGCTGGCGCCCAGCGCGCGGTGCACGCCGACCAGGTGCGCGCGCGAGCTGAACTTGGCCAGCAGGAGGCGGATCAGGTTGAGCACGCAGGCCGCGAACAGCAGCGTCCCGAACAGGTAGAACAGCTGGTAGCCGCTGAAGGTGCGGAAGTTCTCGCGCTGCCAGTGGTCGGCGCTGCGCAGGCGCAGGGTCGCGAGGGCGGGGCGGCGCTGCGGCAGCGCGGTGATCCAGCTGGCCACGGTGCGCTCGAAGGTGGTGCGCGCCGCGGCGTCGGGCAGCTCCAGCCAGACGTGCAGCCAGTGATCGTCGGACGCCATCAGGTCGGCCATGCTGCCGCCGTGGGGCGCCCCGGCCACCACGATCTCGGGCGCCAGCCCGAGCGCGGCGGCCTCATGCACCGGCAGGTAGACCTCGTCGGGCCGCGTCTGCACGATGAACTTGAGGTCGTAGATCTTCATGCGCTCGTACGGCTCCAGCACGCCGACGACGCGGAAGTCGCGACCGCCGACCTGCACCGTGCGCCCGACCGCGCTGGCGCCCAGCAGCCGGCGCGCGGTGCGCGCATCCAGCACCACCGGGGGTAGCGCAGCAGCGTCGCCCGTGGGGGCGCCCGCCGCGGGCCCGTCGGGCGCCGGCCGGTCGGCCGCCGTGCTCCACGGCCCGCCCTGGCTGAAGCGAAAGCCGAACAGCGCGAAGAACGCGCGCGAGCAGGCCCGCGTCTCCAGCGCCGCCGGCAGGTGGCCCTCGGATGCGATGACCGCGCGTGACGCCCAGGTCATGGTCGCCGCGCCGGGAGCGCGCGCCAGCAGCGCCTCGGCGTCGGTCCACGACACCAGCGCCGAGGTGAAGGCCTGCACGTTGCGCAGATCACCCTCGCTGAGGTCGGGCCCGACGCGGTCGAGGCCGGCGTGGAACACCGGCCGCCCCGGCAGTGACAGCGCGCCCTGCGCCACCACCGTGGTGCGCGCGATGATCCAGACCGCCGCGCCGACCGCCATGCTGGCGACCATGGCCAGCGAGAACCACGGCGTGCGGCTCAGGCTGCGCCAGGCCACGCGCAGGTGGAACGACAGGATCACCGGCTGGTCCTGACCCGCGCCAGCGGCTCGGGCGCGCGCGGATCGATGGCCTTGCCGTCGAGGATGTGCAGCTTGCGGTGGGCCCGCGCCGCCAGCTCGGGCGCGTGCGTCACCATCACGATGGTGGTCCCGCCCGCGTTGATGTCGGTCAGGAGCTCCATGATCTGGCGCGCGGTGTGGGTATCCAGGTTGCCGGTCGGCTCGTCGGCCAAGAGGAGCTGGGGCCGGCCCACCAGCGCGCGCGCGATGGCGACGCGCTGCTGTTGCCCGCCCGACAGCTGCGCCGGCAGGTGGCGCATGCGCGCGGTCAGCCCGACCTGCGACAGCACGTGCTCCACCCGCGCGCGGCGCTCGCCGGCCGGCATACCGCGGTAGCGCAGCGGGACCTCGACGTTGTCGAACACGTCGAGGTCGGGCATCAGGTTGAAGCTCTGGAACACGAAGCCGACCTTGCGGTTGCGCACCGCCGACAGCCGGGTGTCCGAGAGGCCACGCACGTCCTCACCGTCGAGGATGTACTCACCACCCTCGAAGGTGTCGAGCAGGCCGGCGACGTTGAGGAAGGTGGTCTTGCCCGACCCCGAGGGCCCCATGATGGCCAGGAACTCGCCGGTCTGGACCTCGATGTTGAAGTTGGCGAGCGCCTCGGTCTCCACCAGCCCGGCGCGGTAGACCTTCCTGAGCTGGCGCATCCTGATCATCTGGGGCCCTGGACCGCGACTATACCGCTGCGGTGGGTTCGACGGCGGGGTCGGCGGCGATGATGGGCTTCGCCTTCTTGCGCAGGACCACGCGGCCCAGCCACACCGAGGCGTCGTCGAACAGCGAGTACGCCACCGGCGTCGCCAGCAGGGTCAAGAGCAGCGACAGCACCTGGCCGCCGACCACGACGCCGGCGGTGGCCTGGTTGAAGCCGGCGCCGATGCCGGTCGCGAAGGCCAGCGGCAGCATGCCGGCCACGAACGCCAGCGTGGTCATCAGGATGGGCCGCAGACGATCGCGGTTGGCCTGGATGATGGCGTCGGCCCGGTTCATGCCGCGCTCACGCAGCCCGTTGGTGTGGTCGATCTGCAGGATGGCGTTCTTCTTCACGACGCCGAACAGCACCAGCAGGCCGAGCGCCGAGAAGATGTTGATCGACTGCCCCAGCATGACCAGCGACAGCAGCGCGAACGGCAAGGTCAGCGGCAAGGTCAGCAGGATCGTGATCGGGTGCAGCCACGACTCGAACTGCGCCGCCAGCACCAGGTACATGAAGATGAACGACAGCAGGAAGGCCAGCATGAAGGACTGCCCGGCCTTGGCCATCTCCTTGCTGCGGCCGACCGGGATGGCCTTGTACGACGCCGGCATGTTCAGCCCCGCCAGCGCGGCCTCGAAGCGCGACGCGACCTCACCCTCCGAGGCGCCCGGCGCGACGTTGGCCATGATCATGATGTCGCGACGCCGGTTGAGGCGGTTGATCTCGGCCGGGCCGGTGCCCGGGTCGATGGTCACGACCTCGCTCAGCGGCACCGAGCCCAGGGTCATCGACGGCACCGTCATCATGCCCAGGCCGCCGATGTCGGCGCGGTAGCTGGCGTCGGCGCGCAGGTGGACCTCGTACTGCTCGCCGCCCTCCTCGTAGGTCGACACCTTGCCGCCCGCGACCAGGGTGCGCAGCGTGGTCGCGATGTCGGCCACCGAGACGCCCAGCGTGGCCGCCTTCTCACGGTTGATGCTGACCGCCAGCTCGGGCTTGCCGCCGACGAACGAGCTCGACACGTCGACCGCGCCCGGGATCTTCAGCAGCGCGGCCTTGGCCTGGTCGGCGTACTTCGCGAGCTGCTCGAGGTCGGGCCCCGACAGGTCGAACATGACGGCGGCGAACTTGCCGCCGCCCTCGAAGGCCGACACCTCGGAGACGTCGAGCTGCAGCAGCTTGGGCTGCCGGGGCAGGATCTCGGTGCGCGCGCGCGCCATCAGCTCTTCCTGGTTGAGCTTGCGCGCCTTGGGGTGCACCAGGCGCACGTACAGCTTGGCCAGGTTGGGCGTCTTGGCGTTGTTGTCGCCGATGGTGACCAGCGTGGTCAGGACCTCGGGCTGCGCGCGCAGGTCACGCGCCAGCCGCTCGGCGTACAGCGAGGTCTGCTCCAGGCTGGTGCCCTCGGGGGCGCGCAGGTTGACCTCGTACTGGGCCTCGTCGTTAGGCGGCAGGAAGCCCTTCTTGACCAGCTTGAACAGCGGCACCAGCGAGGCCAGGGTGGCCACCGAGGCGACCACGACGACCCAGCGGTGGCGCATCACCCAGCGCAGCATGCGCACGTAGACGCGCTCGACCGGGCTGTAGAACCAGTTGACCACGCGCTCCAGGCGGCCCTGCACGACCACGTGCGGGACGCCGTCGGGGCCGAGCTTGGGTGGGTGCGCCTTGAGCCAGCGCGCCGCCAGCATCGGGGTCAGGGTGAAGCTGACCAGCATCGAGATGGCGATGGCGAAGGCCATGGTGAGGCCGAAACTCTGCAGGAAGCGCCCCACGATGCCGTCCATGAACGACACCGGCACGAAGACCGCGATCAGGGACAGCGTGGTCGCCAGCACCGGCAGGCCGATCTCCTTGGTGGCCTCGACCGCGGCGATCTCGGGTGCCATGCCCTTCTCGGTGATGAACCGGTGGATGTTCTCCAGCACCACGATGGCGTCGTCGATCACGATGCCGACCGCCAGCGCCAGCGCCAGCAGCGTGATGTTGTTCATGGTGAAGCCGTAGATCCACATCAGGAAGAAGGTGCCGATGATGGACACCGGGATGGCCACGGCCGCGATCAGGGTCGAGCGCAGGCTGCCCAGGAACATCAGCACCACCAGGGCGGCCAGCACGGCGCCCAGGATGAGGTGCTCGCGCACCGCGGCGACGCTGGTGCGGATGGTCGCGGAGTTGTCGCGCACCGCCTCGAGCTGGTAGCCGGCCGGCATCTCGGGCTGCATCTCGGCGATGCGCTCGTTGACGGCGTCGACCACGGCGACGGTGTTCGAGCCCGACTGCTTGCGCACCGACAGCACCAGCGCGGCGGCGCCGTCCTGGGTCGCCACCGTCTCGGGCTCCGCGGTGGAGTCCTCGACGTCGGCGACGTCACGCACCCGGATGGGGTGGTCGGCGATGTCGCGCACCACCAGGGCGCCGAGCTCGGCGGGGCTGGTGACGCGGCCCGAGATGCGCAGGGTCTGGCTGCCCGGGCCGGAGTCGACGCGCCCGCCCGGCATGGTCAGGTTCTGCGTCGCCAGCGTGCGCTGCACGTCGGCCGCGGTCAGGTTGTTGGCGCGCAGGCGCACCGGGTCGATGACGATGTTGATCTGGCGCTTGCGGCCGCCGATCATGACGACCTGGCCGACGCCGGAGACGTTCTCCAGGCGGCGCCGGATCTGCTTGTCGGCGACCTCGGTGATCTCGGCGATGGTCTTGCCCGCGCCGCGCACCGACAGGTACATGACCGGGGTCGCGCCAGGGTCGATCTTGGCCACGTAGGGCGGATCGATGCCGCTGGGCAGCTGACCCAGCACGGTCTGCACCTTGTCGCGCACCTCCTGGGCGGCCACGTTGATGTTCTTCGACAGGTCGAAGGTCACCAGCACCTGGCTGACGCCCTCGGACGAGATCGAGCGCAGCTCCTGGATGCCGCTGACGGTGTTGACGGCCTCCTCGATCTTGTCGCTGATCTCGCTCTCGACCTCGTGCGGCGACGCGCCCGGCAGCACGGTGACCACGGCGACGATCGGGAAGTCGATGTTGGGGAAGCGATCCACGCCGAGCTGCCGGTACCCGGCGGCGCCGAGCACGATGATGGCGAGGATCAGCACGGTCGCGAAGACCGGGCGCTTGACCGAGATGCGGGCTAGCCACTGCATGGCGGCTCCTTATTCGATCCGCAGGCCGTCGCGGGCCTGCTCGGTGAGGGGGGCGGCGACCTGCTCGCCGGCGCTGAGACCCTTGCTGACGCCGAGCGACTGGCCGTCCGCGGTGGCCTCGCCGAGCTGCAGCACGCGCTCCTCGAGGCGGCCGTTGACGGCAACGAAGGCGCGCGCGGTGCGACCGTCACGCTTGATGGCGCTGACCGGGATGACGGGCAGGGCGGTCTCGCCCAGCTTGATGCGGGCGCTGGCGAACATGCCGGGCTTGAGGGCGCCGGCGGTGTTGTCGACCGTGGCCTCGACGATGAGGTCGCGGGTGGCCGGGCGCAGGGTGGGGGAGATGAAGCGGACCTTGGCCGGGAAGCGCTGGCCCGGGAAGGCCGCGACCTCGAAGCTGACCTCCTGGCCCAGCTTGATGCGCGCGACCGCCGACTCGGGCACGGTCAGCTCCAGGCGCAGGGTGCCGATGGCGGCCACGGTGGCGACGCGGGCACCCGGCATGACGTACTCGCCGGCGGTGACGTAGCGCTCGACCACCATGCCCGCAAACGGTGCGCGAATGGTGGCGTCGCCCAGGGCCTTGCCGGCCATGCGCACCCGGGTCTCGGCGGCGCTGCTCGACAGCTGTGCGGTGGTGCACGCCGAGGTCATGCGGTCGTGCTCGGCCTGGTTGATGGCGCCCTGCTCCAGCAGGCGGGCGGCGCGCGCGCAGTCGGCGGCGGCCTGCTCGCGCTGCACGCGCGAGATCTGCGCCATGGTGGCGGCCTCCTGGGCGCCCAGGGCGGCGTTGCGCGAGTCCAGGCGCGCCAGCGGGGCGTTGATGGCCACGGTGTCGCCGCGCTCGACGAAGGTGGCGGTGACCTTGCCCATGGTGTCGGCGGCGACGTCCGACTCGCGCTCGGCGCGCAAGGTGCCGGTGAGCGGCAGGTAGATCGGCACCGGGCGGCTCTGCACCTCGGCGGTGGTGATCTTGACCAGGGGATCGGCGGTGGCGTCGCGGCGTTCCTGCGGGTCGGAGCGCGAGCTGCAGCTGGCCAGCGACGTGAGAGTGGCTGCCAGGGCGGCACCGCCGAGGGCGAGCAGCGCTGGCCGGCCTGGACGGAGGCGGAGGCGGCGGGTGTTTCGGGGCGCGGAGGGCATCATGCCGGCTTGGATTGCATCTGACGGACCATCGCTACATCTATCTTTGCCAGGGGTTGAGATGGCTCCAGTGCGCGGACAGATGTCCGCCTGTCCGGCCCACGCGGACAGCTGGCCGGCCGTCCGCGTAACGAGGTATGGCCCGGGGTCACGTTTCGTGACCGCATCACCACGGTCGCTTAGCGTGGTTTCGCGGTCGGGCGGGGCGCCGGGCCGGCTGGCACGAGCCGTGAAGAGTCCGCCTGAGAAGACGAAGAAGAGAGAGAAGGAGACACGGGTGATGACGACAGAGAAGAGATGGCTCGGCCTGGCGGTCCTCGGCGGCACTCTCATGTTCGCGAGCGCCGCGAGCGCTGATGAACCTGGGCCGGTGACGCCGGCATCGAAGCCGGCGCCCGCTGCGGCCGCGCCGGCTGCGCCGGTCGCGCTGGCCGAGGCTGGCCCGGGGCCGGTCGACCAGGCGCTGGACGCCGATCTCGCGGGTGGCGCCGGCAGCGCGCTGACCGCCGACGAGGTCGCCCGCCGCGCCCAGGGCTCGAGCTATGACGTCGCCGCCAAGCAGGCCGAGGTGGCCGCCGCGCAGGCCGCGCTGGACGCCGCGGTGTGGGCCTTCACGCCCAAGCTGACCGCGGCGGCGCGCTACACCCGGCTGTCTGACCCGGGTTCAGCCGAGCTGGCCCCCGGCGTGACCATCCCGGTCTTCCTCGATAGCTACTCGCTGGGCGGCTCGCTGCAGGTGCCGCTGTCGGACTACATCCTGAGGATGCCCAAGGCCAAGGCGGCCGCCTCGGCCGGCGTGCGCGCGGCGCGCATCGGCGTACAGTCGACCCAGCTCGAGGTCGCCACCGCGGCGCGCGAACTCTATTACAACTGGGTGCGCGCCCGCCTGCAGGTCGTGATCGCGGCGCAGGCGCTGGCCCAGGGCCAGGCCCACCTGGCCGATGCCAAGGCCGCCGCCGAGGTCGGCACCGCGTCGCGCGCCGACGTGCTGCAGGTCGAGGCCCAGGTCGCCAGCGCCGAGCTGCTGGTCGAGCGCGCCAAGAATCTGACCGCCCTGACCGAGCACCAGCTGCGCACCACCATGCACGATCCGGACGGCGTGTACCGCATCGGCGAGGACGTGCGCGCCGACCCGGCCACGCCCGGCGGCGTCGGCGACCAGCCCGCGCTGTGGCGCGAGGCCATCTCCAGCCGCCTCGAGCTGCGCCAGCTGCGCGAGGCCGAGGCGGCGACGCGCGCCGAGGCGGGCCTCAGCAAGGTGGCCTACCTGCCGCGCCTGGACGCCTTCGCCGACGCCAACTACGTCAACCCGAACCAGCGCTCGTTCCCGCAGAAGGACGAGTTCTCGTGGAACTGGGACGCCGGCCTGCAGCTGAGCTGGACGCCCAGCGACATCCCGGCCGCGCGCGCCAACGTGCGCCGCGCCCAGGCCAAGCTGGCCCAGCTCGAGGCCCAGCGCGCCGCCCTCGAGGACGGCCTGCGCACCCAGGTCGTCGCCGCGCTGCAGAGCTATCGCCAGGCCCTGGTCGCCATCGACACCACCGGGCGCGCGCTGACCGCCGCCGAGGAGGCCTACCGCGTGCGTCGCCTGCTGTTCCAGAACGGCCGCGCCACCAGCGCCGAGCTGACCGACGCCGAGACCTCGCTGACCGGCGTGCGCCTGGAGAACCTCGGCGCGCGCATCGAGCTGCGCGTCGCGCTGGCCCGCCTCGACCACGTCCTCGGCCGCGACCGCGCCGCCGCCCGCAGCAAGTAGCCCCCGCGCACCCACTGGTGTTCGCCCCGCTGCCCTGCCAGGATGGAGAGCAGGGGGATCACCATGTCACGACCGTCGTCACGGCCGCTTGGCCTGGCGCGCCTGGCGCTGCTGGCGCCACTCGCCTTCGTCGTCGTCACCAGCACGGGCTGCTTCTTCGAGTTCAAGGCCGGCTACTCGCTGGTCACCCAGACACCGGCCGTCGCCGAGCCCAGCTCGACGGGCCACGGCATCAGCCTGCGCTTCTCGGTCGGCGCCTTCATCGATCCCGGCCCCAACATGCTGGCCGTCAGCTACCCGTTCTACTCGCGCCAGAACGCCAGCGGCGGCGAGCCGGTCGGCCACTACGCCGACCACGCCATCGAGGTCCGCGTCGATCACAGCATCGGCCAGCCGCGGCGCAAGTTCGAGTTCGTGCGCAAGATCCGCCTGACCTTGGCGCTGGCTTACGGCAAGGGCGGCAGCTATGACCGCGCCGACGGCGTCGGCCAGACCCGCGGCTGCACCATCGGCAGCGGCTGTCCCTTCGACAGCGACGACTCCTACACGGTTCGCGCCTTCGGCGGCTACACCTACCAGCTCGGCATCCCTGGCGGCCTGTTCGGCGAGGGCGTCGGCCTCAGCGTCGGCCCTGCGTTCCAGCACTGGGGCGGCGATGGCCCGCTCGGTGGCATGAAGGCCTACGGCGTCGAGTTCCGGCTGCACTCGGCGCTGCTGTACAAGATGGTCGGCGGCGCCAAGAAGGACTCGGCGTTCTGGGACGCCTACACGCCGTCCAGGCCCAGCACGCCGGTGTACACACCCGATCCGGTCAAGCAGCCGAGCTACGACAGGCAGAAGAACCCGCTGTGCGACTCGCCGGCCTGCTACTGAGGTAGCGCCGACACCGACGGCCGCGCACCCGGGCCGACGCCGTGGCCCCAGGCCGCGCTGACCACGGCGCGCTTGCCCGCGATGGGCGGCGGCGCCGCGCACTCGGCCCACGGCACCGCGTCGTCCGGCGAGCCGCCCTCCAGCTCCAGCGCGCGCCGGTTCTTGAACACGCTGCACGGCGGGTCCTTGGTGATGCCGGCGGCCTGGCGACGCTCCTCGCGCAAGAGCGCCTGGTAGAAGATCCGCCCCAGCACGGGCGCGCTGGCGCGGGTCTTCCAGCCGAAGGCGCCGTGCAGCTTGGCCAGGAAGCCGTCCAGGCGCGCCGTCACCATGACGTTGCCCTGCGCCGCGAACCACCTGCGCGCGGCCCAGGTCAGGCCGGCGGCGAAGATGGCCCACGGTGCGCTGGTCGCCTTGGCGAAGCGCGCGCGCACGCGGGCGTCGGCATCGTCACGGTGGCGCAGGAAGCCGTCGAGCTGGGTCTCGAACATGCGCAGCATGCTGGGCCCGTTGCGCTCGAAGTCGCGCTTGAAGGCGCGCTCCATGAGCTCGGTCTCGGCGCCGGGCGGGATGTGGGGATGGCGGTAGTTGAAGCGGTATTGTCCGTGCCAGTCCTCGACCGGGCGCTCCTTCAGCGGCAGCATCAGGTTGTCCCGCGACATGCGCTCGAAGAGCTCGGTGCCGGGCGCCGGCATGTACAGCATGAACTGCATGATGTCGGTGTCGTGCGCAGCGGCGTACTCGATGGCGGCGTCGATGTTGTCCAGGGTGTGCTCGGGCAGGCCGATGATGGCCGAGCCGACGATGCGGATGCCGTGCGACTGGTAGCGCTCGACCAGCTCCAGCGTGCGCACGCCGGCCAGCTTCTCGAAGTGGCTGTCCTTGCCCTCGATCGAGACCCACACCAGCGTCAGCCCGAGGCCGACCAGCTGCTCGATGGAGAACTTCTCCATCGCCTTGGCCGAGCTGAACGTGTAGATGTCCCAGATCTTGCGGTGCTGCTGCATCAGCTCGAGCAGGCGCAGCGCGCGCTTGCGGTAGAGCAGGAAGTTCTCGTCGAGGATGGTGAAGCTGGTGGTGCCCAGGGTGCGCTCGATCTCGGCCATGATGGCGTAGAGTTCGTCCCCGGTGCGGTAGAAGCTGATGCTGCGCCCCTTGCCGCCGAACTTGGCCGAGGTCAGGCAGAAGTCGCAGCCCTCGGGGCAGCCCACGCCGGGGAACACCGGCGCCGCGCGGGTGTTGAAGCTGTCGGGGATGGGCACGCCCATGACCCGGGTGTCGAAGTTGGCGAAGGTGATGGGGTGACGGATGGGCGCCGTGGTGTCCTGGCCGAGGTACTCCTGCAGCCAGCGGATGCCCTCGCCGGGGACCACACAGTCGGCGTCGATGTCACCCAGGAAGTGGTCGGTGTTGGCGATGTGGCCGCCCACGATGATGGTGGCGCCGGGCGCGTGCTGGCGGATGAGCTGGCACATGCGCCTGACCTTGCCGGTGTTCGACGCCACCGAGCCGATGCCCACGATGTCGTAGTGGTGGCCGCGCAGCTCGGCCACGAAGCGCGCCTCGGTCGGGAAGTCGAGCACCGTGCAGGGCGCCTCCAGGTTGCACTGCAGCAGCATCAGGTTGTAGGTGTGCGTGAACTGCCGGATCGAGAAGGCGCGCTGGAAGCGGGTGGCCTGGCCGTGACAGAACTCCATCGGGCTGGACAGCCGGCTGACGTCGTTATCGACCGCGAACGGCCCGAACACGCTGCACAGGAGGACGCGCGCGCGCACGCCCAGCGGGTGCGCCGGCGTGGGCAGGGTCTGGAAGCGCGGCGATGTGGTGGTCTCGATGGAGGCTGACATGGTGTTCACCGGTAACCCGTGCACCACCAGCTCAATTGATGACCGTCACTCGTGACGACATCGTGACCCGAAAATGAAACACCCCCGCGCGGGCCCAGGGCCCAGGCGAGGGTGTCAGCGGCGACCTCGGTAGAAGCTGAACTACGGCAGCTTGCCGAGGAGCAGGAACGAGATGATGAGCGCGTAGATGACCAGCGACTCGATCAGCGCGAGACCCAGGATCATCGGGGTGAACAGCTTGTCAGCGGCGTTCGGGTTGCGAGCGATGCCATCGAGTGCAGTGGCGGCAGTCTTGCCCTGAGCGATCGCGCCACCGATGGCGGCGAACGAGATGCCGAAGCCGGTCGCGATCGCCAGCCACTTGAAGTACTCGGGGGCCTTGGCGGCCTTGTCGCCCGCGTCCTGCGCGAACGCCACCGAGGCGATGCACGTGACGGTCAGCACGGCCAGCAGGGACAGGATCCTCTTCAGCTTCCGGTTCGACATCTCGACGTCCTCCTTATCAACAGTCAGCAGTGAGTCAGTAAAACTGGTTCAAACTTTTCTAGTGCGCGTGCGCGGCGTCGCCGTGCCCGTGACCTTCTTCGCTGTCCTCGTGGTCGTGATGAGCCACGGCCATCGAGATGTAGACCATCGTGAGCAGCGTGAAGACCAGCGTCTGCACGATGACGACCATGAGCCCCAGCAGCATGAACGGCACCGGCAACAGCAGCGGCACCAGGGCGAAGAACGCGAACACGACCTTGTGGTCCGACAGCATGTTGCCCATCAGGCGCAGCGCCAGCGACACCGGGCGCGCCAGGTGCGACACGATCTCGATCGGCAGCATCAGCGGCGCCAGGTACAGCTTGGGGCCGAGGAAGTGCTTGAAGTAGCCGATGCCGTTCTCCCACACGCCGTAGACGTGGGTCATCACGAACACCACCAGCGACAGCGCGACGTTGGTCTTCAGGGTGTCGGTCGGCGGCGCGAAGCCCGGCACCAGCGCCAGGAGATTCGCGAAGAAGATGAAGAAGGCCAGGGTGCCGACCAGCTTGAGGTACTTGCGCGCGTTCTTCTCGCCCATCACGCCGACCATGGTGGAGAAGATGGCCTCGGTGAAGGTCTCCATCAGGTTGCGCAGGCTCCAGCGCGGCGGCGGCACGATGGCGTCGCGGCCGCCCTTGGACACGCCGCGGTTGTACGCGATGGCGCCGATGCACAGGAACAGGAAGACCAGCGCGACCGAGAACACGTGGGACAGCGTGAAGTGGCTGTCCTGGAACATCATGAAGCGCCACTTGCGGCCCAGCGGGCCCTGCAGATAGCTGACCAGGTTCTGATACCCGGGCAGGTAGTCCCACCAGGTGTTGTGCTCGCCCATCTAGGCAGTTCCCCCGTTGCCGTTGTGCCGCGTGCGGCCCGACATGCGCGCGGTCTCGACCAGGATCGAGATGAAGAAGACCGAGATGCCGATGAGGAAGGCGAACATGTTCATCGGCAGGAACTTCATGACCAGGAAGACCGCGACCATCATGGCGGCCATCTTGAAGATCAGGGCGACCATCAGGCCGGCCTTGGCCGACTCCTTGGCGGTCATGAACTTGGAGACGACCCAGCGGATGGCCAGGAAGTTGGCGGTGCCCAGGGCGACGCCGGTGGCCATGCCGATGACGACGTCGGCACGCCAGAACGCCACGGAGGCCACGATCATCGCGATGCCGATGATGAGGTTCCAGCGCTCGATGGCGGTCAGCGTCTTCTTGTCCATGTCACCCTCGATCGTCCTTGTCGTTGTCCATTGGCGCGGTTGCGTCAGTCGCGGTTGCTTGCGGTGCTGCTGCTGACGCTTCCTTGGATGCCTTGCGCTGGCGAGCCCGCTCTTCCTGGGCGACCCGGATGAGGCCGCGAAAGCCGGCGCCCACTCCGATGAGGAGGAAGATGATCATGTATCGGGGCTTGGTGTCGTAGCGGCGGTCCAGCCACCACCCGATCCCGTATCCGATGGCAATCGCTATCGCCATCTCCAGCCCGATCGCGCTGACTCGCGCGGTCGTCTTCCACATGCGCTTGGCTACTGGGTCGATCGAGACTCCTCCTGCTGATTGGCGGGCACGCTGTATCACGCGCGGTTTTCGGGGTCAACGGCTTTGTGTCGCAGCGCAGCGAAGCCGATTCGCTTGTGTGTTCGGATGCTTGAGGCGGGCGAGACGGTGCTGGCATGGTGCTGGCAACGAGCCGGCAGGACGGCGGTTTTCGGCGTCGAGTGTCAACCCGGAGGCGACAGATGACGAGGCGACCAGAGGGCATCCCGGAGGCGGTCTGGCAGAAGTTCGTGGCCGATGCGGCGGCCGGTGGTGCCAAGCGCGCCGCGAGGCGGGAGCGCGAGCTGCAGGCGGTGGAGGCCATGCTGGGTCGGCCACTGCCGGAGGATCTGCGCGTGGCTGGCTGGAGCCAGGCGCCCGAGGGCAGCATCTTCGAGCCCGGGCTGCTGGCGCTGGCGGCGGGCGAGGCCAACGTGTTCGAGCGGCTGGTCGACGAGGCCGGGCGTGGCAACCGCGAGCCTGTGTTGCACTGGTTGACGGGGTGTCACTACTACGCAGACATCGAGTCGGATGGCGACTGCCTGTTCATGGCGCTGCCTTCGGTGCGACGCGGTGAGGGGGCGACGACCGCGGTGGTCAGGTGGTCGCACGAGGAGGGCGTGATGGCGGCGGAGCTGGCGCCGGATCTGGCGTGCTTCGGCGTGGTCTGGGACGTGTGGAACCGGCGCGACGAGCTGGGGGCGAAGGCGGCCAAGGCGCTGGTGGAGACGGTGGCGGGGCGGTGGAGTGGGAAGTGGCCGCTGCAGGATGTGGAGGAGTTGATTGCGGCGGATGAGGGCGAGGACGAGGGCGAGGGGGAGGATGAGGGGGAGGATGAGGGGGAGGATGAGGGGGAGGATGAGGGGGAGGATGAGGGGGAGGATGAGGGGGAGGATGAGGGGGAGGATGAGGAGGCGGAGGAGGAGGAGGGGGAGGCGGCCGA
>Ga0154020_10004656_pt1 | contig 16320 bp, 12 predicted proteins | sample Klosneuvirus_201_FD_109709 | JGI IMG/M metagenome (GOLD analysis project Ga0154020, IMG submission 109709) | Active sludge microbial communities from wastewater, Klosterneuburg, Austria - Klosneuvirus_20160825_MG | ecosystem: Engineered > WWTP > Aerobic digester > Activated sludge | place...
AAGGGTTCAGGTCCTGTGCATCGAACGGTTCCGAACCTCGTCAGGCCCGGAAGGGAGCAGCGATAAGGTCCTCGCTTCGGGTGCCGCAGGAGTGCCGGAACCCTTCGCCTCCGGCTCGACACATCCAATGGCCTATCAGGTTCTCGCCCGCAAGTGGCGCCCGCAGGATTTTGCGTCGCTGATCGGCCAACAGGCCGTCGTCACGGCGCTTACGAACGCGTTGCGCGACGGGCGCATCGCGCAGGCCTATCTTTTCTCCGGCATCCGCGGGGTTGGCAAGACCACCGCCGCGCGCGTTTTCGCCAAGGCGCTCAACTGCGAGCGCGGCACCGCGAACGGACCGTGCAACCAATGCCCGACCTGCGCCCAGATCACCGCCGGGGCGGACATGGACGTGCTCGAGATCGACGCCGCGACCTACTCCAAGGTCGAGCAGGTGCGCGAGCTCGCCGAAAGCCTGAAGTACGGTCCGGCGCGCGATCGCTACAAGGTGGTGGTGCTCGACGAAGTCCATCGCCTGTCGCGCCAGGCGTTCGACGCGCTGTTGAAGATCGTCGAGGAGCCGCCGCCGCGCCTGGTCTTCATCTTCGCCACCACCGAGATCGAGGCCGTGCCGGCGACCATCCTGTCGCGCTGCCAGGAGTTCCACTTCCGCCGCGTCTCGAATGTCGAGGCGATCGCCCATCTGCGCCACATCTGCAGTGAAGAGGCGATCACCGCGAGCGACGCGGCGCTCTCCCTCCTCGCCCGCGCCGGAGAGGGGAGCGTTCGCGACTCGGTCGCGCTGCTCGACCAGTTGGCGACGTTCGGCAACGGCGTGGTCGACGAGCAGGAGGCGATCCGCCTGCTCGGCGGCATCGACCTCGCGCTCTTTCAGAAGGTCCTCGTCGCCATCCTCGCCGGCGACATGGCCGGCGTCGCTGGGCTCGCCCAGGATGTCGAGGAGAACGGCTGGGACCCGCGCACCGTGCATGCGCACTTCCTCGCCTTCTGCCGCGACGCCCTGCACCTCGCGCTCGGCGAGAACGCCGAGACGCTCGCCCTGCCAGCCGAAGAGCGCCAGGCGCTCGTCGTGATCGCGAAGCGCAGCGGCTACGAGACACTCTTGCGCCTGCTTCATCATCTGCTCGGCAGCGAGAGCGCCATCCGGCGCAGCGAGGCCGGAGCCCTGGCGCTCGAGATCGCCTGGCTGCGGGCCGCCGAGCTGCCGCGCCTGGTGGCGATCGAAAAGTTCCTCTCGGGCGGCGCACCCCCGGCGGGAGCGGCACCCGCTCCGCGGCCGGCGGCAGAGGTTCCGCGCGCGGCGCCCGCCAGGGCCGAAGCCCGGCCGGCGCCGGCGCCGTTTCCTGCTCCGGCACCGATCGCGCGCGTCGTCCCGATCGCACCGCAGCCACCCGCCGCGCCGGCGCCCCCTGCTGAAGCGACCGGCGCCCGGCACACAGGTGCGCCCGTCCTCACCGCCTTCCTCGAACAGCTGGTACTCCGCCGCCCGACGCTCGCGGCACTCTTCGAGGACCCCTCGACGCTTACCTGGGACGAAGGGGAACGGACGCTGGTCGTCCGCCCGGTATCCGACTTTGCCACCTCCTCGCTCAATCGCAATCGCGAGCTCATCTCTTCCGCCGCTGTCGCGACCTTCGGCGAGGGGGTCCACGTCCGCTTCGCGGCCGCCCAGGAGCGCCCGGCCCACGACGGATCGGCTCAGCCAGCCGCCGGAGCCGCCGCCTCCACCCCAGCTATCACGGAGCGCAAGGCGCAGGTCGCCGAGCATCCCCGCGTCCAGGCGGTGCTCGAGATCTTCGGCGGCGGGGTGGCGAACGTCGAGGCTCCGGCGCGCGGCGACGAGCTCCCAGACGAAGAACCTTCCCCCTCCGAGGATCCCTTCCGATGAATATCCAGAAACTGATGAAGCAGGCGCAGCAGATGCAGGAGAAGATGCAGCGCGAGCTCGCCGAGCTCGTCGTCGAAGCCACCGCCGGCGGCGGCATGGTGGCGGTGACGATGAGCGGCCACAAGGCGCTGCTCTCGGTCAAGATCGATCCCGAGGTCATGGATCCGGCCGATCCGTCGATGCTGCAGGATCTCGTGCTCGCCGCGGTCAACGAGGCGACGCGCAAGGTCGACGAAGCGATGCAGTCGAAACTCGGCGCGTTCTCCGGCGGCCTGCCGGGGATGATGTAGCTTCTTCGCCCGACGCTCTCCCGCACACCTCCGACCCGAGATGGCCGATCCCCTGTCGACTCTCATCGCAGAGCTCGCCCGGCTGCCCGGGATCGGGCCGAAGACCGCCACGCGCCTCGCGCACCACCTGCTGCGCGTGCCGATCGATCAGGCCCGGAGGCTCGCCGAAGCGGTTGTCGAGGTCAAGGAGAAGCTCTTCCACTGTTCGCTCTGCAACGCCATCACCGCCGAGGATCCGTGCCGCATCTGCAGCGATCCGACGCGCGACAAGAGTCGCATCTGCGTCGTCGAAGAGCCGTTCAACATCCAGCCGCTCGAGCGCACCAGCGAGTTTCACGGCCTCTACCATGTGCTGCTCGGCAGCCTCTCGCCGCAACGCGGTATCGGCCCTGGCGAGCTGCGCATCGACGGCCTCCTCTCCCGTCTCGACGGCCCGCCGAAGGTCGCGGAGGTGATCGTCGCGACCAACCCCAACGTCGAAGGCGAAGCCACCGCGCTCTATCTCGCCCGCCTGCTCAAGGGTCGCGTCGAGCGCGTCTCGCGCCTCGCCTTCGGCATGCCGGTGGGCGGCGATATCGAGTACACCGACGAAGTCACCCTCGGCCGCTCGCTCGCCGGGCGGCGCGATATCTAGGTGGCAGCGGAATGATCGGGACGCTCCTTTCGGGCGACCAGTTGCCCGAGCTGCACACAGCCCTGCCGGGACCGGTGAGCGCCGCACTCTCCCGGGATCTCGCGCGCTTCGAAGCCCCCGGCATCAACACCCTCGGCGGCGACGACTCGCCGGCCCTGGTCTGGCGGTCGGCGCTCGGCGCGAACGTTCTCGACGTCGACGGCAACCGCTTCCTCGATTTCACCTCCGGCTTCGGCGCCGCGTCGATCGGCCATCGCCATCCGCGGATCGTCGCTGCCGTCACTCGGCAAGCGGAGGAGCTGCTCCACGGTCTCGGCGACGTCGCCGCGCACCCGGCGCGCATCGAACTCGCCGGCCGGTTGTGCGCTCTCGCCCCGGTCGACGACCCGCGCGTCCACTTCGCGGTCTCCGGCGCCGACGCGGTCGAGATTGCCTGGAAGACGGCGCTCCTCGCAACCGGCAAGCGGCGCCTCCTGGCCTTCGAGCCCGGCTATCACGGTCTCACCTTCGGCGCTCTCGCGGCCACTTCGCGCCGCGAGTTCCGCGCACCCTTCGCGGCGCAGCTGTCGCCGCACGTCGCGCGTTTGCCGTTCGCCTGCGACCTCGAACAGGTAGCCCAAGTCCTGTCGCCTGGAAACGACGTCGCCGCAGTCCTCGTCGAGCCGATCGTCGGCCGCGAGGGTGTCCTCGTGCCGCCCGCCGGTTGGCTCGCCGGACTGGCGCGCCTCTGCCGCGAAAACGGCGCACTTCTCGTCCTCGACGAGATTCTCACCGGCTTCGCGCGCACCGGCCGCACCTTCGCCTGCGAGGGGGAGGACGTCCGCCCGGATCTGCTGTGCTGCGGCAAGGCGCTCGGTGGCGGTCTGCCGGTCGCTGCCGTGGTGGGGTGTCAGTCCTCGATGCGCGTCTGGCAGACCGGCAGCGAGGCGCTGCATACCGGCACCTTCGTCGCCCACCCGCTCGCCTGCGCCGCGGCGCTCGCGACGCTCGACGTCCTCGTCGAGGAGCGCCTCGCGGAGCGCGCGGCAGGGCTCGGCAAGCGCATCTCCGCCGCTCTCGCGCCCGCCTTGCCCGCGGGCGTCACGCTGCGCGGGCGCGGTGCCCTCTGGGCCCTCGAGCTCCCGACAGCCGGCGCCGCCGCCGAGCTCGCCGGCGCGCTGCGGCGGCGCGGCCTGCTTCTGCTGCGCGGCGGCCCCGAAGGAAGAGTGGTCGAGCTCCTGCCGCCGCTCGTCATCGCCGACGCGCAGCTCGCTTTCGCACTCGCCGTCCTCGGCGAAGAGCTCGCCCACCTGGCCGCGAGGAGCTCGTGACGGTGCCGAAGCTCAAGTTCGCCTTCATCGGCAGTCATGGCGTCGGCAAGACGACGCTCTGCTACGGCCTTGCCGCCCGCCTCAAGCGGCGCGACGTGGCACTCGAGATCGTCCACGAGGTGGCGCGGCGCTGCCCGCTGCCGATCAACGCCGCGACCACCGCCGACGCCCAGCGCTGGATCCTCCACACCCAGATCGCCGAGGAGCTGCTCGCCGCGGCGCGCTATCCGTTGGTGCTGTGCGACCGCAGCGTGCTCGACAACTACGTCTACTTCCTGCTCGCCGCGACTCCCGACCCGACGCTCGACCAACTGGTTTCCGAGTGGCTCGCGAGCTACGACCTTCTGGTCCAGGTACCGGTACTCCAGGCGCCGCAGGCCGACGGCATCCGCGCCGCCGACCCGACGTTCCAGCGCGCCGTCGACGAGCGCCTCCGGGCGGAGGTCGCGGCGCGCGCCATTCCCGTCCTCGCCCTCGACGCCGGGCGCTCCGCCGACTGGCTCGACGACGTCGAGGCGGCGGCGCTCGGAAAGCTCCGCCCGGCGCAGCTCGACCTGCTGTGAAGCAGCCCTAGCGCTCGATCGGCGTCACCGGCCGCACTGCGCCGAGCGGCGCGTCGCCGGGATAGAGCACGCGTTCGAGAAACAGCCCCGAGGGTGGCGCTGTGGTTTCCGCCGGCAGGAACTCGCCGGCTTTCGCCGGACCCTGCGGGTCGAGCAGCCCCTCGAGCGCCGCGAGCGAGAGCGTGCCGCCTCCCACCTCCACCAGCGCGCCGACGATCCGCCGCACCATCTTCCACAGGAAGTGCGACGCCACGACGCGCACCAGCACGAGCTCGCCGATGCTCTCCACTTCGCAGCGCTCGACCACCACCACCGTCGAAGTCTGCTCGAGCGGCTTCTCGCAGAAGCGCGCGAAGTCGTGGCGTCCGGAGAGCAACTGCGCGCCGGCGCGCATCGCGCCGACGTCGAGCGGCCGCCGCACCCACCAGACGAAGCGCTTGGCGAGCGCCGTCCGGCGGCGCGAGATCTGGTAGACGTAGCTGCGCGAGGTCGCGGTGTGCCGGGCATGAAAGCGCTCGCCGGCGGGCTCGAGCGAAAGCAGGTGGATGTCCGCCGGCAGGGCGTCGTTCACCGCCCGCAGAACCTCTTCGCGGCGCAGCTTGCCGGCGGTCTTCAAGTGCGCCACCTGCGCCAGGGCGTGCACTCCGGCGTCGGTGCGGCCCGAGCCGCCGAGCTCGACCTTCTCGCCGGCGGCCCCCTCGATCGCCCGGCGAACCTCGCCGGCGACGGTGCGTGCGTTCTTCTGTTCCTGCCAGCCGCGATAGCGGGTGCCTTCGTATTCGATGGTCAGACGATAGGTGGGCATTTGGACGATACAATAGCGGTACTTTGGGACTGGCCTCGAGACTCGCCCAGCTCGCGCTCTTCGCGCACTTCCGTGAGCCGGAGCTCGAGGCGCTCGCCGCCTGCGCCGTCGGTCGCGCCTACGAGCCGCAAGCCAGCATCCTGCGCCAGGGCGAACCGACGCTCGATATCTACGTCGTCGACCGCGGCCTGGTGGACATCCAGCGCACCACCCCCTATGGCCAGTTCACCCTCGCCCAGCTGGGCGCCGGACAGCTTTTCGGCGAGACCAGCTTCGTCGACTCGGCGACGCGCTCGGGCGACGTCGTCGCGCACACCCAGTCCGCGCTCGTGGCGCTCCTCGCGACCCCGACCCTGGCGCTCCTCGAGCGCGATCAGCGGGTCGCGGTAGCGCTCTATTGGGCCTTCTGGAAGAGCCTCTCGGCCAAGCTCCGCAGCACCAACGACCAGCTCGGGCGGTTCTTTTCCCAGAACCCGCGCTCCGCCGGCGACAAGCCCCCGCTGGCGAAATCGACGACCGGCGAGTTCCGGCTCGACATCGCCGCCAAGCGCTCGCTCTTCGCCGAGCAGAAACTGTCGTCGCTGGAGATCAACTTCCTCACCTCGCTGTCGCGCGAGCGCAAGTTGAAGAGCGGCCAGATCCTCTTCCACGAGGGCGACCCGGGGGACGCGATGTATGTCGTCCTGGAGGGGCGGGTGCTGATCAGCAAGTTCATCCCCGGCGCCGGCGAGGAGGCGCTCGCCTTCCTCGAGCGCGGCGACTACTTCGGCGAGATGGCGCTCATCGACCGCGCGCCGCGCTCGGCGCAGGCGCGCGCCCACGACGGCGGCGCGGTAGTCCTGGCGATTCCGGCCGAAGTGGTGGCGGGGATCCTCGACGTGCGCAAGATCTCCTCGCTGCCGCTGCTCAAGATCCTCTGCGGCCTGGTCGCCAAGCGCCTGCGTGAGGTCGACGACAAGATCGTCGGCTGGTACATCCTCTCCGGCGGCGAATCCAATCAGCCCGGCTGAGTCGCCGCGCGCGCCAGCACCTTCCGCGCGACGCCGGTGAGCGGCAGACCGGCGAGCTCCGCGCGGCTCCACCATCCGGCCTCCTGGCCGTCCGCCGACTCGCTCAACACACCGTCCGCGACGACCAGGCTCGCCCGGCGCACCTCGATCGCGAAGCTCCGGGTGGTGATCGCATGGCGCAACCGGAAGAGCTCCCCGCCCACCTCCCAGGTACCGCCGAAGCGCTGCGCGAGCTCGACCACGGGTGAGCGCTCAGCTGCGAGCTCGACCGCGGGGAACTCCCAGAGCGAGGCGAGCTGCCCCGCCGAAGCGCTGCGCCGGAAGAGCAAGAACCGCCCCCCCTCCTCGACGAGCGCCACCAACTGTGCGACCCGCCGGGCGCTGGCGCGGGGCGGCGCCGCCGGGTAGCTCGCCGGCGAACCCTCGGCCAGAGCGGCACAGCTTGCGGCAAGCGGGCAGCGGGGACAATCCGGCGAGCGCGGCGTGCACACGGTTGCGCCGAGCTCCATCAGCGCCTGATTGCTGTCGCCGGGGCGCTCGCGATCGAGCAGCGTCGCGGCCAACGTCAGGAGGGCCGCGCGATCCTCCCGCGAACGCCCCCCGCCGGCTTGCGCGGAGTAGCGCGACAGCACGCGCTCGACGTTGCCGTCGAGTACCGGCACCGCTTCGCCGAAAGCGATGCTGGCGATCGCCGCGGCGGTATAGGGGCCGATGCCCGGCAGGCGCTCGAGCTCGCGCGCCGTCGCCGGCAGGCGACCGCCGGCAGCGACCAGCTGGCGCGCGGCGGCAAGCAGGCCGCGGCAGCGCCGGTAGTAGCCGAGGCCCGACCAAAGCGCAAGCACCTCCGCCTCTTCGGCCCGCGCCAGACTGGCAAGGTCGGGAAAGCGCTCCAGGAAGCGGAGGTAGAAGGGGATCGCCGTCTCGACCCGGGTCTGCTGCAGCATGATCTCCGAGATCCAGACGGCATACGGGTCGGGGAGCGATTCGGGGACGGAGGCGTCCTGTTTTCCCGCAGCGCGCCAGGGGAGCTCCCGCTTGTGGCGGTCGAACCAGGCGAGAAGTGCGGTTTTTCCCTGCACGAACGGCAGTGTATCCGCGACTTTGGGGAAGATTCCGCCAAAACGGCGTTGCCAAAAAAGAGATCGGCCCCGGGGTGAACCGGGGCCGAAGAAAAGAACCGCAGGCGGGAGGTTCCGAGTTGGTTGGCTCTTAAGTGGCTATACCCCTGTTAGTTAGGGGGTTTTGGCTGGTCTTGAAGAGGGGTGGAGATCAACCGGATCTCGAAACTTCTGGGTGGGATGGTAATGGGGAAGTGGAACCTCCTCGCGCACGGTGATGACTCTGCTCTAACTGGTTAGCAAAACGGGTGCCATCCCCGGGATATTCCAGCCCCCCCACCCTCTGCCCCAAGGGGCACCCCCCTCCGCCCAAGGCCGAACACGCTATCTTTGCGCGTTGGAGGCTCGTCCTCGATGCGAAAGCTCTTTTTCCTCATGTTGCTCGCCATCCTGCTCGGCGTCGCCCTCGCCGGCGGCGGCTACCTTCTGTTGCGGCACCAGACGCCGACCTGGGGGTCGGCGAAGATCCTCACCCTCACCCTGGACGCGCCGCTCGAGGAACAGGCCCTCGAGCCCACGCTGCCCTTCTTCGGCGGCGAGCAGCCGGCCTCGGTCGCCCTGCTCTACCGCGGCTTCCTCGCCGCGCGCACCGACCCGACAGTGATCGGCGTGGCGCTGCATATCCACGATGCCTCCTTCGGGCTCGCCAAGGCGCAAGAGCTCCGGCGCCAGATCTCCGAGCTCGACCGCGCCGGCAAACCCGTGCGCTGTTATCTCGAAACCGCCGGCGAAGGCGGCAACGGCACCCTCGAGTACTACCTCGCCTCGGCCTGCTCGTCGATCGCGCTCGCTCCCGCCGGCGAGATCAATCTTCTCGGCCTTTACGCCGACAGTCCGTTCCTGCGCGGCGGGCTCGACAAGCTGCGCATCGAACCGAGCTTCCTGACCGCTGGCGAGTTCAAGAGCGCCGGCGAGATCTTCACCGAGGTGCGACACTCGCCGAAGGCCAAAGTGGCGCTCGACGCGCTCCTCGACAGCTTCTACGGCCAGATCGTCGACGGCATCGCCAGTGCCCGCGAGCAGGACGCCGCGACCGTGCGCGAGTGGATCGCCGCCGCGCCGCTGTCGGCGGCGGCAGCGCTGGAGAAGGGCCTGGTCGACGAGCTGTCCTATCCCGACGAGTTCCGCGCCGGCCTCGAAAAGCCGGCCGACGGCGGCGACGGCACGGTCGAACTGGCCGATTTCCTCGACTATGCCCGGCGCGGCTCCGGCAACTTGCCGGGCGGCAAGCGGGTGGCGGTCCTCTTCGCCCAGGGCGCGATCGTGCGCGGCGGCGGCGGCTCGGATCCCTTCGCCAGCGAGATGCTCCTCGGTTCGGCCGACATGGCCGCGGAACTCCACGACCTCGCCGAGGACGACTCGGTCGTCGCGGTCGTGCTGCGCATCGACAGCCCGGGAGGCTCGGCGCTCGCCTCCGATCTCATTTTGCGCGAAGTCGAGCTGCTGCGCGAAAGCAAGCCGGTCGTCGTTTCGATGTCCGATGTCGCGGCCTCGGGCGGCTACTACATCGCGGCGCGCGCCACCCGCATCGTCGCCGAGCCGGCGACGATCACCGGCTCGATCGGTGTGGTCACCGGCAAGCTCGCCACCGGGCGCTTCCAGGAGGAGCTCCTCGGGATCACGCACGATCCTCTCCAGCGCGGCGCCAACGCCGACCTCTACTCCGCCCTGAAGCCGTTCGACGAGCGCCAGACGGCGCTCATGCGCAACCGGATGGACGATATCTACGGCCGCTTTCTCGACCATGTCGCCGCCGGCCGCAAGCTCGACCGCGCCGCCGTCGAGGCGGTCGCCGGGGGCCGGGTGTGGGCGGGCAACGACGCGCTCGCCGTCGGGCTCGTCGACGAGTTGGGCGGCCTCGACCGGGCGGTGGCGCTCGCCCGCGAGGAGGCCGGGATCCCGACCGCCGACAAGCTCCCGCTGGTCTATCTGCCAAAAGCCCCGACGCTGCTCGACCTGATCTCCAGAGAGAGCGGGTCCGGCCTCGAGGCGGGGCTCCTCGGCCTGGTGAGCGACCGCCTGGAGGCGCGTCTCGAAGCCCGGCTCCGGGCGCGCTACGGCGCCCTCGTCGGTCTCGGCCGCCCGCGCCTCGAACTCGAGCTCGACGCCGGCTGGCAGGCGCTCACCCGCGGTCTCTGAGGCCTCTCCGTCTCGCGACCGAGCACCTGCGATATAGTTCAGATCTCGACTCCAGTTGACCCTCCGGCCTCGAGAAAGATTTCCGCAAACTGTGGAAAAACTGTTGATATCCAGCCCACTCCGTGCCTTCGTCCTCTAGCTACTGGTCCCGTCTGCAGGAGCGCCTGCGTGCCATCCTCGAGCCCGAGGAGTACGCCACCTGGATCGCTCCGCTCACGGTGCAGAGCGAGGACGAGAGCGGCCTCGTGCTGTCCGCTCCCAACGAGCGCTTCGTGCACACGCTGGAAGAGAGCTACCGCGAGACCCTGGACCGTGAGGCCGCGCAACTGTTCGACGAGTTCTTCTCCGTCACCGTCCTGGCCGGCGAAAGCTCCTCCGAGCGCGGCGCACGCAGCGATTCCTCCGCGCGGGCCGAGCGACCGGAGCGGTCGGCGGCCGGCTCTTCGGCTCCGACCGGCGACCGGCTGAACCCCAAGTACCTCTTCGACACCTTCGTCGTCGGCAGCTCCAACCAGTTCGCCCACGCCGCCGCGCGCGCCGTCGCCGAGAGCCCGGCGCACAGCTACAACCCGCTCTTCCTCTACGGTGGCGTCGGCCTGGGAAAAACGCACCTGCTGCACGCCGTCGGTCACCAGATCCTCGCCCGGCGGCCGGAGCTCAAGGTGCTTTATTTCACCGCCGAGCAGTTCGTCAATCAGCTCATCAACTCGCTGCGCTTCAAGTCGATGCATGCCTTCCGCGAGCGCTACCGCTCGATCGATGTGCTGCTGGTGGACGACATCCAGTTCCTCGCCAACAAGGAGCGCACCCAGGAGGAGTTCTTCCACACCTTCAACACGCTCTACACCAGCCAGCGGCAGATCATCCTGTCGTCCGACTCCTCGCCGCGCAATATTCCGGCGATCGAAGAGCGCCTGCGCTCGCGCTTCGAGTGGGGCCTGATCGCCGACATCCAGGCGCCCGACCTCGAGACCAAAGTCGCGATCCTTCGCCGCAAGGCCGACCAGGACGGGGTCGTCCTGCCCGACGACGTCGCTCTTTTCATCGCCTACCAGGTGAAGTCGAACGTGCGCGAGCTCGAAGGCATGCTCAACCGCGTCGTCGCGTTCTCCTCGCTCACCGCGAAGCCGCTCTCGCTCGAGCTTGCCAAGGAGACGCTCAAGGACATCCTCCCCGAGGAGGGGCGCCGGGCGACGGCCGCCGACATCATCAAGTTCGTCGCCCGCCACTACGGCTTGAAGGTCAGTGAGATCAAGTCGAAGTCGAACTCCAAACAGATCGCCTTCCCGCGCCAGGTGGCGATGTTCCTCTGCAAGGAGCTCACCGATCTTTCCTATCCGGAGATCGGTCGCCAGTTCAACGACAAGCATCACTCGACGGTCATGTACTCGGTCGACAAGATCCAGAAGCTCCGCACCACCGACGCCGAGCTCGAGCGCACACTCGACGGCATGACCCGCCATCTCGCCTGAATCTAGCGTCCGGGCCGGGCGGAGTTTGGGCGGTTTTCCGCTGCGGGCCGCTAACAGCTGCGGAAAACCGGTGGAGGGACTGTTCAAATCCCGAGCGGCGGCACTTTTCCGCTGTCTTTCGATGGCTCTCCGCAGACGGTGTTCCACAGCCGGCGAGCCCGCAGCCCCCACTCCAGTCAGGCCTTCCACCGGCTTTCCGCAGATCCGCCGGCATCTATCTACGACTACGGCTATGTTATGTTTTCCTCTCTCCAGTGCCCGGAGCTTTTAGCGGAGAATCAAGCTATGGAACTACGCCTTCGGCGTGACCTCTTCCTTGCAGAGCTCAGTCCCATGCAGGGGATCGTCGAACGTCGCACGACGATCCCGGTGCTGTCGCACATCCTCCTCAAGGCGGGGGGAAAGAGCCTCCAGCTCGCCGCTACCGATCTCGACGTCTCGCTGACCAGCTCGGTCGCCGCCGAGGTCGAGAGCGAGGGCGCGCTCGCCGTGCAGGCGAAGAAGTTCACCGAGATCGTGCGCTCGGTGGTGGCCGACGAGGTGCGCCTCAAGGTCGAAGACGAGCGCACCCTTCTCGTTTCGGCCGGAAAGGCCCGCTTCCGCATGCATGGGCTGCCGGCAGCCGACTTCCCGTCGCTGCCGACCGTCGACGGCAAGCCGAAGATGGAGGTGCCGCTCGGGAGCCTCCGCCGCCTGGTCGGCAAGATTCTCTTCGCCGTCTCGGGCGAGGATTCTCGCTTCCAGCTCTCCGGTGCGCTGCTCAAGATCAAGTCCAAGTCGGTCGAACTGGTGGCGACCGACGGTCATCGGCTGGCGCTCATCGAGTCGCCGCACGAGTTCAAGGGTGCGGTCGAGGATTCGGTCCTGGTGCCGAGAAAGGCCCTGCAGGAGCTGATGCGGATGGAGGGTGACGGCAACGTCACCTTCCGCCGCGGTGAGCACCACCTCTCGTTCTCCGTCGGCGGCCGCGAAATGACCTGCCGCGTCCTCGAGGGCAGCTTCCCGGACTACGACCGGGTGATCTCGCGCGGCAACGACAAGAAGGCGGTGCTCGAAAGGAAGCCGTTCGCCGAAGCGATCCGCCGCGTGGCGATCATGACCGGCGAGAGAAACCGCGGCGTCCGGCTGGAGTTCGCCGACAGCGAGCTCGCGATCGCCGCCGCCAACCCCGACCTCGGCGACGCCAGCGAGAGCCTCGGCTGCGAGATTACCGGCGGCGACATCAAGATCGGCCTCAACCCCGACTATCTCGGGCACTTCCTCGACGCCGTCGAAACCGACAAGGTGCTGCTCGAGTTGAAGGACGAGAACAGCCAGTGCGTCGGTTCGCCGCAACCGGAAGAGGGCAAAGGGGTAGCCGGCGAGCGCTACCTCTGCGTCATCATGCCGATGCGCATCTGAGCGCCGAGACCACCCCGCTTCGCCGGCTCCGGCTGGCCCGATTCCGTGCGCTGGCACCGACCGACTGGCGTCCGGAATCGGGCTTCAACCTGATTCACGGCGCGAACGGCTCGGGCAAGAGCAGTCTCCTCGAAGCGATCTACCTCACCGCGACCGGCAAGAGCTTTCGCACTCCGACGCTCGCCGAATGCTGCGCGCGCGGCGCCGAGAGCTTTCTCGTCCAGGTGGAGGTCGAGCGCGACGGCGTCTGGGACCTGGGGGCGGCCTACTCCGCCGAGGGTCGGCGCCTGACTTTGCAGGACAAGCCGTCCACGATTGCCGAACATATCGCGTTGCTGCCGGTCGTCGCCTGGAGCGAGGCCGAGCGCGACCTGGTCGCCGGCCCCGCTCAAAGCCGCCGCCGATTCCTCGACCGGGCAGCGCTGCTGCTCCGGCCGACGCGCCTCGCCGAGCACTCGGAGCTCCACCGCGTGCTGGCCCAGAAGCGTCACCTCCTGGCCGCGCGCTCGCGCGGTGCAGGCGCCGAGCTCGGGGCCTGGAACGAGCTTCTGGCGCCGCTGGTGGCGCGGCGCGCCGCCGAACGCGCCGATCTGGTCCAGCGTCTCGAGGCGGCAGCGAGCGCCTTGCTCGCGCGGCAGGGCGGAGACCTGCCGCCGCTGCGCCTGACCTATCAGCCGTCGCCCGCCGCCGCGCTCGGCGGGCCGGCGGCGGTCGCCGAAGCGCTCGCCGCCGGAGCCAGCAGCGAGCGCGAGCGCGGCCAGCCGCTGCTCGGCCCCCAGCGCGACCGGGTCGAAATCCTGCTCGAGACCGCCGCAACACGGCGGTCGCCCTCGGCGGGCGAACGGAAAGTTCTCGTCTTGTCGCTCCTTGCCGGCCTCGCCCAACTCCTCACCGCCGCCGGCCGGGCACCGCTGGTGCTGCTCGACGACCTCGACGCCGAGCTCGATCGTGAGCGTCTCGGTCTCGCCGTCGCGCTGTTCGCCGACGCCCCACAGATCCTCGCCACCAGCAGCCGCCCGGAGGTCTTCGCGGGACGCGCGCCGGGGGTCCGTTGGAGCCTCGCAAGGGGTGTGATCCAGGACTCTTCCGCCAACAACTAACCTATTTATTTTCAGCACTTTGGCGCTTGTTCAACAGGGCCGCCGTGTGATACAGTTCTGCGGTTCGACCAGCCTCCGGAGAACCTCACTTTGGCCAAGCCTCAAACCCCCCAGCAAGCCTCCTACACCGCCGAGGACATCAAGGTCCTCAAAGGTCTCGAAGCGGTCCGCAAACGTCCCGGCATGTACATCGGCGACACCGATGACGCTTCGGGTCTGCACCACATGGTTTTCGAGCTCGTCGACAACTCGATCGACGAGGTGCAGGCGGGCTATGCAACCCATGTCGTGGTCACGATTCACTCCGACAACAGCGTCACCGTCGAGGACGACGGCCGCGGCATCCCGGTCGACCTGCACAAGGGCGAGAACCGCTCGGCCGCCGAAGTGATCATGACCGAGCTGCACTCGGGCGGTAAGTTCGACAACAACGTCTACAAGGTCTCGGGCGGTCTGCACGGCGTCGGCGTCTCGGTGGTCAACGCCCTCTCGGTGCTGCTCGAGCTCGAAATCAAGCGCGACGGCCAGGTCTGGTTCCAGACCTTCCGCCGCGGCAAGCCCGATTCGCCGATCGCGGCGATCGGCAAGACCAAGAAGACCGGCACCAAGGTGCGCTTCATCCCCGACAACGAGATCTTCACGGTGCTCGAGTTCAGCTACGACACCCTCGCCCAGCGCCTGCGCGAGCAGGCGTTCCTCAACAAGGGGGTGAAGATCCATCTCCAGGACGAGCGCAGCGACAAGGCGACCGACTTCGAGTACGCCGGCGGCATCGCCTCGTTCGTCGAACATCTGAACAAGAACAAGAGCGCTCTTCACCCGAAACCGATCTACTTCGAAGAGGTGAAGAAGGACGCCGGGCCGGAGGAGCGCTGCGAGGTCGCCCTGCAGTGGAACGACAGCTACGGCGAGCAGATCTACTCCTTCACCAACACGATCAACAACCGCGACGGCGGCACCCACCTCGAGGGCTTCAAGGCGGCGCTGACGCGGACGATCAACGCCTACGCCCAGAACTCCGGGCTGTCGAAGCAACTGAAAGAGACCACCCTCTCCGGCGACGACGTGCGCGAAGGCCTGACCGCCGTCGTCTCGGTGCGCATCCACGACCCCAAGTTCTCGTCGCAGACCAAGGATCGCCTGGTCTCCTCCGAGATCAAGGGCTGGGTGCAGCAGGTGATGAACGACAAGCTCGGCACCTTCTTCGAGGAGAACCCGGGCGTCGCCAAGCGGATCATCGAGAAGTGCGTCGAGGCGGCCCGCGCGCGCGAGGCGGCGCGCAAGGCCCGCGAGCTCACCCGGAGGAAGGGCGTCCTCGACGCCTCGAACCTGCCGGGCAAGCTCGCCGACTGCTCCGAGCGCAACCCCGAGTTCGCCGAGCTCTTCCTGGTCGAGGGTGACAGCGCCGGCGGCACCGCCAAAATGGGCCGCGACCGCAAGTTCCAGGCGATCCTCCCCCTGCGCGGCAAGATCCTCAACGTAGAGAAGGCGCGCTTCGACAAGATGCTGGGCTCGGAGGAGATCAAGACGATCATCACCGCCCTCGGCACCAGCATCGGGCGCGAGGACTTCGACATCCTCAAGCTCCGCTACCACAAGCTCATCATCATGTGCGACGCCGACGTCGACGGCTCGCACATCCGCACGCTGATCCTCACCTTCTTCTACCGCCAGATGGGCGAGCTCATCAGGCGCGGCCACCTCTACATCGCGCAGCCGCCGCTCTACAAGGTCGCCGAAGGCAAGCGCGACAGCTACCTGAAGGACGACCGCGAGTATCGGGCGTTCCGGGTCGAGCGGATCCAGAACGGCTGGGAGCTCACCCTCGACGGCGGGAAGCCCATGCGCGGACCGAAGCTCGGCCAGTTCATCGAGCGCGTCGAGGCGTTCCGCGAGAATTTGGCGAAGCTCACCGACCGCGGCTTTCCGGAAGACGCCCTGCGCGTCGCGCTCCTGGGCGGTCTCACCGACAAGAAGGCGCTCGCCGACAAGGCGAAGCTGCGCGAAGTGGCGCACATCATCGAGGCCTCGGGCTTCATGGGGGTCGAGGTCGCAGAGGACGTCGAGCACGGCACCGGCATCATCTCGTTCCGCTCGCGGCGCGACGGCGTCGACCGCGACGTGCGGATCGACTGGAACCTGCTGACCTCGGCCGAGTACCGCCAGTTGGCCGGCAACACCTACGGCATTGAAGCCATCGCCGCCAAGCACTTCGCGGTGCGCAAGGTCGAAGAGCCCGGCTCGAAGAAGGAGGCGGCGGACGCCACCGAGCACGAGACCCTCGACGAGGCGATGGCCAAGCTCTACACCGGCGCCGAGAAGGGCCTCTCGATCCAGCGCTACAAGGGCCTCGGAGAGATGAACGCCGAACAGCTCTGGGAGACCACCATGGACCCCCAGCGCCGCCGCCTCCTCCAGGTCCGCGTCGAAGACGACATCGAAGCCGACGGCATCTTCACCATCCTCATGGGCGACCAGGTCGAACCCCGCCGCCAATTCATCGAAGCGAACGCCCTCAACGTGAAGAACCTCGACGTCTGATGACGCCATGTCATCGGACGTGGGGCGAATGGAGTCGTGAAGGAAT
>Ga0154020_10004657_pt1 | contig 16317 bp, 8 predicted proteins | sample Klosneuvirus_201_FD_109709 | JGI IMG/M metagenome (GOLD analysis project Ga0154020, IMG submission 109709) | Active sludge microbial communities from wastewater, Klosterneuburg, Austria - Klosneuvirus_20160825_MG | ecosystem: Engineered > WWTP > Aerobic digester > Activated sludge | place...
TAACCGATGCGCCGCTCTGCGCGGAATTCTGCACAGGCTTAACCGGCTGGTTGGTTAAAAAATGGTCAACCCTGGGCGGATTGTTATTCACGGGCTCATCAATAAAACGCTCTGAATATATCTCTTCGTCTTCGTAGTCGGTCTCGTTATCAAGCTTGCTGATGCTATCAATGGGGCTTGTGCGCATTTCGGTATCCTGTGAAATGTGCGATAGGTCATTGCGCCCGAGATATGTTACCGCAAGCTCGCGGAATATATAATCGATAAGCGAGGTTGTCATTTTGATATTCGGGTTGCCGATAACGATCCCGTTCGGCTCAAACCTTGTATAAACGAACGCGTCAACGAACTCCTCAAGCGGTACGCCGTGCTGTAAGCCCAGCGATACTGCTATAGCGAAGCAGTTCATGAGACTTCTGAAGGCTGCGCCTTCGCGGTGCATATCGATAAATATCTCGCCAAGCTGGCCGTTCTCGTATTCGCCAGTTCTCAGGTAAACCGAGTGCGTGCCGATCTTTGCCTTCTGCGTGTAGCCGCGCCTTCTGAACGGAAGCTTGCGGCGTTTGGCAATATAACGGTGAATGATACGCTCCGCGATGCGGATAATATCATTCGGCTTGCTCATTGTTTCGGCAAGCTCCTCTGTTTCATTCTCAAAGGAGTCTTCGCCGCTGACGCTGTTGAGCGGCTGTGAAAGCTTGCTGCCATCGCGGTATAATGCATTAGCCTTAATGCCCAGCTTCCAAGAAAGCAAATAAGCGTGTTTCATGTCTTCTATGGTAGCTTCGTTGGGCAGGTTAATAGTTTTGCTGATAGCGCCCGAAATGAACGGCTGTGCTGCTGCCATTATTTTTATGTGCGCATCGGCGGAGATGAACCGGGTCCCCTTTTTACCGCATTTGCTGGCGCAATCAAACACAGGGTAATGCTCTTCGCGTAAATGCGGAGCGCCTTCCACCGTCATAGTGCCGCAAACATAATCGTTCGCTTCTTCTATCTGTTCCCTGGTGAATCCAAGTGTCCTTAAAATATTAAAACTGTAATCGTCAAGCTGCTCATCCGTGAATCCGAGTGTATCTTTGCAGAAATCTGCGCCTAATGTGTATTTGTTGAACACAAAGCTTATATCAAACGCAGCCGGAAGTGACTTCTCGATCTGCGTGATAACATCTGTAGTGAATCCCTTTTCCTGCAGCGACAGCGGATTTATGCCCGGGCAGCCGATAAGTGAACCGTGGCCTGTGCAGTATTTAATAATATCATGAATTTCGTTTTCCGTGTAGCCCATTTTTTTGAGCGCAGGCGGAACAGATTCGTTAATGATCTTGAAATATCCGCCGCCGGCAAGCTTTTTGAACTTAACCAGCGCGAAATCAGGCTCAACACCCGTTGTATCACAATCCATTACCAGCCCGATCGTGCCGGTTGGCGCAATAACTGTCACCTGCGCATTGCGGTAACCGTAGCGCTCACCGAGATCCAAAGCCAGGTCAGCATCTTCCCTTGCAGCCTTCAGCAGGTCTGCAGGGCAATATTTTTTATTTATGCCAACGGGGTATATAGAAAGAGCTTCGTACTCTTCGTTGGGTACATTATATGCAGCGCGGCGGTGATTCCTAATCACACGCAGCATGCTCTGTTCGTTTTCCTTAAAGCGCGGGAATGTTCCAAGCTCTTTTGCCATTTCGGCAGAAGTAGCGTATGAATGCATGTGCAGAATTCCGGTTAATGCGCCGGTTATGGCAAGCGATTCGCTTGAATCATACGGAATTCCCTGCAGCATCAGCAATGCTCCAAGGTTTGCATAACCTAAGCCAAGCGTACGGTAATCATATGAAAGACGTGCAATTTCTTTGCTGGGGAACTGCGCCATTAAAACGCTGATCTCGAGCACAACTGTCCACAGCCTTACCGCGTGGCGGTATGCAGCTATATCGAATTCAGCTTTTTCGGTATTATGGAATTTTACAAGGTTAAGCGAAGCGAGGTTGCAGGCGGTATCATCAAGGAACATATACTCGCTGCATGGATTTGATGCTTTTATCTCGCCGCCGGCCGGACAGGTATGCCACTCATTAATAGTAGTGTGATACTGCATCCCCGGGTCTGCGCATGCCCAGGCACTGTACGCTATCTGCTCCCACAGGTCGCGGGCTTTTATCTTCTTGCATGCAACGGGGTCGCGTCCCTCTTTTTTAGCTTTGCTGAGCTCAATTCTCCAGTACAGATTCCACAGGCCGTCATTTTCAACCGCCTTCATGAATTCATTGGTTGCCCTTACACTGTTGTTTGAGTTCTGCCCTGATACGGTTAAATAAGCTTCACTGTTCCAGTCTGTATCATAGGTTGGAATGTGTATTTCCTTCACACCAAGCTTGGCGAGGTGTATAACTCTATCTATATAATTCTCGGGAATAAGCGATTTCCTCGCGTCCGAGATAGCTTTTGCAAGATGTTTATTCTGCTTCTTATCGTACGGGTCGTTTTCGGGATGAACTTCGTAACATGCTTTTATCACATTGTTAAGATGGATGTTCATCAGCTTCGAACCTGTTACAAGATCGGCAACCTTCTGCTCTTCAACAACTTTCCAGTTTATATACTCTTCTATATCGGGATGGTCAAGATCGAGTGTTACCATTTTGGCTGCGCGCCTGGTTGTTCCGCCGGATTTAATAGCGCCCGCGCTTCTATCGCCAATTTTAAGGAATGACATCAGCCCCGAAGACCTTCCGCCGCCGCTAAGCGGTTCGCTGGAGCCTCTTATATTAGAGAAGTTTGAACCGGTACCCGAGCCGTATTTGAAAAGACGGGCTTCCCTTACCCACAGATCCATAATTCCGCCTTCGTTTACGAGGTCATCGGAAACTGACTGTATAAAACAGGCATGCGGCTGAGGATGCGTGTAAGCATCCTGGGACTGTGTAAGAACACCGGTGGTACCATCTACATAATAGTGACCCTGTGATGGACCAGAGATACCGTATGCCCAGTTAAGTCCGGTATTGAACCACTGGGGAGAGTTTGGAGCCGCCATTTGCATGGCCAGCATGTAACAATGCTCATTATAGAACGCTGAAGCGTCTTCTTCTGTGTTAAAATAGCCGTGTTTCCAGCCCCAATAGGTCCAGCAGCCCGCCAAACGGTTAAAAACCTGGCGGCAATCTGTTTCGCTGGTGTATCTTTCGGTTTCGGAAATATCCTTCATCGCATCAAGATCAGGTGCAGATGCCTGCAGCCAAACGGGCATACCATCTTCATGAACTCTTTTCAGAACTTTTGGCACTCCCGCCTTACGGAAATATTTCTGCGCCAGTATATCGGTAGCAACCTGCGACCATGCTTTCGGAACGACGATATCTATCATTTCAAAAACAATAGAGCCGTCCGGATTTCTAATTACTGAAGTACGTTTATCGAATTCAATTTTGTCATATGGGCTGTTGGATTCACCGGCAAACAGTCTGTCTATCTTCATGCGGTAAGTAATTAAAAAAAATTAAAAAATATTTTGAGTTTTAATAGATCGTTAACACGGCAGTAACATATATTCTGTACTTTTCGCAATGCCATTCATTCCCGGTTGTAAAGGTGGGTATTTCCTGAGTCATGAATCTTTTGGTTAAACTCAAAAGCCGCCGCTAAATTGTTTAGATCATGTTCTGTTAACGATTGGATTCAAAATTAACTGAACAAAACTATAAATGCAAATTACAACGGAAGAAAAAAAAATCGCAAATCACTTGACATCCTGTAAACCCTCAACGGATGGGAATTTCTGGAAAAAGAAAAAAAATGTTTCGCGGGAAAAATTTGGGGTCAAAACAGGGTTCTTACCGGATTGTAAATTCCGGCTCAAAAAGCAGAGTGAAATCATGTTATTTTATGACAGCAGGGGTATCGGGTTTTTACGTTAGAGTATGTCCGGGCACATCATAATTAAATCACAAAAACTATTTTTAAAATAAACGTTAAGCCGGTCTTTTCCGTTTTTCAATTCCGTACTGCTGCAGTTTTTCTTCTTCATCTGCATGAACACCTACTGCTCTTTTTTCAAGAAGCTCAAGAACTTTTTTTTCTTTCTCTTTCAGTTCTCTTGCTTCCGAAAGTTTTTTTGAAAGCTGTTGTTTGAGATTTTCTATTTCTGTTCCGGTGATATGAATTTCCTGTATATGCTGTTCGATCTCTTCGGGAGTAATATTAAAATTTTTCCAGAGCATATCATTTTCGGTGATACCCTTTTTCATGTTTTCAAACCGGCTGATTAGGTTAAGCAGATACTTCGTTCTGACTGAATTAGTGTTTTCTGTGTTCATTTTGCGCCTTATCTGTTATAATAGAATATCATCAATTTTTAAGCGTTTTTTGAGATTTTCAGGGAGTGAAGGCAGCTTCACCCCCTGAGATCATTGTTAATTATTTTCTTTTATAAACTGATTTCATCTCAATCGGCATTTTTTGCCCGTTAAATTCATAGGTTCCTTTTGAGGTCATAGTCACTTCGTTATCTCCGTTGAAAACTGCGGTTTCTACTCCCGTATAACCGGGTGCGGTTACGCTGCCTTCCAGAGAGCTTCCTGTAACCTTGCCTTTTGATTCTGATAAACCTGCAAACCCGAAAACATCGAACCAGTAACCGATATATCCGCCGCTATTATCCAAAGTGTAATAGCCGGTTCCTTTGTAAACAAAATCCGGATTCTTATCTCCCGTACCGGTAACACTCACCACGAGGAACTGGTGATTGAGATCCCATGTGCATACAATGGTCTGTTTGCCGGGCATACCGCCGTGCTCGTTCTCGCCAACCCATGTGCCAACCCACTTATCGAAGCAAGCTGATTCCACCGGCTTAGGCGGTGTCATTTCCTGCGCAGTTAGCCGGTTAAAAAATGACAGAGCAAATAAGATCAGCGTTAAAGTTGTTTTGATACCTGTTGAGATTTTCATTTTGATTTCCTTTTCTTTTTTTGATTTATTGGATTACTTTTTTGAATGATTTTTGTTTAATGTTTTTTAAAAACGGTATGTTACTATTTTACTTTATCCCAGATCAGAATTTATTTTTTTGCTTATAATTCTATTTCGCAGTTACAAATAAGATTGAATAGAGAATTAGTTTTAATGCTTTTTTTATTCTGTGCCATGTGATTTGTTTTTTGCCCGTTTTGTTCTCTGAACCGTTTCTATTCTTCATATTACCTTTCTTGTTATTATACCACAAAGATAGTTTCCGAATACCCCTGACATCAAAGAAAAAAAATGCAATTTGTGAGGAAGCAAAGCACTATTTCAATAATGAATTTCGCTTTTTTGATCTAAAAATGATAACTTTTGCTGTACTTGTTTGTGAGGGGAAATTTCAGGAAATGAACTTTGTATATTAAAAAAAGACGGGTTACTTTCCCGTCTTTTGAATATTTTTAAATTATGTATTCCGTTAATTCTTTAACGGTTCCGGTGCATCTTTAAAATGAGAATATTTACCTAACACTTTACCAAAAAAATAAACAACAGGCATCATAACCTTCTTTACAAAAAATGGCAGCTCTGGAAGGTCGTATTCGCTTTTATACCTGTGAATAAGATAGGCTCCATCAAAGAGCTCAGGCTGGGGTTTCCCTGATTTTCTTTGCGCTTCAAATATGGCGGAAAGGTAAAAAACTATAGTATTTGCGGGATTTATCCACCCAATGCATTTAAGCTCTGTGCTGCCGGAATTCCAGAACTTGTGCGGAACGCCCCTCTTAAACAATGCAGTATCCCCTTTGCGCGCTATTTTTGGCTCCTCACCCATAACCAAGTAGGTCATTTCACCGGAGACAACCGTAAGTTCTTCATCCTGCATTAGGTGTGTATGCATAATTGGACCTGCCCCGGGTTTCACGGAGTTTTCTACAATAACCTTCTCAACGCCGTTTTCATTTACTACGTTCTTAAAAACGAGTGTCTCACCCATTCCGTTTTCAATTGTATGCGGGTATTGTATTTTCATAATTGATATCCCGTTTGGAGTTTATAATTTAAAAATTCTACAAATATATCACATAGGCATTTTTGAAGCAAACAAAATAGTAGTTTCTTTCCGGGTGATTCTGCATCTTTTCAAACAAATATGGCGTTCAGTTTTCTGAACGCCTTTGGAGTATCTCTGAACACCCGGAATCACAATTACCGCCGGCATAATATTATCGGCAAGAGGAAATCAGTACGATCAAAAACACCGGGAAACTATTTTATGATCATCATTTTCATCGTTTTTGAAACATTTCCTTCTGCACCCGAAACCAGAAGCCTGTAAAAATATACTCCGGATCCAAGATTTGAGCCGTCAAATTCAGCAGTATAATAATCAGCCTGCAGTTCTTTATCTATCAGAGTTACAACCTCTCTGCCAAGTAAGTCGTAAACTTTTAAGCTTACCTTCCCTTTGAATGGAAGCGTAAAATCTATCTTAGAAACCGGATTTGATGGATTTGGATAGTTCTGTCCCAGTTCAAACTTTGCAGGATTGCCTATCACCTGTTCCACAGGTTGAAAGTGATATTCATAGTTTCCATTCAGATCAACTTGCTTCAATCTGTACTGATAAGTTCCTTTTCCAAGTTTTCGGTCAATATAGCTATACTCAACCGGAAAAGCGGTTGTGCCGCTGCCTTCTATGAATCCAAGTTGCTGCCAGTTGGTGTATGAATTATCGCTTAGTTTCATTCTTCTTTCGGCATAAAACCCCCTGTTATTAATTTCTGTTTCTGTTACCCATCTTAGCTGAACATCCCGCATTAAAATATTAGCTGTAAACCCCGAAATAAGCACCGGAAGTGCGTTTTCATTGTATATCAGTGAAAACACCGGATTTGATGACCAGCCATAACCGTCCGGGAAAGTCACCTCTATATAGTTAGAATCGGTATTTACATTCTGAGCAAAGGTCGAATCCCATGTAGCACCGTTAAATACAGCAATTCTTAAGTTCAGTTCAGAAATTGTGGCTAATTGTTCTTCATTATAATAGAATTTCAAAACAATTGGCTCAACAACGGGTGTGAAACCGATAAATTCCCAAAATATCCACGGGGTGGTTTGTGAGTTAAAATGATCTGTACTGCCGTGGAGTACTTTAATGAATGACGATCGATCATACTTATGATCCGCATCAAGAGAATTCAAATTGTCACGGGATTTGCCGGAAAACCTGCTCATTGAACCAAAATTACTTCTTACACCCGGGTAAACTTTTGCCGAAACCGTTGTAAAACTTCCCGAAGTTTTACTTATTACAGGATATAAGCCGTCTTTGTAAACGTTACCTGTAAGAATTGCGTTGTTTCCGGTAAACGATAGCGGTGTATATTGGTCGGCTCCAACATCAACAGGACTTTCGGTGGTACTTTGTCCCTGCGGTCTGCTCTGGCCATCAATGTCATCTGAAATTCCGTTTATATAACTCCCCCTGCCGTTCACGGAAAGTACTGCGGGATTTATATGCAAATCACTGCCGGAAATAAAACCCGGATTCAGACAAAATGAATTTTTATCAAGCCCGGTTCTTGATTGCCAGCTTTCAAAAACTGAATCTAAAGCAAATCCCCCGCTTGTGCTTACAAATAGAAATCTTGGCCGGTGTACTGCATCGAAGTAATAGCAATTATTACTTATCAGGTTTTTGGGTGAGTTCAGTGAATCATACATTTCGATCAGGTAACAATCACGCTCAGGATTTGGAATATTTACTGAAAATATATTATTCTTTACGAAAATTGTATCGGTATTAATCACTCTTCTTGTTAGCAACAGGCATCTTTCATCTGACCCTGATTGATCAGCCGCAGGCTCACCGAAAATATTAACCGAATTATTTACTATCAATTGTTTGCCATAACAATATGAGAAAATTCCCACGGTTTCAAATAAGTGTGAAAGTATATCAGTAATAAAATTATTGGCAATTTTAACGTTTGAACCTGAAGTTCTGATTCCTTCAACGTAGCCCCAATATATTTTTATATTAAATATCCTGTTTTTTTCAATAATTGTATTATCACCATTAATATGAATGCCACAGGAGTTGTTATCAGGATGGTAATGAAGCTCTGACCTGCTGTAAAAATTACCAATGGAATTGCCGGTTACAACAGAATTATCGAAACCCTTCGCAAAAACTCCCGAAACCCTGATCCTGTTAGTATCGTTTACGTCAAGGTTGTTATCTGTTACTGTTAAATTCAGAGAGTGCAAACCCGCGGCTGAATTTGCATTTGCGTAAATACCAAATACACCGCCTGAAATTTCATTGTTATGAATATTTATACCGTTAAATTCCCTGTAAGCGGCATTGGAGTTTCTGTAACCGATCTTTACAACCTCGCCGTATCCATTAATCATGTCATAATATGCCTTCACCCGCAGTCTACAATTTTTGATCGAGATATTATTTACAGGAATTGAGCCTTCGCTCTGTATGTTAACAGCACGCGGGCCATCGTTGGTTAAATCACGCTGAATATTGTTTATAAACAAATTTCGCGTAGAACCACCCGTTAAATTTGAACCGTCAATTGTAACATTGTTTCCAAGAATTTTGAATATACTGTTATCTCCTGCAGGCGGAAGCCCTGTAATATTTACGTTTATTCCGGGAGCCGGTTTAATAATGAAATAATTGCCTCCTGCCAGCCCCGCAACATCATTCCTGATAACTATCGGGTATGTTTCAGATGAATATGCTGTATCAGTTAGAAGAAATGTTACCGTTGATGAAATTCCCCTGACATTCAGGCTGTTTACCGCCTGTGTAATTGTCAAAAAATCCATTCCGCTGCCTATATAGTAGATTCCGGACATTGCCCCCAAAGCATCAATTGGTCTGCTTCCCGCAGGCGCAGTTATTGATGGAATTATTACATTTCCGCCCGCTGTAAATGAAGTAAATTCTGCATCAACATTATTAAGGTGAGTTGCAGTTGACCTTATATCATAGGAAAGCCAGAAATAACCTGTATCATTTGGGAGGGGGATATTTCCTGTAAAGCTGAAATTCCCGTTTGGATCATTGACCGCGCTGCCGAACTGTGTTCCCGTGGAAAAGATATTTGAGCTGCCTGTATAAAACACCTTTGCCGAAGATATATCCCCTGCGGGATTAGTGGAACCGTTTGTATTGAAGGAAAGCGAAGTTAAATTCACAGGCGCAATTCCACATCTTTTTAATACCACAGGAATTTTCAGTACTTCATTATCAGCAGAACCGCTGAGAACCTGAGCTGTGTTACTTTGTACTGCCTGAGATGTTACTGTAACTGTGCTGCTTGTAACAAATTTAATATCGGGTTTTACATTAAACGCGGAGCCTGAATTTAAGCCGCAGGCAGTAACTGAACCCGCGGATAGAGTTGTATGATTTCCTGTTGTTGAAGAGCCTGCAACTTCAGGAACAGGAGACGGCAGTACTGCGCTGTTTTGAAAACATATTTCTACAATGATATTCCTTTGGCCATCCCAAACAAAATCATTTTGAAGATTTATAAATTGCCAGCCTGGTCCGGAGGTTGTGTAAGTTCCGCTGAATACAGTCTTAAAACTATCCTGAACAAAATTTGCGTTCAATGAAGATAAGCTTGTATTCTTCATTCTCACCTGGAAATTTTGCAGGGTTTTTACCGCATTTCCCGTGAAATTAAAACCGATGCCGCCGAAAATGTTACAGTTTACGCAGGTTGCCCGAATTTCTTCTGCTGTATAAAGAATCTGTGTCTTTCTGCCCTGAACACTTGTGCCAAAAGGCCATTGCAGGCTGTTTTGGTTAAGTCCAATGAACTCTCTGCACAATATTGTTCTGCTCCCCGGGGGTGATAACTCTAAGGGTATCCTGGAGCCTCCTGCGCCGCTCAGAACTAACTGTGTACACTGGCCATCAACAACGTTACCGGCTGAAGCCGTTGAGTTTATATCGTAGCACAACCAAAAATAATTTTTCCCAAACGCCAGTTGTTGGCTGCCTGAAACACTAAATGAACCGATTGGATTAACCGATGTACTGCCAAACTGCTGTGATGAATTGAAGCTGCTGTCACCAGCGGTATAAAACACTTTTGCTGAAGAAATATCAGTCGCAGGGTTTGAAGAACCAAATGTATTCAGATTTAACTGTGTGAGTGCAAACGGCGATATATTGCCTTCGGTGTTTATTTCTATCCGAACAATCTCTTTGTTGAGATCACCAAGGTAAACCGGCGTAGTATTGTGTTGTGTGACAGTAGATGAAATATAACTCATCGGTACAGGACCAGGAGGGAAGAAAGTGTAAACCAATCCTGCCGGCGGCACGATGGTATCATAAACAAACATACTTGAGTATATCGTGCTTCCTTCAATGCTGTTTATCCACCCGTAAACATTAAAATCATATTCCCGCAGCCTGAATTCTGAAATTGAGCCTCCCTTAAGCCCTACTACGGGCTGATAGTACTGGAAAAATTTAGGCGGGTTATTCTGAAAAAAGCCGTACCTGAATTCTATTTTATTCGTAGTTTCAAAAAGCTTCACCTGGAAATTTACCGCAAAAGTCGAATCCTCGTAATAACTCAACTTAGGGTCCCAGTTTTTCCATTGGATAGTCAATACTCTGTTTGGCGGGCTGCCTTCAAGCAGATATTTAAGCTCCGATTGTCCCCCGGTTATATCTGAAATCAGATCAATATGCAAAGGCAGTATTACATTGTTGTAATTATATTGCGCATATATGTATTCAACCGGCACATCGCTGCCAAGTATTATGTATCCATTGGTATTTACACCAAATCTGCTGTACAAATTTCCGGCGTAACCAAAATCAAATCCTATCGGTATATCTGCAAACCCTTCATCATCAGTTGCAGGCAGGACCGTTCCACTTGATATTTCATTGTAAGAGCCCGTTTCCTGGGTGAAATCATACAGGGCGAGCGGCTGCGCATACTGGTTTATAGTATTTAGCAAAACCAAGAATATAGCGTAACGGAAAACTTTTATCATTTAAAAAAATATTTTGTTTTCTGAAATTTTGGCAACATTCCTTAACTCAGTTTCAAATACTTCAACCGGATATTGTTTTAAGTTATTTTTGTTCTTTAGTAAATTGAATGAATACATGTCATACAATTCATTGTCACAATTACTGATGAAGTCTTTGGTTGACTGAATTTCTTCGATCACCATCCCGCAATCCGCAAAGATCTTCATTTGTTCATCAACTCCGTAAATAAAGGGCTCACCCATTTTAGCAATACGCGAAAGAAACCCCGCTACTCTTGCGGGCAGGTTCGCACTGCTTACAACTGCCTCAGAGACCGTATCCATCCATAAATATCCATCGGCGGAATATTCAAGCAAGCTGCTTATTTCTTCAAGCAGTTTAGCATTCTCTTCCCCGGAGAAGTACATCGAGCATCCTTCATAAATGAAAAGAGCCGGCTCCTCAGGTTCATATCCATTCTGAATGAGTTTTTCAGATAAGTTATCTGTAATTAGATTACAGGGTATCCGGGTAATTCTGTTACCCGTTTCGATTGACCATTCCTTTATGATGTTTTCTTTCTCAATGATCATTTCAGGAAGATCCAGCTCAAAAACCCGGCATTTAGCTAAACTCTCTTTAAGCCGTACAGCTCTGAAATCAAGGCCGGCACCCAAAATTACAAGCTGCTTCAGTTCAGGAGCCAGTCTTCTTATTACATCATCAGCCGAAGCTGTTCGTGCCGCCACCATATTCTGGATCTCCGGCATAAGTAACAAAAACCTTTCTCCTATAACCTTGCCCTGTTTGCCTGCAGCTTTGGCTGAGAGTTCATCGATGAATAGGGGTGTTTCTTTATCCATTTCGTATGCCCGCATTTGAGCTATAAGCTTCGCTGAAGTTTTAAGAATATGTTCAAACATGGTGCTGCTTTTTTTATTAGCGGTGTTCAGGTTCAATGAAGTTCTTTTTTTTAGATAATACCTGAACTTACCTTCAGCTATTTTCTCTCCCCTGGAATTGGCGAATTCTACTTCAAGCTCTTTCAATATTGTCTGTCCGTTATGATAACGTTTGCACAGATTCTCTTCAATTGAGCTGTCTATTTCAGCGGAGATATATACATCACCTGTTGATGGCATAATGTATCGCATTTCAGAGCTTATAAGCCATAAACTCATACCGCTCTCACGTGTAATTTCATGCACTCCCATAATCGGTTCACATCTGATAAGCGAAGCAAGAGCCAGTCCGCCGGTGTAATCGCCTGCCAATGCCAGTAAAAGCGCCTGATGAGTACCATGCTGATTGGAGCTGCTGCTGTTTAGCGGTAACATTGCTCTGCAGTAACCGTTCTTCACATCAATGAACTTAAATCCGGTATATTCAAGTACAGGGACGGCATCTGAAAGAAGATTCGTCATCAGTTCAGGTCCAATTCTATTTTGGTGATCAAGTTCAAATTGATTCATTTCTTTTCCCTAAAATTTTAATTTTTACTTTTTTTATTTTGCCTTTGGATATGGATTCATGATTGCCGCGCCCGGTTCAGGCTAACCTGACGGTAGAGTTTTTCACAGGCATCCCACAATACTTCATCTGCTGCGCGGTTCAATTTTTTCTGCAGCCGCATAATTAGTTTGTGTGTCTTAGGCCTTAACCGGTAACCGCGTGCGATCGTCTTCTCTTTAGCTTTTTCCTTTTTCATTATACCCTGCAATTGGTTTTGTAATATTGTGCGCTGTGAACTGTGCACAGTGCACATCCGGGACAAACATAGCTTTAAATGACCGCCCAAATCAAAGAAAAATTCCCTTCAAAGTGAAAGTTGTATCAGCCTCCCCCTTGCACAAGTGCTAAAAAATGATAATTTTGAGCAGTTTTATAAATAACTCTGTGAAAGATTTTATATGGAAAATTCATCACTGCTTGAGATTTTGAGGTCGTTTTCTAAGGAAGAAATGAAACGGTTTACCCGTTTTGTTGAATCACCATATTTTAACACCAGCGAAGCGACTGCCAAACTTATTGCAGAAATTGCAAAATATCATCCTGAATTTGAGAGCAAGTATCTTTCAAAAGAAAAATTGTTTGAAAAAGTTTATGGCAATAATAAGTTTAGTGATAATCTCATAAGGAAACTGGTATCAAACCTGATCAACCTTTCCGAAAAATTCCTGACTGTTGAAAACCCGAACATGGCTGAACATAACCTGCTGAACAGTTTACGAAAAAAGAAACTGTATAAGCAGTATTTGAAACATTTTGACAGAATTACAAAGAGCAAAAATGATACAATCATAAATGAAGATGTGTTTCTTTTTAGCTCGCTTTATGAAACAGAGCAGAGTAACTACCTCCATCAAAATGACAGATATATAGAATATGAAGAAAGTCTTCTGCGTGTATTTAATTACGATACGCTGTATTATTTTTACCGTTTGGCTCAAACATTTATCAGAGCTAAGCATACATCAGCATTTAACCCCAATAACAAAGAAGATTTGATACTTCACACAGTTAACGCGGTTGACCTGGCGAAGATGAAAAAGAAACTAAATGAAATTGATTTTATACATAAGGGATATCTTTTACACTTTATAGATCTCATACTTCTTGAATTAACCAATGATGAATCGTTATACTCCGGGATAAAACAATTCACATTCAACTATTCCGCAATCACCGGAGACTCATCTGTTTATCTTGGGTATATCTATTTGTTTGAGTTTATTTCACGCAGAGTGGCTGAAGGCAAAGAACAGTACATTTTTGAAAGATTTGAGATCTATAAACACCTCGAAAAATATTCATATTCCAACAACCCCGAAAAAATAACTTTAATTCTGTTAAATAATTTTTTCTTTTCGGGAATCGCAACAAAAAATATTGATTTTTCTGAATACCTCTTAAACAAATATGTACCGTTACTTGAATCAAAAGGCAACCCGGGACTAAATAAATTTTTCCGTGCGTGGATATTGTTTGAAAAAGGTCAATTTAAGGAATCGCTTAAACTTATCTCCGTATTCAGCACCGGAGGCTATACGATGGAAGATCAGGCATTTGCGCCTCATGCAAGAAGGCTCATCCTGCAGCTTAATTATGAGCTTGGCTACTATGACGAAGCCCTCTACTACCTTGATTCATTCACCCGATTTATGAAGAACAACAAAAAAACCGATATAAAACAAAAAAGCGGATTAGGGAAGTTTATTAAAGTTTACAGCCAGCTGCTTGATTATAGATTGAAACACAAACACTTTAATCCTGAAGCGGCAAAAAAAAGCATCAATATCAATTTCTCTTTCGGCAGAAACTGGCTAATTGAAAAAATAGATGAAATAAATTCCGCTTGATCAAATTAGATCAGAAACTCATTTTTGCCGTTTTAAATACTTTGTACGGGTCAGTTTTGTGTTTTTAGATAACTTAAACAAAAAGCGCCCGTTTTATCGGACGCTTTTCTAAAAACATAAAATGATATTAATGATTTACTGTAATACCGGAAGAGGAATCTTCTTCTTTGCCTTCTTCTTCGGCGGTTTATCAATATTCCTGCCGCGTTTAAGCACAATATGTTCTTCCTGAACATCGGGGTACTCGAACACTTCATTCTTAAAGTTGCGTAATATGATCTTTTCCTTATCGCGGGCGAGAACGTAATCAGGTAACAGCGGAATTTTTCCGCCGCCGCCGGGTGCATCAATAACGAACTGCGGCACTGCCAGCCCGCTGATATGACCGCGGAGGTTATCCATGATCTCCAAACCTACATCAATAGGTGTGCGGAAATGGTTAGCGCCCTTGGTAAGATCTGCCTGGTAAATATAATACGGCCTTACCCTCATAGCAAGCAGCTTTTTCATTAGCTCCTTCATTACCTCGGGGTCATCGTTAACGCCCTTCAGCAGCACTGTCTGGCATCCTACGGGGCATCCTGCGTCAACAAGCATGGTACATGCCTTCTTGCTTTCTTCGGTAATTTCCCATGGATGGTTAAAGTGCGTGTTCACATAAATGGGGTGATACTTTTTCAGCATGTCGCAAAGCTGCGGTGTAACGCGCTGCGGCAATACGCACGGCATTTTTGTGCCAAGCCTTATTATCTGTATGTGCGGTATCTGCCTTAAGCGTGCAAGCACTTTTTCGAGCATTACATCGGTGAGCATAAGCGGGTCGCCGCCGGATAAAATAACATCGTTTATCTCGGTGTGCTGTTCCAGGTACTGGAATGCCGCTTCAAGTTCTTTCATGTTGATCTTGCTTGAGTCACCAACTTTCCTTTTCCTCGTGCAGAAACGGCAATACAGCCCGCACTGGCTTGTAGTGAGGAAAAGCGCGCGATCCGGGTAGCGATGAGTAATATTAGGAACCGGGCTCATTTCGTCTTCATTAAGCGGGTCTTCGGGGGCATCTATGTCATACAGTTCAACTTCATCCGGTACGGCCTGCAGCCATATCGGGTCGCCGGGATACCTGATGAGGCTGAGGTAATATGGATTTATCCTCGCCTGGAAAAAATCATCAAGCCTTTCGGCAACTTCTTTTTTGATCCCGAACTGATCGACAAGCTGTTCTACTGAGCTGACGCTTTGTTTTAGCAGCTGCTGCCAAAGTTCCATAAATATATTCCTTGTTTAGTTTTTTGGATTCCCACAGATGTTTTACTATCCCACGGGTTTCACAGGGCACCGTGCCTTAATTTTTGGGCCGGATCACCTTACCTATAAAGGCTCTCTTTATAGATATTTGCGGTAGATAAACAGATCATCACCGCGTCTGTAAAAATCTTTTATGATAGTCTGCACTTCATAGCCGTTTTTAGTATAGAACTTCCGTTCATTTTCGTATTCGGCTTTGCCGCTTGTTTCTATCAGTATAATTTTTCCTCCGCTACCGGCCAGGTCATCTTCCATGTGCTTTACCAGGCGGCTGCCAAGCCCTTTACCGTGAATATTGGGATCCACGGCTATCCAGTAAAGATCGTAAGTCCAGTCCGTCAGCGGTCTTTTGCCATAACAAATGTAACCTGCTGCCTGTTTTGTTTCGTCGTTTTCGATAACATAAATAATATAATCAGTCTGTTTCGCATCGTTCAGGTAAACATCTATCAGTTCAATTGCAACTTTTATCTCATCATCATTAAAATGGTGCGTATCAATTAGTATGCTTTGAATCTGCTCCCGGTCATCGTGTATTAGTTTTCTTATCATAAATCCAACTCTTTCCTCCCCAGTGGGGAGGGTAAAAAAAACTCACTATTCTGCTAAAAATTCAATCCGAAATCACCAAGCCCAAATCCGAAAGCACTTCACTCCCCA
>Ga0154020_10004658_pt1 | contig 16316 bp, 10 predicted proteins | sample Klosneuvirus_201_FD_109709 | JGI IMG/M metagenome (GOLD analysis project Ga0154020, IMG submission 109709) | Active sludge microbial communities from wastewater, Klosterneuburg, Austria - Klosneuvirus_20160825_MG | ecosystem: Engineered > WWTP > Aerobic digester > Activated sludge | place...
GCCGCCGCGAGCCCGTCGTTCGCCTCTCCCGGCGCGAGCCGGAGCGACAGGCGCATGTCCGGCGAGAGCTTCCACGGCGAGCCCTTCTTCGCCACCGCCTTGCCGATCGCCTCCGCGTCGATCGGCGCGCCGCTCGCGAGGTGCAGCGTGACCCGCTCCGCCGTCGCCTCGCACCCGAGCGCGCGCAGCTCGCGCAGCGCGCACTTGAGGTGCATCAGCTGCACGAAGCGCAGCGCCTCGCGCGGCGGCGGGCCGAAGCGGTCCTCCATCTCGGCGGCGAGGTCCCGCACCGCGTCGTCGTCCTCGGCCTGCGCGAGCCGCTTGTAGAGCGAGAGCCGCACGCCCACCTCGTCGACGTAGTCGTCGGGCAGATAGGCCTCCACGTCGAGCGAGAGCTCGGGGTCCGTCGCGCGACTCCCGAGCAGCACGTCGCCACGCAACTCCGACACCGCGTCCTCGAGCATCGAAGCGAACATCTCGAGCCCGACCGAGGCGACGTTCCCGCTCTGCTCGCCGCCGAGCAGGTCGCCGGCGCCGCGGATCTCGAGGTCGAGCGCCGCGATCTTGAACCCGGACCCGAGCTCGGTGTGCTTCTCGAGCGCCTCGATCCGCGCGCGCGCCTCGTCGGTCATCGCGGCCTCCGGCGGCACGACGAGGTAGCAGTACGCGCGCTCCTTGCTGCGGCCGACGCGCCCGCGGAGCTGGTAGAGCTGGCTGAGCCCGAAGAGGTGGGCGCCGTCGATGATGATGGTGTTCGCGCGCGGGATGTCGAGGCCGCTCTCGACGATCGCCGTGGCGCAGAGCACGTCGATGCGCCCCTCGACGAAATCGACCATCGCGGCCTCGAGCGCCTCCTCGCTCATCTGCCCATGCGCCACGCCGACCCGCGCCGTCGGCACGAGCGCGGTCACCTTCTGCGCCTTCTCGTAGATGCCGCCGCCGGTGTCTCCTCCCACGCGGTTGTGCACGTAGAACACCTGGCCGCCGCGCGAGAGCTCGCGGGTGATCGCCTCGCGCACGACCTTGTCGTCCCAGCGCGTGATCACCGTGCGGATCGCGCGCCGGTCCACCGGCGGCGTGGTGATGAGCGACAGATCGCGCAGGCCGCCCACGGCCATCTGCAGCGTGCGCGGGATCGGCGTCGCGGTCAGCGTGATCACGTGCACGCGCGTGCGGAGCTGCTTGATGCGCTCCTTGTGCGTGACGCCGAACCGCTGCTCCTCGTCGACCACGAGCAGGCCGAGGTCCTTGAAGTGCACGTCCTTGGAGAGCAGGCGGTGCGTGCCGACGACGATGTCGACCTTGCCCTCCTTGATGCGCCTGAGGGTCGCGGTCTGCTCGGCCTTGTCCTGGAACCGCGACAGCGGCGCCACCGTGAGGGGGTGCTCCTCGAGGCGAGAAGCGAAGGTGTGGTAGTGCTGCTGCGCGAGCACCGTCGTCGGGCACAGCACCGCGACCTGGCGCCCGTTGCTGGCCGTGCGGAACGCGGCGCGCACGGCCACCTCGGTCTTGCCGAACCCCACGTCGCCGCACACGAGGCGGTCCATGGGCTGCGGCTTCTCGAGGTCGGCGAGCACGTCCTCGATCGCGCGCGCCTGGTCGTGGGTCTCCTCGAAGGGGAAGGTGGCCTCGAACTCGCGGTAGCCGTCGTCGATGGGCGGGAGCACGTCGGTGACCGTGGCCTTGCGCTCGGCGTAGAGCTTGAGGAGCTCGTCCGCCATGCGGCGCACGTCGCGCTCTACGCGCTGCTTGGTCTTGGTGAACGTCGAGCCGCCGAGCTTGTCGAGCCGGACCGCCTTCTCGGCCTCGCCCGAGTACTTCTGGATCTGGTGGAGGCGGTGGACGGGCAGGTAGAGGCGCCCGCCGCCGTATTCGACGACCAGCAGGTCCACGCGCGTCTTCTGCTGGTGCAGCTTGCCGTCGGCGTCGATCGTCGCGGGCCCGAGCAGGTCGCGGTGCTCGAGCCCGAGGTAGCGGCCCACGCCGTGCTCGACGTGCACCACGAGGTCACCCACCGAGAGCGCGCGCAGGTCCTCGAGGAACGGCCGCGCGGCGTCGCGTCGCGTGCCCTTGCTCGCCGCCTTCCGCTTGCCGCGCGCGCCGAACAGCTCCTCCTCGGTGACCAGCGCGAGCCGCTCCGAAGCGAGGATCGCGCCGTGGGTGAGCGGCCCGACGACGATGGCCACCTCGTCGCGCCCGAAGCTCGGATCGTCGAGCAGACCCGCGTCGAACCGCACGAGGACCGTGCGCACGGTCTCCTCGTGGGCGCGCAGCAGGGCCGCGAGGCGCTCGGCCTGGGTCACCGTGCGTGCGGCGACGATGGTGCGGATGCCGGCCTCGCGCCACACCGCGACCCGACGCACGAGCGGGTCGAGCGCGCCGCCCTTCGTGGCCCGCGCCCGCGCTTGCTGGATCGCGCGCACGAGGTCGCCCTGGTCCTTCGCGCCGAGGGTCGGCGTGTCGGGCGGCGCGGCGACGAGCGCGTCGAGCGGACCATCCTCGGGCGACCCCTCCACCGCCACCCGGTGCACCACCAGGGGCGCCGTGAGCCGCGCGGCGATCTCGCCTTCGCCGACGAAGTGCTCGGAGGGCGCGAACGCGGCGACCCCGGCGGCCGGCTCGGCGTAGGCAGCGCGCACGCCCGTCGCGACCGCGGCTGGGTCGTCGATCACCCACCGCGCCTCCGCGGGCAGGTACGCGAAGATCGCGTCGAGCCCGTCGTGGAACGCCGGCAAGAACCCGTCGGCGCCGAAGAACGCGCGCCCCTGGGCGATGTCCTCGGCGAGCTGCCGGGCCTTGCTGGTCGGCATGTCGACGGCATCGCAGAGCTCGGTCGTGCGGGCGCGTGCGCGGGCCACGCTCTCGGCGTCGAGGATCGCCTCGCGCGCCGGCGGCAGCACCACCTCGCGCACGTCGTCGAGCGTGCGTTGCTTCTCGGGGTCGAACGTCTTGATCGACGCGACCATGTCCCCGTAGAGCTCGATGCGCACCGGCAGCCGCGCGCTCGGCGGCCACACGTCGACCAGCGCGCCGCGCACCGCGAGGGTGCCCGGGTCCTCGACCACGGGCACCCGCAGGTACCCTGCCTCGACGAGCCGCGTCACCAGCGGATCGCGATCCACCTCGTCGTCGACACGGACCATCGGCGTGTGCGCGAGCAGCGTCGCGCGCGGCATGACCCGCCGGGCGAGCGCCGTCGCGGTGAGGACGAGCACCGAGAAGCCGCGCGTGACGTGGGCCAGCGTCGAGACCCGCGCGAGCGCGCCGCGTCGGTCGGGCGAGACGTCGGCGTAGGGGCTCGACTCCGAGCCGGTGAGCAGCAACACGTCGCCGACGGCCGCGTCCTCCGCGTCTTCCGCGTCGATCTCGCCGTGGCTCGTGAAGTGCTCGAGGTCGGCCACCAGCGCGCGGCCGCGCTCGGCGTCGGCCACCACCACGACCACGGGCTTCCCCTCGCGCGAGAGGCGCGCCACGAGGTGACCGAGCGCCGCCCCCCGCACGCCGACGACGTCGACCCGGCCGGACCGTAGCCGCGACGAGATCTCGGCCACCGAGGTGAGGGGCCGCCCGTCGTCCGGGACGTGCAACGGATCCTCGATCGGATCGAGCGCGTCCGCGGCCGCGCGGCGCTGCTCCCGCAGATCGTCGGCGAGCTCTGCCGCGTCCACCACGTCGCCGAGCCGGGGCATCGAGGCGTGGGTCGTAGGGAGGCGGCGCCCCGCCGTCCACCGTGCGTGCGCTGTCGGCCTCCAGGCTCGGCTGCTGAGGGTGTGTCCGTTCCGATCCTGACGCATGCGCGGTTGCTCCGGGTTTCCCGGTCGGTACGGCTCGTGCCATGCTGCGGGCCCCCCATGGCCAGCTCGCTGCTCCGCTGTACGTTCGTTCTCCTGTCGGTCCTGAGCCTCACCGCCTGCGGGCGCTCCGGCATCGGCGAAGACGCCACCGACATCGCGTTCGACAGCGGGACCGACGGCGACGTGAAGACCTGCGTCACCAACTCCGACTGCGTCGACGACAAGCTGTGCACCGAGGACCTCTGCATCGGCGGCAAGTGCGAGCACCGCGCCAAGGACCAGGACAAGGACGGCTTCCAGGACAAGGCCTGCGGCGGCACCGACTGCAACGACCTCGACCCGCTCAGCAACCCGAAGGCCGGCGAGAAGTGCGGCGACGGGATGGACAACGACTGCGACGGTCTCGTCGACTGCAAGGACCCGGACTGCGCCAGCGACCCGATCTGCTCGGGCCCCTGCGTCCCCGAGCCCGGCATCGAGCGCAACTGCGTCGACGGGCGCGACAACGACTGCAACGGCCTCGTCGACTGCGCCGATCCGGCGTGCAAGCCCCAGCCGTCGTGTGGCGGCGGGTGCATCGACCACGAGATCTGCGGCAACGGCAAGGACGACGACTGCAACGGCCCGGCCGACTGCGCCGACCCGGCCTGCAAGGGCACGCCGGAGTGCGGCGCCTGCACCGGCCCCGAGATCTGCGGCAACGGCAAGGACGACGACTGCAACGGGCTCACCGACTGCGCCGACCCGATCTGCAAGGGCACCCCGGGCTGCGCGGTCTGCACGCCGATCGAGACCAGCTGCACCGACAAGAAGGACGACGACTGCAACGGCCTGACCGACTGCCTCGACCCGGCCTGCGCCAAGGACCCGGCCTGCGCGGTCTGCGCGCCCGCGGAGACCTGCAACAACGGCAAGGACGACGACTGCAACGGCCTCACCGACTGCGCCGACAAGGCGTGCGCCGACCAGCCCGAGTGCAAGACCTGTACGGACAAGGAGACCTGCGGCAACGGCAAGGACGACGACTGCAACGGCTTCACCGACTGCGCCGACGTCGCCTGCAAGGCCCTCCCCGAGTGCGGCAGCTGCGGCCCCGTCGAGATCTGCGGCAACGGCAAGGACGACGACTGCAACGGCTTCCCCGACTGCGCCGACGACGTCTGCAAGAAGACCGACCCCAAGTGCGCCTGCGGCGCCGTCGAGATCTGCGGCAACGGCAAGGACGACGACTGCAACGGCAAGACCGACTGCGCCGACGACGCCTGCAAGAAGCTCCCGGCCTGCGCCGAGTGCGGGCCGGTCGAGATCTGCGGCAACGGCAAGGACGACGACTGCAACGGCTTGGCCGACTGCAGCGATCCGGTCTGCAAGACCAGCCCCAGCTGCGCGTGCGGCGCCGTCGAGATCTGCGGCAACGGCAAGGACGACGACTGCAACGGCCTGACCGACTGCCTCGACGCCACCTGCGCCAGCACCTCCGCCTGCCTCTGCCGCCTGCAGCGCGAGGACTGCACCAACGGCAAGGACGACAACTGCAACGGCCTCGTCGATTGCTTCGACCCGCAGTGCGCGACCGCCGCGCCGTGCCTCTGCGTGCCCGGGAGCAAGGAGTTCTGCGCCAACGGCAAGGACGACAACTGCGACGGCAAGGTCGACTGCGCCGACCCGCTCTGCGCGGTCGACCCGGCGTGCTCCACCTGCACGACCGAGAAGTGCAGCGACGGCATCGACAACAGCTGCAACGGCCTGACCGACTGCGCCGACCCGGCGTGCGTCCTCGACGACGCTTGCAAGACCAAGGTCGAGGTCTGCGACAACTTCAAGGACGACAACGCCAACGGGTTCACCGATTGCGACGACCCGTCGTGCTTCGCCACCAAGTGGTGCATCGACCGCCACGAGAACTGCAGTACCGCCCTCAACGTGACGGCGAGCGGCACCTACTTCGGCGACACGAGCACGTTCTGGTCGCACACGACCGGCAGCTGCGGCGGCAAGGGCCCGGAGGCGGTGTTCCGGATCGTCCTCACCAAGCCGGCGCGCCTCAAGATCAGCTCGGCCGGCACGCCGACGCCGCCGCTCGACAGCACCGTCTACCTCCGCCGCGGCTCCTGCAGCACGGGCGCCGAGATGAGCTGCGACGACGACGCCGGCGGCAAGTGGGCCGGCGCGATCGACATCCCGGTGGTCAAGGCCGGCGTCTACTACGCGTTCATGGACGGCTTCACCTACGGTGACTTCGGCAAGTACCAGTTCTCGATCACCATCGACTACTCGCTGAAGGAGATCTGCGACAACAAGGTCGACGACGACGCCAACGGCTACGCCGACTGCGCCGACCCGGCCTGCGCGATCGCCCCTGGCTGCGCCGGCGCCACGCCCGAGATCGGCGTGAAGGCCTGCACCGACGGCATCGACAACGACAAGGACGGCCTCACCGACTGCGACGACCCGGACTGCCGCGCGAGCGCCTTCTACAAGTCCGAGTGCTGCAACGGAAAGGACGACAACGGCAACGGCATCGTCGACGAGGACGCCTGCCACTGCGCGCCCGACAAGGCGTGCGAGCGCCCGGGGTACGTCTGCAACTGGAACACCACCGAGGCCTGCGCGCCGCGGTGCGGCAGCATCGTCGGCGAGTCGATCTGCCCCGCCACGGCCCCCGGCTCCACCTGCGACAAGCCGTCCGGTCTCTGCGTCTTCACGGGCGGCTAGCCCCAGCCCCGCAAGCCCCATACTCTCGCTCCATGATCGAATGGAGCGAGATGCACCTCGCGATTCGCGAGCAGGTCCAGCGGTTCGTCGCGACGGAGATCGCCCCGCGGCGCATGGAGCTCGAGCACGGCGAGCTCCCGCCCTACGACATCCTGCGCAAGCTGTTCGACACCTTCGGCATGAAGGAGATGGCGCTCGCGCAGTTCCAGGCGCGCATCGAGAAGGAGAAGGCCCGCGCCGCCGCCGGGGAGCCCCCGCGCGAGCCCCGCGCCCGCGGCGGAGAGCTCGCCATGAACGAGGCCGCGATGCGCGCCATCCCGGTGATCGAGCTGTGCCGCTACAGCCCGGGCATGGTCACGGCGCTCGGCGTGAGCGTCGGCCTCACCGCCAACGCCATCCTCGCGCGCGGCACGATCGCGCAGAAGGAGCGGTTCGTCCCCGCGCTGCTCACCCTCGAGAAGATCGGCGCGTGGGCCATCACCGAGCCCGGCTCCGGCTCCGACGCCTTCGGCTCGATGAAGGCCACCGCGCGTCGCGACGGCGACGGGTACGTGCTCGACGGCCAGAAGACCTTCATCACCAACGGTCCGTTCGCCGACACCATCGTCTTCATCTGCAAGCTCGACGACGGCGTCACCCCGCCCGACCAGCGCAAGATCGTGAGCTTCGTGCTCGACAAGGGCACGCCGGGCCTCGTGCAGAGCAAGCCGCTCCGCAAGATGGGCCTGCACGCCTCGCCCACCGGCGAGCTGTTCCTCGAGGGCGTCCGCGTCGGCAAGGACCGCCTGATCGGCGAGACCGAGGACGCCCCGGCGCGCTCGTCGGCCAAGGAGACGTTCACGAGCGAGCGCACCGGCGTCGCGGCGATGGCCCTCGGGATCGTCGAGCAGTGCCGCATGCTGTGCATCGACTACGCGAAGACGCGCGTGCAGTTCGGCAAGCCGATCGGCGACTTCCAGCTCGTGCAGCTCAAGCTCGCCAAGATGGAGGTCGCCCGCATGAACCTCCAGAACCTCGTGTTCCGTCAGATCGAGCTCGCCGGCGCGGGGCGCGACATGACCCTCGCCGAGGCGAGCGCGTGCAAGCTCTACGCGGCGCAGGCCGCCATGGACGTGGCCCTCGAGGCCGTGCAGCTGTTCGGCGGCAACGGGTACATGGCGGAGTACCAGGTCGAGCAGCTCTGTCGCGACGCGAAAGTCCTGCAGATCTACGGCGGCACCGACGAGATCCAGATCTCCCAGATCGCGCGCAGCCTGCTCGCGCCTTGAGCTACGCTCGCCCCATGGCCGGCAAGACCAAGAAGGTCGCGAAGAAGAAGCCTGTCGCCACGAAGAAGGCGGCGAAGAAGAAGAAGGCGGCGCCGAAGAAGAAGCCCGTCGCGAAGGCGGCGCCGAAGAAGAAGCCCGTCGCGAAGAAGGCGGCGCCGAAGAAGAAGCCCGTCGCGGCCAAGAAGCCGGCGGCCAAGAAGCGCCCGAAGGCCGCCGACCCGCGCCGGCACTTCGCCGACCACCTCGCCGCGCTGCTCGAGGACGACGAGCGCGTCTCCTCGGTGGCCATCGTCGCCGACGAGTTCGCGCTGCGCGTCGGCATCGTCGGCCGCGAGGGCGCGTTCATGGTCTACCTCGAGAACTTCTTCCGCGAGTCGCGCGAGGTCGACCCCGACCATCGCGACGCCTACGTGCTCGAGCGGCTCGGCGCCCTGTTCTCGGCCGACGAGGAGTCGGTCTCCTGGGAGGTCGGCGCGGAGCGTCTCCTCCCCGTGATCCGCCCCACCGGCTTCTACGTGGGTCTCTCCGCGAATGGTCAGGACCCGGCGCTCGCGGGCTGCCCCTTCCTCCCGTTCGTCGACGTGTACGTCGCGCTCGACGACGACCAGCGCCTCAGCCTGGTGCGCAACGCGGATCTCGAGCGCTGGGGCGTCTCGCTCGACGACGCGCTCGCGCGGGCCATGGCCAACGCCGAGAGGCTCTTCGCGCCGCCCGAGCTCTGCGACCGCGACGTCGGGCCGCTGTTCCACGTGGTCGCCGACGACAGCTACGAGAGCTCGCGCCTCGCGCTCCCGGGCCTCCTCGCCTCGTTCGCGGGCCGCGTCGACGGCCGTCCGATCGCGATCGTCCCCGAGCGCGCGCAGTTCTGGATCGGCGGCGACGCGCGCCCCGAGATGATCGAGCGCCTCGCCGGCATGGCCGAGCGCGAGTACGAGGCCTCGAACCGCTCGATCTCCCCCGCCGTCTACACCGTGGCCGACGACGGCACGGTGGTGCCGCTCCGTCTGCCCAGTGGCCATCCGTGCGCCCATCAGGTGCGCCTGGGCCACGTGAAGCTCGCGCTCCGCGAGTACGGCGAGCAGAAGGACGCCCTCGACGCGCTCCACGAGCGCGAGAACGTCGACCTCTTCGTCGCCAGCGTGAGCGGCCTGCAGCGCTCCGACGGCTTCCCGCTCACCTGGGCCATGTGGGGCGAGGGCATCGACACGCTCCTGCCCGTGGTCGACGTCGTGATGCTCACGCGCGGCGACGACGCGCCCGCCGAGGACACCTTCTTCGTGCCGTTCGAGCGCGTCATCGAGATCCTCGGCGAGGGCTTCGTCCCCGCGCCTGGCTACCACCCACCCCGCGTCCGGCTCAGCGCCTTCCCCGACGCCGAGGCCCTCGAGGCGTTGCGCGCTGCGTCGGTCCGCCTCGAGGACTTCCACGACTGAGCCTCGCCAAACCGCGCGGCTCGGTCCACCATGCGAGCATGCGCGCGCTGCTCGCCTCCACGCTGTTCCTCGCGGCCTGTTCGTCGTCGCCCGATCCAGCGAGCGGCGGAGACGCGGGCACCGACAGCGGGCCGGTCGTCCCCGCGGGGCCCGTCTACGGCGCCAAGTGCTCGTCGATGTCCGATGGCGACACCAAGGCGTGGGAGGAGATCGCGGTCGTGCGCGGCAAGCTCGGCATGGGGGCGCTCGACTGCAACGACGCCATCACCAAGGCCGCGTTCGGCCACAGCTCGTACATCGTGCAGAACGGCGGCGCGCTCACGCACACGCAGACCGCGGGCAAGCCCGGCTTCACCGGCGTCAACTTCTGGGACCGCATGAAGGCCGCGGGCTTCACGGGCCCCGGCTCCGCGATGTTCGAGGTCGTCCACTCCCTCTCGGATCCGCACGGCGCGATCCTCGGCGAGGGCGGCTGGGTGAACTCGCTCTACCACCGCATCCCGTTCGTCTCGTTCGGCGCCAAGGGCTACGGCTGGGGCGCCGAGGGCATCGGTCGCCCCGCCGCGGCGACCATCGACTTCGCGAGCGGCGGCGCCGCGGCAGCCGCGGGCACGGTCGCGGTGTGGCCGGTCGACGGCGAGACCGAGGTGTGGAGCACATTCCGCTGCGCCTCCGAGTCGCCGAACCCACTGCCGGGCCAGACCAACGCGGGCTACCCGGTGTCGCTGACCGGCGCGGGCGCGCTCGACCTCAGCGAGCACACCATCGCGCCGGCCGACGGCGCCGCGCTCGAGCACGTGCTGCTCTCCAAGACCACGGACAAGACCGGCCTCATCCCCGCCGATCAGATCTTCCTCATCCCGAAGGACCCGCTCGCCAAGTCGACCAGGTACAACGTGACCGTGAAGGGCACCGTCGGCGGTACGCCGTTCGGCAAGACGTGGACCTTCTCCACCGGCGCGACCTGACCCTCCAGCCACAAAACGACCTCGGGCGCCCTCGCGGACGCCCGAGTCGACGACGAAGCGAGCCTCAGCCCTTGAGGTTCGCGAGCGCGAAGTCCCAGTTGGCGAGCTTGTCGACGTAGGTCTCGACGTACTTCTGCCGCAGGTTGCGATAGTCGATGTAGTAGGCGTGCTCCCAGACGTCGCAGGTGAGGATCGCCTTCTTGCCGTGCTTCATCGGGAGGTCGGCGTTGCTGGTCTGCATGAGCGAGAGCTTGCCGCCCTCCTCGACCAGCCAGCCCCAGCCCGAGCCGAACTGGGTGACGCAGATCTTCACGAACTGCTCGCGGAACGACGCGAACGAGCCGAAGTCGCGCTCGATGGCCGCCTTGAGATCCCCGGTCGGCTCACCGCCGCCGTTGGGCTTGATGCCGTTCCAGTAGAACGTGTGGTTCCACACCTGGGCCGCGTTGTTGAACACGCCGCCGCTCGCGCCCTTGATGACCTCTTCGAGCGTCTGGTTCGCCTCGGGCTTGCCCTCGAGCAGGCCCTTGAGGTTGGTCATGTAGGCCTGGTGGTGCTTGCCGTAGTGGAAGTCGAGGGTCTCCTCGGTGATGTGCGGGACGAGAGCGTTCTTCGCGTAGGGGAGGGGATCGAGCTCGAATTTCACGGGAGCACTCCTTCGTGGATGGGTCTCGGGTTGTACGCAGGATCAGGCGCCCTGGGAAGCCCGCAGCCGGACGCCGCGGCGAATGGCCATGCGCATCGTGTGGACCGCGCGCGGCAGCCCGGTGAACACCGCGTCAGCGATGATGGCGTGGCCAATGTTGAGCTCTTCGACGAACGGGATCGCGGCGACCTGCACCACGTTCGCGCGCGTGAGCCCGTGCCCCGCCGCGACCTCGAGGCCCGCGGCGTGCGCGTGCGCGGCCGCCTCGGTCAGCGCCGCGATCGGCGCCGCGCGGTCGCGCACCTTGGCGTGGGCATACGGCCCCGTGTGCAGCTCGATCTGCTCGGCGCCGAGCGCGCGCGCGGCGTCGATCTGCGCGCGATCCGCCGCGATGAACAGCGAGACCTTGATGCCCGCGTCGACGAGCCTGCGCACGTGCGGCGCGAGCTCGCGGGAGAGCGCGCGCGCGTCGAGCCCACCCTCGGTCGTGCGCTCCTCGCGGCGCTCCGGCACCAGCGTGACGACGTCGGGCTGCGTGCGCACGGCGATCGCGATCATCTCGTCGGTCGCCGCGCACTCGAGGTTCACGAGCGAGGTCACCGCCTCCCGCATGCGCTGCAGGTCGCGGTCGACGATGTGCCGGCGGTCCTCGCGCAGGTGCAGCGTGATGCCGTCCGCGCCTGCCTGCTCGCACACCTGCGCCGCGTAGACCGGGTCGGGGTAGGGCGTGCCGCGCGCCTGCCGGAGCGTGGCCACGTGGTCGACGTTGACGTGGAGGCGGATGGGCATGGGCTCGAAGCTAGTTCGAAGCCCCCCGACTGGAAATGCCCCGTCAGTTCTCCGCGCGCTCGCCGTCGATGTCGTTGTTCCAGGTGCCCTGGTTGCCGCGGGTCTTGCCCACGAAGCTCGCGCCGTCGCTCGCGATCGTGAGCTTGTACTCGTCGGTGGCGAGCAGCGTGCTGTCCACGTGCGTGCCCTTGAGCTTCACGAGCCGGGTGCTCGGGTCCCAGGTGCCGACCACGTGCTCCGTGCCGACCTCGTTGACGCGATCCGCCAGCGCGTGGCCCGGCGGCGTGGCCATCAACGTCCAGAGGATGCGCCCCTTGAGGTTGTTGCCCACGCGCTCGAGGCGCAGGTCGAACGCGAACACGATCTGCTCCACCGGGTCGCGCCAGCTGCCCCGGTAGTGGAGCGGCAGGTCGGCCTCGGGGCTCGCGGTCGGCGAGGGCTTCGCGACCGTGGGCTCGGTCACGACCGGTCCGGTGACGGGACGCGTGGTCGAGGGACAGCCCAGCAGCACCGAGGCCGAGAACAGCGGGATCGCGAAAAGCTCCTTCATGCGCAGTCCGAGCGTAGTAGTACCCCGCCATGCACCCCCTCGCCCAGCGGGTTCTCGACGGCGAAGTGCGCGCCGCCGCGCGGGCCATGCGGCTCGTCGACGAGCGCGCCGAAGGCCACGTCGCCCTCCTCAAGGATCTCGCCGGCCACGTCGGCCGCGCGTACGTCATCGGGGTCACCGGCACCCCGGGCGCGGGCAAGTCCACCCTCGTCGACCGGCTGATCGCGCTGTTCCGCGCCGAGGGCAAGAAGGTCGGCGTGGTCGCGGTCGACCCCACCTCGCCGTTCTCCGGCGGGTCGATCCTCGGCGACCGCATCCGGATGCAGCGGCACTTCCTGGACGACGGCGTGTTCATCCGCAGCGTCGCCACGCGCGGCGCGATGGGCGGCCTCTCGCGCTCGGCGGGCGACGTGACGCGCATCCTCGACGCCTTCGGCTGCGACGTCGTGCTGCTCGAGACGGTCGGCGTCGGCCAGGACGAGCTCGAGGTCACCCGTCACGCGCACACCACGCTGGTCGTCGTGCCTCCCGGCGGCGGAGACGACGTGCAGGCCAACAAGGCCGGCATCCTCGAGATCGCCGACATCTTCGTCGTCAACAAGGCCGACCGCGAGGGCGCCGACGCGCAGGTCCGTCACCTCGAGTCCATGCTCGCCCTCGGGCGCGAGATCCGCGCGGGCCACGCCGCCGCCGGCGTGCGTGGTCACGGCCACACCGCAGCCTCCACCGCGCACACGCTCGGTCACGACCTCTCGGCCACCGACGACGAGTGGACGCCGCCGATCCTCAAGACGATCGCCGCGCGCAACGAGGGCCTCGAGCCCTTGCGCCAGGCCATCGATCGCCACCGCGCGTTCCTCGCCACCCCCAAGGGTCGGATGCACCACGAGCGACAGGAACGCGATCGCCTGCTCGGCATGTTCCGCGACACGCTCGTCGAGGCCGCGCTCACCACGCTCGGCCCCGCCATCGACGAAGAGACCGCGCGGGTGCTCTCGGGTGCTCATGACCCCTACACGGCTTGCGAGCATCTCCTGGCCCGTTTCCGGGGCGAAACACGCGGGTGACACCCTGCATGCGTGCAGTGCTGGGACTGTAAAGTCACGCACTTGGACGCATTCGTGTGCCGCGATGTCCTACTCATTTCGCCGGGACATCTTTTTTGGGGGTGTCAAGCCAGGGTTTGTGGCTACCTATTCACATCGTATGCGTCACCTGGTTCGCACCCTCCTGATCGGCGTGTCGCTCCTCGGGTCGCTCCTCGGGGCGTCCGTCGGCTGTGGCCGATCCACCCCGGGCCAGGGCACGTTCGCCAACGTCCTGTCGCCGAACGGTGGGCAGGCCGGCTGGAACCTCACCGCGTGTGACGATCTGTGCAGCGTCGTCGACACCAAGGCCACCACCGTCGAGGGCCTCTGCGCCGCGGTCGCCGGCAAGGTCGGTGGCAACGCCACCTGTGTCGCCTCGCCGCTCGCCTACAAGTCCGTGCCCGACAGCGCCGTCCGCGGCGCCGCCCTCCTCGACGTCGTCGACGGCGCGGGCCACCACAGCCTCCTCGCCCTCCACACCGCTGCGGGCTTCCGGGTCGCGCGCACCCTCGGCAAGGGCGCTGCCCACGCGCTCTCCACGCAGCCTGTCGACCTCCCCGGCATGGCCCCGGCGGGCGTGGAGCTGCGCCTCGCGGTCGACAGCTCCGAGCGACTCTTCGTGTGCGGCATCGACGGCGAGGGCAAGACCACGTGCCCCGTCGCCATCCAGACCGCGGGCTCCACGCCGGTGCAGGCCATGGGCGCGGGCCTCGCGGGCGCCGTCAGCAAGCCGTCGCCGTGGCGCGCGCGTGTCGAGCTCGGGCCGCAGGGCTACGTCGCCAAGTCCGCCGAAGGCGATCTGCCCGCGGGCCTCGCTGGCGAGCACGCCTACGTCGCCGACTGAGTTCGAGGCGTCGCCGCTCGCCTCCGGCTCCGTTCACTCGATGACTCCGTTCACTCGATGACGTTCACTTGATGACGGTCGTCTCGAAGTGCGTCGGCTTCTGCTGCGTCGGCTTGAGCACCACGACGGCGGGCTCGCCGAGGAGGCCCACGTCTCCGTCGGCGCGCTCCTCGTCGGTGAGGAACCAGGGGCCACCCTCGCTCTTCCAGGTCTGCTTCACCTTCGTCTGCCGCATGGTGCCCTCGTTGGGCCGATACCACGCGAACGTCACGAACAACGTGGCCTGCTTGGCCTCGATCTTGTCGATGCCCGCGAACTCCAGGTCGACGATCCGCAGCTCGACGCCCCACAGGCGGTGACGCTTGAGGAACGCGTCGCGGTCCGCCATCGCGACGTGCTCGAGCGCGATGTCGGTGCGACCGAAGCGCACGGCGATGTTCGTCTCCTGCACCGCATCCTCGAGCTTCCCGCGGGGCGTCGACGCGGGCCCGAGGCACCCGACCAGCGAAGCGCCGAGCAGAAGAGCGGCCGCGGGGCGGCGGAGCTCCAGCTCGAGCAGACGAACGAGGCGGCGACGGAGGCGTTCCCAGCGCGACGACATGCCCGACCGGTACGCCTCTCTCTCGCTCACGGCCAAGAACCCGGCGGGCGCACAAAAAGAGCGAAGGGGACTGCGTGAGCAGTCCCCCTCTCTCACCGCGAGCCGCGAGGCTCAGCGACGGCGGCGACGCGCGCCGACCGCGACGAGGGCCGCGAGACCCGCGACCGCGACGACGGTGGTGCTGCCGTTGCCCGAGGGCGTCGAGCAGGAGAACCCGCCACCTTCGAGGGTGCCGTCGTCGGCCGTCGGACCGCCGTCGGTGTCGCCACCATCGGTGATCACGCTGCCGTCGCTGGAGCCGCCGGTGTCGCTGCCCGTGCCGGTGTCGGTCGCGCCGTCCTCGCCGCCGTCGACGCCGCCGTCGGTGACGGGCTCGGTGCACGAGCCGATGGTGGTGTCGACCGAGGTGCAGACGAAGCCGTCGGGGCAACCGTTGCCGTCCTTGCCGCGGCAGCCCTTCTTGCAGAACTTGGCGCCGTCGTCGCAGACGGTGCCGCTCTTCAGATCGCCGCAGTCGCTGTCCTTGGCGCAGATGTCCGCGCAGATGCCCTTGGCGGTGTCGCACTTCTTGCCGCTCGGGCAGTTCGCCGTCGGGTCGCCCGGCACCTTCGGATCGATGCGGCCGGTGGCCGTCTCCTTGGCGTCCGGCAGGCAGTCGTTGTCGCTGTCGAGATCGAGGAAGTCCGCCACGCCGTCGCCGTCGGTGTCGACCGCCTTCTCGTCCTTGTCGAGGTGGGTGTCGCCATCGCTGTCGAGGTCGCGCCAGTTGCCGATGCCGTCGCCGTCGGCGTCGGTGCTCGTCTCGGTGGAGTCGAGGATGCCGTCGCCGTCGCTGTCGAGATCGAGCGCGTCGATGGTGCCGTCACCGTCGGTGTCGATCTTCTTGCCGCCGTCGGTCTCGACGCCGTCGGGGATGCCGTCACCGTCGGTGTCGGCCTTGGTCGGGTCGGTGCCGAGCGTCTTCTCGACGATGTCCGAGATGCCGTCGCCGTCGGTGTCGACCGGATCGCAGGTGCCGATGGTGGCGTCCTTGCTGCTGCACTTGAAGTCGGTGGGGCAGCCGTTGCCGCCCGTGCCGCGGCAGCCGTCGCCGCAGGTCTTGGTCGTGTCGAGGCAGACCTTGCCGCTCGTCAGCGTGCCGCACTGGTCGTCCTTGGTGCACTTGGCGGTGCAGGTGTGGGGCTTCGCGACCGTGTCACAGGTCGGCTTGCCCGGCGTCTTGCAGTCGGTGTCGGTGAGGCACTCGTCGAGCGGCGTCACAGTCGGGTCGCTGCCCGGCGTGGTGGTGTCGCCGTCGGTGGGCGTGTCCTTGGAGGGCGCGCCCTTGGCGCCGGACGCCGTGATCTTGGCCTGGTTCTTCAGCGAGCCGGTGGCGGTCGCGTCGACCTTCACCTGGAACACGACCGTGCTCGTGTCGGTGGAGCCCGCCGGGCAGACGGCCGGCGAGAGGCCACAGAGCAGGCCGCCGGTGGTGGCGTTGGCGCCGGTGCCGAGGCGCACGACCACGCGGCGGGTGGCGGCCAGGTACTCGCCCTGGTCGTCGCCCGTCGCGTCGGTCTTGGCGCCCGTGTTCGGGCCCGTGGTGATCTTCAGCGAGCCCGGGACGTAGGTGACGCCGAC
>Ga0154020_10004659_pt1 | contig 16315 bp, 13 predicted proteins | sample Klosneuvirus_201_FD_109709 | JGI IMG/M metagenome (GOLD analysis project Ga0154020, IMG submission 109709) | Active sludge microbial communities from wastewater, Klosterneuburg, Austria - Klosneuvirus_20160825_MG | ecosystem: Engineered > WWTP > Aerobic digester > Activated sludge | place...
AGCGGGAAGTACAGTAATGTTCTCTAGTCCTTCGGTGCTTCCTAAATTGCTTTCTTTGTCAGTCACAAAAGCCTTCAGGTAGTTGTTTCCTGAAATAGAGTATTGTACGCCAAAGTTTTTTATGACATCAGTATACGTGGAATCTTTTCTATAGATCGATAAATTACCATCTACACCAAATGGCGTGTTAAATAAGAAGGGATACAATAAATGGATCTTTAAATCCTGTGTTTTGTTAGGCAATTGTTTCCAGTTAAATTCGATGACTTCACCTCTCTGCAAAGAATTCTGAAGTTTGAGATGTACTTCACCGGTCAGATTGATCTTTCCTTCGTTGTTGTCGTCAGGTAAAAAGCCGATTACTCCATCAAACTGACTTGCTTTTTTATTGTCAAGATATAAATAAAGCTTTGTAATATTCTCCGTAAACAAAAGCTGATTTGGTTTTATCTCTTTAATAAATGCGAGTTCTTTAAATCGCGATGTTATCCTGCTCAGTTTTGCTTCATTATAAAGTTCTCCCGGTTTGATGTCGATGTAATTGTATATGTAAACAGGGGCAATCGTTGCATTTCCTTTAATGATGATACTGTCAATTTTTACAAGCTTGTTTTTATTAAGTTCAAGATCAGCAGTAAATTCATTGTTCTCAAAAGTGATATTGTTTAATTTGATATTTGCAAAAGGATATCCTTTATTCTCACAGTTTTTTAAAATGATCTCCATCCATTGACTGACTTTTTGGAAGTTAATTGGAACGTCTTTATTTTTTTTGGCTTTGATGCCAGTACCGGATAAAAAAGAGCCGTCAATATTTCCATTTTTAATAACAGCCCATTTGTAGATTTCGCCTACAAAAAAGAAAACAATAATCGAATCTTTTTTGAAAATACTACTATCGCATGAAGCGGATAAATACCCGTGGGACTGCACCTTGCTTAAAAATAAATTTAAATCTTTCTGAATGGAAACTGTATCATTATATGTTTTTGATAAGTCGAAGTCATGAAGTAGCTCATTGAATGTTTCAATATTTCCTGAATCAACCAATTCAAAGCGAATACTCTTTTTTTGTTGAGCAAAACTTGGACTGCTGAAAAAAAAGATCAGCATAGTAAAAGCCAATTGAAAAAATAGTATCCTGATCTGAGTCACCAACAGTAGCTTTAGTTAGGATTGAATAACGTATCTGTCAAAGATACATTGAACATTTCTGATGTTGTATTCCAATCGATCGGAGATAAGTCTTGCTCTAAAAGCAATTCATTTGTTTTAGAGAAATGTTTACATCCATAAAATCCTCTGTCAACTGAAAATGGTGATGGGTGCGGAGCTTGTAAGATGTAATGTTTGGTTGTATCTATCAAAGTGGTTTTCGCTTGGGCATATTTGCCCCAAAGAATAAAGATCAATCCTGTTTTTCTGAAAGAAAGTTCACGAATAATACTATCTGTAAAATCTTCCCAGCCTTTTTTTTGATGCGACCCGGGTTGATTTTCACGGACAGTCAACGTAGCATTCAGAAGCAAGACGCCTTGTTTTGCCCATTTTAACAGGTTGCCATGTGTTGGTGTTTCAATTCCAAGATCTGTCTTGAGCTCTTTGAAAATATTCTGCAAGCTGGGAGGTAGTTTTTGCCCTTTCGGTACAGAAAAAGAGAGACCCTCTGCTTGCCCCGGATTATGATAGGGGTCTTGTCCAAGAATGATCACTTTAACCTGATCAAAAGGCGTTTCATCAAGGGCTTTAAAAATCAGAGGTCCCGGGGGATAAATGACTTGTCCGGATTTTCTTTCATTTTCAAGAAATGTCTTCAATGCAAGAAAGTAGGGTTTTGTAAATTCATCTGCCAGTGCAATTTTCCAGCTTTCGTGTAATTTGGGGTCAATTTTACTCATAGCGTGTGAAAATACTAAGATGTATGGTAAGAAATGCGTTAAAATTAAATAAATTGGAGATTCCCTTGATTTATCTTTGTTGAAAACTTATTTTTCGACATATTTGAAAAATGATAATTTTGCAGAACTTTAAAATCTGTAAAACATACTGACGTATTCCGCGTTAGATTAAAGGCAATAAAAATAAAAGATGAAAAAAATAGCACGTATTTCCCTGGCTTTAGCTGCAGTAACCCTGTTATTTGCATCATGCAAATCACACGAAAAATGTCCTGCTTATGGACAGATCGGGAAACCGCGCCACCATTCTGAGATCAGAGGTTAATTCTTCTGTATAAAAGAAATTTAAAGCGAATCGTACCAACGGTTCGCTTTTTTAGTTTCGAATTGTTGGATCCTTGTCCGGCAAATTACATAATCATTAGAATCAAGAAATACAATGGAAACGATCCGCACCATCTATTTAGGTGATCTGAGAACAGAAGCTGAACATGTCAAATCAGGGGAGAAAATTATCACTGATGCTCCAGTAGATAATCAAGGAAAGGGGGAAGCTTTCTCGCCAACAGATCTGATGTCAGCTTCACTCGGAAGCTGTATGATGACTTTAATGGGAATTGCTGCCCGTACACATGAAATTCCGTTTGAAAATATTGGCTGCAAGATTACCAAGATCATGGCAGCTAATCCGAGACGAGTTCAGGAAATAGTGGTTGAATTTGATATGGGTTCAACAAAATACTCAGATAAAGAAAAGAGTATTCTCTCAAATGCAGCTAAGACTTGTCCTGTCGCATTGAGCCTGCATCCTGATCTATTGCAGACAGTGAGTTTTAACTTTAGTTGAAGGTGCTTTTGTCATTAAAACATCAAATACTACGATTGCAATTTCAATTCCCGGTTTTAATCAAAAAAATACTATTTTTGTAAAACTTTATGGGACGAATCTTTTTGATTTTTCTTTCTTTAATTAGTTTGTCAGTTTCTGCGCAGACCGAAGATAATATTACCTATAAAGAAGACATTCCTATTCTCTACAGAAACGAAGCTGAAGGTGGATTAACAATTCACTCTTGTGGTTTTGGACTTAATTTTAAAAAAGGATGGCATAAGACAGGTTATAAAAAAAGAATGTTTGAAGTTGAATTTGTTTCAATGCGTCATCCAAAACAATACAAGTTGGCAAATTTGTATTTTGATAATTCGAAACCATTTTTTTATGGCAAGTTGAATTTTGCATATATGCTTCGATCAGGAATCGGTGGACAGAATATTATTTTCAGTAAAGGTGAAAGAAGTGGTGTAGAAGTTCGTTACGTGTATTATGTTGGATTATCTCTTGGCATTACCAAGCCTGTTTATCTTGATGTAATCGTTCCTTATGATTCCATACCATACATTGTTACAAGAAAGTATGATCCTAGTGATCCATTAATGCAAACTCCGACTTACATCTATGGACCGGGTCCGTACTTCAGTGGGTTTGATCAACTAAAATTGTATCCTGGTGCGTATGGAAAATTCGGGTTCTCTTTTGAATATGCCGGTTGGCATGATAAAATCACAGCAATAGAAGTTGGAGTAGTTGCAGATGCACATCCGACTGCAATTCCAATTATGGCAGAAAATCCTACACAGGGAATTTTAAATAATAGAGTCCTTTTGAATTTATATCTCACTCTTGTATGGGGTGGAAAATGGTAAAAGGAAATCGCATATGATCAACGATAATTCAACAACAAATATTAAACCGGCTAAGCCATCTTGGTTGAAAGTAAAACTTCCAATCGGCGAGGAGTTTACAAAAGTTCGCAATATTGTTAGTGAGCACAAGCTTCACACTATTTGTCAGAGCGGAAATTGTCCGAACATGGGTGAGTGTTGGGGTGCCGGAACAGCGACATTTATGATACTCGGAAACGTGTGTACACGAAGTTGTGGTTTTTGTTCCGTAGCTACCGGTCGACCGGAGGCCGTTGATCCATTTGAACCTTTACGTGTAGCAAAATCAGTTAAGTTGATGGGAGTAAAACACTGTGTCGTTACTTCTGTTGATCGAGATGATCTGAAAGATGGAGGATCTAATGTTTGGGTAGAGACTATCCGTAAGATCAGAGAACTGTCACCCGGAACAACAATGGAAACATTGATACCGGATTTTCAGGGCATTTGGGAAAATTTGCAACGGGTAATTGATGAAAGGCCGGAAGTGATCTCCCACAATCTTGAAACGGTTCGCCGACTAACAAAGTTAGTTCGGGTGCAGGCAAAATATGACAGAAGTTTAGAAGTACTGAAGAGAATTGCAGCTTCAGGAGTAGCAGCTAAATCCGGAATTATGCTTGGCTTAGGAGAATCGAAAGAGGAAGTGCTGGAAGCCATGCAAGACCTAAGAAGATCGGATGTTTCTATTCTTACTTTAGGACAATATCTACAGCCGACAAAAGATCATTTGTCTGTTCAGGAATTTATCCATCCCGATCTTTTTGCTGAGTTCAAAGAAGCAGGAATGAAAATGGGTTTTCGATATGTCGAGAGTGGACCACTTGTTCGGTCGAGTTATCATGCTGAGAAACATTTGGAATAATTAATAACTAATAATTAATAACGAATAGTGAATAGTGAATAGCAAGTGAACAGTGCTACTTACAACTTACTACTCACTTAAAAGACATGAAAAAAATAAGAATAGCAATTAATGGCTTTGGTAGAATAGGAAGAATTTCAACGCGTGTTTTATTAGAGAATTCTAATCTTGAATTAGTTGCTGTCAACGACCTTGCAGACGCTGCTACCTTGGCGCATCTTTTCAAGTATGATTCCATTCATCGCAAATATAAGGGTACAGTTACTTCAGGTGATAGAACGATCATCATCGATGGAAAATCAATACCTGTTTTCTCGGAGAAGAATCCGGTGAATTTACCCTGGAAAGATTTGAATATAGATGTTGTACTTGAATGCACAGGAAAGTTTACAGATAAAGATGGAGCAGAACAGCATATTAAAGCAGGAGCGAAGAGAGTAATTATTTCAGGCCCGACAAAAGGGAAGAGTGATATCAAGACAATTGTATTGGGTGTGAATGATGAATTGCTTTCATCCAATGATATTATTATTTCAAATGCAAGTTGTACGACCAACAATGCAGCACCAATGCTTAAAATTCTGGATTCGTTGTGGGAAGTTGAAAATGCATTTGTGACTACAGTTCATTCTTATACAGGAGACCAGAACATTCATGATGCACCGCATAAAGATCTTAGAAGGGCAAGAGCAGCAGCAGTTTCTATCATTCCAACAACAACCGGTGCAGCGAAAGCACTAGGCGACGTACTTCCGCATCTGAATGGGAAACTAGGGGGTGCAGGAATTCGGATACCGGCACCGGATGGTTCATTGACAGACATAACATGCATCTTGAAAGAGAAAGTGACCTTGGAGTTGATCAATTCAACCTTTAAGAAATATGCCGAAAATGAAATGAAAGGTATTTTAGAATATACAGAAGATCCAATTGTTTCCATTGACATTATAGGAAATCCAAATTCGTGCATTTTTGATTCGCTTTTGACTACAGTGCTTGATAAAATGGTAAAAGTGGTCGGCTGGTATGATAATGAGGCCGGGTATAGTAATCGATTGGTCGAATTGTCAGAAAAAGTAGGTCGGTTAATAGACAAATAGTCATTTGAAAATAGTATGATAATAATCTCCTGAAATAAATTTGCAGTTTTTAAATTTTCTATTATATTGCTGATTATTAGATGGTTAATGGAATAAAATTTGGTTTTCCGTTAATTTTCAATAAAAAGTTAATTAGGAGTTGGCCAGGACTTTCAATTGGTTTCTCAAAATTTACAATACTTGGGTCAAAATAAAGTTGGAATTCAGGCTTTAAAAGGACAATCAATAAATTTTTTATTGATTTAATATTATATTAAACAATTTAGAATCTTATTAATCGTTTATTTGAACAGAAAGTATAGTAACTCTGTTAAGCATTAGATCATTGAATTCAGCAGAGCTACTTTTTCCAAGTGGTACAATATTTGGAAAGGCATTAATAGATGAGTTCAAATTAGTATTTTAAAAATTATTTCATCATGATTAACAATTCAAAACGTAAAATTAAGTCAGTTAAGCAACCCGTTGCCGACGCAGTAACGCGTATAAAAGTGCAATTAGACCATAAAACCCTGATGGTTGTACACAGTATGGCCGCATTTAAGATGTGGAAGAAGCGTTATCCGCTGGCAAAAGTAATAGCCTGAGTGCTGACTATTAAAAGCTTACGACAAAACAAATTCAAGGTCTCTTCTCCGAGACCTTTTTTATTGCTTTTTTTTTATTTTTTTTTCAAGAAATTTTGCATATTAAAATCGATTTTCTACATTTGCAATCCCAAATTTTAAGGGGGACAAAAATTGTTCATTGAAATTCAAATTTGCCGATGTAGCTCAGTTGGCCAGAGCTACTGATTTGTAATCAGTGGGTCGGGGGTTCGAATCCCTCCATCGGCTCCAGTTCTTTATCAGCACTGGTTTTAGGACCATTGAGAAGGGGAGATACCAGAGTGGCCAAATGGGACGGACTGTAAATCCGTTGCGAAAGCTTCGAAGGTTCGAATCCTTCTCTCCCCACTCTGAACTGTTTGGGCTTGATTGGGAAACTGATCAAATTTGAACGACAAGCGGAAGTAGCTCATTTGGTAGAGCATCAGCCTTCCAAGCTGAGGGTGGCCGGTTCGAGCCCGGTCTTCCGCTCAAAATCTCTGTTGGCTTTGACTACAAGCCAATGTAGCTCAGTCGGTAGAGCACATCCATGGTAAGGATGAGGTCACCAGTTCGATCCTGGTCATTGGCTCCGGGGTGACGAGTATGGTTAAAGGCATTTTCGGATGTCAGTAACTGATTAAAATTTTAGTGCAGGGTCCGGTAATTACAAAAGGTGTTTGCCGGATGTAATTCAAATTTACTCCTGCTGTCTTAAACAGAATTAAAATCCTGAAAGAGCGATCTTGACGGATTCTTAATATATTTTTCGGTGAATAGTTTGCAAGATCTTTTTGCCGGGAGAATTGAATTAGGATACCGGATACTGTGGAAATGAGCTTCCCTCTTCAACAGTTTAACGATATTAAAGTACAACTTTATATAAACTCAACAAAACATTAACCTCTAATAACTAATTGCAATGGCAAAAGAAAAATTCGACCGTTCCAAGCCCCATGTAAACATTGGGACAATCGGTCACGTTGATCATGGTAAAACAACATTAACAGCAGCCATCACTACCGTATTGGCATCTAAAGGCTGGTGCGAAACACGTTCATTTGATTCAATTGATAACGCTCCTGAAGAAAAAGAGCGTGGTATTACCATCAATACTTCACACGTAGAATATCAAACTGCAACTCGTCACTATGCTCACGTTGACTGTCCTGGTCACGCTGATTATGTGAAGAACATGGTTACAGGTGCTGCCCAAATGGACGGTGCTATTCTAGTTGTAGCAGCAACAGATGGTCCAATGCCACAAACACGTGAGCATATCCTTCTTGCTCGTCAGGTAGGTGTTCCAAAGATCGTTGTATTCATGAACAAAGTGGATATGGTTGATGATCCTGAACTTCTTGATCTGGTTGAGATGGAAATTCGTGATCTACTTAGTTTCTACCAATTCGACGGAAATGCAACTCCAATCGTTCGCGGTTCTGCTTTAGGTGGTTTGAACTTAGATGAGAAATGGGTTCCAAAAATTCTTGAATTGATGGAAGCAGTTGATACATTCATTCCAATTCCTCCACGTGAGGTTGACAAACCATTCCTTATGCCGGTAGAAGACGTATTCTCGATCACAGGTCGTGGTACAGTTGCTACTGGTCGTATCGAGCGTGGTGTGATCAACACAGGTGATGAGGTTGATATCATCGGAATGCAGGAAAAAACAATCAAGTCTACATGTACGGGAGTTGAAATGTTCCGTAAGATCCTTGATCGTGGAGAAGCTGGTGATAACGTAGGTCTATTGTTACGTGGTATTGAGAAAACTGATATCCGTCGTGGTATGGTTGTCGCAAAACCGGGTTCAATCACTCCTCACACTGAATTCAAAGCGGAGATCTATGTATTGAAAAAAGAAGAAGGTGGACGTCACACTCCATTCCACAACAAATACCGTCCTCAATTCTATCTTCGTACGACTGACGTAACAGGTGAGATTACTCTTCCTGAAGGTCGCGAGATGGTAATGCCTGGCGATAACGTAACTATTTCAGTTGTGCTTATCCAACCGGTAGCTATGGATAAAGGTCTTCGTTTCGCGATTCGTGAAGGTGGCCGTACTGTAGGTGCAGGACAGGTAATTGAGATTGTTAAGTAATTGAAATAATTCCAATAAACCACAGGTGGCATTGCCATCTGTGGTTTACTGCCAATTAGTAACAATAGTAAACGGGTGTAGCTCAATTGGTAGAGTAGTGGTCTCCAAAACCATTGGCTGGGAGTTCGAGTCTCTCCACCCGTGCTAATCCAAGAGTTCCCATGGAACTCGAAAAAACTTCAAATGAGCAAAATAACCGCTTATATAAAAGAAAGTTATACTGAACTGGTTGACAAAGTCAGCTGGCCAACACGTGAAGAACTGCAAAGCAGTGTAATCATCGTTATGGTCTCGACTGTCATCATCGGAGTAATGATCTTCCTCATGGACGCCGGGTTTCAGGCAATCATGAATCTATTCTATAAAATGATCGGATAATACCAATTACCATGGCAGAAGCACAATCACAAAAGGAACTGGTCCGCAAATGGTATGTTGTTCGCGCCATCAGTGGAAAAGAAAAGAAGGTAAAACAGTATATCGAATCTGAAATAAACCGATTAAAACTAACCGACTATGTCGCTCAGGTTTTAATTCCAACTGAAAAGTTCTATCAGATAAGAAACGGAAAAAAAGTCAGTAAAGAGAGAAACATTCTTCCGGGATATGTATTGATCGAAGCTGCTTTGACCGGTGAGATCCCTCACATCATTGAAAGTGTCACCGGTGTGATCTCTTTCCTTGGTGCTAAAGGCGAACCACCTGCTCCTTTACGTCAATCTGAAGTGAACCGTATTCTCGGTAAAATGGATGAACTGGCAGACAGCGAAGCTGTAATGTCGGTTCCTTACGTTGTTGGAGAAACAGTAAAAGTGATTGATGGTCCATTCAATAGTTTCTCAGGAGTTATTGAAGAGATCAATGAAGAGAAAAAGAAATTGAAAGTAATGGTTAAGATCTTTGGAAGAAAAACTCCACTGGAACTTAGCTATATGCAAGTAGAAAAAGAATAAACGAATTGATTCAAATTCCTAACGATCGGCGATTGCTTCCAATCCTTCTCCGCAAGCTCTGAAGAAATTGAATCAGCTCCTAGTAAATAATCAGTTAAACAAATAGGTAATCGGGTGAAAAGTCAATACTGATCATCATTTACAGAATTTAAAATTCCAATGGCAAAAGAAATAGGCACATACATAAAATTGCAGGTAAAAGGTGGAGCAGCAAATCCTGCGCCTCCGATTGGACCGGCATTAGGTGCGAAGGGTGTAAACATCATGGAATTCTGCAAGCAGTTCAATGCACGTACGCAGGATCAACCCGGAAAAGTTTTACCTGTAATCATCACCGTTTATACAGATAAATCGTTTGAATTCGTAATCAAAACACCTCCTGCAGCAGTTCAGTTAATGGACCTTGCAAAGATCAAAGGTGGATCCAAAGAATCAAACCGTAACAAAGTTGGTTCGGTAACTTGGGATCAGGTTCGTTCAATTGCAGAAAACAAAATGCCTGACTTAAACTGTTTCACAATTGAATCAGCAATGAGCATGGTGGCTGGTACTGCACGTAGTATGGGAGTTACTGTAACAGGTGACAGTCCACTTAAATAAGAAATATTTTTTCGGGAGTCGTAAAACGAAAATCGAAAAACAGTTTATAACAGAAGGAGGGGGCGATCCTATCAATCCCGTTACTACTTCAAAACTTTAATTCAATGGCAAAAGTCAGTAAAAAAAGAAAGCAGGCGATAGCTAAAGTTGACCAGACAAAGTCATACTCACTAGCTGAAGCTTCTAAGATCATCAAATCGGTAACGTATACAAAATTTGATGCATCAGTAGATTTAAGTATTCGTTTAGGTGTTGATCCTCGTAAAGCCAATCAAATGGTTCGTGGGGTTGTGACGCTTCCACACGGAACAGGAAAAACAAAAAAGGTACTAGTACTTTGTACTCCTGACAAAGAAGCGGAGGCGAAAGAAGCCGGAGCTGATTTCGTTGGATTAGACGACTATATTCAGAAGATCGAGCAAGGTTGGACAGATATCGACGTAGTGATCACTATGCCAAGTGTAATGGGTAAAGTTGGTAAGCTAGGTAAAGTACTTGGACCACGTAACTTGATGCCGAATCCGAAAACCGGAACTGTTACTACAGATGTTGGTAAAGCAGTTAGAGAAGTGAAAGCCGGTAAAATTGATTTCAAAGTTGACAAACAAGGAAGTATTCATGCTTCAGTTGGAAAAGTATCATTTGATGCTCAAAAACTGGAAGAGAATGCATCTGAACTTCTCAACACGATCCTTAAATTGAAGCCTTCAGCTGCAAAAGGAACATACATGAAGAGTGTATATCTTTCAAGCACAATGAGCCCTTCAGTGATGATCGATACTAAATCAATTTCTTAATTAACCGAAGGGTTTAATCAACTAACACATTACAAAAATGAAAAGAGAAGAAAAAGACGTAATCATTGGAGAGATTGCGGAACTCCTCAATAAATATCCAAACGTTTACATTGCTGATACATCAGCATTACCGGTTTCTAAGATCAATGATCTTCGTCGTCTTTGCTTTAACAAAGACGTGAAAATGCTGGTAGCTAAAAACAAACTTATCCGTAAGGCAATGGAGAAAAACAATGCCGATGCATATGAAGGTATGTTTGAAGCATTGAAAGGCACAAGTGCTTTATTGTTTTCAGAAGTTGGAAACAGTCCTGCGAAATTGATCAAAGATTTTCGTAAGAAAGGCGATCGTCCAATTTTGAAAGGCGCATATATCGATACAGCTGTATTCTTAGGCGACAATCAATTAGAAACACTTGCCAACATCAAATCTAAAAATGAACTTATCGGTGAGATCATCGGTCTGTTACAATCTCCTGCTAAAAATGTTATCTCCGGTCTTAAAAGCAGCGGTGGTAAACTTGCAGGAATTCTTAAAACATTATCTGAGCGTCCTGCATAAGGATAAGCTGTTAATACCCTAATGCTTCCAGTACCAATAAACAATTAATTAATTAACGAAAAAACAAACAAATTAAATTCTATAAAAATGGCAGATTTAAAAGCATTCGCAGATCAGTTAGTTAACCTGACTGTAAAAGAAGTTAACGAACTAGCAAAGATCCTTAAGGATGAGTATGGCATCGAGCCTGCTGCTGCTGCTGTAGCTGTTGCTGCAGTTGGTGGTGGTGGTGAAGCTGCTGCTGAAAAAACATCTTTTGATGTAATCTTAAAAGCACCGGGTGGAGCAAAACTTAACATCGTTAAGCTTGTAAAAGAGATGACAGGATTAGGCTTGAAAGAAGCTAAAGATCTAGTTGATGGTGCACCAAAAGCAGTTAAAGAAGGAGTTTCTAAAGAAGAAGCAAATTCAATTAAACAACAGTTAGAAGAAGCAGGAGCTGAGATTGAAGTTAAATAAGGTATCGGCTGCTAATTGCTAATATTTATAGACCTTACCGGACCAAAAATCGGGTAAGGTCTATATCCTTTTTTAATAGGTGATTCTTCAGACGTGTTGAATACCATTAGAAATTAACTTTTAATCAAAAAAACCAAGCTCCCGTGTCTAACAATCTTATTCAAAAAAATAGAATCAGCTTTGCAACGATCGGACAATCGATCGATTATCCGGATTTTCTGGATATACAGCTAAAGTCTTTCCAGGATTTTTTCCAGCTTGAAACCACTTCCGACAACCGACAAAAAGAAGGTTTGTACAAAGTTTTCAGTGAAAATTTTCCAATCACTGATTCAAGAAATAATTTCGTATTAGAATTTCTCGATTACTTTATCGACCCGCCAAGATATTCTTTGGAAGAATGTATTGAGCGTGGACTTACTTACAGTGTTCCACTGAAAGCAAAGTTGAAATTGTATTGCACAGACCCTGAACACGAAGATTTCGAAACGATCGTTCAGGATGTGTATTTAGGAACAATTCCGTACATGACACCAAAAGGTACATTCGTTATCAATGGTGCTGAACGTGTAGTTGTTTCTCAGCTTCACCGTTCACCCGGCGTGTTCTTCGGACAAAGTCGCCATGCTAACGGTACTAAACTTTATTCTGCTCGTGTAATTCCATTCAAGGGTTCTTGGATCGAATTCGCTACAGATATCAACAATGTCATGTATGCATACATCGACCGTAAGAAGAAATTCCCGGTTACGACTTTGCTTCGTGCCATTGGCTACCAAACGGATAAAGATATCCTTGAGATCTTCGGTCTTGCCGATGAATTCAAAGTGACTAAATCCGGAATTAAAAACGCTCTTAATCGCCGTCTAGCTGCACGTGTTTTGAAAACATGGGTGGAAGATTTCGTAGATGAGGATACTGGTGAAGTAGTTTCTATCGAAAGAAATGAAGTGATCATCGAACGTGAAACCGTTGTTGAAGATCATCACTTAGAACTTATCGTCGAATCAGGTGTCAAGTCGATCATCCTCCATAAAGAGGATGTGAATACAAACGATTACGCAATCATCTACAACACGCTTCAGAAAGATACATCGAATTCTGAGAAAGAAGCCGTTGAACATATCTATCGTCAGCTTCGTAATGCGGAGCCACCTGATGAAGAAACAGCTCGTGGAATTATCGACAAGTTATTCTTCTCAGACAAACGTTATGATCTGGGTGATGTAGGCCGTTACAGAATCAATAAAAAACTTGGTCTTGAAATCGCAGATGATGTGCGTGTTCTTACCAAGTCCGATATCATTGAGATCATCCGTCAGTTGATTCAGTTGATCAACTCAAAAGCGGAGGTCGATGATATTGATCACTTGTCAAACCGTCGTGTACGTACCGTTGGAGAACAATTATATTCTCAGTTCGGTGTCGGACTTGCACGTATGGCTCGTACTATTCGTGAAAGAATGAACGTACGTGACAATGAAGTGTTCACTCCGGCAGATTTGATCAATGCGAAGACTTTGTCTTCAGTTATCAATTCATTCTTCGGAACCAATCAGCTTTCTCAATTCATGGATCAGACCAACCCACTTGCTGAGATCACTCACAAGCGTCGTTTGTCTGCACTTGGGCCCGGCGGTCTTTCTCGCGAAAGAGCAGGTTTCGAGGTTCGTGACGTTCACTATACGCACTACGGTCGTTTGTGTACAATTGAGACTCCGGAAGGTCCGAACATCGGTTTGATCTCCTCACTTTGCGTTTATGCTAAGATCAATAACCTTGGTTTCATTGAAACTCCATATCGTACTGTTACGGAAGGAAAAGTAGATGTTGAAAAAGGAGTTATTTATCTGACAGCAGAAGAAGAAGATAATAAAGTAATTGCTCAGGCGAATGCTAAGATCGATGATAAAGGAAACTTTATCGATCTTAAAGTGAAAGCTCGTGAATTAGGTGACTTCCCGGTTCTTGAACCATCGAAGGTAAATCTAATGGATGTCGCTCCTAATCAGATCGCATCAATCGCCGCTTCACTAATTCCATTCCTTGAACATGATGATGCCAATCGTGCCCTGATGGGATCGAACATGCAACGTCAAGCTGTACCATTACTTCGCCCTGAAGCTCCAATCGTAGGAACAGGGCTTGAAGGATTGGTTGCACGTGACTCTCGTGTATTGATCAATGCAGAAGGTGATGGCGTGGTTGAATATGTTGATGCTCTTGAAGTAACAATTCGTTATAGCCGTAAGGAAACCGAAAAGTTAGTAAGCTTCGAAGATGATGTGAAAACATACAACCTTATCAAATTCCAGAAGACAAATCAGAATACGTGTATCAACCTGAAGCCAATTGTTATCAAAGGCCAAAAGGTGAAAAAAGGTCAGGTACTTTGTGAGGGCTATGCAACTCAAAATGGTGAATTAGCACTTGGACGTAACCTACAGGTTGCTTTCATGCCTTGGAAAGGAAATAACTTTGAGGATGCAATCGTGATCTCTGAAAGAGTTATTCGTGAAGATATCTTTACATCAATTCACGTTGATGAATACAGTCTTGAAGTACGCGATACAAAACGTGGTATGGAAGAACTTACGGCTGATATTCCTAACGTAAGTGAAGAAGCAACACGTGAACTTGATGAGCACGGATTGATCCGTGTTGGTGCTGATGTTGTAGAAGGTGATATCCTGATCGGTAAGATCACTCCAAAAGGAGAAACTGATCCTTCACCGGAAGAGAAATTACTTCGCGCGATCTTTGGTGACAAAGCAGGCGATGTGAAAGATGCTTCGTTGAAAGTTCCACCATCTGTAAAAGGTGTTGTGATCGACAAACGTTTGTTCTCTCGTGTTGTTGCAAAAGATAAAACGCAGAAGAACGATGAGAAAGTTCTGATCGAAAAACTCGATAAAGAATATCAAATTGAGATCGCTGATCTGAAAGAAAAACTGATCGATAAATTATTCGTACTCGTTAGCGGAAAAACTTCTCAGGGTGTTACTGACATCTTCAAAGAAGTGATCATTGCTAAAGGAGCGAAGTTCACTCAGAAAATGCTTTCTGAAATTAACTTCGACAACGTTAATGCTGATAAGTGGACAACTGATAAAGAGAAGAACGATCAGATCAAGCAATTACTGCATAACTATACTATTAAGTTCAATGATATTTCAGGATTGTTCAAACGCAAGAAATTTGCTTTGACAGTCGGAGATGAATTGCCTGCAGGTATCGTTCAATTAGCGAAAGTTTATATCGCTAAAAAACGTAAGCTGAAAGTAGGAGATAAGATGGCCGGTCGTCACGGAAATAAAGGTATCGTTGCCAGAATCGTTCGCGATGAAGACATGCCATACCTTGAAGACGGAACACCGGTTGATATCGTTCTTAACCCACTTGGTGTACCTTCTCGTATGAACCTTGGTCAGATCTATGAAACGATCTTAGGTTGGGCTGGATTAAGATTAGGATTGAAATTTGCAACTCCGATCTTTGATGGTGCATCAATTGAACAGATCGATGAATATGTAACGAAAGCTAATCTTCCTAAATTCGGAAGTACTTATCTATACGATGGTGGAACAGGTGACCGCTTTGATCAGCCGGCAACAGTTGGTGTGATCTACATGCTGAAACTTGGTCACATGGTCGATGATAAAATGCACGCTCGTTCAATCGGACCATACTCTCTCATCACACAACAGCCGTTGGGTGGTAAGGCACAATTTGGTGGTCAGCGTTTTGGTGAGATGGAAGTTTGGGCACTCGAAGCATTCGGTGCAGCAAATATCCTACAAGAGATCCTCACAGTAAAATCTGATGATGTTATTGGCCGTGCGAAAACTTATGAAGCAATTGTTAAAGGTGATAATCTTCCTGTACCGGGAATCCCTGAATCATTCAACGTATTGTTGCATGAACTCCGTGGACTTTGTCTGAAGATAACACTTGAATAAGGTTGAATGAATAAATAAAGTGTTGAACACTTTTTCATCATTCATTTTAATCATCAACCAAAAAAATAACAAAGATGGCAAGCAGAAAAGAAATAAAAATTAAATCAAATTTCAGTAAGATTATCATTAGCCTTTCTTCTCCCGAAAATATTCTGGAGCAGTCAAGTGGCGAAGTGTTGAAACCTGAAACCATCAATTACCGGACATACAAGCCGGAGCGCGACGGATTATTCTGTGAGCGTATCTTCGGACCGGTAAAAGACTGGGAATGTCATTGCGGTAAATACAAACGTATCCGTTACAAAGGAATCGTTTGTGACCGTTGTGGAGTGGAAGTAACAGAAAAGAAAGTTCGTCGCGAACGTATGGGTCATATTACCCTTACTGTTCCGGTAGCTCACATCTGGTATTTCCGTTCATTGCCGAATAAGATCGGTTACTTGTTAGGTCTTCCTACGAAGAAGCTTGACATGATCATTTACTATGAAAGATATGTTGTTATTCAGGCCGGTGTAAAAGCTGCTGATGGTATCAACTATCTTGACTTCCTTACGGAAGATGAATACTTAACGATCCTTGAGAATCTTCCAAAAGATAATCAACATCTTGATGACAGCGATCCGAATCGTTTCATAGCAAAGATGGGAGCAGAGGCATTGTATGATCTATTGTCAAGATTGAATCTTGATGAATTGTCATTCAG
>Ga0154020_10004660_pt1 | contig 16314 bp, 13 predicted proteins | sample Klosneuvirus_201_FD_109709 | JGI IMG/M metagenome (GOLD analysis project Ga0154020, IMG submission 109709) | Active sludge microbial communities from wastewater, Klosterneuburg, Austria - Klosneuvirus_20160825_MG | ecosystem: Engineered > WWTP > Aerobic digester > Activated sludge | place...
GCTCTCGGTGACCGCGACGCGCGGGACACCCGCGATGCGTTGTCGACAACGGTCATCGCGGAGGCCACGATCGATCTCGCGCGCGACGGGATGCCCGCACGTGTCGTCGACGGCGAGGGCGTCATCGCGATCCGCGCCAGCGACGCCGAGGTTCGCGAGGCGTTTCCGCTCGTCGACTTGATCGCCGCGACGTCGATCGAGCTGACGGGCACGCGAGGCCCGCGCGCGCGGATGGCCCTCGTCGGCGATCTCGCGCTGCCCGCGGTGCCGGGCCAAGCAGCGAGCGTGCGAGCGGCCGGCCTGGAAGTCGAGCTCTCGCCCAGCCTGCCCGGCGCGCTGCCCGCGGGGCTGCGCGGCGACGATCGCAGCGCAGAGATCGCGATGCTGGTCGCCCGCGTACGGCAGCGCATCGCGCCGGATCTCGGGGCCGCGATCGCGACGCCGCGCGACGCGAGCGACGCGACCGCGGGAGACTGCACGACGTTCGCGTTGGCCTATGCCGCGGTCGCGCAGCGCTCGCAGATTCCGACGCGCGTGGTGACCGGGCTGCGCGTCGATCACAGCGCCGGTGGCGAGCGCCTCGCGCGACATCGCTGGGCCGTCAGCTGGACGGGCACGAAGTGGATCGCCGTCGACGCCGCGTTCGGACGTGTTCCCGCCGGCGGCGATCTGATCGGCCTCGCGGTGCACGATGCCGACGATGCGGGCCTGATCGCCGGCGAAGCCGCGCTCGCGCAGGTGCGTGCGGCGGCGTGGACGCGATAGGCGTCAGAACCGGGACCGACCCCAGTTCTTGGCGTCCGACCAGCGGACAACGATAACTGGGGACGGACCCCAGTTCTTGGCGCAACGAAACGACCGTTAACAACTGGGGACGGACCCCAGTTCGACGCGACGAGCTCGACGCTCTAGGCGCCCGCGCGACACTCGCGCAGGTGCGTGCGGCGGCGTGGACGCGATAGGCGTCAAAAACGGAGACCGACCCCAGTTCTTGGCGTCCGACCAGCGGACATCGCAACGATAACTGGGGACGGACCCCAGTTCTTGGCGCAACGAAACGACCGTGAACAACTGGGGACGGACCCCAGTTCGACGCGACGAGCTCGACGCTCTAGGCGCCCGCGCGACAGGCCCACAGCGCGCGATAGATCGCGTTCTCGTCGAGCCCATCGCCGATCAGCACGAGCTCGGTGCGGCGCGGCGCGTCGCCCCACTCGCCTTCGTGCCGCAGCTCCGTGCGCAGGCCGGCGCGCTCGACGAAGCCGCGGCGAGGATCGTTCGCGAGGTGCACGAAGCCCTTCGCGCGCACGAGGCGATCGCCGAGCTGCTCGATGGCAGCGAGGACGCGCTCGCCGACGAGCGGTGCGTCGTCGGCGAACGAGACCGCGACGAGCTGACCGCCGTGATGGCCATCGGCATCGTGCTCGTGATCACCGTGCGAGCGAGCGGTCCATGCGCGCAGCTTGCGCGGCTCGACGACCCACGCGGTCATCGCGCGCGCGCCCGTATCGTCGGAGGGAAATGCGGCGCGTTCGGCATGCGGTGCGTAGAGATCGAGCTTCGCGTGGGCTCGGGTGACCGCGTCGGCGGAGGCTACGTCGAGCTTCGACAACAAGATGCGATCGGCGCTCCCCGCTTGTTCGCGCGCTTCATCGCGCGTCTCGAGCGCCTCTGCGCCGGTCTCCGCGTCGACGACGCAAACGACGCCGGCAGGCAGGATGCGATCGCGGATCGCGTCTGGGATGCGCACGAGTCCGTCGAGGATCGCGGCGGGCTCGGCGATTCCCGTCGTTTCGAGCACGACGTGATCGGGCTTCGCGCGCGCGATGATGTCGCCGATGCCGTCCCACAGATCGTTCTTGAGATCGACGGAGCAGCAGATGCAACCGCCCGCGAGCTCGAGAACGTCACCGCCGCGGCCGATGATCAGCTGCGTGTCGATCGAGATGCGACCGAGCTCGTTGACGAGCACCGCGATGCGCCGGCCCGTCTGTGCCGCGAGCATGCGATTGAGCGCGGTGGTCTTTCCAGCGCCGAGCCAGCCGGTCAAGATCGTGAACGGGACGCGATCGGACATATGCGCGGCGTTCACCGGCGGAACAGGACGCGCTCGACCACGTTCGCGAGAACTTCTCGCACGAACGGACGCACCACGAAGGCCTCGGGCCCGCCCTCGGCGCCCACGTCGTAGATGTCGATGTACGACGACGTCATCATCACGACCGGGATCTGCGTCGTCGTCTCGTCGGTCTTGATGCGCCGGCAAACCTCGGCGCCATCGATCTTCGGCAGATCGCTGTCGAGGAGGATCACGTCGGGCGGCTCGTGCTTCACGCGCGCGAGCGCACTCGCACCATCGCGCGCGACTTGCACGACATGGCCGCGGCCCGACAGCACCTTGACGATGAGCCGGACCACGTCCGGTTCGTCGTCGATCACCAACACGCGCGCCATGCGTCGATACTACTCGTCGATCACTCGTCGATCACGGAGCGAATGCAGGTCTCGGCGACATTTGTCGTCCAGTCGCGCTTGTTCACGAAGTACGCGCGCAGGTTGCCCTGGCGATCGATGAGCGCGCTCTCGGGGACCGCCGTGATGCCCCACGACTGTGTGATCGCGCCGATGTTTCCATCATTGCTCGGCGGATCGATGAACACCTTGAACGGGATCCCGTCGGGGAGCGCCTTCTGGTACGCGGCGAGGGCTTGGTCGAAGCTGACCTCTCCCTTGGGCTTCTGTCCCGGAGCGAGGCTATCGACGAGCGCGAGCAGGATGTCCGTCCACGAATGATCCGACGCGAGGGTGATCACGACGAAGTCATCACTCGACAGGTTGTCGGCCATCGCCTTGATCGAGGGTTTCTCGGTCTTGCAGACGCCACACCACGAGGCCCAGAAGTTGAGCAGGACGACCTTGCCGCGGAAGTCCGACAGCTTGACCTTCTTGCCCTGGTGATCGAGCGCCACGAAGTCCGGCGCCGGGGTCGGCATCGCGCAGTTCGGGCCGTTGCACAGCGCCGCGTTGAGCGGCAGATCGCCTCGCAGGCCTCTACACGCGGCCTTTTCCTCGCGCGCGGCCGCGTTGGGGACCATCCACATGAACACGCCGAGAATCGCGGCGCTGATCGCCAATGCGCCGATGCTGACGGCAAGAACACGAGAATCGAGGACGATTCCACTCTTCGCAGGCCCGGCCATCACCCACACCTTAGCCGATTCTCCGCTATGCTCAAAGGCATGTCGGTGCGCGGCGCGCTAAGCACCATGCCCGCCGAAGACGTCCTCGATTGGGTCGCCCGGCGAAAGCTCTCGGGCCCGATCTCGTTCGAGCGGCGCGGACTCGTGCGCAGCATCGTGGTCGAAAATGGCGTCATCGTGTACGCGAGCTCCAATCGCCGCGACGAGCAGCTGGGGGTGATCCTCGTCCGCTCGGGCCTGGTCGCCGAGCGCAAGCTCGCCGATTCGCTGGAGACGCGCGCGGAGACCGGCGTCCAGCTCGGCAAGGTCCTATTGATGTCGGGGCTGATCACGGAAGGCGAGCTGACCGAGATCCTCGCGACCAAGATTCGCGAGGCGGTAACGGACGTCGTTACCTGGACCGATGGCTCGTTCGACATTATTCCCCGCGCACAACCGCCCGCGACCGGCGTCAACGCGGAGCTGCCGGTGGACGTCTGCCTGACGGTGGCGCGCCGCCGGTCCGCGCGCATGGCCGCGATCATGGAGACGCTGGGCAACGACGACGTGATCTTCTATGCGCCGCCGACCGCCATTCCACCGACCGCGGAGCCGGACGCCGTCATCGACACGATGAAGATCTGGACGCTCGCGGGGGATCGCCGCTCGGCCGCGGACATCGCCGCCACGTTCGCGGGCGAGCGGTTCGCCACGTTCGACGCGCTCGCGACGATGGTCGACACCGGCAGCCTCGTGATCGATCGCCGCAATCGCGAGCGCACCAACTCCGCCGTCGAGCTCGCCGCGGGCGCGCGCGGTCGACTGCGCCAGGGCGATCGCGCCGGTGCCCTCGCGATGGCCACGCAAGCGCTGCATCAGGATCCGAGCGATGCCGAGGTCCGCAAGACGTTCGCGCAGATCGAGCGTGCTCGCGTCGCCGAGGTCGCGCGCCAGCTACTCTCCCGCCATCGCGTGCCCAAGCGAATCAAAGACGTCGCTCCCGGTCGCGCTGCCGACGAGCTCGGTCTCTCAGCGGCCGAGCTCGAGCTCGCCGCACGTGTCGATGGTCGGTGGGATCTGTTGTCCCTCGTGCGCTCCGCATCGGTGCGCGAGGCAGATGCGCTGCTCGCGTTCGCGCATCTCGCTGAAGTCGGTGTCGTCGAGCTCGGATGATGGAACGCGCGGGCACCACAGCGATCGATCGTGCGCGCCTCTTGCCCCGCAGTGGCATCGGCGTCGACAACGCGTGGCTCGTGATCGCGCCGCCCGGCAATCCGATCATCCGCCTCGATGCGCGCCTGCTCGATCGCGTCGAGCTGATCGGTCGCTCGCCGACCGCGCCGCTCGTGTGGTCGGGCATGGCCACCGCCGGTGTCGCCGCCGCCGCGCTCTCGCTCATCCCCGGCGGCGTGTTCGCGTGCGCGGGCCTCGCGTACCTCGCGCACGAGCGGTTCAGCGAGGCGCGCCGTCGCCAGCGCAGTCGCGACCTGTTGCTAGCCCTCGGTGACCTCGAGGTCGCGCTGCACGTCGCCGATGGTCCGGAGGCTGCGAAGAACATCGCGGATCAGCTCGCGCCGTACACGCGCGATGCCCCGATCACGCGCCCCGAGGTGTACGAGGATGCAAAGCGCCGCATGCGCGCGCAGGCCGAGGGCAAAGGCGAAGCGTCCGCGAAGCGCGAGCTCGAGAACGCGCTGCTCGTCGGGACCGACGTCGTGTACATGCACGGCGAGTGGCTGCACGTCGGCTCGGGCGCGACGTTCCGCATCGCCGAGGTGCGCGAGCATGCGCTGCGCGGCGCGAACCTCCCGCTGCAAGGTGGCCGCTTGCTGCAAGCCGCCATGGGCCTCCTCGTCGTCGCCGCCGCGGGTCGCGCGCAAGCGGGCGAAGACGTCTCGCTCTTGTCCAAGCGCATCGCGGACTACGAGAGCTGGTCCGGTCACACCGCCGGCCGCTAGGGAGTGGGCCGCGAGCGCCTGCATCTCCCGCGCTCAGATCATGTGAACAGCGAGGCGCAGCTCGAACGAGGTGCCCTGCCCCGCTTCGCTCGCCGCATCGACGAGCGCACCCCACGGCTCGAGGATCGATCGCGCGAGCTCCCCGAGCTCCGTCGCGCGCGACGAGCCAGCTCCGTTGTCCGCGATCGTGATCGCGACGCTCGCCCCGTCGTCGATGTCGCCGTCGAGGACCACGCGCACCGACAACGCGCTGCCCGGCGCTTCGCGCGCGGACTCGGCGCACGCGGCGACGAGCTGCGCGACGACGAGCGCGAGCGTTCCGGGCGTCCCGCGCACGAGCGGCGTGGAGCCGAGATCGACGACGAGCTCGATCGCCGGCGTCAGGTGATGCGTCGCGAGGCGGAGGCCGAGGTCGACCGCCGCGGCGGGATCGAAGCCCGCCGGTGGATCCTGATCGAGCGCGCGATCGAGCTCGTCGAGCCGTCGCGCGAGTGTCGTGGCCTCGAGATAGGAAGCGGCGAGGTCGTGACGGAGCGACTGCACGCTGCGCCACGGATACGGCGTCGGGCCCGTCGAGGTGGCGACGTGACGCTCGAGCGTGTCGACGACGAGGCCGAGGCGATCGCGCAGCGCACGCACGGGCTCGACGAGCTCGCGCGCGACTTCGATGGCGATCGTGCCTCCCAAGCGAAGGTCGACGCGCGGATCGTCGTCGCTCATATCGTCCCCGTGAGTAGGAACCAGCCCGTGCCGATGCCACCGTTGACCAGGCCGCGCGAGTAACCGAGCTCGAACGTGCCCGGCACGAAGTAGCCGAAGAAGGCATCGACGCGAATCGCCGCGCCGAGGGCGGTGCGGAAACTCTTCGTGTAGTCGAACTCGTTGTCCCAGGCCGCGCCGGTGTCCGAGAGGATCGCGGCGTGCACGCGACGGAAGTACACGGGCAGCGTCGCGATGCCGTGCTCGATCGCGAACAGCTCCTGCCGATACTCGAGGTTCAGTAGGTGGAACTGATTGCCCGCGATGTTGCGCACCGGATAGCCCCGGAGATAGCCGGTGACGCCGACGCGCCCCGAGTCGACGATCGATCGAGCGACATCCTGCGCGGGCACGCCGCCGAGCCCGTAGGTTCCGGTGCGGACCAAGTCGCCCGCGCGAAGTGCGCCGTTGAGCCGCGCCATCAGCGTCGGCGTCTGGCCCCACAGGCGCTGGTAATAGGTGAACGTGTAGCTGGTGGTGATGTTCTTGTACGTCGCGCCGAGCGCTGGGTGATCGAGACGCAGTCCGATCGACGCGTCGAAGCCCGCGCTCGGGCCGACGCCGAAGGCGACGCCGCGCACGTTGGAGTAGCCGAGTCGCGTGCCCGCGCCGCTCTGGAAGTAGTCGGTGATCGGCGTCACCGGGACGCGCATGTTCGGATCGAGCGGGACCGTCGGCGCTTCGACCTGGCGAAACCAATCGACGTCGTAGTCGAACGACAGCGTCCACCGCGAGCCCGGTCGCGACTCGAACGGAATGCTCGACGAGATATTTCCGCTCCAGTTCTCCTCGCGGAAGTTCTTGCCGACGCCGTCGACGCGATAGCCACCGCGATCGGTGATCGTGCGACCGAGCGCGACGCGCAGTCCCCAGCGCCATCCGCCGTACGCGTACGACGTGCCGATGTTCGTATCGCCGTCCTTCAGCTGCGTGCCGATGCCTAGGGCCCAGCTGTGCAAGCTGAACGCATCGGAGCCGCCGGTGTTGAGCGTCGCCGTCGGCACGTCGCCCATCGCGAGCTGCCCGGTCCAGGTCTGCGGAGCGAGCGACTCCGACGCGCGATACGGACGCGGCTTGCTGATCTGGGTCGAGCCTTGCCGTATGTCGCGGGGCTGCGGGCGATCGTCGACGTAGTCGAGCGCGGGCAACCACGTCGCCGGATCGACGATCAACTCGTGCAGGTCGTAGCCGCCCTCGGGCACCGCAGACTCGAACGCGAGTCGCTTGCCATCGGGAGACGGTGCGGCAAGGAACGCACCGCCGAGCACGTTCGTGATCTGCCACGTCGACTTGTCGGTCGTGTCGTACGCGAAGATGTTCTGGATGCTCGTGCGATCGCTATCGAAGTAGATGTAGCGACCATCGGGCGACCACACCGGCGCGAGATCGACCGCGCGATCGTGCGTGACCTCTTCGACGGCACCGGTCGCGACGTCGACGATCAGGATGTCGCGGAACCCACCTCTTCTCCACGCACTGAACGCGATCCGCGTCCCGTCGGGGCTCCACGCGGGTTGAAACGCTTGGTCGTACCGCTCGCCGCGCCACACGACCTTCGGCGGCGCATCGGGCACCGCGTCCATCACGGCGAGCACGCTCGTCGATGGCTCGTTCATCGAGAACGCGATCTTGCGTTCGTCGTCGGACACGGCCGGATCGCGTGCGCGCTTGCCGCGAGTCAGGCGGACCTGCTGCTTGGTCTTCGCGTCCCAGCGAAAGATGTCCTGGAACGAATACGAGATCCGATACAGCCGGCTCTGCTCGAACACGATCGAGCCATCGGCGAGCACGTCGAACGGACCGAGGCCATCGAGGCGCACGACATCGCGCGCGCTGGTCTCGTCGCCACCGACGGGCATCGCGCGGATCGTCGGATCGTTATAACCATCGAACTGCCACCACCACAGCTCCTTGCCGTCGGCCGTGTAGTGCGCCCAATGGTTCGTCTCGGCGGTCGTGGTCAACCGGCGCCCCGTGATGAGGCCGCGGCGCTCGGCGGCCATCTCCTGCAAGCCGTAGCGATCGCGCAGGTACAGCTTCCAGTCGTCGTACAGCTCGGTGAACGGCTTGCCGACGACCTTCGCGATCTGGCGGTTGATCGCGAACGGGGGCGCGTAGCCGCCGGACGTGTGGCTCATCTTGCGCAACGTGTCGTCGCCGAAGCGCTCGAACACGTAGCGCAGGAAGTGCGAGCCGTACACGTACGACGTGTTGCCGCGCGGATACGCGCGCGGCGCGCCGGTGACTTGGTCGAGGCGCAGGTCTCGATCGAGATGCCGCGACGTGCGGATGAACTGCTCGAAGCGCGAGCCGCGGTTGCGTCCACCCGACGAGCGTTTGCTCTCCTCGTAGGTCGCGATGCCCTCGATCACCCAGCGCGGCATGACTTGGTTCGGTGCCCAGGTCTTGCCGAAGATCGCGTTGTAGATGTTCGGCAGGCCCGACATCGTGTCGAGGTGCAGGATGTGCGTGTACTCGTGGGACGTCAGGCCGTACAGCCAATCGTCGTGATCGTCGAGCTCGGTCGATCCGTTCGGCGCCGTCGCGTAGAGCTGGATCTGATTGCGTGGCAACACGCCGGCGAAGCCGTTCGCGCTGTCGGTGTCGTCGACGAGGACGATGATCGTCTTGCCGTCGGGACGATGATCGAGCGCCGGTGACAGCGTGCGATGCGCGGCCTCCGCGACGGTGGCCACCCGCTTCGCCGACTCCTCGAGCGGATCGTAGTAGTGGATGATGAAGTGCTCGGTCTCGATCGTGTGGTGAACGCGCAGCGGATCACCGGCATGCGCGTTCGACGAGAGCGCGGCAACGGCGATGACGGCTGAAGCGGCCGCCGCGAGCTTCATTTGTGGTCCAGCGGTGGGTTGCTGGTGATCCGCGCAGCTCGCTGCTTCTCGGCGGCGAGCCCGAACACGTACTCGCTCACCATCGCGCGCACTTCCGCAGCGGTCGCGAGCTTCCTCGTGCGCTCCATCATCTGCACACCGCCCGCGACGGTCATCGCGCGAACGGTGGCCTTCACCTCGGGCACCGACACCGCCGACATCGACATCTCGCGAATGCCGAGCCCGAGTAGCACGGGAGCGATCATCGGCTCGCCCGCCATCTCGCCGCACACGGTGACGGGGATGTTCGCCGCCTTCGCTGCCTTCGCGACCATCTCGATCAACCGCAACAGCGACGGATGGAGCGGCTCGTAGAGATACGAGACGTACTCGTTCACGCGATCGACGGCCATCGTGTACTGGATGAGATCGTTCGTGCCGATCGAGAAGAAGTCGGACTCGGCCGCCAGCAGATCCGCGGTCAGCGCCGCCGACGGCATCTCGATCATGATGCCGAGCTTCACGTTCTCGTCGAACGCTTGGCCCTCCTGCGTCAGCTCGGTCTTCACCTCGTCGACGACGGCCTTCGCCGCGCGCAGCTCCGAGATGCCCGAGATCATCGGGAACATGATCTTCAACGGACCGTGTGCCGATGCGCGAAGGAGGCCGCGCAGCTGCGTCTTGAACAGGCCGCGGCCGAGATCCGAGAGGCATAGCCGGATCGATCGCAGACCGAGCGCCGGATTCGCTTCCTGGAGATCCGCGGCTTCGAGGAACGACGCGAGCTTGTCGGCGCCCAGGTCGAACGTGCGGATCGTCGCGGGGAGCCCGTTCAGCCGGTCGAGCACTTTGACCGCGGTCTGGTAGTGCATCTCTTCGTCGGGCAGCTCGGTCTTGCCCATGAACAGATACTCGGTGCGGAACAGGCCGACGCCCATCGCGCCGTAGTCGAGGGCGTCTTCGAGCTCGTCCGGACCGTCGATGTTCGCGTACAGCGAGATGTCGACATCGTCGCGCGTCCGCGCGGGCAGATCGCGCAGCGAGTGCAGCGCCGCACCCGCCGCGACCTGCCGGCGCTGCTCCTCGCGGAACTCTGCGACCGTGGCCGGCGCCGGGTTGACGATGACGATGCCCGCCGCGCCGTCGATGAGCACCAGGTCATCGGTCTCGACGACCTCGGTGATGTTCTCGAGACCGACGACCGCGGGGATCTCGTGCGCGCGCGCGATGATCGCGGTGTGGCTCGTCTTGCCGCCCGCGTCGGTGATCAGCCCCGAGACGGCCGCCTTGTGGAGCTGCGCCGTATCCGCGGGCGACAGATCGTACGCGACCACGATCGCATCGGGTGGCGGCTGCAGCGGGCCGGTGTCGCGGCCGAGCAGGTTACGCAGCACGCGCTCGAACACGAACTCGACGTCGCTGCGTCGCTCGCGCAGGTACTCGTCCTCGACGGAATCGAACACGCTGGCGATCTCGTCGACCGCTTTGCGCAGGCCCCACTCCGCGTTGATCAGCTCTTCGCGGATGTAGCCGACGGCCGCGCCGACGAGGTGCTCGTCGTGGAGCATCATCTGGTGCGCCGTGATGATGTGGTAGTCGCTCTCGTTCTCGCTCGCGAGCTTCTCTTTGATCTTCGCGAGCTGCTTGTCGGACGCGGCGATCGCTTTGTAGAGACGCGCGATCTCGGTGTCGATGTCGTCGGATTCGATGTGATGGCGCGGCGCTTTGAGCGTGTCGCGGCCGATCAGGAACGCGCGCCCGAACGCGATGCCCGCGCTCACGCCCAAGCCTTGCTTGCGCAGCTCCAGGCGCTGCTCGGTCATTTCACCTCGCCGAACTTGTCGTTCACGAGGGCGACCAAGGCGTCGACACACTCGGCCGCGCGATCGCCCTTGGCCTTGATCGTTAGCGTGGTGCCCTTCGTCGCCACGAGCATGAGCACGCCCATGATGCTCTTGCCGTTCACCTCGGTGGTGTCCTTGGCGATCGTCACGTCGCACGGAAACTTCGCCGCGAGTTGAACGAACTGCGTCGCCGCGCGCGCATGAAGGCCGCGCTCGTTTTGCACGAGCACCTGCTTCGACGCTGCTGCCGGATCGCTCACGTCACCCGCTCCACATCACGATGGCGCACCAGGATATCCCACTCTCCGCCAAGCCGGCGTCGTAGCTCCTCGACGATCGTCACCGAGCGGTGTCGACCGCCCGTACAACCCACGCAGATGGTCACGTACAGCTTCCCTTCCTTCTGGAAGTGCGGAAGCGTGAACCGGAGCAGGCTCTCGACCTGCCGGGTCAGCTCGAGGCCGTCCGCCCCGAGGACGAACTTCGCGACCTCGGGATCACGGCCATCGAGGTGCGTGAGCGCTGGCTCGAAGTACGGATTCGGAAGGAACCGCACGTCGAACACCAGGTTGAACTCGAGAGGCAAGCCGTGCTTGAAGCCGAACGAGACGATGGTCACCGCGAGCTTGCCGGTGCCGCCGTAGCGATCCTGGATGATCGACTTCAGCTGATGCATGTTGAGGTTCGACGTGTCGACGACCGCCGCGCCGTGGCGCAGGTCGGCCATCAGCTCGCGATCGCGCCGCACGCCATCGAGAAGATCGTCGCCGGACAGCGGATGCCGCCGGCGCGTCTCGGAGAACCGGCGCAGCACGACCTCGTCGCTCGCGTCGAGGAACATGACCTCGAGGCGATGCCCCGCACCGCGCAGCTTCGCGAGCTCGCTCCGCCACGCACCGAGGTTACGGCGCTGTCGCGAATCGATCGCGAGCGCGAGCTTGTCGCGATCACCTTCGTGCGCGAGGTGCTCGACGAGGTTCGTGATCAGCGGCACCGGGATGTTGTCGACGCACGTGAACTCGATGTCCTCGAGTGCACGCAGCGCGGTGCTCTTTCCCGCGCCCGACAATCCGGTGACGATGACGATCTGCACTACTCGACCTCGATGCCGGAGGCGACTTCGGACTCCGCGATCATCGCGGCCTGTAGCTGATCGCGGAACGCACGCGCCGAGTGCGTGCCCTGCAGCTTCAGGAGCTGGTTGCGTGCGGCGACTTCGATCAGCGTCGCGAGGTTGCGCCCGGGCCGGACGGGCAAGCGGATCTTCGGCACCGCCACGTCGAGGATCCGCTCGAACGCGTCGTCGAAGCCGAGGCGATCGTAGTCATCGCCGGCAGGCTCGCTCCACTCGTGAAGCTCGACGACCATCTCGATCTTCTTCGCGTTGCGCACCGCCGCCACGCCGTAGAGGTCCTCGATGTTGATGATCCCGAGGCCGCGGATCTCCATGTGATGGCCGAGGATGCCCGCGCCGCGACCGACGAGCTGCTGCCCGTTCTTCGCGCGAATGCGCACGATGTCGTCGGCGACGAGGCGATGCCCGCGGACCACGAGATCGAGTGCGGTCTCGCTCTTGCCGATGCCGCTCTTGCCGAGCAGCAGCACGCCGATACCGTTGACGTCCATCAGCACGCCGTGAAGCTCGACGGACGGCGCCAACCGATCCGTCATCCAGTTCGTCACCGCGGCGATGAAGTCCGCGGTCGCGAGCTTGCTGGTCAGGAGTGGAACACCGCGCTCTTCGGCGGCGGTGCGCAGCTCGGGCGGCGACTCCTGTCCACGACACACGACGATGCACGCGGGCTCGCTCGCGAGGAGTGTCTCGATGCCCACACGCCGAGCCGCCTCGCTCTCCATCAAGTAGTCGATATCGGTTCCGCCGAGCACGAGTACCCGCTGCGCGTGGAGCTGCTCCGGCCAACCCGTGAGCGCGAGACCAGGCTTCTGGATCCGGGGCACGAGAACGATGCGCTCCATCCCAGCCTGTCCCGCGACCACCGTGACTTCGAGCTCCGCTCTACCGAGCAGCTCGGTCACCGTGAGCCCGTCGTGCTTCGGCGCCGCGGCCGCCATTCAGTATTTGGCGTCCTCGTCCGCGACCACGTGGTACATCGCCTCGGCATCCGGTGCCGCGAGCAAGCGCTTGCGGAACTCGGGATCCTTGAAGACGCGACTGATTCGCGCCAGGGCCTTCAGGTGCGCACCTGTCGAGGATTCCGGCGCGACCAGCACGAAGAACAAGTACGTCGGCTGCCCGTCCATCGAGTCGAACTCGACACCGGGAGGAGCGCGGCCCAAGCACGCGACGATCTCGCCGACCGAGCTCAGCTTGCCGTGCGGAATCGCGACACCCTCGCCGATCGCCGTCGATGCGAGTTGCTCTCGCTCGATCAGGACCTTGGACAGCGCCGCGCGATCGATCCGCGGGTGATGCCCCGACATATACGCGGCAAGCTCTTCGAGGATGCCGCGCTTGTCGGTCGCATTCAGCGCGGGAACGACCATGTCGCGCTTGATGAGGTCGACGATCTTCATCAGCCGCGAATCAAGGTACCACTTTCGGGAACGGGCGGGTCTTTACGCCGTACCGTTCGCGCCGGTCTCGATGAGGCCGTACTCGCCGTTCTCGCGCTTGTACACGACGGCGACCCGGCCGTCGGTGTCATGCCGGAACACCAAGAACGGCTCGTGCAGCAGGTTCAGCTGGACGATCGCGTCGGCGACCGACATCGGCTGCGCGTGGAACTTCTCCGTTTTGACGACCTTGAAGTCCGGGGCGGGCCCGCCGGCACCGTGATCTTGGGATGGAACGGAGTGCCCGTTGCCCTCGCCATTGAGGGCATTGAACGCCTCGGACACGATCGAGTGCGACCACGGCATTGCCTGCACGTGGTGCGGCCTCGCCTTCATGCCCTCGAGCTTGCCCTTGTACTTGCGGACCTGCCGCTCGATCTTCGCGATGCAGAGATCGATCGAGCTGTACATGTTCTCGGTCGTCTCGTGGCCTGCGACGGCGAGACCGTTGTGCAGCTGGAAGGTGACGTCGATGCGGTGATTGTGTCGCTCGGTGGACAGAACGACGTGACAGGAAATCGGATCTGGAAGGTACTTGCGAACGCGCTCCATGCGCTCTTTTGCGTATGCCTTCAAAGCCTCGGTCGGTTCCATGTGACGGAACGTCACCGCGAATTGCATCGAGTCGCCTCCCTTTGGTTCGAGATCTAGCCTACGCCTGATCCGTGGGAGCGATCACTCGATCCTCGTCGAGAATTTCGGATACGTGCGGGATTCTACACGCGGTCGAGGACGGCGTCGACGCGCCTGATCCGGAACACTGCGAGGCCGACAAAGCCGAGTAAAAGCACGACGAGGGCGATGAACCCGATGCGAAACCCGGGGACGCGGAACGTCATCTCGATGACGTGCGTGCCCGCCGGGACGACCACACCGCGCAGCATGTAGTTCGCGCGGAACAGCGCGACCGGGTCACCATCGAGCGTGGCTCCCCACTCCGGGGCCCAGACCTCGTTGACCACGAGCACGCCGGGCGCCGGCGCGTCCACTTCGATGACGATGCGATTTCTCTCGAACGCGACCACGCGAGCATCGCGGATCGCGAACGTGCTGGAGGGGAAACTCGCAGGGAGCGCATCGGCGGGATCGACGAATGCGGCGTCGACCTTCGACGGCACGACGGTCGCGAAGCGCTCGAGCTGCTTCTTGGCCGACAACCGCTCGACGCGCGGATACACGCGCGCGACCGGAGCGACGTCGTCGAGCTCGAACATCTGCGTGCCCGAGATGGGCCTCGCGTCGCCGGGGTTGCGGCTCAAGTAATACTTCACGTTGAAGTGCGAGAGGATCCGCGGCGCCTTCTTCGCCTGTGCGAGGAGATCGATCACGCGGAGCGGTGTCAGCGGCTGCTCGAACCCGGAGATCTCGCGAACCTCGTGGCGATACGAGGTGGCGAACGGAATCTTGCCGGGATGCGATGACCAGCGATCCGAGACCCAGAACCGCCACTGCGAGTCCACGCCGGGGAGCTTGTCGACGATGTCCATGCCTTTGTCGGCATCGGGGATCGGTTGGAGGATGGCGAGCTTTCCGTCGTTCGCGCGCCATAGATCGAACGCCACGAGCACGACGAGCGCGGCGGCCCAGATCCTGCGACGCGATCGATCGATGATGCAGCCACCGAGGGCCGCGAGGACGAGCGCGCCCCACACCAGCTGCAGCGACGGACCGACGATCGCCGCCGCGACGAGCCACATCACGGACAGCGCACCGATCACGATACGATCGCGCAGCGCGGGGTCGGCCATCATGATCCGCGCGAACGCCAGCCCGACGCCAGCGGCGCAGGCAAAGCCCGTGATCAGCTTGTAGCGATACGGGATGCGGAACAGCGCGAAGCCCGGGACGTACTTCGCCAGCACGGGCAACACGAACGTGGCGGAGCCGACGGCGAGGACCGTCGCGCCGACGGCGAGACCGAACCAGAACCGGCCGCGCCACGTGAACGCCGCGAGCCACGCGACGAGCACGACGGCGAGCGGCCCCATGTAGATGTCGTGGCTCCAGTTCGTGTCGAGGTTCGGCGCGAACAGCTCCGCGAGCCCGCGCACGCCCATCGGATTGCCGAGCACCCAATCGAGCGTACGCACGCCGCGCTCGGAGTCTTCGACGACGGTCCCTGCGGGTCCATAGACGAGCCACAACCACAGGCCGGCGAGCAGGAGCGAGAGAATGCCGCCCGGCGCGTAGCGCTTGATGCGTGCGACGACCGCGGCGCCGATCGTGGTCTCGCTGCGAGCGCGCCAGAGGTCACGCGCGTCGACCGCCGCGCGCGCCGACACGTACGCGAGGATCACGAGTAGCGCGTAGAAGAAGCCCTGCGGATGGCCCGCGGCTCCGGTCGCACCGACGGCGAAACCGAGAAGCGCGCCGCGGCGCAGCGATGGCTTCGCGAGAAACGCGTCGACCGCGACCATCGCCCACGGCAGGTACAGCATCGGCCACAGCAGCGCGCCGTTCTTGTGCACGAGCACGGGCGCACCGGCGACGAACGTGATCGCCGCGAGCGCCGCGGCGGCGTGGCACTTCGTCCAGCGATGCACGAGGACGTGCATGCCCCACAGGGCTGCATAGAACAGCAGCAGGATCTTGAACATCATCAGCAGCGGGCCGGTGCCGACGATCGGCGACACGAGCACGCACACCCAATTGCCTGGCGCGAGCATGCTCGCTTGCGGATCGGCGTAGAACGAGTAGCCGCCGAGCGTGTACGGATTCCACAGCGGCAGCTCGCCGCTCGTATACGCGCGCGATTGATAGACGAGATCGGGCCAGTACTCCTCGAGGCTGTCCCATCCCGCCATCTTTCCCTGCCCGAACACGCGCCAGAACATCACCGCGAGGAGCGCCGCGTAGCCCACGCCGACCAGTATCCAGACGAGCCGGGGCTTGTTCTGGAACAGCGTCACGCGCGCGCAGCGTACTATGTCGACGCCGTGTCTACCTCTTTGTCGCTCGCCGCTCGCGCTGCCAAACTCTCCTACGTCCCCGGCGTGACCATCGCCGACGCCTGTGATCGCTTCGATGTCTCGCGCTCGAAGGTCCTCGCCGCGCGCAAGGATCCCACGACCAAGCCGACCTTGGCCGAGCTCGCTCTCGCAGCGCTCACCGCGAACGGAACGCTCGCCAGCGGCAGCACCGACGACTTCGCCGAGCTCGCGACGTGGATCGA
>Ga0154020_10004661_pt1 | contig 16314 bp, 17 predicted proteins | sample Klosneuvirus_201_FD_109709 | JGI IMG/M metagenome (GOLD analysis project Ga0154020, IMG submission 109709) | Active sludge microbial communities from wastewater, Klosterneuburg, Austria - Klosneuvirus_20160825_MG | ecosystem: Engineered > WWTP > Aerobic digester > Activated sludge | place...
GCATCGAGCTCAGCGACGAGCGCAGCGGCCGCCGCGATGTCTTTGAATATGCCGGGGGCATACGCTCCTTTGTCGAGCATCTGGCGCAACTGAAGACGCCGCTGCACGCGAAAGTCGTCTATTTCACCGTCGTCACCGACGCCATCAGCGTCGAAGCGGCCCTGCAATGGACGGATTCCTACCAGGAAACCAGCCTTTGCTACACCAACAATATCCCGCAAAAGGATGGCGGTACCCACCTGGCGGGCTTGCGCAGCGGACTGACGCGGACCTTGGGCAACTACATCGAGAAATCCGGTTTGCAGAAGTCGGCCAAGGTCGGTTTCTCCGGCGATGACATGCGCGAAGGCCTGATTGCCGTGCTTTCGGTGAAGATGCCGGATCCGAAGTTCTCCTCGCAGACCAAGGACAAGCTGGTTTCCAGCGAGATCAAGGGTATCGTCGAATCGGCGATCAACCAGAAGCTGGAGGAATTCCTGCTGGAAAATCCCCAGGAAGCCCGTGCCATCGCAGCCAAGGTGGTCGACGCCGCGCGCGCCCGCGAAGCCGCGCGCAAGGCGCGCGAGATGACTCGCCGCAAGGGTGCACTCGATATTGCCGGATTGCCCGGAAAACTGGCCGATTGTCAGGAGAAGGATCCGGCCCTGAGCGAATTGTTTCTCGTCGAGGGCGACTCGGCCGGTGGTTCGGCAAAGCAGGGCAGGAACCGCAAGACGCAGGCGATCCTGCCTTTGCGCGGCAAGATCCTCAATGTCGAACGCGCGCGTTTCGACCGCATGCTTGGATCCGCGGAAATCGGCAACCTGATCACCGCCCTTGGTACCGGTATCGGCAAGGACGAGTACAACATCGACAAGCTGCGCTACCACCGCATCATCATCATGACCGACGCCGATGTCGACGGTTCGCATATCCGCACCTTGTTGTTGACCTTCTTCTACCGGCAGATGCCCGAACTGATCGAGCGTGGGCACGTCTATATCGGTCAACCGCCGTTGTACAAGCTCAAGCAGGGCAAGCAAGAGCTGTACTTGAAGGACGATGCAGCGCTCAACAGCTACCTCATCGCCAGTGCCGTCGACAATGCGGAACTGGCCTACAGCCCCGATGCGCCACCGCTGAGCGGACCCGGACTCGAGAAGCTGCTGATCGACTACCAGGCCGCGCTCGACCAGACCGAGCGACTCGGTGCCCACCACGACACCACCCTGCTGCGTGCCTTCCTCGACGCGCCGCCACCAGCCGCCGAGGCATGGCAGGATCAAGCTCTACTCGGGGCGTGGATGGAAGCGTTGTCCTTGCAGATCAACCAGAGCGGTTCGGGCCGCGCCCGCTACCGGTTCTCGATCCGCGCAGCGACGCCGGAGCATCCAGCAGCCTTGGTCGTGCGTCGCGAACAGCACGGCACCGAGACCACACAGATCCTGCCGTCGAATTTCTTCGTCGGCAGCGAGTTCAGGCCGATTGCCGAGGCCGCGCGACAGATCAACGGGCTGATCCAGCCGGGTGCGCGGGTAAGCCGCGCAAACAAGAGCCAGTTGCTCGGCGACGGCATTGCCCAGGCACAAGCCTGGTTGATGGAAGAAGCCAAGCGCGGACGTACCATCCAGCGCTTCAAGGGCCTCGGCGAGATGAATCCCGAACAGCTCTGGGAAACCACCGTCAATCCGGAAACACGGCGCCTGCTGCAAGTGCGCATCGAGGATGCCATTGCCGCCGACCAGATCTTCTCGACCCTGATGGGCGATGTCGTCGAGCCGCGCCGGCAATTCATCGAGGAAAATGCCCTTGCGGTCAGCAACCTGGATATCTGACGGTATCTACACAAATATACATGACAAACAGTATTGATTGATCCATGATTCCCCTGGCGGCCGGCGACGGGCGCGCAAACCCCGCCCGGGGCAATCCTGCGTTTGAGTTTTGGCAGTTCAGCAAGCACGTGAAATTGCGTCTCCGATGCTTGTACAGGCCGGCGTCGCGGCGGTACGCTCGGAAATCCGGACTTCAACAATCTGCGGGTGCCTGCCACCCCGTTCACCCAGTCGAGGAGTGATCCATGAACCTTCCCAAACTTGCACGAATCGCGCTGTGCGCGGCGTTGCTGGTGTTCTCGTCGAGTGCCGTCCTCGCCAAGAAATCCGACAAGGCCGAGAACGAATATCCCAACGCGACGCGCAGCGAGCCGAAGACAAGCATGTCGGCGAGTGAAAGCCGGGATTTGTCGAAGGCGGCCGATCTGGTCAACGACGGCGAGAACGACAAGGCCTTGCCGCTGATCGAGAAGGTCCTGGCCGGCCGGAAGGTCGGTACCTATGCGCAGGCGTTTGCCCAGCAGCTGCTTGGCCGCGTGTACTGGGACCAGGAACAGGAAGAACCGGCGCTGGCAGCGACGAGCAAGGCCATCGAACTCGATGCACTGCCCAACAACGCCCATTTCGGCTTGATGTACCAGCTTGCGCAAATGCAGGTGCAAACCGAGAAATATGCCGACGCGCTGAAGACGCTCGATCGGTTCAAGAGCGAGACCGGGGTCGAGAATCCGGACCAGATTGCCTTGCTCGGCAACATCTACTATCGCCTGGAAAAGTACCAGGAGGCCGCCGACACGATGAAGCGCGCGATTGCGGCGAGCAGCGAGCCCAAGGAAAGCTGGAACCAGATCCTCATGGCCAGCCTGTTCGAGCTTGATCAATACGGAGAGGCCGCCAAGGTGATCCAGGGTCAGTTGGCCAAGACGCCCGATGACATCAAGCTGATCAAGCAGCTGGCAACCGTCTACATCAACGACGACAAGTATCCGCAGGCGATCGAAGTGCTGAGCAAGGCCAAGGAAAAGGGTCTGATCACCAGCCAGGAAGACTATGTCCAACTGGCGAAGCTTTATGCCAACGCGGAAAAGCCCAAGGAGTCTGCCGCCACGCTCAAGGAAGGCATTGCCAGCGGCAAGGTCACGCCCGATTACGAAGTCAACAAGCTGCTCGGTGACGTCTGCGGCCAGGCCGAAGACGAAGCCTGCGCCATCGACGCCTACCAGAAGGCCTCGGCGCAATCGACCGACGGCAATGCCGATTACCAGTTGGGCTACATGTTGTTCTATGCCGATCGCGGCGCCGAAGCCAAGGTTGCCCTGGAACGCGCCATCAAGAAGGGCGGCCTGCGCCAGGAAGGCGAGGCCTACGTCATTCTCGGTGACGTTGAAAGCTATTCCGACAACGAAGCCGCCGCATTGGCAGCCTGGCAGAAAGCCCAGGCTTTCCCGAGCACGAAAGCCATGGCCGACCAGCGCATCAAGGCGATTCGTTCCGGCGTCAAGCTGAAGCGGTCCAGCAAGTCGAAATGACGAAACGGACCCTGGGCAGACAAAAAACCATCAATCCCGGGCAGCCGGACATGAGCGCGGACCCTTGTCGGATAGCCGCTTCGTGTTGTACCGTGCCGGGCTACGCTTTGCGGGATTGGCAGCAGCCACATCCGCGGGGAACCTGGCGGATCGCGCACAAGAACAACAACTGTTTGGTCAACACCGATGGCTGACGTCTATCAATCCGAAGCAAACGCATTCAACTGGAGCCGGGTCGCGGCTCTGTCGGGTGCCTTTGCCGTGCACGTGTTTGCTCTCGCCCTGTTGGCGACGCCTGCGGCACCGCCGGAAACACAGCAAAAGAAAGTGGACAACAAGGTGACGGTCGAGTTCATCGAGCCACCGCCGCCACCACCACCACCACCGCCTCCGCCACCGGAGCCGCCGAAAAAGCCGCCACCGAAGGTGATCGAAAAGATCAAGCCGCCGCCGACTCCGCCACCGGAGCCGCCGCCGCCGGTCATTGTCGAGGAAGCCTCGCCGATGTCGGTTGCGGCACCGCCGCCGGCACCACCGGCACCACCGGCACCACCAGTGGACATCGCGCCCACGGAAAATATCAGTTACCGTAGGCTGCGACCGCCGAAGTATCCGCCACAGGCTGTGCGCCAGCGGATGGAGGGCAAGGTTCTTCTCAAGGTACTGGTCGGGCTTGATGGCAAACCCGAGGAAATTACCGTCGAGAAGTCCAGCGGCTATCGTGTACTCGATCAGGCAGCGATCGCGGCGGTGAAGACCTGGGTCTTCAATGCCGGACAGAAGAACGGAGCCGCGAGTCGCGGTTACGCATTGGTACCCATCGAGTTCAACCTCAACCAGTAGCAATCATCTAAGGTAGCGCCATGCAGCAAGATGCCTCTTCGACCATACCTGCGGATCAGTCAGGTGCCATGCCCCCACCGCTTCCGGGCGGCGGCAACAATGCCCAAGCGATGTCGCAGATGGGCTTTGATCATCTCATCCACAACTTCGATATGGTCGGCTGGGTAGTCTTCATTACCCTCGTCACGATGTCGGTGTTGTCGATTTATTTCATCATTGCGAACCTCATTCGCAACACGATGGTCAAATCGCGCATGGAGCGGGTGATCCACACGTTCTGGGAAACCCCGTCTGCCCAGGAATCGATCCGCTTCCTCGAAGAACAGCCGAAATCCGAGCCGTTCTCCAAGATCGCGCTTGAGGCGGCCACAGCTGCCCAGCACCACACGCGCAATGAAGGCAGCCGCCTCGTCGAAGCGCTGAACCGATCGGAATTCATCGATCGCGCCTTGCGCCAGGGTGTCGCTCGCGAAAGCATGCGCCTCGAAGGCGGCCTGACCCTGCTCGCAACCGTCGGTTCGACCGCGCCATTCGTCGGCCTGCTCGGTACGGTCTGGGGCATCTACCATGCCCTGATCAAGATCGCTTCGACCGGATCGGCATCGATGGAAGCCGTCGCCGGCCCCGTCGGTGAAGCGCTGATCATGACCGCCGTCGGTCTCTTCGTCGCCATCCCCGCCGTGCTTGCATACAACTTCTACGTGCGCAGCAACCGCCTGATCTACGCCCGCTTCGACGAGTTCGCACACGACCTGCATGACTTCTTCGCCATCGGTTCCCGAGTCGAAGGCAATGCTGCAGCACCGGCGCCCGCGGCCGCGAGGAAATAAGCCATGGCCTTTTCATCCAATTCGGGCGGCGGCCCGATGGCGGAAATCAACGTCACGCCCCTTGTGGACGTGATGTTGGTGCTGCTGATCATCTTCATGATCACGGCGCCGTTGATGACGCACAAGATCCGCATCGATCTGCCGCAGGCGAATCCGAATACGGTGGAAACGAATCCACCCGAACCGATTGACCTAGCGGTGAAGGAAACCGGCGACCTGTACTGGAACGACGAGTTGATCACCGAAGCCATGCTCTCCGCACAGCTTCGCGTCGCCGCACAAAAGAACCCGCAGCCCGAACTGCAGATTCGGGCGGAAAAAACCACCCAGTACCAGTTGATCGCGACCGTCATGGCCAACGCCAAGAGCGCGGGCATGGTCAAGATCGGATTCATCACCGCGCAGGCCGATCGTTGATCTGAGCGGACATCGCTTTGCAGGTATCCGGAAAGGCGTCGCGAAAGCGGCGCCTTTCTTGTTTGTGGCGCACGGCACGAGGTGTAGGATCGGTGGCGTCAACACCGGATCGGCATCCCGAAAGCCGCCATTCCGGATTGACCGCAAGATGGAGCACTGACCGAAGTCACGACGGAGGTAGCACATGTCCCACGCGAGCACGCGCAATCCGACTGCAGCCACGCTGGCTGAAATCAACATCACCCCGCTGGTTGATGTCCTCCTCACCGTCCTCATCATCTTCATGGTCACCACGCCGCTGCTGACCCGAAGCATTCCGTTTCCGCTGGCCAGCGGTGAGCCAGGCAAGATCGAGCCGCTGGCCATGGACCTGGCCATTCGCGACACTGGTGAGCTCGTTCTCGATGGACAGTCGACCAGCCGCCGTGGCCTCGACCAGCAATTGCAGGTTGCCGCCGCGCGGGGCGTACCCATTCAACTGGATATTCGCCCCGAGCCGCATTCGTCCTATGACCATCTGGCCAACGTGCTTGCCATTGCGCACAACAACCGCATCAACGGCCTGCGCGTCGTCGCCCCGCAGGGCGAATAGGCAGCGTCAGTCCGGCCCGGTCAGGATCGAAAACTCGCGCAGGCTCACCGCGGCGTTCCACGCCGCGGCAGCGGCCATACGAAAGTCGCAACAGACACCGGTCCGGCGCCTGCTGCGGCTCGTGGGGTACGGCTGCATCAAGCGCTTTGTCGTGCGCCACCGCCACCCGGCACGCCCGCGCAGCGCCCGATGATGTCCAGGTAGTTGCGCACGGTCACGTCGAGTCCCGCGTACAAGGCCTCGGCAAACAAGGCGTGGCCAATGGAAACCTCAGCCAGCGTCGGAATGGCCTGCAGCAGCGTGGCCAGGTTGGCTTGGCTGAGATCATGTCCGGCATTGACGCCCAGTCCGCATTCGCGTGCACGATCTGCGGTAACGACGCAAGCATCGAGTTCGCGTTCAAACGCGCCGCTCGCGTAGGCCAGGGCAAACGGGCCCGTGTAGATCTCGATGCGATCAACCCCGCAGCCGGCAAGCTCCGCAATCACCGTGCAGCCGGGGTCGACAAACACGCTGGTCCGCGCTCCGCACGCCTTGTATTCGCGGATCATGGCTTGCAGGCGTGGAAAGTCGGTGTCCCGGTCAAAGCCGTGGTCGGAGGTGATCTGCGCGTCGGCGTCAGGAACCAGGGTGACCTGGGCCGCGCGGGATTGCCGGACCAGCTGCAGCAGGCCGGGATATTCATCGCGCGCTGCCGCGAAGGGATTGCCCTCGATATTGAGCTCGGCCTGGCCGACGATACCGGCAATCTGCAGCACGTCCGTCGCGCGGATGTGGCGTTGATCGGGCCTTGGATGCACGGTGATGCCGTGGCAACCCGCGGCCAGCGCGCAGGCCGCGGCAGTCAGCGGCCGCGGTTCCTCCGCGCCGCGGGAATTCCGCAAGACCGCAACCTTGTTTACATTGACACTCAGTAGAGTCACGACGAACCTTCCCCCGAAACAGTTGACCATCCTGACGCGCGGCAGAAGGTGACGGTCAGCGGCATGCCTCGCTGGATTCGCTCCAGACCACCGGTTCCCACCACGCGCCGTCGCGCCACTCGTTGCGATGCTCAGGCACAATGCGGGTGGCAAGCCGGTAGGTGGTGTCGGCCTTCACATCAATGGTCAGGGACTTGTAGCGCGATGGCCCCTGGTTGTCACGCAGGCGACTGTTGAAGCCGAGGTAGCGGCTGTCGACATTCTCCGCAACCGTGATGGTATGGATGCCCGTGCTGACACGGAAATTGCTCTGGCCGTCAAAAGGCGAATTGCGATCATCGATGCTGATCAGTTTCAGCGGATGCAGTCCCCGCTGGGTGGGCGCGTTGTCGAAGACACTGATCCGGCCGCAGCCGGCGGTCGAGTTCCTGTCTGCCTCAGCGGTCTCGGGTGCTCGACTCGGCCCTGGCTCGCCCAGGCGCAGATGCACCGCCGGAATCTGCGTCGTGCGCACGATTCCATCAAACACCAGCACCTGCTCGCCACGGCGCACGTTGAAGCGGATCGCGGCGCCATCGGCGAGACCGGCAAATTGACGGCGCAGCTCACTCGCTGCGCGAGCCGAGCCATCTGCATCATTGCCGCGCCCGACCAGCGAGATGCCGTTGCAGGAGAGAATGATGTCGCCCGCGCGCATGCCCAGGCTTTCTGCGAGGCTGCCTGGCGTCGTGCCGAGAACGTGCAGCCCGGGCATGGCATTCTCCCCGCTGCGACTGTCGACGAGTACACCGAGCGTCGACAGGCGCTCCGTCGGCATCGCCAGGTCCAAAGAAATCCGCTCGACCGGGACATTGCCAAACGCACCGGACTGCACCAGATCAAGCAGGAGCAGACGCAATTCAGAGCGCAGCCGCTGCTCCACCACGTCCGCAGCCTTCTGCGTATTCGCGCTGGCGGTGCTCGCTGCAGTGGCATGCACATCGACATCGGCCGCATTGACGTCCCCGGCGGCCCAACCAGCCAGGGCGACGCACAGACCGAGCAAAAGCAGCATCCCGCGCCGGCAGTTTCCCAACTCCGGATCTGCACGTGTCATTTCAGCCTCCAGGAATCATATTCGCGTCACTGACAGGTTCGCGCCTGCATCCGCGCCGAGCGCGCGCAAGGCACCATTGCGCAAAACCCACAACGCAGCAAGCTCGTCATCCGTCGCGTTGCGGTCGTAGGCAGCCTGCAACCTCGCATCGATGAGGCGCAACTCGGACAACGCCCGAAAATCATCCTGAGCGCCGGAAACGGCGGCCAACTTCTCCTGCAACTGCTGCGAGGTCCCTTGCCTCACGGCAAGCTCTGGAGCCGACGTGGGCTGCCACGATGCGAGCGGATAGACGAAGGCAAGCACCAGCACCAGCGAAGCCAGCGCCCCCGTAAACGCCCCCAAGCGGATTCGTCGCCACCGGCGCTGGCGCCGGCCCCGAGTCTGGATGCGCCCCCACAACGCCGGATCGGGATCGAACTCCGGCAGTTGCCGGAAGAAGACGCCGGCAGACGTCGCAGCGGAACGCCCCGTGGAAATACTCATGCATCACCTCGCCATTCGATTGTCCCGGCATCCAGCACGCCAAGTCGCTTCAGGGCGCGGGCAAGCACCGATTTGGAGTAGCTCTCGCTTTGCCCGAACAAGCTGGCCAGTTCCTTGTGCGTATAACCTTCCAGTTCATGCAGGATCACGACGGCACGCTCGCGCACTGACAGGCGCATCAGCAGCGACCATGCATCAACGCCGACATCCGGTCCCGGCTGCTCGACCGCCATACGCTCGAGATGCACTTCTGCGCTTTCCGTGTCGAGGCGGCGGTTGCGACGCGCCATGTCGATCGTGGCATTCGTCGTCATGCGCTTGAGCCATGCACCAAACGGTGCATCGCCGCGGAATCCGGGCAGGGCATCCAGCATGCGCACGAACACGTCCTGCACGATGTCCTCGGCGGCCGCCGGATTGCCGAGGATGCGCAAGGCGAGGTTGTAGCAGGCTCTCGAATAGAGTCGGTAGATCGCTTCCTGGGCTGCCGCATCACGGCGTCGGGCCCGTTGCAGGACGAGCGGATCCAGTGCCTGGCCGAAGCCGGAACTCACTCGTTGTGCCAACCCGTCCGCAGCCATTCCAAGCATGACGATGAAGACCGCTCAAGCGTCGCAGGACGCGTCGACAACGGCACACGAGAATTCATGGCGAGACGCCACTGCGTGTGCGCAATCGAACCTCCCTGATTCCCTTCAGCGGGACCGAAAGCTCCGCTTTGCCGCGGGCTACGGCAATGCTCAGTACCACGGTATCGGCCGAGACGCGCACGACTTCGCCCTGGAAACGCTTGCCGTTCTCGGTCACCAGCTGGATGTCGCTGCCGACCAGGCCGGACAGACGTTCCTTGGCGACAAGCACGAATTCCTTGTCGGTGGCCGGCGGTGGCGGCAAGCGTTCGATGACCCCCGGCTTCCACACCAGGGCAAGGGTCGAATCCTTCGGCGGCGGTGGTGCACTGGCAATGATCCTTCGCTCGCCCTGCGCGTTCGCGAGATCGGGAGTGGCGCTGATGTCCGCTGCAATCGTCGGCGGCGGCGAAGTGGCCGGTAGCTGCACGCTGGCGGGTGCAGCCGGCGCGGCAGTTGTCGTGCTGGTTGCGGGTTCCTCATTCCTTGCCGGGGCCGCCGAGGTTCCGGCGTCGCCGCCAACGCCGGTGTCGGCGAGCGGTGCCGTGCCGGCGGGCGCGGGCATGGTCACAACGGCCACGGGTGGATCGACCACCGTGGTGATGTCGACCGGACGCTCCGGAGTTGCAAATGCCAGACGCAGCATGATTGGCGGTGCATCTTCGTAGCGTGCCGTGATATTGAGCAGGCGCAGCAGGTCTTCCTTCGGGTACGCCTCGATGCGTGCCGGTATCCAAGTGCTGTCCGGCAGGCTGGTCAGCTTGAGGTTGCCGCCATGGGTGGCCAGGCGCTGGTACAGCGCCAGCACGTCCTGACCCGGAATGATGCCGCGCGCGCCGAGAAACGCAGCAACGGCTTCAATGTGCCGGTCGATGAACTGTGCGGCGCTGACCCCGAGCCACTGCGCACAGAATTGATTGCGGCGGGCGAGATAGCCGGAGTCCTGATAGCCGATGCTTATTCGCGCCAGGCGCAATTTCTGCAGCGCTGCCGGGTCGAGCTTGCCGTTTGCGGGGAAGCCGGTCAGCTCGGCATCGGCGCGGACAGCCGCGATGTTTTCGCTGCGCAAGTCCATCGACAGGATCAACGAATGCGCGTCGCCATCGTATTGATAGCGCAGTTCGTCATCGCGCTCGCGGGTCTCGATGCCCATGCGCACGCGATCCTTGTCGCTGAGGGCGTCGCTGCCGCAGCCCAGGTTTTCAAACAGGGCCAGATCCGTCGTGCCGAGCCAGCCGGCCAGCGGCACGCCCGTCGGACCTTCGCCAAGATGCAGGCCACGCGCGCGGATGCGCATCTGCACGGGCAGCTGGCCACCCGATCGGAGCGCATGAGCCACCAGCCAGAACGGCCCGCCGCCCCGCAAGTCCGCGACCCGCGCCAGCACGCTGCCCTTCCACACGCCCTGCTTCACGCTGAGCCGGGGATCGCGCAGGCGCACGCTGCCGTCGAGGGCGATACCGGCACTCGCGTAGTGCAATGTTGCAAATGGTTCGATGGCGGCGGCCATATCACGTGCGGCCGAACGTGCCGCGAACTCGAGCGCGACACCACCGGCACCGGCCATCAGCGTGGCCAGCAACAGGAAACTGCGCAATCTCATCGCCGCGCGCATCCTCATCTTTGACAGTCAAACTGTCGCTCGCACCCCTGCCCGCTGACGATAGCCGGAATGCCGTAAAGCGGCAATGTCACACGCCCGTGCCGGCAACGATTCCGTCGTCGTGTGCAGCCTGCGTCGATCTCGCCCGAAACGCGCGCGGTGCCGGCGACGCAAGCCGCCGGCAGCGGCGCTCAAACCTTGCGGATCGCCATCACGATGACCAGCAGGATCACCGCACCAATCATGGCATGGATGATGCTGCCGAGAATGCCACCGCCAATCGCGATACCCAATTGCGGCAGCAGCCAACTGGCAATGAATGCACCGACGATGCCGACCACGATATTGCCGATCAGGCCGAGCCCCCGACCTTTCACGATCAACCCGGCCAACCAGCCGGCAACGGCTCCGATCAGAAGCAGAATCAACAGACCTTCGATTGTCATGCTGGAATCCCCTCGAGCGCCGCCCATCGCGGCTCCGCCATACTGCCGCATTCGGCGAGGCGGCGCATGACACGGTCGATCCGCTCAGGAAACCGAATCCCCGGCGCCGGCCGCCTTTGCCGGGGAAGGCGCTTTCGGCTGGCCGCCGCCACGTGCCGCATTGGCCTTGTCGCGGATGGCATGCAGCACTTCCGGGGGCAGCATGGCCGCATCCGGGCGCGAATTTGCCGAGATGCGATCCGCAGCCAGCGAGAATACCGTGCCGAACAAGCCGACCACCGTCAGCAGCAAGGCGATGCCGAGCACGCCGGGACTGCGTGTAAGGATGGCGACAGCCAGGCCAATCAAGGTCATGGCGATCATGATCCAGCGCGTCATGTCGATTCCCCCCGTCAGTCATCCGCACCCTGGGCAGGTTGCCCGGGCAATGTCCGGCAAATTATCAGACCGGGCAGGGCAGCGGCTGTCCGCCAATCGGTGGAATGCTGCCGGTAGTATGGGTGCGCGGTGCCGCACGCAGCACCTCAACGCTCCGAATGCCCTGCCTCGAACCAGTCATGGCGGGCGAACAGGCCGGGACGGATCAGGTCGATGAAGGCACGCGCCTCGGTGCCGAGCACCTTGCCCTTGCGCACCACCACGCCGTAGCTGCGCTGCGGAAAGTATGCGCGCAGGTTGCGTACACACAGCCGCTCGCGGTCGGCCTCGCGGATGCACATGCCGGTGACGATCGAGATGCCGAGCCCCATGGCCACGTACTGCTTGATCACTTCCCAGCCGCCGACCTCGATGGCGACATGGTAGGGAACCTTGCGCTTCTGGAAAACCAGGTCGACCAGGCGGTAGGTGGTCAGCCGCTTCGGTGGCAGGATCAAGCCGAACGGGGAGAGATCCTGCAGATTGATTTCGGCCTTCTTCGCCAGCGGATGATCGAGTGGCGTGATCAGCAGCGGATCGAAATGGTAGAGCGGTTCATAGGAGACATCGTGCGGCACATCGACCATCGAGCCGACCGCGAAGTCGACTTCGTCGGAACGCAACAAGGCCATGCCATCGGTGCCGGTGACGTTGTGCAGGTTCATGTGCACGTTGTCGTGTTGTTCGCGAAACGCCGCAACCATGTCCGGCAACAGGTACTGGATGGTCGAATTGCCACAGGCAATATCCAGAGTCGATTGACCGCCGCCGCGTGAGCGCGCCAGGAACTCCTCGTCCAGACCCTCGAGGCCCTCGACCAGCGGTCGCGCCAGTTCGTAGAGGATCTGGCCTTCCGCGGTCAGGGTCACGCGGCGTCGTCGGCGTTCGACCAGCTGGCAGCCGAGTTCGGATTCCAGCGCCGCCAATTGCAGGCTGACCGATGGCTGGGAGAGAAACAGGGCCTCGGCGGCACGGGTCAAGGTGCCGAATTTCACCGCGTAGCAAAACGCCCGCAACTGCTTGAGACGACTGCCCTTGTAGTAGAAGCGCGGCGCCGGCTCGCTGGCATCGGCACTTTTGCGGCGCCGGCCCGAGGCCATCGTCTTGTCGCGTTGCAGCATTGACGCCGTTCGGCTCACAGGAAGGAACTCCAGTCAATTCAAAGAATTGAGCCTGCTATCAATAAACTCAATGTGTTGCATTGAAACATTCGTTTTGTCAAATGTAAATGGAGCGCGCTAGTGTGAGATCCCGATCAGGCGAACCCGACATGCCCAATCCAAGCCGCCAAGCCTTGCCAGGTGCTGCAGATGCCGCAGGCATAGAGCTGACCGCAGCCGGCAATCCCCGCATTCTCGGCACCCCGGCACTGTCCTTTGTCGCCGAGCTGCAGCGCCGTTTCAATGCCCGGCGTCAGGCGTTACTAGGCGCCCGCGCGATCCGCCAGGCGCAATTCGATGCCGGCGCATTGCCGGGATTCCTCGCCGAAACCGCGTCGATCCGTGCCGCCGACTGGCAGGTGGAACCGATACCCGCGGCCCTGCTCGATCGCCGCATCGAGATCACCGGCCCGGTCGAGCGCAAGATGATCATCAATGCCTTGAACTCGGACGCCAAGGTATTCATGGCCGATTTCGAGGATTCAACCGCGCCGACTTGGGCCAATGTGATCGACGGACAAGTCAATCTGGCCGATGCGGTCGCTGGCACCATCGACTTCCAAGCCGCGGACGGGCGCGTGTACACGCTGCAACCCGATCCGGCCGTACTGGTGGTGCGCCCGCGCGGCTGGCACCTCGATGAAAAGCATGTGCTGGTCGATGGCCTGCGCGTCAGCGCGGCCCTGTTTGATTTCGGCTTGTTCGTTTTCCACAACGCGGCCACCCTGCAGGCGAGGTCGCGCGGACCCTACCTTTACCTGCCCAAATTGCAGAGCCACCAGGAAGCGGCGTTGTGGGACGAGGTGATCAGCTACGCGGAGGGCGCCCTCGGTCTCGTTGCCGGCTCGATCAAGGTTACCGTGCTGATCGAAACCCTGCCTGCGGTCTTCGAGATGGACGAAATCCTGTGGGCATTGCGCAGCCGCATCGTCGGCCTCAATTGCGGGCGCTGGGATTACATTTTTTCCTACATCAAGACCTTTCGCGCACGCCGCGAACATGTCCTGCCCGAGCGTGCCCAGGTCGGCATGACGGCTCCCTTCCTCAAGGCCTACAGCGAACTGCTGATCCGCACCTGCCATCGCCGCGGCGCCTTCGCCATGGGTGGCATGGCCGCCCAGATCCCCATCGCCAATGATGCGGAGGCGAACGAGCTGGCCATGGCGCGCGTACGCGCCGACAAGCAACGCGAGGCGCGCGCCGGCCATGACGGCACCTGGGTTGCGCATCCGGGTCTGATCGCGGTGGCCATGGCGGAATTCGACCGGGTGTTCGAAGGCCCCAACCAGCTTGATCGCCTGCGTGAGGATGTCGCGGTCAGCGCCAGTGATCTGCTGGCGGTTCCGCCCGGAACGATCACCGCCAAGGGTTTCGAGAACAACGTCGATGTCTGCGTGCGTTATCTGGCGGCGTGGCTCGACGGCCTCGGTTGCGTGCCGATCCATCACTTGATGGAGGACGCCGCGACCGCCGAGATCTCGCGCGCCCAACTCTGGCAATGGCTGCATCACGGCGGCCTGCGTCTTGATGACGGCCGCACCATCGATTTCCAGTTGTTCGACGAGGTGCTGGCCGGGTGCGCGGATCGTCTTCCGCAAGCCGGCTTGCCCGGCCAGGCGCACATTGGCGAAGCCGCAGCCATGCTTGGCGAACTGAGTCACGCCGGGGAGCTGGTCGAGTTCCTGACCCTGCCGGCCTACGAACGCCTTCCCTGATTGCCAAACCCGACGACCGGCGCAGGCCGGGCCAACTTCGCATCACCCAGCAACCGACTCCACTCCGAGCGGATCCACGAGGAGCAAGCCATGAGCAAGACCACGATGCCAACCGCCGCCGAACTCAACCGCGATTGGTCGAGCAATCCGCGTTGGGCCGGAATCCGCCGCAACTACACGGCCGAGGATGTGGTCCGCCTGCGCGGCAGCGTCCACATCGAGCACTCGCTGGCCCGCCTTGGGGCGGAGAAACTGTGGGCCAGCCTGCACAACGAACCGTTCGTCAATGCGCTGGGCGCACTGACGGGCAACCAGGCCATGCAGCAGGTCAAGGCCGGACTCAAGGCCATTTACCTGTCCGGCTGGCAGGTTGCCGCCGATGCCAACCTGGCCGGGCAGATGTATCCGGATCAGTCCCTGTACCCGGCCGATTCGGTGCCGGCCGTGGTCAAGCGCATCAACAATTGCCTGCTACGCGCCGATCAGCTCAACCACGCCGAAGGCAATGATGCAGTCGATTACCTGCAGCCCATCGTCGCCGATGCCGAGGCTGGTTTTGGCGGTGTGCTGAATGCGTTCGAGTTGATGAAGATGATGATCGAAGCCGGCGCCGCCGGCGTGCACTTCGAAGACCAGCTTGCCTCGGTGAAAAAATGCGGGCACATGGGCGGCAAGGTGCTGGTGCCGACCCGCGAAGCCATCGACAAGTTGAACGCCGCGCGGCTGGCTGCCGACGTGCTCGGCGTGCCGACCCTGATCGTTGCCCGCACCGATGCCGAAGCGGCCGACCTGCTGACCAGCGATATCGATGCCAACGACCAGCCGTTCACTACCGGCGAACGTACTGTCGAGGGCTTCTACAAAACCCGTAACGGACTCGATCAGGCGATCAGCCGTGGTCTCGCCTACGCGCCGTATGCCGACCTGGTCTGGTGTGAAACCGGCAAGCCCGACCTCGAGTTCGCGCGCAAATTCGCCGAGGCGATCCACGCGCGCTTCCCCGGCAAGCTGCTCGCCTACAACTGTTCGCCATCATTGAACTGGAAGAAGAATCTCGACGACGCCACGATTGCCCGGTTCCAGAAGGAAATTGCGGGTTATGGCTACAAGTTCCAATTCATCACGCTGGCGGGCTTCCACGCGCTGAACTATTCGATGTTCAACCTCGCCCACGGCTATGCGCGCCAGCAGATGAGCGCCTTCGTGGAACTGCAGGAGGCGGAGTTCGCCGCCGCCGATCGAGGCTTCACCGCGGTAAAGCATCAGCGTGAAGTGGGCACCGGCTATTTCGACCAGGTCACCCAGGCCATCCAGCAGGGCCAGTCCTCGACCACGGCATTGACCGGTTCGACCGAAGAAGCACAGTTCACGAGCGGCGAAAAGGCAGCCTGAACCAGGCGTTGCAGGCACTGCAACGGGTCGGCGCGCAATGCGCCGACTGCGGAACGGTGGGGTGGGGGGTGACCCGGTGGGAATCCGGGTCGGCTGTTCCGAAGTCGACGCTGCGCGGGAACCGAACCGCTGAATGGACCCTTGCCTGGTCTGAGGGTTCGACCGGCGGATGCAGCTTCCCACCGTCGTGGAATTCCACGCATGTGGCGAAAGTCATCAACACCGGACAATTCCGGCCAATTGTTAGGGTAAGATCGTCGGGATTGGGTGGGGAGGGCACCATGTCGATCAAGCAAACCGCCAACAACGTCACCCCGATCGGCGTCGTCGCCCATCGCCCGCGCTCGCCGCTGCTGCCGCGCGAACTGTCCGAACGCGAGTTGGCGTTGTTCATCTCGGTCAGCGAGCGCCGCGAAGTCAGC
>Ga0154020_10004663_pt1 | contig 16313 bp, 12 predicted proteins | sample Klosneuvirus_201_FD_109709 | JGI IMG/M metagenome (GOLD analysis project Ga0154020, IMG submission 109709) | Active sludge microbial communities from wastewater, Klosterneuburg, Austria - Klosneuvirus_20160825_MG | ecosystem: Engineered > WWTP > Aerobic digester > Activated sludge | place...
GCGGCTCTCATCAAAACCTCACGTCGAGCAGATCGAGGCCGAGGAGGCCGAGCGCGGTGACGCCCAGACCGACCGCCGCCCCCACCGCGATGTTGGCGCGGTTGTCCCAGGCCTGGACGTTTTCGCTGGCCCGCTGCTGCTCGAGCAGGGAGCCGGTGCGAAGCGTCTGGTTGTAGCTGTTGGTCGCGCCGTCGCCGGCCACCCAAAAGCCGACCGCGACTCCGCCGAGGGCAAGCGCAGCGCCACCGGTGATCAAGGAGGCGGTGCGCAAGGGGTGGCTCTCGTCGACGACCAGCACGGGGTCGGCCGAGGCCCGCACGCCGAGGCGAAAGCCGTCGACCAGCTGGGGACCGAAGGCTACCGAGAAGAGGCCTTTTTCATAGGCGTCGGCGATGCCGGAGCCGCGCGCCCGCAGCGTGGGGGCGACGGTGGCGAGCAGACCGAGGTCGCTCTCTTTGCCCTCGCCCGGCACCAAGAAGTCAGCGTCTCCTCGGCTCACGAAGTAGCGCAGCCCGGGGAGCAGGGCCAAGACCAGCGAGAAGCCGGGGGCCTTGTTGAGGTCGAGGTAGCGCCGCCCTTGATCGTCGGCGATCGCGATCCGCCCCGCCTGCTCTGGCCCCACCCGCAGGCGGTGCGCGCGGGCCAGCGCCGACAGCTCGATGACCGGGTGCGCCCGGTCGCGCTCGGGCGCTCGCACGAAGACCGCGCGATTGGCGCTCTGGTGTTTGACGCCGAGGTTGGCCGACAGCACGAAGGCCTCGAGCTCGTCGTAGGAGATGCGGCCGTCCTCGTCGGCGTCGGCCGCGCCCAAGATCGCCGAGCGGACCTGGTGCGAGAAGACGCCACCTTTGATCTCCGACCACTCATGGGACTCGGCCATGGAGGCGGTGGAGAGGATGGCTCCGGTGGTCGGAAACCGCGCCAAGGTCTGGCGATCGAGGAACTCCCGCGCTCGCGCCGACAAGACCTGGTCCACGTTCGGGTCGTTGCCCCGCGCTTGGACGAAGAAGTAGGCGTCGCAAGCGTCGACGATCAGGTGGTTCACGGCGGCCGGGGACTTGGCCAAGAAGCGCTCGTACAGCTCGGTGCGGGAGAAGGTTCCCCCGCGCAGCCCGAGGCGGCCTTCGCCGCGCTCGTCGACCAGCCCGTGGCCGCTGTAGATCAAGTAGAGCTCGGTGCTGATCCCGCGGGCCTTGTCGGCGGCGATCTGGGCGAACATGCGCTCCGCCCGGGCGAAGATCGCCTCTTTTTCAGGGATCTCGGCCTCTCCGACGACCTCGGGGTACAGTCCTTGGGTCTCGGCGTCGAGCAGGGTGAACAGCGCGGCCTCTCCGGCCAGCTCCCGAAAGAGGCTGTAGAAGCGGACCGCGTCATCGTCGGCATAGGACAGCGGCTTTTGGCCGGCGCTGAAGGCGTCGTTGACCCCGATGATGATCGCGTAACGCCGCGCGCCCGCCGAGCTCTCCCCTTCGGTGGCGGCCGCGAGCACCGTGAGCAGTAGGGCGGCGCTGATCATCGGCTATCCCCGTGGATGGTCATGACAGGAGTGAGTCCCTTGGCAACTTCCAGGGCCGTGGTTTCGGGGCCGGAGATCGCGATCACGCGCAAGGTCTCACCCGGGGCGAGCTTGGCGTAGTCGGCCAGGACACTGCGGGGCTCGGGCTTCTGGACGTGGGCCTCGAGGCGCACCTCGCCCTCCGACAAGATCACCACCGACAGCGCCGGGACGGTGGCCGGGGAGGCGTACAGGATCTTCACGAAGCCCGGGGCCGGACAGCCTCCCGCCTCCTTCAGGTGCGCCGTGACCACGAAGCGCTCATCGAAGCACAGGGCCTCCACCACGGCCCCACCATCGTGCGTCCCGCCGCGCGCCGTGTCCAGGTTCGGTGGCGGCTGCAGCATCAGGAACAGCCCCGCCGCGGAGGCCGCCAGGAGCGGCGCGGCCCACCGCAGCCAGGCCAGGCCTCGCGCGGGTGCCGGCGCGGCGGCGTCCAAGATCGCCGGCAGCATCGCCTCCAGCTCGGCGCGCGCGAAGGAGCGCCCCGACAAGAGGCGCGTGGCCTCCGACTGCGCCTCGAAGCTCTGGCGGCACTCCTGGCAGCGGTCGAGGTGACCAAACAGCGCGTCGCGCTCCTCTGCCTTTTGGATGTCGCCGCGAAAGTAGCGTTCGATCGCGCTTTCAACGTGCGCCGTCATGTTGCACCTCGCCCAGCTCCTTCGTCCCCCGCTTGCGCAGGAGGAATCGCATCAAGCCTTGGCGGATCGTGGTCTCCTTGATCCGCACCTTCTTTCGGGTCCAGCCCAGGGCCCCGCCCGCCTCCACCTGGGGGAGATCATCCCCAAAGCGCAGCTCGACGAAGCGCCGCTCTTCCTCGCTCAGGGTGGCCAGATACTCGCGCACCATGCCGAGCTCCTCCTCCTTGAGCGTGTGCTCCTCCGGGGTGGCGCCCTCGGTGGGCACCTCCTCCAGCGTCTCCGGCTCGAGCGGCCGCGTGCGGTCCTCCCGGCGGAGCCGCTTCATGACCACATTCTTCGTCACCACGAAGAGGTAGCCGCCAAACGGCGTGAGGCCCGAGTAGCTGGTCCGCGCCCGCTCTTCGAACACCGCGCGGAAGACCTCATGCACCACGTCGTGCACGTCGACCGCCGAGCGGAAGCCGTCGAAGCGCCGGGTCTCCGTGCCGCTCTTGAAGGTGAAGCCCCCCGCCGCCCAGCGCGCCACGTCCTTGCCGTGGTGCACGAACAGGCGCTCGAGGACGCCCCGGTCGCCCCGTCGATAGCCCTCGAGGGCTGCCCGGTCTTGGGTGAGGTCCACCACCGCTCCCCGGTATAGATCCGCCTCGGGGCTCCCGTGGCCCCAAAAAAAGTGATCGCGCCCAACCCCGCGGTCCGAGTGGTATGTTCACCGCCATGGTGCGGACCCTAGCCCTGGTTGGAATCATCCTCTTGGCCGCCTGCGGCTCGAGCCCTGGTCCCGGCCTAGACGCCAGCACCGCGGCCGACGCGGGCGCGATGGACGTGCGCTTCTTCGCCGACGCCCGGGTCGACGCCGGCCAGCCCGGGGTGGCCTGCGGAGCGATCAGCTGTGGGCAAACGGAGCTCTGCCTGGCCGTCCCCACCTCCTCCTGCGCCGCCCAGACCTCCACGACCTGCGCTCCGCCGGAGGAGGCCTGCCAAGAAGGCGGCGCCCGGGGCTGCACCGCGCCGCGGACGAGGAGCTGCGTCTCCCTCGGATCTTGCACTGCGGTCCCCAGCTGCGGGTGCTTGTCCGGCTTGAGCCTCTGCCCAGACGGCCGCACGCCCGACTGCCTGCGGCGGGCCGATGGCATCTCGGTGGAGTGTTCTTTCGCGACCCGCGACGCGGGTTGAACCAGGGACGGCTTCGCGCCACAGTCCGGGCGCCGTGAGCCTAGAGATCAAGACGCTGCCTTCGCGCATCGACACCGTCCGCGTGTACGCCCGAGGAGCGACCGTGCTCCGGCGGGTCGTGCTCGACGTCGTGGGGGGGCGCGCGGACGCGGAGATCGAGATCCCCGAGCTACCGCTGGCGCTGTTCGACCCCAGCGTTCGACTGCGGGCCATCCAGATCGAGGGGAGCGGCGACGTCTTCGTGAGCGACGTGCGCATCGGGCTCTTCGCGCCGCGCGCGGCCGCACCCGAGAAGCCTCCCGAGCTCGCCCGCATCCACGGGCTGGAGCGCACGATCGCCGAGCTCAGCGACAAGGTAGCGGGACTGCGCCTCGAGATCGGCTTCATCGAAGGCATCGCCGTGCTTCCTCGCCCCAGCTCCAAGAAGGGCCTACCGCCGCCGCCCTCACCGATGAGCGCCCGGGTCGCCCTGGAGGACTTCATCTCCGCCTCGACCCAGGGCCGCCGCGCCGAGATCCATCAGCTCGAGGGCCAGGTGCGCGAGCAATCGGAGCTGCTCCGGGAGCTGAAGGACCAGCTCGCGCGCAGCTCCAATCAGGCGCGGGTCTTGGCGGATCGGCTGACCAAGAAGGTCGTGGCCCGCCTCCGTCAAAACGACAAGCCGGTGACCCGGGTGGTCTTCGAGCTGGAGTACTTCGTGCCCGGGGCGCGCTGGGCGCCGGCCTATCAGTGCCGGGTCGCGCGGCAGGGCGGCACCGCTGATCTCAACATGCGCGCCTTGGTGGTGCAGCGCACCGGCGAGGACTGGAAGGGCGTGAAGCTCTCATTGTCGACCGCCATGCCGCTGCGCTACTCGGAGCTCCCGGAGCTCTCCGAGATCCGCATCGGCCGCGCCCAGCCGGCGGCCAAGGCCAAGCGCGGCTTTCGTCCGCCTCCCGCTGGCGCCCGCACGTTGTTCACGGATTTTGATCGCGATCGTGCGGTGGCCACGGGCTTGGTCCCGGCCCGCGCGGCCTGGAGTCTCCCGTCGCGGTTTCTGAGCCCGCTGCCGGAGCTCGGCGCGGGGGACTTCCTCATGAGCCTCGGCGGCGGTGGCGAAGGGGGAGGGCCTGGGGGCTACGCCTCGGACGCTTCCGTGCTCTCGCGCAGCGAGGAGCGCCCGATGCCCGCCCCGGCGGCTCCTCCCGCACCCTCGCTGGCCATGATGGCCGGCCGCGGCGGCTACTCCGCCAAGGCCTCGCCCGTGATGGAGGTCTCCGACGATATGGAGGAGGAGGCCAAAGAGATCACCTCCGAGGTGGCGCGCTCCCGCCGCGCCCCGGCGCCCGCCAAGAAGAAGGCGATGTCGCGCGCCAAAGACTCCAAGCGCGACGCCGGGCCGGAGGCCGACGAGGACGGCTACGGCTTCGAGGACGCCCCGGACGCGGCGGTCCCGCTCATCTACACCTCGCTGTATTTGCCAGGGCCCGAGGACGGCGCGCGCACGCGACTGCGGGCGCTGGATCGGCGCGAGGCCTACGCCGCGAGCCTGGTCGCTCGGGCCATCGCGGTCGAGGGCGACTTCATGGGCGCGGTGGCCGCCGCCAGCGCGCGGGCCGAGACCAGCTTCGAGCTGCCGCGCGATACGATCGACGTGCGCAGCGTGGCGGGCTACTTCGACTTCGTCTACCTGGCCGACGCCGAGGTCGACGTCCCCTCGGACGGGACCTTCCACTCGATCCCGCTCGGGACGCGCCACGCCAAGGCCGAGCTCAAGTATGTGGTGGTCCCGCGCGAGGAGCCCCACGTCTACCGAACCGCCCACGTGACCAACCCCACCGACGGGCCGCTGTTGCCCGGCCCCGTCGAGGTCTACGTCGGCGGAGAGTTCGTTCTGACCACGGTGCTGCCTACGGTGGCGGCCAAGGGCGAGTTCCTCCTCGGCCTCGGGGTCGAGCAGGCCATCAAGTGCGCGCGCAACACCCGCTTCGAGGAGAAGCGCAGCGGCAGCAAGGTCGTGGCCACCAACGACCTGTGGCACACGCTGGAGATCGAGCTGGTGAACCACCTCGACAAGAGCGCCGAGTGTGAGGTCCGCGAGCGCATCCCGCAGCCCGATCAGGACGCCGAGGTCGTGGTGGAGGAGGGAGAGGTGCGGCCGCCGTGGGAGGCCTACACGCAGGAGGAGCTGGGTGCGCCGCTGCGAGGAGGCCGCCGCTGGAAGGTCGTCGTGCCGCCCGGGCGATCGCTCAAGCTGGAGGCCAAGTACGCGGTGAAGATCTACGCCAACAACGAGATTGTCGGCGGAAACCGAAGGGAGAGCTGAGATGAGCTCCACGGCCGAGCCTGGCACCGACGTCGTCGTCGAACACTTCCCACCCCTGGATCGCAGCCGCGCGCCGATCGCCTTGCCGGTCCGCGCGGTCACCTTGCTCGAGGACCGCGCCAGCGTCCGCCGCAAGGGCACCGTCGGCCTCGTGCAGGGCACCAACCGCTTCATCGTCGAGAACGTCGCGCCGGTGCTGCAGGACGTCTCGTTGGTCGGCAGCGCAGGCAGCGCTCGCGTCATCGACGTACGCGCCCGCCGCGCGCTCCGCGTCTCGATGCCCCATCAGGTCGAGCGGGTGAAGGCCTTTGAGATCGAGGCGCGGCAGCTCCTCCTCGAGTTCTCCCAGATCGACGAGGCGCGGGGCGTCTCCGACTCCGAGCGACGCCGCGTGCTGACCATGGTCGCCCACGGAGCGCAGGAGATCCCGACCGATGCCTCGTGGGGAATCGCGACCAAGGAGGCTTGGCGGGAGACCTTCGAGAGCCTGTTCTCTCGCGCGCGCGGCCTGCGCGAGTCGGAGCGCGGTGGCTACTTTCGGCAAGCGGCCATCCTCGAGCGGCTCAGCCAGATCCGGATGGAGCGGGCGGCCCTGGAGCAACCCGATACGCGCTTTGCGGCCTGGCTCGAGCTCGACGTGGTCGCCAGCGCGGCCGGCGCGGAGGAGCTCAGCGTCGAGTACATCGTTCCCAACGCCTTGTGGCGGCCGCTGCACGAGGCTCGGCTGTTCGCCGACGATCGCCTGCTGATGAGCTCTTCGGCGGTGGTGTGGCAGAACACCGGCGAGGACTGGAGCAACGTCGACCTGTCCTTCTCGACCGCGCTGTCCTCGCTGGGCGTCGAGCCCCCGCGGCTCTCCGATGACCTTTTGACCGCGACCAAGCGCTCCGAGCGGGTGGCGGTCGAGGCGCGGCAGGTCGCGGTCGAGCGCGCGGGACTGGGCTCGGAGACGCGCTCGGCGCCGCCCGCGGGAGTGGAGCTGCCGGGCGTGGACGACGGCGGTGAGGTCCGCGTGATGAAGGCCGAAGGGCCCTCCAGCGTACCCTCCGATGGTCGACCGGTGGTGGTCCCGCTGTTTCGTTTCGAGACCCCGGCGGAGCGGGCCCGGGTGGTCTACCCCGAGCTCGAGCCGACGGTCTTCGAGAAGGTCACCGCGCAAAACAAGGCCAAAGTGCCGATCCTGGCGGGCCCGGTCTCGCTCCTCAAGGAGCACGGCCCGGTCGGCTACACCAAGACCTTGTTCATCGCGCCCGGGGAGCGCTTCGAGCTGTCTTTTGGCCCCGATGATGAGATCCGGCTCCGCCGCACGACCCACGAAGAGTCCGAGACGACCCGGGCGGACCGCTTCCGGCACGTCACCTATACGATCGATCACTTCGTCTCCAACCTCGGCGCCTCCGAGAAGGTCGTGGCGGTCACCGAGCGGGTTCCGGTGTCCGAGCTGGACGAGGTACGCGTGAAGGTCGACGCCAAGAAGACCTCGGGGAGCCTGCAGCCCGACGCGCACGGTTTCCTGGAGTGGCGATTGGTGTTGCCGCCGCAGGGGCATGGGCGGATCAGCCTGGTGTGGACGCTCTCGACCGCGCCGGGCGTCGAGGGGCTCTAGTCCTGGCACCGCGTCAGCATCTCACCGCCCGCGGATCGGGACCCGCTGTGCCTGACCTGGCAGGCGATCGACGAGTTCAACAACGCGACGGGGTCGATCGGCTTGGTAAGGAGCGGGAAACGCTTCGAGGCGAGGAATGCCTTCGCCTCTTCGGTGGTGGCGCCCGCCGTCATGATTACGAGCGATGTGCTGAGGTTTCGCTGCTCCATGCCAGACGCGACATTCAGGCCATTGAGGTCCGGCATCATCAGGTCGCAGAGAACCAGATCAAAGCCCTCCTGGTCCTCGGCGAGCCGACGGAGACCCTCGCGTCCTCCCGAACAGCATATCACTTCGTGATCGCGCAGCAGGCGCTCCAGAGAGCGGAGCGTTGCTGCCTCATCGTCAATCACCAGAATCCGTAGGGGCGCGCAGGCTGAGACCCGCGACTGTGGAAGCTTGCTTGGGGGCTCCACCGACTCCTTCGCCGAGGGGAGGGTCAGGGTCGCCGTGGTCCCCACCCCCAGGTGGCTGGCCAGCGTCATGGTCCCGCCGAGCCTCGCGATCAAGTTGGCAGAGACCGACAAACCGAGGCCCGTTCCAACCCCGATCGGCTTGGTCGTGAAGAACGGCTCTGTAACCCGCCCCATGATCTCCTCAGGAATCCCTGCCCCATTGTCGGCGATGACGATCTGTACATCGCCGCTCGCGGTCACGCCCAAAGTAACGCTGATCAAGTTGGCTCGTCCCTGCTCTTCGGGCATCGCCTGCGCTGCGTTGAGAACTAGGTTGACCAAGATCTGTCCGAGCCGAGTGGGGCTGCCCCAGACGGCCGGACATTGGGCGAACTCGGTCCTCACTTCAGCGCGATGCCGGACCTCGGCAGCGACCAGCCTGAGGCTGCTGGCGATCACGGCGCGCACGTCCACCAGTTCGACGCTCTCCTCATCGTCGCGGGAGAAGGTCTTGAGGTCGCGAACGATGGTCATCACTCGATGGGCACCCTCGACGGCGTCATCGAGTGCGGCGCGCGCTTCGCCGTCAGGGACTACGCCAGCCAGGTAGCTCAGGTTTCCGATGACGAAGGAGAGCGGATTGTTAATCTCGTGGGCCACGCCGGCCGCGAGCTGTCCAACCGAGGCCAACCGATCCGCGCGCAGCAGACGTGCTTCTCGTTCGGCCTGCCGCTTCTTCTCCATCGTCCGCGCTAGCTCGGCGTCGGCTTCCTCCCGGAGCCACTCCATGGCCCACCCCATCGACACCATCAACGTCCCGAAGAGCGCGGCCGCCGCCACGTTGCTGCTAAGGCGGTGGGAGGGTGGCATCTGGTCCGGGAGCTCGATCCCAGCAAGGAACAGCCCGACGTACAGCCCGATCTCCGCGACGATCACCAGGGCCCATATCCTGGCAGCCCTGCGCCCCAAGATGACCAGCGCGATGAACGGAACAGCGCCCTGACACATGAGTGGCGGTGAAGCGAGACCGCCGCGCAGGTGGAGGCCCCAGCCGACCGCGACGAACCAGCACGCGCAGATGACTTGGGCGGCAGGGACGAGCAGGCTCGTCCTCATCAACAACAGGGGCATGGCGAGCGCGAGCGTTCCCGCCAGCAGCGGCGCGGCCACCGAGGGTGCGGGGATGTCGAAGAAGCAGAAGTGGCTCAACGCGAGGGTCCATCCGCCCGTACAAGCGAGCACCCCAAAGGCAGCGGTAAGCCGAGCCCTCCTCCTGAGATCGGGCGAGGCCTCGATGAATCGCGCGCTGACTGCGCGGTCGAAGGGTAGTAGCTTGAGCAGCCGATCCAAGCTTCGTCCGCAGTCCAAGATGCGGCCAGCCCAGAGGTTCGGTCAACGGCGCGCATGTGAGCCGCCCGCGCGATTTCACACCGCTGTGCGGCTCGTGGACCAAATCGATACGCCGGATTGAGCGCCCCGTCTTCGCTCCAACCGCGAGGCGTGCCTTCGAGATTTGCCTTAGCCGAGGGCGGTCGGGAAGGGCGCGAACTCTATCTTGGCGCGCCCCGGCCACTTGGCGATGAAGGGCTTCACGATCTGCCGAGCTTCGGCGCTGCTCGTGCGCTCGGGGTCGTAGTTGATGAACAGGGTGCCTCCGAAGGCGCTCGCCTCCAGGCCTTCATTCTTTACCGCGGAGCTGCGGTTCAGGAGGCGAGACATGGCCTCGGCGTCGAGCTTCTCCGGCTTTCCGAGGGCCAGGATGTCGGCCAGCGCTTGCACGCCAGCGCCCCAGCGGGTCGCCTGTAGCGGCTGGTACCCCATCGGGTTCTTGGAGTAGTCCGGCTCCACGAACTTCACGCCGTTGAGGTCGAGATCCTGCACCCGGGTGAGCTTGGGCCCCTGAATCAGCGTGAACACCGAGCCCGCGGGCATCTCGAGTCCCCCATAGGAGCGCTGGCCGATCCGCCCCTCGAGCGTGAGGTGGGCGCCCTTCTTGGGCGTGGCCGAGCCGAGGAACAGCGACTTCACTTGGTGGCCTTCGATGAGCGCAGGCTGATCCAGCACCAAGTACGCGCCCGACGGCGGGGCCTCCGAGCCGATCGCCACGGGGCTTCGGTACTCCACTCTTCCGCTGAGCTTCACGGGGTCGCCGAGGTGAAGCGGGTGGGCCTTGGGGCTGTGGTGGACGGTGGTGTTGCTGACGGTGCCGGTCTTCATAGTGAGCTCCTTCTGGTTTGAGGCGCGATGGCCTTGCGTGAAGGAGTATCGGCTGCACCTACACGGCGATGCGGCGCGGCCGGTTACCGCCGGGAGTTACTACGATCACTCGAGGGGGACGCGGTGATACAGGCGGCGCGGCGGCGCCGGGGCCCCCGGATCCAGGCTGCTGATGGCCCTCTGCACGCTCTTGTGCGCGGCGCCGGTGACCAACGCGAGCTCCCCGGCGCTCGGACGGGGCTCCCCATTGGCCTCGGCGTCGGCCCACAGCGCCCTCACCAGCGCGGCGAGGGAGGAGAGCTGGAGCGCGGTGAGCTCCAGGCTGGCGGCGTAGCGAGCCGCGAGGTCCCGGCTCAGCCAGCGCTGCAGCTCAGGCTCAGCCCGCCACCGTTCCAGGAAATGCCCCGATTCCCAGGCGTACAGACGCGAGGCCGAGAGGCAGACCGCCGTCTCTGCCGCCTCTCGTTCCAGGAGCAGATCACGGTCGCCAAAGAGCGCGGGGGCCCGGAGCAGCGCGGTCGTATGGGTCCCGTCACCTTGGCCTTGGCTGACGAGCGTGCGGACCCGGCCCTCGATCAGCAGATACATCGCGTCGCTGGGATCACCTTCGTCGAAGATGGTCTGGCCCTGCCGGGCGCGCAGGCCTCGCAATCCTCCGATCACGGAGGGGTCCAGCGTGCCGGCGAGGATCCCGCGGAGCGCGCTCAGCGTGTCCATCGTGATACGGTAGCGGACCGGGCCGGCCGCTGCACGCCTTGACCAAGCCGAGCGCGCACCGGAGCATACCGATCGTCTCCCATGGCCAAGATGGTCCTCCCCATGCTGAACGCCTCCAGCGGTCAGCCCATGACCACGGAAGAGATGGACCGCTCTCCGTATTCGCAGGGCATCCGGCAGCTGGCGGAGATCTTGGCGCGAAAGTCCCCCGATCAGCTGGTGGCCGAGGCGGCGCGCCCGGTGCTCGAGACCTCGGCCTCGCGGGTCACGCCGCGGCAGGCCGTCCAGAAGGACCGGCTGAAGCTGCCGCTCTTGATGCGCCTCCGCCGCACACCGGTCTATGGCCAGGTCGGCATCGCCGACGCCGATCTCAGCGCTCGCGAGCGCAAGATCCTGGTGCAGTGGGCGCGGAGCAACTTCCCGATCGACCCCCATGCCTCGCTTCGGCCGAGCGTGCTGCTCCGCGCGCTCCTCAGCAGCAAGCTGAGCCGTGGGGAGTCTGAGCCCGTCGTCGGCGGGGTGAAGCCGCCTGCGAGTGCGATGTCTTCGCTTGACGCGTTGGTCGAGCTCGGCCTGCTCACCCCGGTCGCGCGCAAGGTCCTGGAGGTCGTCGCCGGGGCCAAGCAGCAGCGCCGCGCCCCGAACCTGAGCCGGGTCCACTTCCACTACAATGGGCACACCACCGAGGCGATGTTTCCGCTGTTCCCCACGCTCAACGCGGCGGGCTTGGCGCGCGGATCGCTGAACGGCTCGAGCTTCTCCGGCACTGGCCCCATGGCCTTGGTGATGAACCTCTCGGTGAACGGCAGCGCGCATCATCAGGGCACGTACAACGACGCTTACGTGAAGGAGGTGCTGGAGCGGAGCGCCCGCCAAGCCGCCGCCGCTGGTCATACGCTGATCGTCGACAAGGGCGGCCCCTTGGCGCACTCCACGGATGAGACGGTGCTGCGAATGATCGAGGAGGGGACGATCCGCTTCGTGGTCCACAACAGCGACGATCTGGCGGCGCTCCAGGAGCTGAAGAAGCGGCCCTGCCGCGGCCCAGGCCGGGGCGGCGCGACGCTGTGGGACCGCGCCCATATGCTCGATCTGGCCGGCGCCCCGCTGAAGGCGGTCGAGGCCCGCTTCATCGGCGAAGAGAACGCATTGTTCGCGGCGCGCGAGGTCCGGGAGCGCTGGGGTGAGCGGGTGGGGGACCATCCGGTCTACGTCGTGGGCTTTGGGCTTCTCGGGCAGGGCATCGCGGACGCCTTCGCGCGCCTCGGCATGCCGCGGGAGCAGGTGGTGATCATCGACGATGATCCCAGAAAGCGCGCGCTGGCGGCCTCCTTGGGCTTTTCGGTCGACGACGAACAGCGCCCCCGCCCGCGGCCGGCGCGGGCCGTGGCCTTCGTGGCGACCAACGGCGCTGGGCTCAGCGCCGAGCGGATCGCCCGGCTCGCCGACGAGAGCATGATCTTTGGCGTGAGCTCGGCCGGCAAGGGCGTGGACCTGGCCAAGCTCATCGACGGCGGGGCCAAGGATCGGGTGGTGAGTGAACGGGTCGGCGCGCTCAGCTTCGACCCGGTGGCCCGGATCTTCGCCGACCACGAGCTCACGGTCGGCCGCGGGAAGAAGGCGGCCCGGGCGTTGATCATCGCCGAAGGGGCACCCCTGAACTTGATCGAGGAGCACTGGCAGGACCGGTACTCCGTCACTTCGGCGGTCGTCACCATGGCAGTGCAGGAGCTCGCGGCGCTTCAGGCCCCGGGTGGGCTCGTGGCGATGAACCCCGAGCGACAGGCCGCGGTGGAGGCGGTGCTCCGGGCCGAGCACACGTTGGACCTGAGGCCGCTCGACGCGCGCAGCGGCACGGCGCTCGAACGGCAGCTCTTGGCGGCCGACCTCGCCGATGGGTTTCGGCCCAGGATGCCGGTGGGAACGGCCCGGTGAAGCTGGGGCGCTCTGAGCGGAGTGCGGGCCCGGTGCTGCGCGACGTCTCGTCGATGCAGGCGCTGTTGGCCACGCACCCCTTATTTCTGGGGGTTTCAGAGCCCGACCGCGACGCGGTCCTCGCGCGCGCTGACATCGTGCACCTCGGCCCGGGCGAGATCCTCTACCGCTCGGGCGAGTCGGCCCAAAGCGTGAGCGTGGTGCTGACCGGGGCGGTCCAGATCGAGTACCCCGCGCCCGGCCAGGTCCGCGGCTATGTGGCGGCGATGCTGGAGGCGCCGGCCTTCGTCGGAGAGTGCCAGGTGCTTCACGACCGCCGCTGGAGCGGCACCGGGGTGGCGCTGTTGCCGATCGTCGCGCTCAGCCTCGATCGCCGAACGCTCGAAGATCTCATCCTCACCCAGCCCGGCTTCGCCCTGGCGGCCTATCGCGAGATCACCGAGCGCTTCTTGAACGCCATCGATACCTGGAAGCACCAGGTTCAGCTGGGACCGGGCGAGACCTTGGCCCGCTACGTACTCAGCTTCGCGACGCTGCGGAAGCGAGCGGGTATCTCGCCAGAGGGGCTCCTCGAGATCCGGCAGGTGGACTTGGGGCTGGCCACCGGGCTGCGCCGAGAGACCATCAACCGGGTGCTCAAAGGTTGGGAGCGAAAAGCTGTGCTCGAGATTCAGCCCCGCGGGCTGGCCAAGCTGGACCTGGATGCGCTCTCTAGCGCGCTGGGGGAGGACCGGCCGCTGCTCTTTTCTATCTCCGAACGAAGGCCGCGCCGGTGATGCGGGGTCCAGCCCAGATCAGCGGACAGCGCTCGACCGCCACTGGTTTGCAGCCGAGGCGCGCGCCAGCGGTCGCGCCAATGACGGTCTCCAGCGTGACCCCGCGCAGCGTCCCCGTCCCGCTTGCGGCGATGTTCGTCGGATCGAGCTCGGCGTAGCTCAGCTCCTGGTTGGCGCCCGACTGCAGGCTGGTCGCCAAGGAGATGAAGGTCCGGCCGCCGCGGCGGACGAGACCGGCGTCCTCGAGCCGGCGCTCGCTGGCCTGGGCGGCGAAGGGCGCATAGCCCGGTCCCAGGCCGAAGCTGCTCAGCGGGAGCACCCGGACCTCATGGCGCGTGTTGACGTCGATCGCCTCATAGACCACCACGAAGCCGACCGCCGGGACGTCGAGCAGCACGAAGCGATCGGCGCTAGGGCCGGGGATCTCGGCGGCCCAGCCGCCCGGCAGCACGGCGATCGTCGCGGTGCGGGCCGTCAGCCGGGCGGTGGTGCCGGTGCCGACCCGGTAGGCCATCACGAAGGCATCGGAATCCAGCGCGTCGACCCCGCGGAGGATCTGCACGCCCGACGCGTCGCTGACGCCGAGGTCGAAGAAGCGGTTGATCAGCCCGCCCATGATGTTGCTGGTGCTGGCGGTGCGCACGCGGCCGCCCGAGCTGAAGGCCACCATCGCCGGGACTCCGGCGGGGGCGATGGTCCCGGTGAGCACCGCGATGCCCACGCCGTCCGCGGCGCTGGCGGTCGAGACCAAGGTGCGCTGCGGCGCGGCCGAGAGCGTCGAGGTCGAGACCGCTGCGACGGTCAGCCCGAGATCGAGGGCCTCGATGAAGAGGAAGCGATCGAGCACCGAGGAGTAGGTGCCCGCCAGCGCGGTCGCCGCGGCGTTGGTCAGCAAGGGCACAAAGGGGAGGTTCTCGAAGATCTCGGTAAAGATACGGCGGATCGCGTGCTGCACGGTGCCGGCCGGCCGCCCATCGTACAGGGCGTGCACGCTGTCAAAGCCCGGCAGCGGCGCCGACACGAGCTGAAAGGGCAGGGTGGCGGCGCCGATGGTCTCCGGGAGCCGCGCGATCACCGCCACATAGGTAGTGACGATGCGTGCGTCCCGCGCCCGGACCAAGGTCAGTGTCCCGCTCTCGGCCGAGGGCGGGACGTTGACCACGACCTCGCTGTCGCTCCAGCTCAAGACCCGCAGCGTGGTGGAGGTGCGGGCCCGCAGGGTCACCGTGCCGGTGCGGGTGCCGAACAAGGTCCCTTGGATCCGCAACGTCGAGCCCGCCGAGGCGAGCGCGATCTCCGGCTCGAGCGCGTTGATGGTCGGCGTCAAGGTAGCGCCTACGGTGTAGGCGGCCACGGTGATCGGGCCGACGTTGCCGGCGGCGTCGACCGCGCGCATCCCCAAAAAGAAGGGCTCCGAGCCCACTCGGCCCAGCCCCGAGAAGGAGCGCGAGTACATCCCCACCGTGCCACCGGCGACGACCGGCGGGGCGGCGATCTGCGGCAAGAGCGCGAACTCGGAGGGGTTCATTAGGATGGAGGACACCGTCGCCGAGCGCACGTCGTAGTGGTCGGGCGTGCCCACCGCGCCATCCTCGCCGGGCCCAGTGAACACCACCGCCGCGGTCGTGAGATCCATGGCCTGCACCGCCAGCATCGGGAAGCCGCCTGGCGGGGTAGTGTCGCTGGGGGTCGCGGTCTGCGATGCCGGCCCCGAGTAGTTGAGCCCTTGGCCCGGCAAGAGGCCCTCGTCATAGGCGAACACGAAGACCTTCACCGGGGTCCCGTCGGTGAGGCCGGTGATCATCGCGCTGCTGGCGTTCGGGGAGGTGAGCCAGGCCGCGACCTTCACGCCAGGGCTGAGATCGGTGCCCACCGCCAGCGAGCGCTGGTTTCGGGGGATCGCGGCGGAGGCGGTCAGGGAGCTCGAGATCGCCACCACGTAGCCGGCCAGGTCGGGATCGCTCGGCGGGGTCCAGCTGGCCAGCAGCGCCTCTCCCTGGGGCTGAGCCTGGAGCAGCAGGCCACCCGGGGAACCTGGCGGGGTGGTATCGAGGCTCGGGATGCGCAGCCCCGGCTTGGGAAGCAGCTCGATGAGGCCCGCGCTGGTGACCTGGCCAGGCTCTACGGTGAGGTTACGCTTCTCACCATCGAAGCCGACCTGGCCGTCCCAGGGAGAGCCGGGGATCGAGAGATAAGCTCGGGCGCGCAAGATCCGCCCGCTGCCGGCCGGCACCTCCTTCAAGGTCCAGCGGCCGCCCTCGCGGGAGAGCAGCTCCTCGCCAGTGCCGGTGTCCCTGAGGTTGGTCACCGCCAAGGTCGAGCCGTCGGTGTCATAGACCGCGATCTCGAGGCGGTTGATCTCGCCCACCAGGCTCGACTCGCGGAGCGCGTGCTGCGAGCGGAGGAGGTCGTCGCGGATCTTGAGCGAGGCCGTCACTCCGCCCGCGGGGGGCGCCTCGCAGGCGAGCAGGGAGGCCGCGGAGCCGACGGAGAGGGCCAGGCTGAGGCGGAGCTGGGCGCGCATCAGTAGGTCCCTTCAATGGAGCCATTGGCGCTCCCTACGGTGGGGCCGCCCTTGCTCCCGCCGACGAGGAGCGCGGCGGTCGCGCCGCCGACGAGCACCGCGCCGCCGACGCCGACCCAAAACCACCACTTTGAGGTGGCGGGCTTGCTCTCCGGGGGCGGCAGTGGCTCGACCTTGGCGATCAGGGGCGGGGGCGGCGGCGGGGGCGCGGGTTCGATGAACACGATCTTCACGTCCACGGGCGCGCCGGCCTCCGGCGTCAGATCCTGGGCGCTCTTGACGCCGTCTCGCCGCACCGCGACCAGGACATGGCGGCCCGGAGGCCCGCTCCAGGCGATGCTCCCGTCGTCCTTGCGCGGCAGGACCGTGCCATCGAGGCTGACCTCGGTGACGTTCGTAAGCTCGGTGGCGGCGATGCGCAGCTCGGCCA
>Ga0154020_10004664_pt1 | contig 16312 bp, 5 predicted proteins | sample Klosneuvirus_201_FD_109709 | JGI IMG/M metagenome (GOLD analysis project Ga0154020, IMG submission 109709) | Active sludge microbial communities from wastewater, Klosterneuburg, Austria - Klosneuvirus_20160825_MG | ecosystem: Engineered > WWTP > Aerobic digester > Activated sludge | place...
CGCCCTCGCCTCGGGGGCGGAAAATCGCTATAATTCGCCGCTCTTTGCGCCCGTAGCTCAGTTGGATAGAGTACCTGGCTACGAACCAGGGGGTCGTGGGTTCGAATCCTGCCGGGCGCGCCATTTATTCAAGGGCTTACAGCGATGTAAGCCCTGTTCGTTTGAGGCCGGCTAGCGCGGGGCTAGCAACGCACCCCTCGTTGCCCTAACGCGAAGTCATCGGAACTTGACGGGTCTGCTGGGTGCAATGCTGAGGTAATTACCCAACCGCGCCAATGATGTCGCAACGCGCGTAATGCTCTCGCGAGAATTCTTCCTAGTTGCTTGCCATTCAGGTGTGATGCGGTCACCTTAGCGCCCCCTCGTTCGCAACGGCCGGTACCCGCTACAGGAACTCCTTCCCCCACCGTGCCGGTGTCAACTACACTGGATGGCCGTCAGAAACGGCACCTCGACATCCATTTTTCGATCGCACTCCCTGGCCTCAACTTCAGCTTCCACTTTCCGGGGATATTGATGTCCTCGTTCGAGAGCACTGCGAAAGCTTCGAGGTCGCAATGCATACAAAGCCGGCGAAGCGCAGGTGATCGGACAGGGGAGATAGTGTGGACGTTTTCGAGTTTCGCGAGCACCTCGTAGGTGAGTACGAGCGGTTCACCCGCAGCTTCAGCCGCATTCGGGCCGAAGACATCCGTGACTATGTTGACCGCGAGTACGCCGGCCAGAAGTACTGGCCTGAGCCGCTGGTCCAGATCAACCCAAACTACAAGTTGGGCGGATCAGTAGCGGAGCTGGTCGAAGCCGGTCAGCTCGATCCTAGGTGCGCGGACATTTTCCGCCTCGGCAAGTCCGAATCCTCACAGGGCCTGCCCCTGCCTCTGCACAAACACCAGGCGGAGGCCGTCAGCCTCGCCGCCGCTGGAGAAAGCTACGTTCTGACGACCGGCACAGGCTCCGGCAAGTCTCTGGCTTACTTCATTCCGATTGTCGACGCCTGCCTGAAGGCCAGGGAGGCAGACCCGGGCATGCGCACACGCGCAATCGTCATCTACCCCATGAACGCCTTGGCAAACTCGCAACTGGAGGAGCTGAAAAAGTTCCTCGGCGCGAAACCATCGGAGCGCGCCGTTACGTTCGGCCGTTACACGGGTCAGGAGTCCGACGAGGAGCGCCAGGCCATTGCTGCCAACCCACCGGACATCCTGCTCACGAACTTCATGATGCTCGAGCTGCTGATGACTCGGCAGAACGACGTTGACAAGGCGGTCATGCGAAATGCCAAGGGCCTGCGCTTCCTGGTCCTTGATGAGCTCCATACGTACCGGGGTCGTCAAGGCGCGGATGTTGCCTTGTTGGTCAGGCGCGTGCGCGAAGCTCTCGCGGACCAGCTCATCTGCGTCGGAACGTCGGCCACCATGGCAACGGACGGCACCGAAATGGAACGTAATGCGATCGTCGCGAAAGTAGCGTCACGCCTGTTCGGCACCCACATTCCCGACCGCAACGTCATCACCGAAACACTGCGCCGAACAACGCCCGAGGCCGAAACGGACCGAACGGTGGCTCCCTTGCTGGCTAACGCCATCCGCGCGGGCGTGCCTATGGCCCTTGATTACTCGGCCATGGCCGGACACCCAGTGTCGGTGTGGGTCGAAATGACACTAGGCCTTACCTACGAAAGCGGCAAACCACGTCGCGCCAGGCCCCGCACGCTGGCCGACGCGGCGCAGGCGCTATCTGAAGCGGCGGGCGAACCGAAGGCTGTTTGCCTTCCCTTTCTGCAGCAGTTCCTGCTTCGTGCTCACGAGGTCACTGACGCCACCGGCAAGTCGCTTTTCGCGTTTAAGCTGCATCAGTTCATCGCAGGGGGGGGCAAAGTCTACGCGACGCTCGAAGCCCCCGGGCAACGCACAATCACGCTCGATGGACAGCAATTCGTGTCTGGCGACAGCGAGCGCAAGCGCCGCTACTACCATGTTCACTTCTGCCGTGACTGCGGGCAGGAATTTCTACCTGTATGGGATACCGAAGGCTCCAGCGGGCGCCACTTCGAGCCCCGCAGCATCGACGAGCGCCAACACGACGATGACGAGGTCAAGTTCGGATTCCTCATGCCGGATGCGACCGGCATCTGGGACGACACCGCAATCGAAAAATACCCTGAAAACTGGGTGGAAGAGCGCGCCGATGGTGAGTGGCGGATTAAGCCTGGACTTCGAAAGTTCATCCCTCAGGCTGTAAAGGTCCGACCGGGTGGCGGCATCTCGAGCGATGAAGGACTAAGAAGCTGGTTCATACCCGGGGGCTTCCGGTTCTGCCTTCAATGCGGCACTGCGCACGCCACCTCGGGAAAGGACTCGCTGCGCCTCACATCACTATCGGGTGAAGGCAGAAGTTCAGCCACCACGATGCTAACCCTGTCGGCGTTGCGCTACCTCTACGAGCAGGACCATCAGCTCAGCGTCGAAGCAAAGAAGGTGCTCGGCTTCAGCGACAACCGTCAGGATGCAGCCCTTCAGGCCGGTCATTTCAACGACTTCATCCAAGTGCTCCTGACTCGAGCATCGTTGCTTGCGGCGATTCAGAATTCCAGTAGCCAAGAACTGGGGGAGAAGGAAGTCGCCAACGCAGTCTTCGAAGCCTTGGGGTTCCACCGCGACGAGCCGGCCGTACGGACCGAGTACATGCAACAGCCGGACGTCAAGGGAAACACGCGCAGGCAGGTACAGGAAGCAATGCGGGGCATCCTGGGCTACCGCAGCTTCTATGACCTGCGACGCGGCTGGCGATACAACAACCCCAACCTGGAACAGCTGGGGCTCGTTCGCATCGAGTACCAGGACATCGATGACCTGGCTGCGGACGTTGCCGAGTGGTCCGAAGCACCGCAGATCTTGCAGGCGGCCAAGCCAACAGAGCGTGCGCAGGTCCTGCGAACTCTGTTCGATGTCATGCGCCAGGGTCTTTGCATTGCCACCCGGTACCTGGACCGCACAGAACTCGACCAGTTGCGGACGCAGAGCTACGCGAACCTGTGCGAGCCTTGGGGCTTCACGGAGGACGAGCGCCCGATGCCCGCGAAGTGGTTCGTGGCTAGCCGGCCAAAGGACGAGTTCGGTGCCAGAGGTCGCAAGTTGAACCCGGAGGATTTCCTCGTCATCGGCTCGAGCCGTTCCCGGCTGGGCCGCATGCTACGCCTGCCAAGTACGTGGGGCGGGAGCAATCCCTACGTGAGTCAGGTCAACGACAAGACATACCCCGACGTCCTCGCGGCACTACTCAAGGCAGCTGAGTCATACGGCCTGGTCCGAAAGGAAGACACGGACATCGGACTGCCCGGATGGCAGCTCAACGGTTCGGCATTCCTTTGGACGTTGGGCAAGGGCCAGAGCCAACGGCCAGCCGATGACAATAAGTTCTTCCGTACCCTGTACCAAAACGTAGCCGCGCTGCTTCACAACCCGGTTCATCAGCTTTTCGAATTCGAAGCGCGCGAGCATACGGCGCAGGTAGAGCAGGAAGACCGCATGGAGCGTGAGGCGCGCTTCCGGTATACCGAAAAGGACCAAAGCGAGTGGCGCGCCACCCACGGCACTGAGCTCGAATGGTTACCGGTGCTGTTTTGCTCTCCGACCATGGAACTGGGCGTCGATATTTCGTCGCTCAACACCGTCTACATGCGGAACGTGCCGCCCACGCCTGCAAACTATGCGCAGCGCAGCGGCCGGGCTGGTCGCGCTGGACAGCCAGCACTGGTCATAACCTACTGCGCAAGCCAGAGCCCACACGACCAGTACTACTTCCGCGACCCGGTCCGCATGGTCCATGGCCAGGTCAATCCCCCGACGCTTGACCTCGCCAACTTGGAACTCATCAAGAGCCATCTGCACGCCATCTGGCTGGCCGAGACCCATCGGCGCCTGGGCAACAGCGTGCGGGACCTTCTGGACATGAACCAGCCAGACGCTTTACCCATCCTGGAAGAGATCGGCGCCGATCTCGATAAGCCGGAGGCAGGAAAGCGTGCGCACCAACGCGGCATTGCCGTCCTCGGAATGCTGCAGATCGAACTCACGCCCGAACGCGCACCCTGGTTCAACGAACACTGGGCTGAAAGCGTGTTTCAGCGTGCCTACGGCGAGTTCGACACTACCCTGCAACGCTGGCGGGATCTTTACCGTGCCACCGCGCAGGCTATCGAGCTCAACTTCAAGATTGAGAATAATCCTGCGGCCAGCGAACGGGAGCGGCGGGAAGCGCAGCAGCGGCATAACGAAGCGCGCAAACAGCGCGACCTGTTGCTTGCCGGAAACAGCGCTTTCAACAGCGACTTCTACACCTACCGTTACCTCGCAAGCCAAGGCTTCTTGCCCGGCTACAACTTCCCTCGCCTGCCGTTGCTGGCCTACCTGCCAGCGCGGCGCGGCAACATTGGCCGCGAAAGCTTCTTGTCCCGACCTCGCTTTTTGGCACTGGGCGAATTTGGCCCCTACAGCCTCATCTACCACGAAGGTAGCCAGTACCGCGTCACCAAGGCGCTGCTCACCATCACGAGCCAGGATCAGGTTAGCGAAGGGGCACGCCTCGCGACGGACGTGGCAAGACTCTGCCCCGAATGCGGCTACGGGCACTTCCGCTCCCAGCGCGATGCTGACCGCTGCGTTTCGTGCGCCGCGTCTCTGGCTGGAGCCGAAGAGGTGAAGAACCTTTACCGAATCGAGAACGTGTCAACCAAGCGTGCCGAGCGCATCACCGCAAACGAGGAAGAGCGCGTCCGCCAAGGATACGAGATGCAAACCACCCTGCAGTTTGCCGAGGTAGAGGGCAAGCTCCAGATGTTCACGACCATCGCTGCGGACGATGCCGGCCCCTTGCTGGAGCTTCAGTACGGCCCGGCAGCTACAGTGTGGCGCATGAATTTCGGCTGGCGCCGGCGCAAGGAGAAGTCGATCAAGGGCTTCATGATGAACCCAGTCACTGGGCACTGGGTCGGGGGTACCGAAGAGGGCAATGACCAAGAGAAGGAAGACGTACCTCCGGATAAGACTCCACCGCAGCGCATTGTCCCCTACGTCGAAGACCGCCGAAACGTTCTCATCGTGCGGGCGCACCCCGCGCTGGGCGAGCTTTCTCCAGCTACGTTCGCGACTCTGCAGCACGCGCTGAAGCGCGGCGTCGAATCGGTATACCAACTCGAAGAGAGCGAGTTGATGGCCGAACCGCTGCCTACCCGCGATAACAGGCAGTCCATACTGTTCTACGAGGCGGCCGAAGGCGGCGCTGGTGTGCTAACGCGAATCGCGACCGATCCTAGGGCCTTGTCGGAGGTGGCTGCCGAAGCGCTCGAGGTCATGCACTTCAAGCGGCCTGCAAAGGGAGAACACTGGGCGAAGGACGCACTCGTCGAGGAGCTGGAAGATGACGGCACGCCGTTTTGTGAAGCCGGCTGCTACAAGTGCCTGTTGTCCTACTACAACCAGCCCGACCACACGCTCATTGACCGCAAGGACAAGGAGTCTGGAGGCCTTCTGCTGGACATTCTGTGCCGCCTCACGACAGCGACTACTGCTCAAGGCACACAGGGCCGCGACCCTAAGCAGCACGATGCCGAACTGGCCCGCACCGCCGGCAGTTCGCTAGAAACCGCGTGGTTGAACTACGTGCAAGGCAGTGGCCACCGCAAGCCCGACCGCGGCCAACACACCATTTCAGCGGCTGGCACATGCGCCGACTTCTATTACGATGATCTCAATCTGGCAGTCTTCATAGACGGCCCGCATCATGATGGCGAGCTGCAGCGGAAGAAGGATGCTGAGGTCAACCGCAAGCTTGATGAGTTGGGCTACCTGGTGGTCAGGTTTTCCAAGGACACGAGCCAGTGGCCTGACATCTTCAAGAAGAATGCCGACCTGTTTGGTTCCGGGAAACACTGAGCCAACATGAACTCACCGACGACGGAGTTCAATCCGGGCAGCCTGATTTCCGCCCGCGGCCGCGAGTGGATAGTCCTCCCGGACTCCGACAAAGAGACTTTGCACCTGCGTCCGCTTGGCGGTAGCGAGCGCGACGAGACGCTCATCTACCTGCCTCTCGAGCGTCAGCCTGTTCAACCTGCCACGTTCCCTTGGCCAAAGGTGGACCAGGCGCGCAATCACTCGGCCAGCCAGTTGCTGCTCGATGCCCTGCAACTCAAGCTGCGCAGCGGCGCAGGGCCGTTCCGCAGCTTCGGCAACATCGCTGTGGAGCCACGGGCATATCAGCTCGTACCGCTGCTGATGGCACTCAAGCTGCCCACGGTGCGCCTGCTGATTGGGGATGACGTCGGTATCGGAAAGACCATCGAAGGCGCGCTCATCGCCCGCGAGCTGCTGGACCGTGGCGAAATCCAGCGCTTGGCGGTGCTCTGCCCTCCTCACCTGTGCGAGCAGTGGCAGCGCGAACTGGCCGATCGATTTCATATCCATGCCGCCCTGGTTCGCACAAGCACGGCTGCGCGGCTGGAACGTGACCTGCCGCCGGGCACGTCGGTGTTCGACGCTCACCCCTTCACGGTGGTGAGCCTGGACTACATCAAGTCCGAGCGCCGCCGGGAGGCCTTCCAGCGCTTCTGCCCAGAATTCGTCATCGTCGACGAGGCGCACACCTGCACGCATGGAGGGCAGGGGCGGCAGCAGCGCTACCAGCTTCTCAAGGGGTTGGTAGAGGACAGCAACCGCCACATGGTGCTGCTTACGGCCACCCCGCACAGTGGCGACGAGGACGCCTTCTTCAACCTGCTTGGACTTCTCCGCACTGACTTCACGCTGCTCAAGGACCTGCCTCCGGGACAACGTACCGACCTGCGCGATGACCTTGCGCGCCACTTCGTGCAACGCCGCAGGCCCGATATCGCCGAGTGGCAAGACACCTCGTTGTTCCCGGACCGCAAAACCGCAGAGATTACCTATCGGCTCACCGGCGCCTGGGGCCAGCTCTTCAACGACGTGTTGGCCTACGCTCGAGAACTCGTCGAGCGTGCCGAAGGAAAGGAACTGCGGGAACAGCGGATGAACTGGTGGGCAGCGTTGGCGCTGCTGCGCTGCATTTCATCGTCACCCGCCGCCGCAGTCAACGCGTTGCGCACGCGCCTTCGGGGTGCCATAGAGAACGGTGAGGGCAACGACGAGATCTCACTCGAGGAGTTGGAGTCACAGGCCAGCGAGCGGGTGCTGGACGGCACCGACGACGCACTATCGACCGATGACATCGAACCCGGCGCCCAGACCGAGGACACTGTTCGCCTTCAGCAGCTAATCGCTGCTGCAGAAGGGCTTGCAGGCAGCCAGAAGGACCCCAAGCTCGCGAAGCTGCAGGAACACCTGGCGCTACTCCTCAAGGACGGATTCCAGCCCGTCGTGTTCTGCCGCTACATCGCCACGGCGCACTACTTGGCGGCGTACCTAAGCGACAAATTCAAGAACGTAACCGTGCAGGCCGTTACCGGCGAACTTACGCCAGGAGAGCGTGAGGCCGCTGTGGAGCGCCTTTCCGAAAGCGATACGCGGGTCTTGGTTGCCACCGATTGCCTGTCGGAGGGCATCAACCTGCAGCACCTCTTCACGGCGGTTGTCCACTACGACCTGAGCTGGAACCCCACGCGTCATGAACAACGGGAAGGTCGCGTAGACCGCTTCGGCCAGAAGGCGCGCGAAGTCCGCAGCACGATGCTTTATGGCGAGGATAACCCTGTGGATGGTGCCGTTCTTCGGGTCATCCTGCGAAAAGCCGAGAGCATCCGCAAGGAGCTGGGCGTATTGGTGCCGATGCCCGACGACGAAGGAAAACTTACCCAGGCCCTCCTCAATGCCGTGCTGCTTCGCAAAGGCAACACGCTCAACGCCCAATCGCAGCTCGACCTGTTCGGCGCGCCAGCCAGGGAAATCGATGTTGCGTGGCAAAGCGCCCGCGAAAAGGCGGCGCGCAACCGCTCCATCTTTGCGCAGCGTCGACTCAAGCCCGACGATGTGCTGCCGGAATGGCGCAAATCCACTGCAGTGCTGGGCGGCGAAGACGATGTCGAGCGCTTCGTAAGCCGCGCCGCAGCCAAACTGGGCGCGCCGCTTGCGCCGACCCACGGGCACTACAAGCTCTTTGTCGATCACCTGCCGCCTGCGGTGCGCGAGCGCTTGGCGGGGGATAGCGTCGAAGGCAACTTGCGCATCGACTTCCACCAGCCCGCAGCCCAGGGTGCTCTTTTCATTCACCGTACCCATCCACTGGTGGCTGTCCTGGCGGACACGTTGCTCGAACGTGCGCTGGAGCCTTCCACTGAGGTCGCCACCCCAAATGACGATGACAGCGCCGTGGCCCGTGCCGGTGCGGCCTTTGTGGGCAATGTCGAGTTCAAGACCACGGTGTTGCTTTTGCGCACACGGCACCAACTCACCGTCATCCGCGGCAGCCAGACCCGCATGCTGCTCTGCGAGGAAGCGGTAGCTGTGGTCTCGGCCGGATCCGAGCCCTTCCGCGAACTGACGCCCGAGCAGACCCGGGCACTCCTCGGTGCGGAAGCCGTGCGGAATATGCTCCCACCCCAGCGCGACCGACATCTTCAGCAAGTGCTTGACGCGCTGCCCGGTTGGCAGTCGCAACTGGAAGCCATCGCCAAAGGGCGGGCGCAAGTCCTTCTGCAGGACCACCGCCGCGTACGCGAAGCGGCCGATGCCAAAGGTACGTATCAGGTCACGGCCAGCCTGCCAGTCGATGTGATGGGCGTCTACGTGCTGGTGCCTTCCATCGCGGGGGCCTGAAGCGATGGCACGCCGATACACCCCCCAGCTTTCGTACACAGCCATCCGTATCGAAGGCGGACTGATTCCCGCCGACGAGCTATCTCGCCTGACCACACTGGCGGAGCCCTCTCAGACGGAACAGACCGAGACCCACTACCACGTTCCCAAGGGCCTGAAGGTGCGCGACGAAATCGCCCGCTACTTCAAGATCTCCATCAACCTCTGGCGGGATTTCCAGCTTCTTCGTCAACGCGAGGACGTCAATGCCCATGACGTCACCGTGCGAGAGTTCCTGGTGCCGTTGCTGCGTGACGTGCTCGGCTTTGCGGACCTCGAACGCAGCCCCGCCATCGAAATGGCGGGCCATTCGTACCGAATCGGGCACTCCGCAGACCGAGGTCGTGTTCCGCTGATCTTTGCCGCCCACAATCAACCAGTGGACGCCGCAGCCGAGCGCTTCGGCGAACTTAACTCGGACAGTGGCAAGGTGCGCCGCCGCAGCCCCTTTATGCTGGCGCAGGAAGCGCTCAACGCTTCCGACAACGCCCTCTGGGCCATTGTCACGAATGGGCTGACGCTCCGCATTCTGCGCGACAACCCAAGCCTTACACGCCCAGCTTACGTAGAAGTTGACCTCGAAGCCCTCTTCACTGAGGAGCTTTATCCGGACTTCACTGCGTTCTGGCTTCTCGCCCACTCCAGCCGCTTCGGCGCCGTCGGCAGCGAGCAGACCGATTGCCCTTGGGAGCGTTGGCGCGCGGCCGGCCAAGAGGTGGGCGTCACAGTCCGCAGCAACCTGCGCTACCAGGTAGCAGAGGCCTTGCGCACGCTCGGCACCGGCTTTCTATCTCACCCTGCCAACACGGCCTTGCGGGGCGCCTTGCAGCGCACCAAGGGCGGCGCCGAAAGCATCACGACACAGGCCTTCTTCGAGGAATTACTGCGTCTGGTGTACCGGCTCATCTTCCTGGCCACAGTAGAAGACCGGACTGACAAGGCTACAGGCCAGCGCCTCATCTTCGCCCCGGGCACCCCTCCAGAAATCCAACAGCGCTATTTGGCCGGCTATTCACTCACGTGGCTGCGCGATCGCGCTGCGCGCCGAAGCCAGCATGACCGGCATGCCGACCAGTGGCAGGCACTTAGTATTACGTTTGCCTCGCTAGCCCGTGGCGAAACCCGGCTCGGCTTGCCCGCCCTCGGCGGCCTGTTCGACACCGACCAATGCCCCAACCTGGATGGCGCGCAGTTGGAGAACCGCTGGCTGCTCGCCGCCATCTTTCAACTCGGCTGGTTCCGAGTTGACGGAGGACTGACCCGGGTCAATTACCGGGATATGGGACCCGAGGAGCTCGGCAGCGTGTACGAAAGTCTGCTGGAGTTGGTGCCAGACCTGCAGGGCCTCGCCCAGCCCACAAATGCCCGGCTAGCCTTCGTAGGCGACGATGACAGCGACGCAAGCACCAGCGGCAACACCCGCAAGCTCACGGGTAGCTACTACACGCCCGACAGCCTGGTGCAGGAGCTCATCAAGTCGGCCCTCGAGCCCGTGATGATTGACACCGTCAAGGCCCACTCTCAGCGTCCGGTGGAGGCGCTGATGGAGCTCACTATTTGCGATCCTGCCTGCGGCAGCGGCCACTTTCTGCTGTCGGCGGCGCGACGGATGGCAGATGAGGTGGCGACGCTACGCGCGGCTGCCGAGCGCGATGGTGGCGCGCCTACCCCCGCCGATTACCGACATGCGCTGCGCGACGTGGTCGGGCACTGCATTTTCGGCGTCGACAAGAACCCGATGGCGATCCAATTGGCCAAGACGGCACTTTGGCTCGAGGCCTATACGCCCGACCTCCCGCTCTCCTTCATCGACCACCATCTGCAGGTCGGCGACGCACTCCTTGGTGTGCTGGATCCCAAGGTCCTGGAGAACGGGATCCCCGAGGAAGCCTACGCCGCGCTTTCCGGGGACGATAAGGTGGAAGCCTCGCGGCTGAAGAAGCAGAACAAGGCCGACCTGAAAAACTGGAAAGCAATCGCCGCCGGCGACCTGTTCACCAAGTCCGGCCTCGATACGCAGGCCGTGGCTGTCGAGACCCTGGCAGACAACACGCAAGAGGGCATTGAGGCGAAGCGCACCGCGTGGGCGCACGCCCAGGATACCGTCCGAGGCTCGACGCTGGCACGCCTTGCAGACACCTATGTTGCCGCGTTCCTGGCGCCCAAGCTGCCCAATTCGGGCAAGGCGGTGCCCCTGTCCGGTTACCTTTGGGGATTGCTAAGCGGGCAACCCGTTGATAAAGAAATCAAGAGCGCCGCGGACGCTCTGTGCCATGCGCATAGTGTGTTTCATTGGTGGCTTGCCTTTCCACAGGTGGCGGCCAAGGGTGGCTTCGACGTAATGCTCGGGAACCCGCCGTGGGAACGCATCAAGCTGCAGGAAGAGGAGTTCTTCGCTACCCGTAGTCCGCTGGTGGCCTCGGCGAAGAACAAGGCAGAACGCGCGCGGCGCATTGATTGGCTGCGCGAAGGGGTACTGCTGCATAACCTGAATCCTGACCTCGAGGCAGCCGAGGGACTCTCTCCGCCCAACACAGCAGAGATGTCGATGTACGACGCCTTTATCGCGGCGCGCCGCGGCGCCGAGGCGGCAAGCCTGTTTGCCCATTCAAGCGGACGCTTTCCGCTCACCGGGGTGGGTGATGTCAATACCTACGCGCTTTTTGCGGAAGTATTTCTGCAAGCCACTTCGCCATCGGGGCGCGCCGGCTTCATCGTACCGACAGGCATTGCCACAGACGACTCGACCAAGTTGTACTTCGGCGCCATATCGGATGGCCGGCTCGTTCGGCTGCAGGACCTCCGAACCGGGCCGGGGCTCTTCTCGGAGATTGGCCACCAGCGGTACAAGTTCTGCCTCTTGACTATCGGGCAGTCGCCGCATGCCGAGTTCACGTTTTTCGCACTCAGCGTAGAGCAACTTTCGGATATTCGCAGGCACTTTACCCTCACTCCAGCCGAATTCGCGCTCATCAACCCCAACACGCGCACGTGCCCGGTCTTCCGAAGCGAGCGCGATGCCGAACTGACCAAGAAGCTATACCATGCGTCGCCTGTCCTTATAGCAGAGTCAATCTGCGACGCAGACGGCACGGTTCTCAAGCCTGAGGTCAATCCGTGGGGCATCAGCTTCATGCGAATGTTCGATATGTCAAACGACAGCGGACTATTCCATGACGTGCCTGCGGAGCAAGGGGCACCAACCCGGCTGCCGCTGTACGAAGCGAAGATGATTCACCAGTTTGACCACCGCTGGGCGACTTACGTCGATTCCAACGGTCCGACCAGGGAAGTCGAAACTGCTGACTTGACCGAGGAGCAAAGGGCAGACCCGGGCTTCATGGTGCGCCCGCGCTACTGGATTGCAGAGCGTGAAGTGCTGGCGCGCATCGCGCGCGTGCCGTCACGGGTGGCCAATGCCTGGCTTTCACTGCACGCGGTGTCACAGCGTGCCGCTGAAGAGGCGCTGGCGGATCTTCTGCTAGCTCTGACCTCCTGGGTGGCCGGAGAACTCTTCTTTCGTCGTGCAGGCGAGCCGGACCACGCCGACGGCTGGTCGCAGCAACTTGTCTTGCAGCACTTCACGCCAACAGAAACGCAGTTGAAGACGCAATTCAGCTCGCTGGCAGACGCACTTTTGAAAGTTGGCATCACGACCAAGAAGGCGGTCATCGAGTTTCCAAAATGGGCAGCGCAGAACAGGAACGAGCGCTTGTCCGACCTGGAGCTTTCCGATTTGACGGTCTCCTTGAAGGCCACTGATCTGACGCAGTCGCTCTTGGAACTGCTTGATACCTGGATGGACGCCCGCAGCCCCCGTTGGCTGATGGGATGGCGGGACATCTGCAGAAACACGGACTACCGAACACTCATTGCTTCCGTAATCCCGCGCGCCGGGGTAGGAGACAAGTTCCTGCTACTTCGAGCAAATTTTGAGGCAACGCGCCAAGCGGCCTTGCTTGGTGATCTTGACTCGATCACCTGCGACTACATTGCCCGCCAAAAAGTCGGTGGGACGTCGTTCAAGTACTTTACGATGAAGCAACTCGCTGTACTTCCGCCCGAACGCTTCACCGTTGCTGACATCAACTTTATTGTTCCCCGTGTCTTGGAACTCACCTTTACGGCCCAGGACCTGCGAGCGTGGGCGGAAGACTTGGGACACAGTGGACCAACCTTCACCTGGAACCCCGAGCGGCGGGCACACCTTCGTGCCGAACTCGACGCTTTTTACGCGCGGCTCTATGGCCTGACGCGCGATGAGTTGCGCTACATCCTCGACCCGGCCGAGGTGATGGGCCCGGACTACCCGAGCGAAACCTTCCGGGTGCTCAAGCACAATGAAATTCGCGCCTTTGGCGAATACCGTACTCGGCGGCTCGTTCTAGAAGCTTGGGACTGTTTACCCGGAAACTAGCAGGAGGCTGCATGGACTGGAAAAGTCTACTTTCGACAAAACGTCTCGGCCGCGACCCATCAGCCAAGGAAGACGCGCCTCCGCCACGAACCGAATTCACGCGTGACTACGACCGCGTCATCTTCTCGTCGGCGTTTCGCCGGTTGCAGGACAAGACGCAGGTCTTTCCTCTCGCGAAGAGCGACTACGTTCGCACCCGGCTTACGCACAGCCTTGAAGTAGCCAGCGTGGGCCGGTCGCTGGGCATGCTTGCCGCGGAGACCATTTTGCAACGGGAGCCCGGCCTCAATGAAATTGTCGCTCCTCAGGACATTGGCACAATTGTTTCTACGGCCTGCCTTGCTCACGACATCGGGAATCCGCCGTTCGGCCATGCGGGCGAATCGGCCATACAGGAATGGTTTGAGATTTCGGGCCATATCGGCGCGGGCGGAATCCACGGCACCGAAAGCCAAGACTTGCTCAAATTCGAGGGCAACGCCCAAGGGTTCCGCACGCTCTCCTGCCTTCAACAGCATCCGCAGCCTGGTGGCCTACAGCTGACTTGTGCGGTATTGGGGGCCTTTACCAAGTACCCACGTGCCTCGGTAGTTGACGAGGCACAATCGCAAGGCATAAGTGGCAAGAAGTTCGGATTCATGCAAAGCGAGGCCGGGTTGTTTGCGGAACTCGCAGAAGCGCTTGGACTGAGCAAGAAGCAGGGCTCCGGGGCCGCTTGGCACCGACATCCACTGGCCTTTCTTGTAGAGGCCGCGGATGACATCTGTTACCACGTCATGGACATCGAAGACGGCTTCAAGGGAGGCCATGTCACGTACGAGGACATCGCGACTTTGCACCGTCCGTGGATGACCCAGAAGCAATTGCAGAATGCCGATTGCATAGACAACAAGGGCCGGCGCGTGGAGTACTTTCGGGCCGTGGCTGTCGACCAGATGGTCCGTGAAGCCATAGGCGTGTTTGCGGCGAACTACGATGGGCTACTCGACGGAGCGTTCGATGCCGAGTTGCTGGCGAGTATTCCGCGAGCCTCCGAGTTCAAAACCTTCAAGACCCTGGCCAAGAGCAGTGTCTACAGCGCTCGACCTGTCGTAGAAATCGAAGCCTGTGGCTTCGAGGTCATCGGCGGACTTCTTGAATCCTTCCTCGACGCCATCGAAGTCAAAGCAAGAAACCGCGGTCTCGGAAAGGTGCGTTCTCGAACACTACTGAGTCTGCTTCCCGAACGCGGGTCGAATGTTGAGATGATGGCGCCCTACGAGAGAACACTCGTGGCCACTGACTTTATTGCCGGCATGACTGACTCCTTCGCGGTCGAGCTGTACCAGCGCATTCGTGGGATTTCACTGCCTTGACCTGCCAAATCACGAATATCAACCAGGGCGTCCTTCAAGAGAGTTCCATGCAAGATTCGGCTGCTTCAACTATGGCGACGTCGTGCGTGTCACCCGAGTCATCTTCCTCAGTGCTGACGCCACGCTGTCGCGTGCTGCTACATGAATCTGGTTGACCGCACCCGAATCGAAAAGGCAGGTGCTGACTGCGGTTTCGAGTTGACACCGGTGCCGCTCGCAGAGGGTGTGGTATTGCGATCTGCGGTATTTCCGGAGGCGGTCACGGTTCAGGTGCTCGAAGATGACCGATTTGCGCTTAGCGCCACATCTCCCTTCCTCCTCGAAATGGGGCCAGGTGAGGCAACCTGCGTAGTTCAGGGGTTTGGTTCCCTTTACGCCTCATTGCAGGCCGCCTCTGCCCGGGCGCGCACGCTCCCTAACCGCGTGGCGGATTCGTATCGGGTGCGCGTGATCGGTATGCCGACGACAACCGAGGCAGAACGATTGGTCGTCCAGCGTGTCGGGCAAGACCTTTTTCGCAATGCCTTACTGGACTACTGGCAGGGCCGGTGCTGCGTAACCGGGCTGGCAATTCCTGAGTTGCTGCGCGCCTCGCATATCAAGCCCTGGGCTAAGTGCGTCAGCGATGACGAGCGCCTCGACATCTTCAACGGCCTGCTACTGGCCCCCCACCTCGATGCACTGTTCGATGATGGGTGGATTTCGTTTACCGACGCCGGCGAAGTGATCATTTCGTCCACGCTTCCGACAGAAGCGTGCGGCCTCATCGGCCTTACCCATGAGCTTCGAGTAGCTGGCTTGAAGCCCAGGCACATGGCATTCCTTGCGTACCACCGGCATGGCGTATTGCGGGGAATATCGAGCTGATTTTCGACTGGCAAGGCGTCAGCCACTGGCGTGCTTGCCCTTGCTTCCTGCCGCGCCAGAAGTGCCCGAGCCAGGGGATCGCTGTAGCTGAACCCTGCGACAAAGGCCAGCGGCTTGTAGCGATACTCAGAGCTTCGCCCAGCCGAGGAGCTGCTGTCGATTGTGGAATCAACCTGGGGCACGCGTGATGGCTACCCAAAACAGAGACTTGCCTCGAGCGGGGCCCTATTGATGTCAGTCGATGGCCGCTTTCGCGCCGATTTCAATGCGTCACGACGCCCCAGGAACGCGTAAGCGCGCTATTCGGGAGCCAGCATGTCCCCAACTATGTGTGAGCGCTTCGCGGGCGCTAAATCGCATCTACGCGGCTCAGTCCGAGTAGGCGAAGAGACTGCTGGCCGTGCGGCACAAATGTCCCCTGATGCCGCAAAGGCGATTGACCGAGGTGAGGGGATTGTGGTGTCGGCCGGGTTGTTGATTTGACTAGTGGCAAGTCTCACCCTGCCAACTACGAACCAGGGGGTCGTGGGTTCGAATCCTGCCGGGCGCGCCAGATTTCTCTTGCTGCATCAGGCGGTTGTCCTGTCACGGGACAACCGCCTTTCCTTTTTGCCTCAAGCGCGCATCGCCCTCCTGCCGACGTGCGCCCTCGCTTCAATCGACGTTTCGATCCGTCGTTCATTCCGAAGCGTTCCCCGGTCGCAGCGGCGGTTACGCCGCCACGGCCAGGGCGCTTCTCGAGAATGCTTGAACGAGGCGGCTTTCCGGAAAGGCCCTCAATCCTGGTCGCCGCTCGTCCGGGCGAAGGCGTGACACTTGCTGCACGAGTTCGGCATGATGTCGAA
>Ga0154020_10004665_pt1 | contig 16310 bp, 15 predicted proteins | sample Klosneuvirus_201_FD_109709 | JGI IMG/M metagenome (GOLD analysis project Ga0154020, IMG submission 109709) | Active sludge microbial communities from wastewater, Klosterneuburg, Austria - Klosneuvirus_20160825_MG | ecosystem: Engineered > WWTP > Aerobic digester > Activated sludge | place...
ACGTGGATGCCTATGTCTGGTTCAGTCTCAGTGCCGCGCACGGCGATGAGATTTCCAAGGAGAGTCGGGATCGCGCCTCGGAGGCGCTTTCGATCGAAGATCAGAAATTAGCGCGGGAGCTGCTCCGAGTCCGGTCAGGGGAGATCGCTGCCCGACGACGTCAGGCCGTCCAGGAAGGCAAGGCTGCGGCATAGCGAGTTTAAGAACGGAACCTTTGCATCTGAGTGCCGACTTCGCGTCGGCACTCAGTTTTGTTTTTCAGGCGCGTAGCGGAACGGGGAATGACGGTTCGAATCCGAACGCCAAAAACCCCGGCGGCCGGAGCGGACGTCGGGGTTGGATTGGGGAACGAAAGGCTGGGAGCTACGCCGCGATCAGTTCCATCTGGGTGTTCAGGCGGGTGAAGCAGAGCGCGCGCTGCACATTGGTGTTCACCACATGTCCGACCACCTTGCTGCCGCGATTGCGAGCATACTTGATAATGGAGACCAGCAGATTGAGCCCCATGGAGTCGACCATGTTGGCGGCACGGAAATCGAGTTCCAGAGTGGTCCATTCTGATCGAACGATCGTTTCGGATTCGAGGATCTTGAAAACATCCTCGCGGAGCGTGGTGGCGTTGGTGCTGACGATGTCTCCGGGGAAGGTCAGCGCCAGTGTTTTGGTCGATGTATCGAGAACATGTTTCATAGGCATTCTATCGGCTGGATTACAGGTTTTCGTATGAGGTTTCTTCGAAATGATCGTCGATTGGAGACTCGTTTCTTGCTCACGGTTGTTTGAGGTCGAAATCCATGATGACGCTTGCTCCGCCACGTTCGATCATCGTCCTGCTGGGCAGGCGGTTCATCAGGATCAGTCCGCGGTGTGCGTCGAGGAGCTGTTCCTCCGCGGCCTTTTCGTATCTCGACCAGTCGAACGCGTGGCCGGGGCCGGGATCGTTGATGCTGACACGGACAATCTGTGACTCCGGCTGATAAGTGATTTCGTACGAGCACGGCTGATTCGGATTGGCGGCGCAGCCGTACTTGATTCCGTTGATCACGGCCTCGCGCGAACAGAGGAGCAGGTCGAACATCTTCGATTCCGGGATGGTGGGGATCGCTGTTTGGAGGCTGCGTTCCCACTGGGATTGGAGCTGATCGATGCGGGGGCCGTGCGCGCTGAAATATTCTTCGAAGAGCAGGGGCTGGAATGCGTCCGGCTCGGTTCCTTTCGGCATGAGATTGATGCGCACCACGAGGATGTCATCGCCGCAGTCTTTGAGGAACGCTGGCGTGACTCCGTCCCTTCGGGCTTTGAGCAACGATTCGGCGAGGCTCATCGGGCTGATCTCCAGCTGGCCGGCAAGGTCCTCGAGGCCGTCGGTCCACGCATAGGCGAATCCACCTTGTTCAACATCTTGTTCAAACAATGTCGCGGAGTCGTCATCAAACCAGCCCAGCGGATGGCTGGCACTTTCTCCGCAGCGGCGCAATTTTCCCAGGCTGTCGGTAAAGATCGGAATCGGAAACCCGCTGTTCCAAACGGAGAAGTGTTCCGATGCGAAATCGATATCGAACGCGCAGGCGGAGACCGATGCGGAGACATCGAACTGGGAGGAGGGATTGTTCTGTCCGCTCCACTCGCGGAGTAGGAAACGGTTGAAGTAGGAGAACACTTCGTTGATCGGTGTTCCCTTCTCGATCATGCCGCGAACGACTCCCTGAAAAAAGGCCGAGATGAATCCGGCTTTTAGATCGTCACCGGAAACATCGGCGACGACCACCAACAGGCGCTCTGGTCCGAGGCTGAACACGTTGACCAGGTCGCCACCGGCTGCGTGCTTGGGGTGCCAGCAGATTTCCAAAGTTCCCGACAGGGTCGCGGGGTTGCTGCCCAGCATGAACTGTTGCAAGCGACCCACCTCCTGCACTGATGATTCCGCATCCTGCAACGCACGCTGACGTTGAGTTCTGTCCACGGCCTCGGCGACCGCCTGAACCAGGAGTTGAATCTGGACCGGCTTGTCGAGGAAATCGCAGGCACCGGTGCGCAGGCTTCGCTTCACCAGGTCACGTTCGCCGACGCCGGTAACGAAGATGGCGGCGAGTGTGTTGTCGTGTTGCTTGATCCACTCGAGCAGATCGATCCCGGTTCCGTCCGGCATCAGATAATCGGTGACCACGGCATCGAAACGCGTCTGGGAATTCTGGAGAAAGAGTTCCTCGGCGGCCTTCACTCCCGCTGCCGCCACCGTGTCGTAACCTCTCTTCTTCAGGTGATGGGTGATCAACAGGCGGATGCCGGCATCATCGTCGACGACGAGGATCCGTTTTCCGGTCTGGCTTGCTGCGTTGCTCATGCTGCTTTCAGCGAGGGGGTGGTGTTAAGGACTTGTTGCAGGGCGGAGAATTCGGACAGCAGTTCGGCGTGGGTTTCCCGGACGCGATCCAGTTCCGAGTTCAGGCCCATCAATTCGAGCTTGCGTGCGATATCCTTCGCGCGTGGAGCGGCGATGACGCTGACGGAGGAGCAAAGCGCGTGGGCGGCTTGCCGAATTGCTTTGGCGTCGTTGGTTGCGACCGCGGTCTCCAGTGGTGGCAGCAACAGCGGAAGTTGTTCGAGGAAGACGGCGACAAGTTGCGAGAGCAGTTCGGGATCGTCGCCCACCTGTTGAACGCTGGTTTTGTAGTCGAAGATTGCGTTGGAAGCTGATCCTGAGTTGTCCTGGCCTTGCGGAGTCGTCGTTGTCAGAGCTTGTGTAACCACCAGTCTTTCGATCGTGGCGAAGAGATCATCCGCCCTAAGCGGCTTGGACAGATACTCGTCCATGCCCGAGTTGAGACAACGTTCGCGGTCTCCGATCATCGCATTGGCAGTGAGCGCAATGATCGGCGTATGCCGGCCGGAGGACTTCTCCAACGACCGGATCGCGCTGGTGGCTTCGAGCCCGTCGACTTCCGGCATTTGCATGTCCATCAACACCACGTCGAACAATTCCCGTTCGTAGGCTTCGATGGCCTGCTTTCCGTCGGCCACGACTTTGATCGTGTGACCCTGTTTCTCAAGGATCGCGACGGCGAGTTTCTGATTCGTCACGTTGTCCTCTGCAAGCAGGATGCGAAGGGGCGGACGCGGAGCGGAACCTCTGGCAGGGCTTGAAGCGTGTTGGCTCATACGATTCTTGGAATTAGAAGCTTCGTGGATCGAATTCAGTTTTGGCCGGCGTGCTGGACCGCGTGGTGGAGTTCGGGTTCCTTGGATCGTGCTGGCTCGCGCGTTGCAACAGAGTGAGGAGCTCTTGTTTGTTCAGAGGCTTGGTCAGGTAATCGTCCATGCCCGACTTGAGACACGATTCGCGATCTCCTTCCATGGCATTGGCGGTCATCGCGGCGATGAAAGTGTGCTGCGCGGTTTCGCCGCAGTCGCCCCGCCGGATGCGACGCGTGGCTTCGAAGCCATCCATCTCCGGCATGCAAACGTCCATGAACACAACGTCGAAGGTGTCCTGCTTGAGGGCTTCCAGACAGCGGGCACCGTCGACGGCCAGCGTGACTTTGCAGCCCGCTTTCTTCAGCAAGGCAGTGGCGAGCGCTTGATTCACGCGATTGTCCTCCGTGAGCAGAACGCGGAGTTCTCTTGGCGGTATCACAGGTGACTGAAGTGTCGCCGCGCCAGTAGTGGCGCGCTCGGCGCCCCCGGCGGTGTTTGCGCTGGCAGACTCCACCACTTGCACCGTGAAATGGAAGGCGGAGCCGAATCCGGGAGTGCTTTCCACATGCACTCCACCGCCCATGAGCTCGCAGAGTTTCTTGGAGATCACCAGGCCCAGACCGGTGCCGCCGTATCGTCGGGTCGTGGAGGAATCGATCTGGCTGAACGCTTTGAAGAGTCGATTCAATCGTTCGGGAGGGATGCCGATGCCGGTGTCGCGAACGGTGAAGTGGAGATCCATGACCTCTCCGCTGGCACGGTCGGCTGGCTTCTTCGTTCGCTTGGAGCCCCGAGTTACGGGCAGTTCGCACCGATTCACTTCGACGGTGACGTTTCCATTGTCGGTAAATTTTATGGCGTTGCCGACGAGGTTGAGCAGCACCTGGCGGATACGGGTGACGTCCCCGACGGCGGTGGCGGGCACCGATTCGTGAATCACGGTTTTGAGCTCGATCCCTTTCGCCGCCGCCCGCGCGCGCAGGACGGCGAGGGTTTGCTGAACAGAAGCCCGGATATCGAATGAGATTTCCTCCAGCTCCATCCGGCCGGCCTCGATCTTTGAGAAGTCGAGAATGTCGTTGATCAATGAGAGCAGGGTTTCGCCGCTGGTGCGGATGATCTCCACCTGTTCCCTTTGCTCGGGAGCGAGGGTCGTTTCGGCCAGGAGGCCGGTGAATCCGATGACGCCATTCATGGGCGTCCGGATCTCGTGGCTCATCGTTGCGAGGAACTCGCTTTTCGCCCGGTTGGCCGCCTCCGCTGCCAGTGCCATTTGATTGGCGCGCTGAATCGACTCCTCCATCTGCCGGTTGGTCTCGGCCAGATCGGCATTGGCAGCTTCAGCGGCTGCTCGCGCCTTCTTGAGCGCGTTCTCTGCTCGTTTACGCGCGGTGATGTCGATGGCGGTTCCGATGATTCGGTGAATTCGCCCCTCCTGATTTCTAACGGGCGCAAGCCGGGTCAGGGAGCAAATTTCTCGGCCGTCGATCTGCAGCGTTTCCTCGTACTCAATCGCTCGCTGGCTTCGCAGGCAGTCCTCGTAGTTCTTCCGGATGCCGGCGATGACGCTTGCGGGAATGAGATGCGAGAGTTCCTCGGGAGTTTTGCCCTGCACTTCGTGAGATGTAAGGCCGCTCAATCGTTCGTGCGCCGGGTTGAGTCCGGCAAAGCGGAACGCTCCGGCTGCGTCCACATCGACAACGAAGATCGCTTCTTCGACACCTTCGTAAATGCTCTGCAGGAGATCTTTTTGCTCGCGCAACGTTGCCTCCGAGTTGCGTGACTCGGTGATGTCGCGAATCGTGCCGAGGATTTCAACGGGACGCTCCGTGGCGTCCAGCAGGACATCGCCAGTGATGTTGAGGATACGAACCTCGCCTGAGGCGAGCCGTCCCTTGGTTTCAATATCGAATGGCTTCCGCTCGTTGAGAACCTGACGCAACTGGTGTCGGAAACGATCACGTTCGGCCCGGGGCAGGCAGCCGAGACACTTTCGGTAGGTGGGCGTGAATGACTGCGGCTCGTAGCCCAGGATGCGGTAGGTTTCATCCGACCAGGAGACAAGCTGATTGACGATGTCCCAATGCCAGCTGCCGGTATGGCTGATCCGCTGCGCTTCAGAGAGCTGGGCTTCGCGACGGCAGGCGGTTTCGTTGGCGTGCCAGACTTCCTTCAGGCTGCGTTTGAGTTCGAGATGGGTGATAATCTGGCGTGCGAGGATCAGCAGAGTCTCCTGCTGGCGGGCGGAAAGGTTGCGCGGCTGCTGGTCGATCACGCACAAGGTTCCGATCGCGTGACCTTGCGGCGAAACGAGCGGCGCGCCGGCGTAAAAGCGGATGTGCGGCGTTGAAGTTACCAATGGATTGTCGGCGAAGCGCGGGTCCGCCGTTGCGTCGGGAATGAGAAAAATCTCGTTTGGGTGTGCCACCGCGTGGGTGCAGAAGGAAATGTCGCGGGACGTCTCGCACACGTCGAAGCCGATCCTGGCCTTGAACCATTGCCGCGTGTGATCCACGAGGCTCACCAAGGCGATGGGTGTGCTGCAGATCTCCGCGGCCAGCCGGGTCAGATCGTCGATCGCCCGTTCTGGAGGAGTATCCAGGACTTCGTATTCGAGCAACGCTTCGAGGCGCGCAGATTCGCTGGGCGGCAGAGGAACTTTCATGGTCCGCAACGTCGTGGTGCGGCTTGTGACTCATGGATTATCGGCGGTTTTGCCCAGCCCATTACCTCCAAGAATCGCCTGGTTGTTCACCGGGTCGGCTGGTGAATCCAACGCCGTGAATCGAGGCGGGAAGTCGTTTTCGAATCCGGGCTCTCCCGATGCGATTCCAGAAATCTGGAGCAGCCAGAGACGAGGTCTGTTTTGGTCGCGGATGGGATGGCGAAATATTCCTGCAATATTCCGTTAATGCTTTTCGCCCGGCTTCCGATAGCTCTGATGGAAGGTCTGCAATCAGGTTGCAGACAGCTTTCTCGAGCAGGACGAATGGGCCTGCAAGTCGAAGGCACAACTGAACTTTGTCTCTTGGAGACGGATGGTTCAGTTGTGCCTTTTGCTTTTCCGGATTCGAGTTCTGACCGCGGTCAGGTATTCGACAAGGGATCGAGGGATGAGATTTGCGCGAGCATGAATACAATGACAAACGAAACGGTGAGTGGTTCGACCAAGGGATTGGTGGGGCGTTATCTCACCTTCCAGCTTGGTCAGGAATCGTATGGCATCGCCGTCATGCGCGTGCGTGAAATCATTCGCATGACGGAGGTGACGGGCGTCCCCCAGTTGCCCTCTCACATCAAGGGTGTGATCAATCTGCGGGGCAAAATCATTCCGATCCTCGACCTGCGTTGCCGCTTCGAGCTGTCCCGGATCGAAGACACCGAGAGGACCTGCATCGTCGTGGTTCAAGTGCGGTCCAGTCGCGGCGGGCATTGCCTGACCGGTTTGATTGTCGATGCGGTGGAAGAAGTGGTGCAGGTTTCGGCGGGTGAAGTCGAAAACGCGCCGGATTTTGGGGGCCGATTGCAGGCCGAATACATTCTAGGTATGGCCAAGATCAAGAATCGAGTGAAGGCACTCCTGGATATCGACCGCGTGGTGATGGCTGATTCAATACACCTTGGCCCCAATGTTGTGCCGGATGCGACGCTGGCTCCCTGACCGAGCGACATCCTCAATCGCTATTTCCCAATTCAGGAATGACTTTATTACCTACAACTGAGCTTCCAGTCGCTGCGGGTTCCCGCGCCGCGGACCGCGCAGTTGTGAAGCATTTATCCGCCGTGACTTCTGCCCAAGTCACGCTGCGGATCGAAAACCCGCCGCCGCAGAACTCCCAGCCCATACCCGCCCCTGCGGCGGCGGTACTTCATTTTCGAGAACTCATCACCCGATTTTCCCACGGCATTACCCGCCCAAGCCCTGCCGTGGGAGCCAAACCCGTCGCAGCAGATCAACTGTCTGCCCACAGTCCTGCTGCGACGGCTTACTTTCTTCCGTCGGACCTTGCCGCCGCCTAAGGGGCGAGGTCCGTTGGTCGACGAATTACTGGAGCCAGCCTTGTTCCTGGTCTCCGTGAAACGATCCCCGTGATAGAGCCTGCCACTGTCACGGGTATCTGTCTTTCCACTTTCCGCCTGGATGAATGAGGATCGCCGAGGATGACGAACCGTTGCCTCGCGAGTCTTGCGGGACGGCGTGATGGCGCTTCAGACGAGACCTTCGAGGATCGTTGGCAGCCGTTCCAGACTCCGTTTCAAGGCGGCTCGGGCAAGTGATTTCTCAGACTCCGCCTTTTCTGAATCAGTCTGATCCGGATAGAGAATGTCCCAGCCCTTGGCCTTCAACCAGTCGTTGTCGTTCACGAGTTCGGTGTTTCCACTGTTCCCGATGCAGGCTTGTCGGACCATCAAATCCGCGATCTGCACGGCTGCCACCAATTGCGAGTGGTGGGCCGCGCGTTCGGGCGAGTGATGAAAGCGGGCGACGTCGATCAAGGCGTCCGGGAGATTGTGGCTCCGCAGATACATGGCTCCGACTTCGCAGTGATCCAGGCCGAGGATTTCCCGCTCGCGGTCCATCAATGGCGAGTCGGTGAGGTTCCCGCGCTGGTGGATGAGTTCGAAGTGTTCCGGGCAGGCGGAGGCCATGGCGATTTTGCCGACGTCATGAATGAGCCCGGCAACGTAGTCCACTTCGTCCGTCGGGGCGCGCAGGGTACTGATGACCTCGCGGGTGAGGATCGCCGTGCCGATGCAGTGTTGCCAGAACTCGCGCCAGGCAAAGCTGGCCTTGCCGGCGAGCTTCTGGAAATCCTCGATGATGGGCGTGACCATGACAAGCTGCCGGATCTGGCGAACGCCAAGATAGAACACGGCGTCCTCGATGCTGTTCACCGGCGTGGACAGGCCGTAGTAGACGGAGTTCACGAGGCGCAGAAGCCGCGCGGTGAGGCTTGGATCACGACGAATGATCTCGGCCACCTGTGATGTGTAACGCTGATCGGCGTTGAGGAGTTCACGGAGCGCGCTGTTGATGGAGCCCAGCGAGGGAAGCCTTGGACAATACTTCAGCCGGTTTTCGATTTGGTCCCGGGTTAATGGCCTGACTTGGGCCGGCGCAACATCAGTCGTCATCTCCTTCACTATCGTCGGAATGAAGGGAGGAGTTGACGATCTTTCCGTTGGAATGGAGTGCCTTGAAACGATTTTTCGTACAGGCGCTTTTTATCCTCAAGTGACCTTCGTTTCCTCCGATTGAATCGATGCATGATCGACGATCTTGAACTCATGCTTAAGGCCGCGGTGAGCGAGGTCTTTCGCAAGATGCTTAGAACTGAGGTCCGCTCCATCCCCATCAACGCGGATGCGATGAGCGCGGAAGCACACATTGCCAGTGCGGTTGGCTTCATCGGTGACATGACTGGAGTCGTGTACATCTATGCCAGTTCATCCTACGCAAACAAGATGACGAGCGTGATGCTGGAGATGGACGAGTCCGAGGTGCAGGGCGATGAGATGGTCAACGACGCCATGGGTGAGCTGGCCAACATGATCGTCGGCAGCTTGAAGGCGGCGCTGGTGGAGAAAGGGATGTCCTGTGTGTTGACGATCCCGTCCATCGTTCGCGGCAGCAATATTTCAATTGAAGCCATCAGCAGCGCGACTCGGCGCGTGTTGTGCTTCCGATGTGGTGACAGCCACTCGCTGGTTGTCGAACTCATGATTAAACCTCCAGAAGCCAACGAATAATGGGACTCAAAATTCTTACGGTCGACGACAGCCGGACTATCCGATTGATCGTTGCCAAGGCGTTCAAGTCGTTTGATTGCGAAGTGCTCGAGGCTCAGAATGGAGTCGAAGGGCTCGCCGTCGCCTCAAAGGAAAAGCCGGACATCATCATTCTCGACATCACCATGCCGATCATGGACGGGTACGAGACGTTGACCAAGCTGAAGTCGGATCCGGAGCTCAAGGGCATCCCCGTCATCATGCTTACTGCCGAGGCGGGCAAGGACAACGTGCTGCGCATCGCGAAGCTGGGAGTCCGGGATTATCTCATCAAGCCGTTCAAGGAAGAGCTGGTGATCGAGCGCGTGGGCCGGGTGATTGATTTGAAGCCGAAGGGACAGGGTCCGGCCAAGGTGAAGCGCTTTGATGATCCGTTAAACATTCTGGTCGTCGACGACAAGCCGGCCATTGTTGAGCAGATTCGCAATGGCCTGAAGGACACGCCGTGGACGATCTCCGGGAAATCCCAGTCCGGCGAGACGATCGATTTTTGCAACCAGGCGGTGCCTGACATCATTCTCCTCAGCCTTACCTTGCCGGAAAATCAGGGCTTCAACCTGTTCACGCTTCTGCGTGGCAATCCAAAGACCAAGAGCGTTCCCATCTTCGGCATGTGCGTGAAAACCGCCGCTGACGAACAGGCGAAGGCGCAGCAAATCGGTTTCAACACGATCGTCACGAAGCCGATCGATCTCGAGGATCTGAAATCGAAAGTCTCACGCGCATTGAACCTGGATACTTCGTACAAGTATTTCCAGCAACGCGACGGCGTGCTCCTGCTGAATCTCCCGGCCAATTTTGGCCCCAGCGTCGCCAACGAGGTCACGTTGCATCTCCGGCCGCAACTCTCGGATGCCGTGGATGCGGGCCTCGACAAGGTCATCATGGATTTCAGCGCGGTGAAGACGGCCGACATCTCGCTCATCAAGCTCGGGCTCGAAGTCATGGGCCTGTGCGGCGAGCTATCTTTGAAGAATCGCATCATTGGTTCCGAAGCAGTGACTCGCGAATGCAAGAACTACGAGGAAACCAAGGACTGGCGTTTCATGAGTTCCTTCCAGGAAGCGGTCGCTGCGCTGAACTGAGTCTTACCCACCTCGAACAGCCATGAAGAGATGGTCGATGAAAGCCATGTGGATGGCGGCGGCCGTGTCCGCCGCGGCTGATTCGCCGTACCTTCCCGCCGTCGGCCCCGCTCCGCTGCGCTTTGCGACGCCGCCCGTGGTGAAGACTGCCACCGTTCAGCTGCCGCCGCTCATCACGATTGAACCTCGACCTGCAGCAGTGGTGCCGGAGGCAGCGCCAGTTCCGCCCACCAACGCCGTTCCATCGGCGCCCGACGATCCCCCGGCAAATCCGGTCGGTCCATTGATCGAGCCACCTCCGTCGGTCCCGGTTCCCTATGACCCTGTGGTGAGCAACGGCGTTGAAGTCGTCCGCCCCGACACGGATAACCTGACGCCGCAAATGTTCATGAAGTTCTTCACCGGCCGGCCGGGCACAAACTCCTCCGGGATGACGATTATTGCGCCCATGCCGTTCCTGCCGCCCGCTCCTCCGGCTCCTCCTGCACCTTCCAGCAAGGCGACATATCAAACCACGCCGCCCGCCAAACCATGAAGGCCCGGCATTCATCGTGGGGAAGTTTGGTGATTCCGCCGTCGGTCGGCCTCTGGATGGCCGCTCTTATTCTATTCGCTCTCACCTCAGTGGGCGCTGAGCACGGGACTCCCGCGCGGAGTCAGGACGAGGCACATCCTGCCGAGGTTGATCCTGACAAATCACCCTCGCCGGCGGCCCACGGAGACTCGCTGGCGAGCGAGAATCTTCACAAACCTCACTACAAGCCGAAGCCTCCACCGGTCGCCAAGAACTATCAGCACCAGATCGACACTGCGAGGCAGTTACGGCGAAACAAGGACTACGCAGCCGCCGAGAAGATGCTGGTGACCGTGCTGGATGAAGAGCCACCGGCGGAGTTCCAGCGTGCGACGTTGTTCGAGCTGGCCTTGGTGGCTCAGGAACAACTGAAGTTCGCCCGCGCTCAGCAGATTTTCGCGCAATACATCCAGCTGTTTCCCCAGGATCCGACGATTCCAGAAGTGCTCCTCCGCCAGGGACTCCTTTACCGCCAGATGGGCGCCTACAACATGGCGATCGGAAAGTATTACGCGGTGATGAACTCCGCGCTTGGTCTCAAGCTCGAGCAGTTCGATTACTACAAACGCCTCGTCTTGCAGGCGCAGACCGAGATTGCGGATACTTACTACATGCAGGGGAAGTTCCCCGAGGCGGCCGATTTCTTTTCGCGCATCCTCAAACAAAACGCCTTGGAACTGAATCGTGCGCAAATTCATTTCAAGCTCATCCGCTGTTTGTCGAGCCTGGGCAAGCACACGGACGTGACCACGCAGGCGCGAGATTTCTACGAGAAGTATCCTGACGCCACTGAGGTGGCCGAAGTCCGTTACCTGTCGGCCAGTTCCTACAAGGCCATCGGAAGGACCCGCGATGCTCATGCGGAAGTCTTGAACCTGCTGAAGTCGCAGGCGGAGTCGTTGAAGACCAACCCCGAGAACTGGGTGTACTGGCAGCAGCGAGCCGGGAACGACATTGCCAACCAGCTCTATCTTGAAGGCGATTACTTGAACGCGCTCGAGCTCTACAATCACCTCGCGGGCTTGAGTGATGCGCCCGTTTGGCAGGTGCCGATCTGGTATCAGGTCGCCCTGATCTACGAGCGTTTGAATCAGCCGAAGAAGGCCGTGGACAAGTATTCGGAGATCGTCGCGCGCGAGAAGGAGCTGGCCGCACCCGACGTGGCGCCCAGCGTCAAGACCGTCATCGAGATGGCGCGCTGGCGGAAGGAACAGATTGGCTGGCGGGATCGAACCGAAGTTGCCGTTCAATCCCTCCGTCTCAGCCCGGTTCCCACTTCCGGCACCAACACTGCTTCCCCATCGAAGCCATGAACTTTGTTCCTCAGATGTTGACCGACCTGCGCGGGCTTCAAACGATTTGCCGCGAATTGTTGAGCCTTGCCGAACGCGAATCCCAACTTCTCCGCTCGGATGCGTCCGGTGCGATCAACGAGGCCACCAATACCCGGCGTTCCCTGTTGCCCCGATTGAATGAAGCGTTGGACAAAGCGCGGCAGCATCGCGTTTCCTGGCAGGGATTGAACGCGGCGGACCGCGCGGCGCAACCGGAGGTTGGCTTTCTCGTGCGGCAGGTGCAGGACTTGATCATGCGGGTGATCCTTCTGGATCGTGATAACGAGCAGGGTTTGCTGCGCCGTGGATTGATTCCGGCCCGCGAGATTCCTGCGGCCCAGCGTCAACGCCCCCACTTCGTCGCGGATCTGTATCGCCGGCAGCAATCCTAGCGCGTTCAGTCGCTCGTTTCGTCCTCGCCGCGCCCGTTCCTCCTTCGTCCAAAACCTCCCATTACAAAGGTCGTTTGTTGAACGAGTGATGGTGCTTTGCTCCTCCTGACCGGCGAACCTTTCCTGCCCGAACGTTCCGTCCGGTAACAATTGCCCCTGAGGTCGAACCATCAACAGGCCCAATTGTTTGTGATTCGGCAGATCCTCCCCAGTGGCACAACCGCTGCTAAACAGACCTAGCGATAACTACTGCCATGATCGAAGGCCTGTTCAACCAAACGAATTACGTCGCAGCCAAGAAGATGCTGGACGTCACGGCGATGCGCCATGAAGCGATCGCCAGCAATCTCGCCCACATTGAAACCCCGAACTACAAGCGGCTGGATGTGGCGCCGAACTTCGCGACCGAGCTCCGGCAAGCCGTGGCTTCGAAGGACGTTGGACAGATTCATTCGGTGAATCCCCGGCTCGCCGTGGATTCGACGGCGGTCGCTTCCCGCAAGGATGGCAACACCGTGCAGCTCGAATCCGAATTGCTGAAGCTGAACAAGAACTTCGTGGAGCACCAGCTCGAGACGCAGCTCGTCACCGGTGCCATGCTGAAACTGCGGCTGGCCATCACCGGACGGAGTTAATCACCGGATCCCAATCTCACTTTTCACTGACACCTAGAAACCACCACGATGATCAACATCCTGAACGGCATCGACAGTACGTCGTCCGCCCTCAACGCCGAGAGAATCCGCATGGAAGTGGTTTCCCAAAACATTGCCAACGTGAACTCCACCCGGGGTCCCGATGGCAAACTCAAGCCCTACCAGCGCCAGCAAGTGGTCTTTGAGACCGCGTTGAAGGACCAGCTGAAGGGTTCTGGCATTCCCGGAAGCGAAGCAAGCACCGTGCATGTGGCGCGCATCGAATCCTCCAAGCGCCCGCCGCGGATGGTTTATCAACCCGGCCACGCGGATGCGGATGCCAACGGCATGGTGGCGATGCCGAACATCAATATTCACGAGGAGATGGTGGACCTGATGTCCGCCTCCCGCGCGTATGAGGCGAACCTGAACGTGGTGAAGACTGCGCGCAGCATGGCATTGCAGACCATGGCCATCGGCAAACGGTAACCTCTAACCCCTCGCGCTCATGAATCCGCTGTCCGCGCTTCGTACCATTGCGCATCCGGCATTACGCGCCGAGCCGATGCGGCCGCCCACCGAAACCGGCGCGCCGAAGGCCATTCCGTTTTCCGAACTGGAGAAGCTTTCGCCAGGCATTCTGCCGATGCCGATCGACACGTCGCGTGTCGCGGGCGCGTCCGGCGCAGGTTTCCAAAGTCTGGTGGGAGATCTGGTTTCACAAGTCGCCTCCAAGCAGGCCGCGGCCAGCGAGTCGGTCAACCAGATGTTGAGCGGCCAGAATGTTTCGTTGCATCAAACGATGATCGCGATGGAGGAGGCAAGCATCTCGTTCCAGCTGATGGTCGAGGTGCGGAACAAGCTTCTGGAATCGTATCAGGAGCTGATGCGTATGCAGGTGTAAGTCGTCACTGAGATTTCATGGGAGACAATCTACGTCAATTGGGCCAGCAACTGGCCGAGATCTGGAAGCAGCTCGGAGTCAATCAACGCGTCAGCGTCGTCCTCGGTGCGGGCGTCGTGGTCGCCGGCTTGATCGGCCTTTCGTTGTGGTCGAACCGTCCGGACTACGCGCTGCTCTACGGCAAACTGGATGACGGCGAGGCGGCGAAGGTCATGGCCGCGCTGGATGACGCCAAAGTTCCTTACCAAACGGGGCGCGGCGGCAGTTCCATTCTGGTTCCATCCGACAAGGTGTATCAGATGCGCGCCCAGCTGGCGGGCAAGGGCATTCCCCGCGGGGAGGGCGTCGGGTTTGAGATTTTCGACAAGCCCAACTTCGGCATCTCCGATTTCGTCCAGCGCGCCAATTATCTCCGCGCCGTTCAGGGCGAACTGGCGCGCACCATCGGCCAAATCGACATGGTCGATTCGGCCCGCGTGATGATTGTCATGCCGGAGAACCGGCTGCTCGTCGACAGCCAGAAGAAACCCACCGCCTCGGTCTTCGTCCGTACCAAGAGCAACGGCCAGCTTCCGGTTTCCGCGGTGAACTCCATCCGTTTCCTGGTTGCGAATGCCGTCGAGGGTTTGCAGGCGAACAGCGTTTCCGTGGTCGACAACCTCGGCAATGTTCTTTCGGAAAACCAGGAAGAAGACTCCGTCGCAGGCATGTCGAACAACCAACTTTCAGCGCGCCGGAATCTCGAGCAATACCTCTCCAAGAAGGCGGAAGGCATGTTGGAAAAGGTGCTTGGTCCTGGGCAGGCCATTGTGCGCGTGGCCGCTGAGATCAACTGGGACACGATCACGCGCACGGAAGAGAAGTTTGATCCGGACGGCCAGGTGGCGCGCAGCACGACGTTGAATGACGAGACGACGACCACCTCGGCGGGGGGCGGCGCAGATTCCAACAACAATGGCGGCGGTGGCAATCCAGGCGGCCCGGCCGGCGTCGCTAGTAACACCGCGAACGGTGCCCCGGATTCTGGCAACTCGACGACAACGCAGTCGAACACCAGCAACAGCCAGACGAAAAAGAAGGTGACGCAGAGCCAGTACGAAGTCGGCAAAACATCCATCAGCACCCTTTTGTCCGCCGGCGGTCTGCGCCGTCTTTCCGCCGCGGTGTTCGTGTCGCAGAAAATGGAAGGGGAGGGGAAGGATCGCAAACCGGTCGCCCGTTCCGATGAGGAAATGCAAAAACTCAAGCGCATCGTGCAGAGCGCCGTGGGAATTCTGGAAAATGATCCCACTCGCAAGGACGAGCTGACGCTGGAGCAACTGCCCTTCAACGAACAGCCGGCCATCGAGTTGAGCCAGCGCCTGGAGACGGATGGCAACCGCCAGTTCTATTGGGAGATCGGTAAGAACGTGCTCTTCGCCGCGATCGCCCTCGTGATGTTCATGGTGTTCCTTAAGCTGCTGAAGAAAACCACGGCCAGCGATATTCCGATCAACCTGACTTCAACTGGCGAGAACGGAACGTTCAACGCGACTGAAGGCGGCGAGGGCGACGCTGGCGCGGGCTGGCGCAAGGACGCCAAGGCCGGCGTGGTGACGGTCGAAGTGCTCAACGCGCTGATTAAGGAGAATCCCGCCAACATGACGCAGGCTGTCCGCTCGTGGCTGGCCGCAGGAAACAAGAGCAACTAGCGATTTATGGCCGCCCAACCCGATGCTGATGCAGTACCACTGGACGTCACAAAGATGACGAAGGTGCAGAAGCTGGCTGCGCTTCTGATTGTGATCGGCCCGGAAGCCGCCTCGCAGGTGATGAAGAACCTGGATGAGCACGAGCTGGACATCATCGCGGCGGAAATGGCGAAGATGCCGATGATTCCGCAGGATCTGCAGAAGGATATTCTCAAGGAGTTCACGGACGTCGCGGTCGAGGCCAGCACGGGAATTCTGGGCGGGGTCAACTACACGCAAACCGCGCTCGAGAAATCCGTCGGCGTCTTTCGCGCGACGAACATTGTCGGACGCGTTTCGCCCACCCGAACGCCAGTCGCCACCATGCAGGCGATCATCGAGATGGAGCCGCGCCAGATTCACAATCTCATAAAGCAGGAGCAGCCGCAGACGATCGCGCTCGTGATGAGTTACCTCGGCGCCGCGAAGAGCGCGCAGCTGCTGGTGCTGCTTCGTCCGGAAATTCGCGAACAGGTGGTCGAGCGCCTCGCCACACTGGCGGCGACGCCGATTGAAGTGGTCGAGAAGCTGGTGGAAGTGCTCAACAACCGCGTCGGCACCAAGCCCACGCGCGCCTTGAATCAGACCGGCGGCATGAAGATGACGGCGGAGCTCCTCAACTCGCTCGACAAGAACATCAGCAAGACACTGCTCATCGCGCTCGAGGAACG
>Ga0154020_10004666_pt1 | contig 16307 bp, 14 predicted proteins | sample Klosneuvirus_201_FD_109709 | JGI IMG/M metagenome (GOLD analysis project Ga0154020, IMG submission 109709) | Active sludge microbial communities from wastewater, Klosterneuburg, Austria - Klosneuvirus_20160825_MG | ecosystem: Engineered > WWTP > Aerobic digester > Activated sludge | place...
CCACCGACGACCCGTATCTGACCAACTACAAAAAGTACGAACACCGCGACGAACGTGCACCGGGCCGCGGCCCCATGGGCAAGAAGGTGGGCTTTGGTTTGTCGCTGGGGCGCCCGCTGGGCGTGACCGGCAAGCTCTACTTCACGCAGACCATTGGCGTGCAGGTGGACCTGGGCACCACATACTCCTGGTGGGGCCCGGAGCTGAGCGCGTCCCTCCACGTGGTGTGGCACCCCTACACGCTGTTCACGCATGACCAGTTCAAGCTGAGCGTCTACGTGGGCGGCGGTGGACGGGCGGCGGTGTGGCCCTTGGTGGTGACCGGCGCGCCGGTGTGGCTGCCCACCTGCCAGGGCACGTTTGACACCAATGAGAACAGCGGCCCCAACAACTGCCGCCGTCCGGCCTACAACTGGGTGCCGGGCGGAGGGGCGTTCCCCGGCGTCATGGGCATCCAGGGCGTGGCTGGGCTGGACCTTCAGTTCAACAAGATCCCCATTGAAGTGTACGCGCAGCCGCTGGTCACCCTGGACGTGTTTCCCGGAATCAGCGGGGATTTGGGCTTCCAGGTGGGTGCGCGCTGGTATTTCTTCTGAGTGCGGTGAGCCAAGTTTCCACCGCGGTCCATAACCCAAGCTGACGCGCCAGGCCTTCCAGGTCCGGCGGGGGCGGCGCCACGGTACGCAACACGGCGTTGGTGACGGGGTGCTGCAGCTCCAACAACGTGGCGTGGAGCATTTGCCGCGGGGCCAACGCGGCGGTGGCGTGGCCGGCGTAGAGGTCATCCCCCAGGATGGGCCACCCGGCTTCAGACAGGTGCACGCGTATCTGATGGGTGCGCCCGGTATGCAGGGTGAGTTCCAGCGCGGTGACGCCGTCAAACGTGCCCAGGACCAGATAGTCCGTCACGGCGTTGCGGTCCCCGGTGCGCCCGGTGAAACGCTGCCGGTGGACGGGGTGGCGGCCAAAGGGTGTGTTGAACGTTCCGCGCGCGGTCTTGGGAACCCCGCGCACCAGGGCCAGGTAACGTTTGTGCGTGGTGCGGGCCTTGAACTGGGCCTGCAGGTGCTGGAGCGCCTGGTCACTCTTGGCCACCACCATGACGCCGGAGGTGTCCCGGTCCAGGCGGTGGACAATGCCGGGCCGCACCTCGCCGGAGATGCCTTTGAGGTCCTGGATGTGGAACAGGATGGCGTTGACCAGGGTGCCGTCCGGGTTGCCCAACGCGGGGTGGACCACCATGCCCGCGGCCTTGTTGAGGAGCAGCACGTGGCTGTCCTGCCACAGGATGTCCAAGGGGAGGTCCTGGGGGACCAGGGAGACGGCGGTGGGGATGGGCTCCACCACCACGCAGGTTTCTCCCCCGCGAACCTTGTGGCTGGCGCGCGCCACCACGCCGTCCAACAGGACGTGGCCGTCTTCCATGAGGCCCTGGATGCGCGCGCGGGACAAGGACGGCAGGGCCTGGGCCAGCACGCGGTCCAGGCGGGTTCCCTTGTGGGAACGGTCCAGCAACACGGTGTGGGTTGTGGTGGTGACGGCGGGGAGAGCACCCGCGGCGTCTTCATCCTCCGGGGGGACATCCACCTGCGCAGCGGGGTCCTCCACCATGGAGACTCACCAGATCTTGGTTTTGACGTAGCCCTTGGGCTTGATGAGGACGTCCACCACGGCGCGGTCAAAGTAGTTGGTGCGCCCAAAGAGGTCCGGCGTCACGCGGCTCTTGTAGAGCTCGCGGCCTTCCCCAAGCTCATCCTGGAGCGTTTCAAAGATGTTGTCGTTTTGCAGGCCCGCCAGGATCTTGGCCTCATTGTAGAGCGAGATGTCTGACGCAATGGCGCGCGCCAGACGCATGGCCAGTTCTGGGGAATCAATGAGTGCCATGCCCTGCCACCTCCGTCTTGGGGACCTGAACGTAGAAGCCGCAGGCCTTGGGGGTCAAGAAACCTGCCGCGCCATCACTTCTTGTGGTCGTGGGCGTGATCGTGGCTGTGGGCATGGCTGTGATCATGGTCATGGGCCTGGTGGTCGTGCCCGTGCTCGTGTGCATGGTCATGATCATGGTCGTGGTCGTGATCATGGCCGTGGTCATCATGGCCTTCATGCCCGTCTGCGCCGTGGGCGTGCCCGTGGGCCTTTTCTTCGTCCGTGGCGTCACGCACCGAAAGAACCTTGAGGGACAGGCCCACATCCATGCCGGCCAGCGGGTGGTTGAAGTCCAGCGTGATGGTGACAGGCGTGAGCGCGGTGACGGTGGCCTCACGCACCTGGCCGTCCTTGGTTTGCAGCTGCAGCATGTCCCCCAGGCGCACGCCCTTGGCATTTTTGCCCAGGTGATGCCGGCCAATCTTCTCCACCTTGGCGGGGTCACGGTCCCCAAAAGCGTCCTTGGCGGTGAGCTGGACCTCCTTGTGGGCGCCCTGGTCCATGCCGTCTGCCTGGCGTTCAATGCCCGGCGGGAGGTTGTTGTGGCCGTGCAGGTACACCAGGGGGCTGTCTTCTGGCGCCTGGTCCAGCGTGTTGCCCTCCTTGTCCTTGAGGGTGAATGCCAGAGAAACAACCTTGTGGGCCGCAACCTGCGTCATGGGGCGTGACCTTCTTGAGGGGAACAACGGTTTTTGAAAAGAACCCGCGCCGTCACACAACATGAACCGGCGCGGGCTTGGATGCAGAAAAGAAACGGGTGGTGCTGCGCGCGAGCCTTACGGCGCCAGCTGCGCGGCACCGCGGTCCAGGATGGACTCCGGGTAGAGGATGCGCAGGCAGGCCGGGCACTCTTCCAGCGTTTCCCCGCGCTGCACACGAATGAACTGCTGCGCCGGCAGGCCCATGCTGCAGCCCTTGCAGACGCTGTCCCGGGAGACCACCACCGCCAGGCCACCGCGCTTGGCCAACAGCTGCTCGTACTTCTTGAGCACGTTGGGCTTCAGCTTGGCGGCAAGGGCGGCGCGGGCTTCGCGTTCCGCCTTGAGCGTGGCTTCACGGTCACCCACGGCCACCTTGGCGGCGTCCTGTTCTTCCTTGAGCGCCGCTTCGGTCTTGGAGAGCTTGTCACTCAGGTCCTTGACCACTTTCGCCTGGGCCTCCGCCTCGGTGGAGCGGGTCTGGATGGTGTCGGTGAGGTCCTGGATGGCGCGCTTGAGGCCGCCCACTTCACGTTCCAGTGCGGCGTATTCGCGCGTGTTGCGAAGATCCTCCAACCGCCCTTCCCACTTCTTGGCCTTGTCCCGTTCCCCCATAAGCTCCAGTTCCTTGGCGCGTTTCTCCTTCTCAATGTCATCCAGCTTCAGGCTGGCGGTCTTGAACTCGGTGCGCTGTTTCTGGACTTCCACTTCCAGGGTCTTGGATTTGGAGAAGACGCTCTCCCGGGCGGTCTCCACGGATTTGATGCGGGTATCAATGGCCTGCAGTTCGGCAAGTTGGATGAGCGTTGCTTTCAAGGGTCAAACCTCACACGGCCCGCGTGCGTGGGGGGTGCCGCGCGCGGGGCCAAGAAACATGTCTTTTGGACATGGCAATGGGAACAACACTGGGCCAAGGGTGGGCCCAGCTGGATTTGAACCAGCGACCAGCCGGTTATGAGCCGGCAGCTCTGACCGCTGAGCTATGGGCCCGCAGGGGTTTGGAACGCCGCACAAGGTGGTGCGCATTGGCTGGTGAGCCAGGGGGGCTCTTGACGGCGTGCCCGAAGGGGTCTTGCGCACACGTGGGCCGTAGCAGCGTTGAACGTGGGGGGCAAGGCACGCGCATCCAAGATCCACGCGGTGCCGGCGGCGCATGGAAAACGCGTGGGTTCCCGGCACGCAAACGTGGGCGCACGGGAGGTCAACCTTGTTGGTGGGTGCGGATCATGGACGGCGTGTGCCGGGGCGCAAGCGCGAGCCCAAAGACGGCTCGGCAAGGCTCTCCCAAAAACAAATCAAGCTGCTTCAGCCTTCCACAAACGCCCGGAGCTTCTTGGAGCGGCTGGGGTGGCGCAGCTTGCGCAACGCCTTGGCCTCAATCTGCCGGATGCGCTCACGGGTGACTTCAAAGTCCTGGCCCACTTCTTCCAACGTGTGGTCGCTGCGTTCGCCAATACCAAAGCGCATGCGCAGCACCTTCTCTTCACGCGGGGTGAGTGTGGCCAGCACCTTGCGGGTCTGCTCATTGAGGTTCATCTGGATGACCGCGTCAGACGGGCTGACGGCGTTCTTGTCCTCAATGAAGTCACCCAGGTGGGAGTCTTCTTCCTCACCAATGGGCGTTTCCAGGCTGATGGGCTCCTTGGCAATCTTGAGGACCTTGCGCACCTTGTCGATGGGCAATTCCATCTTTTCGGCAATCTCCTCCGGAGAGGGTTCCCGACCAAGCTCCTGCACCAGATAACGGCTGGTGCGGATGAGCTTGTTGATGGTCTCAATCATGTGCACCGGAATGCGGATGGTGCGGGCCTGGTCTGCAATGGCGCGGGTGATGGCCTGGCGGATCCACCAGGTGGCGTACGTGGAGAACTTGTAGCCACGGCGGTACTCAAACTTGTCCACCGCCTTCATCAACCCAATGTTGCCTTCCTGGATGAGGTCCAGGAACTGCAAGCCGCGGTTGGTGTACTTCTTGGCAATGGACACCACCAGGCGCAGGTTGGCTTCCACCAGCTCGGCCTTGGCGCGTTCAGCCTTGCGTTCCCCGCGCATGACAGACGCGTAGTGCCGGCGAAGATCCGCCAGCGGCATGTCTGCTTCTTCTTCCACGCGCTTGAGCTTGCGGCCCACAATCTTGAGGATGCGGTCAATCTCATCCACGTCCCCCAGGGACATGGACCACCGCTTGGACAGCTTGTCCTTGTCCTTGGGGCTCTTCTGTTCACGCAGCAGTTTGCGCAGGTCCTTGACCGGTTCAGCGGTGCGCCGCTCCAGGTCCCGGACTTCTTCCTCGCACTTTTCCACGCGCCCAATGAGCAGCTTGAGCTTCTGGACAATGCGGTCAATCTGCTTCTTGTTGAGCCGCAGGCGCTGCAGCAGCTCGTAGATTTCAGTGTCCTGGGCCTCAAACTCCTCGCGCAGGCTCTTCTTTTCACCGGCGGAGGGTTGTGGTGCCTGGGGGTCCCGGTTCTCCAGCGTCTCGCGGATCTTGCGGTTGCCGCGGTCCAGGTCTGAGATGCGGTTGATGACCCAGACGGTCTCTTCGGTGAGCTTGTTCTCGGTGGCGTTGGCGGGGCGCACCGGTTCCGGAATGACCGGTTTTTCCGGTTGGGATTCCTGCAGGTAGAGCGCGGCGCCGGCTTCATCATCATCCGTGGTGGACGAATCCGCGCCACCCAGGGCCGCCAGCTCAATCTTGTCGCCGTCTTCATCGGCTTCGTCGTCCAGGTCACCCAGGTCGTCGTCACCGTCGGCGTCATCCGCCACGGCTTCCTCCAACACCGGGGCCTTGCCCTTGGCCTTCAGGGGCTTGGCATCCACGTTGACCTTGGAGGGAGCGGCTTCTGCGGTGCCTTCGCCCTCTTCGCCGTCTTCCTTCTCGTCACCTTCTTCTTCGTCGGTGGACTCGCGCTTGACCTCCTCGTCCATCTCCGCGTCGGTGGGTTCTTCATCATCATCACCGGCAATGATTTCTTTGACGCGGATCTTGCCGCGCTTGAGGCGGTCACCCAGTTGCACCACCTCGGCCACGGCCAGCGGCGAGCGCAACACGGCCTGCAGGACTTCCTGCTCGCCTTCTTCAATGCGCATGGCAATCTGGACTTCGCCTTCCCGGGTCAACAGGGAGACGCTGCCCATCTTGCGCAGGTACATGCGTACCGGATCTGCGCCCTTGGCAAACGCCGAGGTGTCTTCTTCCTCTTCCTCGGTCTGATCCACCACCAGGGAGGCGCCGGTCTTGGCCTTGGGCTTGTCTCCCTTGAACTTGGTGGCGTCATCCACCAGCTCCACCTCATTCTCACCGAGGAGGGCAATGACGTCATCCATCTGGTCTGGCTGGGTGACGTCCGGCGGGAGCCCGTCATTGAGCTCATCATAGGTCAAGAAGCCTTTTTCACGGCCCTTGGCCACCAGGCGCTTGGTCTCCTTGCGCTCCAGGACGTTTTTGTTGCTGCCGGGCCGTGCCGCGGGGCGGCCATCCTCCGCCGCTGCTGCTGCCGGGGGTGGGGCTGCCTTCTTGGATGCGGGGGTTTTTTCAGTTTCCATGCTGTTGCTTTGCTCCCGTCACTCCGTGACCACACAACCACAAAAGAGGACCAACACCGCGCAACCCACCACGTTTAGCTGTTGCCCGGTGCCACGTCAGCCGCTGGCCTGGGCGCGGCGGCGCCGCATGTCTTCCCTGGCCCGGCGAATCTCCTGCAACGACCCCATCAACTGGTTGACTGCCGCGGTGTCATTGCGGGCCTCGGCCGCCTGCAGTTCCTTTTGCAACTGGGTCTGCTGGACGGTGAGGTCAAACATCCTGAGCCACTCCAGAACTTCATGCACCGCGCGGTTGGCGTCTTCTTCATTGGCAAAAAGCCGCTGCCCGCGTGCCACCTGGTCCAGGATGGTGCCCACCTGGGGGTGGCTGTGCTGTTGCGCCCAGACGCGAAGTTCCCGGAACACCGGAGACGCCACGTCAAAGGGCCCGGCTTCTTGCACTTTCTCCCGTACAAAAGCAAGCAACAGCCTGAGCGGCTGGGACAGCCCATTGGAGAGGGGATGTTCATCCAGGGCCTGGGCCCGGTCTGGCCAGGTGGCCACCAGGTGGACCAGGGTGACCTCCACGGGGGACAGCGCGGGAGGGCCCAGCGGCTTGGGCGGAATCCTGGGCCTGGGGGGCGGCGGCGGCGGGCGGTTGCTCCGGCCCGGCGGGTTGACGGTGGGTGGAGGTGTGACGGGGCCGGCCTTGAGTTCACGCATCAAGGTGGCTTTGTCCACCTGGAGCTTTTGCGCGGCGCGCTCCAGGTACATGTCCCGCTCCATGCCTTCCGGCAGCGCCTGGAAGAGCCAGGCCAGCTCGCGGATGGCTTCAGCCCGCTGGGGCACGTCATCCCCGGCATCTTCGGCGTTGCGCGCGGCCTGGGAGATGACCCAGGTGGGCAGCGGCTCGGCTTCTTCCACCAGGCGGGCGGCACCGGTGGCGCCCACGCGTGCCACGTAGGTGTCCGGGTCATCCCCAATGGGCAGCACCGCCACGCGGGTGTCTACCTTGAGGGGCAGCAGCGATTCAGCGGCGCGGCGGATGGCGCGTTCCCCGGCGGCGTCCCCGTCAAAACAGCACACCACGCGTGCATTGAGCTTGGAGAGGGACTGGGCGTGGCGCGGGGTGAGTGCGGTTCCGCAGCTGGCCACGGCGGCCAGGCCGGAGAGCTCCAACGCAATGGCGTCAAAGTAGCCTTCCACCACCACCACCGCCGCGCCTTTGCGCGCTTTGAGGAATGCCTGCGGCGCGCGGTAGAGCGCGGTGGACTTGTCATACAGCGGGGACTCGGGGCTGTTGAGGTACTTGGCCACGCCGTCCCGTTTGGCGCGGTCCCCAAACACGCGGCCCCCAAATCCAATGACGCGGAATTTTTCATCCCGGATGGGGAACATGACCCGTCCGGCAAAACGGTCATACACGCCGCGCTCACCGTTGACGCACAAGCCGGCCTTGATGAGGTCATCCTTGTCCTCGTCCGTCTTGCCCAGCGTGGTCCACAACAGGTCACGCCCGGCGCCGCCAAACCCCAGCTCAAATTCGGCCCAGTGTTTTTGCGGAAGGTTGCGGCCCTCCAGGTACGCGCGCGCCTCCACGCCATTGGGACCCTGCAGTTCGGCCAGGAACACGTGGAGGGCACGTTCCTCCATGGCAAACAAACGCTGGCGCGCGCGTTCGGCGGCTTTTTCCTCGGGGGTCTCCTCACGTTCGGGGACTTCCACGCCCACTTCAGCGGCCAGCTCCTTGACCACTTCGGGGAAGGTCTTGTTGGTGGCCTTGGTGAGGAACTTGAAGACGTCACCGCCCTCCCCGCAGCCAAAACAGTGGAACATCTTCTTGTCTGGGGAGACGTTGAAGGATGGGGACTTTTCATTGTGGAACGGGCAGAGCCCCACGTGGTTGCGGCCCGCACGTTTGAGCTGCACGTGGCGGCCCACCACCTGGACAATGTCCACGCGGTCCCGCACCGTATCAATGACATTGTCCGGAATGCGCATGCCCGCCCCGGCGCGTGTGGCACCAAAAACGCGTGACTGACGACGAGAAAGAAGCCTTGCCCGGTCAGCCGCCCAGCGCGGCCTTGACCGCACCGCTCACCAGCTTGCCATCTGCCTTGCCCTTGGTCTTGGGCATCAACCACGCCATCACCTTGCCCATGTCCTTGCCGGTGGCCGCCCCGGTTTCCTTGACGGCCTGGGCCACCAGCGCGCGAATTTCTTCTTCACCCATTTGCGCGGGCATGTAGGACTGGATGACGTTGAGCTCAAAGGTCTCTTTGTCCACCAGGTCCTGGCGGCCACCGGCCTTGTACTGGTCAATGCTGTCCTGGCGCTGCTTGACCATCTTGGACAGCAGTGCCGCCAGCGCGTCATCTTCCAGCGTGATGCGGTCATCAATTTCTTTTTTGCGGTATTCGCTCTTGATGAGGCGGATGGCGTCCAGCCGGGGTTTGTCCCCCGCCTTCATGGCGGCCTTCATGTCCGTATCAATCTGATCCCGCAGCGCCATGGTTGTTGCCTCCCAACAAAAGGGGGGGACACATGTGCCAGCAGAGGCCACTGGTCAAGGGTCAGGCGGTGCACGCCAGCGACCGCGTCTTCTGGCTGCCGCACGCGTGTTCACAAGCGCGGAAGCATGCGCCTGGGGCCAAGCGGAGGGCACACGGACTCAGGTGCGCGTCTCGGCGGGGATGGTGGCCGGTGGCGGGGTGAAGCCACCACCGCTGGCGCCTTCCAGCTTCTGGTTGTGCTCGTCCGCCATGGCCTTGACCTCATGGAGTTCCACCGGTTGCAGGGGAAGCAGCACCCCCACCCACGTCATGGCCACGCCTGCTCCCACGGCAATCATGGTGACCAGCGTGCCAACAATGGGGGCCGCCACCAGGGCGCCAATGCCCAGGATGGTGGGGCTCACCGGCGAGGAGATGGACGACGCATTGCGCAGCCCCCAGAACATGAAGAACAACGCCCCGGTGCTGGCGGCGGCGGTGGCCACCGCACCCACCAAGCCGGTGAGGACGGCCACGCCAATGCCGCTCCAGTACAGCGCGTTCCGGCGGATCCAATGCGAGTGGTACGTGTCTGCCAGGTCCTGGCGTCCCACCTTCTGGTAGAACTCCTCCCACTCCAGCTTCTTGGCGTACGGTCCCATGACGGGGACTTCAAATTCGTTGACGCTGGCGCTGCTGCCGTAGCGGTTGCTGTTGACGGTCACCACCACTTCACGTTGGAAGTGCAGCCAGTCATCCGGCATGCGGTCATTGCTCACGGAGACCTTCTTGGGTTGCGGCGCGTCGTCGGCGGAGGGACGTGAACCCCGCACACCCAGGCCACCAGCTTCACTTTCGGGCGCGCCTTCCATGGCCTTGGCGGCAATGCGGGCCAGCAGGCGGGAGGCGTCGGCACACTCGCCGCGTTTCACCGTCAACGTGCGCTCCAGCGCCGGGGCCTTGGCGCCGGGATGTTCCACGGTGAGCATCACCTGCGCGCTGTCCGGGTCCCGGCTGGCCTGGACCAGCACGCCCACCGCGTAGCCGTGGTGGTCACGCCCGGACGGGAGCACGCTGGACAACTCGTCGGTCAAAGCCTGGGTGTTGATGCAGTTGCTCTTGTCTTCCACGCTCACGGTGGGAAGCACGGTGATGGCGTGGACCAGCGTGGGAAACAGAAGTGCAACAAGCAGCGTGGAGAGGGTTTTCATGGGGACGCTCCGTAGACGGTTGTGGGGGATGCGGGAAGGGCCCGCGTTGGGGCAACACCCAGGCATGCCCGGACGCCCGTGAGACCTTCACCCACCCGTGGAGATCCCGCGGATCATCCGGATCTTGTTCGTCTTTTTCCGGTGAAGGTCCGCACGCTGGCCGGGAATGTCAGAGAAGAGAGGAGGCACGCATGGGACCAGCGTCCATGGCATTGGCGGGTGTTGGCAGCGCCGGGATGGCGGTGCCAGTGTCCAACGGCGTGTTGCTCCACGTCTTCATGGCGCTGTTGGGGAAGCTTCGCGGGCAGGCGCCTGGGGCGGTGGACGTCACGGCGTTGTTCCGCGAACACGCGGCTTTTCTGGCGCGCGTCATTGAGCGCATCACCGGGCCGGGGCCGCACGTGGAGGACATCCTCCAGGAGACGTTCCTGACCTTGCACGTCAAGGGGAACACGTTGCCGGCGGATACTCCGTGGCGCGGCTGGCTCTACCGCGTGGCGGTCCACCAGGTGCAGCACCACCGGCGCAGCTACGCGCGCCGCACGCGTCTGGGTGATGCGGTCACCGTGGAGCCCACCGTGGCTGAAGCGCCGAGCGCCCACGACGTGGCGGAGATCCGTTCCAACGCGGCGCGCGTGCGTGCGGCGGTGGCCACCATCCCGCTGCTGCAGCGCGAGGTGTTTGTGTTGTTTGAGCTGGAGGGCGTGGGTGGGACGGAGATTGCGGCGTTGTTGGGCATTCCGGAGAACACGGTGTGGTCCCGGTTGCGGGTGGCCCGGGACGCGTTCAAGGCGGCGCTGGTCAAAGACGGCGGCGGGCCACGGGTGGCGGCATGAGTGAACAACCCATGAAGCCATTGCGGGATGACCCTGACGCGCTGGCCGCGCTTGGTGTCCGGCTGGATGACCCGGCGTTGACGCCCAAGCCGCTGGACCTCAGCGCATTGGAGACGCGCTTGCTGCAGGGCATGGCGGCGGCGGACGCGGCACTGGACCTGAGCGCGGCAGCATCCAGCGGGTGGAGTAGCCTCATCATCAAGGGGGCGTCCATCCTGAGCGCCATGGTCTTGGGCGGCGTGCTGCATGCCACCTGGCTGCAGTTCAATCCCGCGCCGCAACCACCGCCGCTGGTGATTCCCCAGCCCATCCCGGTGGCCATGGCGCCGGTGACCCCGGTGGCCGCCCCGGTGGCGCCGCGTCCCACGGTGCCGGTGGTGAAGCCGTTTGTTCCCGCCGTGGCGCCGGTGCCAAGCCCCCTGACCGTCCAGCCTGAGGTGATGGGCCTGGCGGAACAGCTGCGTTTGTATGAAAGCGGCCGCACCGCGCTCAACGCGGGCAACCACGCGGTGGCTTTGCGGGAATTTGACCGTTACGTGCGCACCATCCCGGACGGTGACCTGTGGCCGGAAGCGGCGTTGGGGCTGATGCAGGCGCTGCGCGGCACCGAAGAGTGGGGGCGGCTGGACAGCTGGTGCACCACGTTGCTGGAGGACAGCCGGCTGGCGTCACACAAGCGGCGCATCCTGCAGCAGCGGGGGCGCGCGCGGGCGCACGTGGGGGCCTGCCAGGGCGCCGAACAGGATGTGTTCCGGGGCCACCAGGATCCCCAGGAGCGCGCGGCGGCCATGGAGGAAGTTCGCGGGTTGTGTGGCACGGCGTATTGACGGCGGTCAGCGGCTGCGGAAGTGGAAAGCGCCCCCGGGACCCAGCACGAGCGTCCCTGGACAACGCGAAGGCGTCTCGGGACATGACAAGAACCTCCCGGGACACGCCAAAAGCCTCCCGGGACGTCCCGGGAGGGCGCGGTGTCGTCTCAGACGGGGGTCTTGCCCTCGGTGCGGGCCTTGCGGCGGGCCCGTGCCTTCCGCAGGGCCTCATAGCGGGAGAGAAACGGGGTGAGGCGCCGGGGCGTCTTGCGTAGCAGGAACCCCGCCGCGTCCCGCAACTCAGAAAGACGCTGCTCCAGCAGCCACGCCAGTTGGTTGCGGTGCTCCTGAGCGGTGATCGCGTCGTCCGAATCCTCGGCGCTTCCCAACAGCTCTGCCAATTCAGATGCCCGCTTGAAGTCCGCATCTGAAATGGATTCATCCAGCGCCCAGACCTTTTTGTGCGCGCCCCAGAACTTCACCAGGTCATGGAGGTCTGCCACCAGGTCCGCCAAGCCCTCACCGTCCCGAATGCGCGCCAGCGCAGCAGACGCGTCCTTGTCCTTGCGGAACAAGAACTCCGCGCTTCCCAGCAGGTCCGACCGAAGCGCTTCGGCCTCCTTGCGCGAAGCCACCTTTTGGCGTCCAGCGGCCGCGGCAAACCGCAGGGTGCCCCAGATGGTCTCTGCCGCGGTGAGCTCGGCAATCAACGCTGGCAGGTTGTCCAGGTCCTTGATTTCAAAAGATGGGAGTTTGACCAACCGGGCACGGAGTTTTTTCCCCGCCTTGGCAGCCTGCGCAGCCTCAAGCAGCAGGACGTCAATTGGAATGGATGAGACAAACGCCTTGCTGGCCTCCGGTGCCTTGGCCAGCAGAGCGGACGATTTGGACTTTGGAGCCTTCTTGGATGCCATGGTTTCCCCTCCTGGAAAGTTTGATCACCCTTCGCCCGCAAATAGGACACAACGACGTGGCGGGGCAAGGTTCACGCCCCTGCAACGTTCACCATGTGCTGCATGTGCGGTGTCACATCCCCGCGTCTGGTGCCTCTTGCGGCACACACACGTGGGTTCCAAACAGGGGCTGGCAGTTTCCCACTGCGCAGCGTGGCTGCGGCGCGGTGGAATCACACGTGGGATAGCAGCGGGGCGCATCAAAGATGCCAACGCATACCCGGCCAATGTTGCAGGCGTTGGCGCGCGTGCACACTTCTCCGTCGGCGGCGGGCGCATTGGGCACCGAACAGAACGACGCGTTGCCCGCGCCCCCCACATAGCAGCCCTGCCCCATGGGGCAGTCCTGGGTGACCGGGTTGCACGCTCCAATGCACACGCCCACGTCATCCGGGCCGGCGGACACGCAGTTCTCGCCGGCACCACAGCCGGACCCCAGCGAGGGCGTGCACTGCGCGCGGGACGTGGGCAGGCACACGCGCCCGGTGCCGTTCACCTCAAAACAGCTGAACCCCGGCCGCGTGCACGTCCCCGCGCCGCTGCAGGCCAGCACGCACACGCTGGTGAGCACGTTGCCCACGCAGCGCCCTGCCCCATTGTCGCAATCCATGCCCACCGTGCACGGCGAGGAACCGCAGACCCCTGAGGCCACCGGTTCGCCGTCCAGCACGGTGTCACAACGCGGGTTGGTGACCATCACGCAGTCCGCCGGGGTGGCACAGCCGGCCCCCAACGTGCCGGGCGCGGGGCCACCGCCGGAAGAGGACGTGCCGCCGGCATCTGGTGTTTCCCCGGAGCTGGATGATGAAGATGAAGAACTGCCGGTGCGGCCGGTGCAGGCGCTCAAAAAGCAAAGGAGCAAAGCGACGCTTGCCAGGTGCAACGCCGTTGCGCGCCCCTCAGACACAAAGCGGCTTCTGGAAGGGAAAGGAGAACCTGGAGCTCGAGGAACCAACACACTAGCTCCTTGGTCGAGGTGGGAACCCGGCGCAAGAGTTAAGGCAACGGTCGCCCATACATGTGTTGGTGTTGTCAGTTGTATAGTCAGTTGGTGCTGGCTCTCCCGTCCTGAGGAGTGTGACACACGCCGTTTGAGATGTTGTGTTGAGGCAGGGCCGCGTCCCCGTGATGTACACATAAGTGTTTGCCGCCAAGCGCGCGCAACAATCTTCCGGGACGCCGCAGATAGATGGCTGACCGAGCGCAAATGAGCATGGGAGTTCGCACTCGTAGTAGCCGAGGCAAACATCGGAGAGAGTGACCCTTGTTTCTGGATCACCATCCAGGGCGGCTCGCTCACACTCCGCTTGTGTGGCTGTCGGCCGTTCTAGGTGGCCCCGGTTCCCAAGGCAGTCGCAGCAACTGGCCAGCTCGGTACTGGGTGCGGTCTCACAAACGGATGAGGGTCCGCAGCGAAACCCGTCGTTGCATGTCCCGTTGGCATAACAGGCACCTCCGAGCGTGCCCCGCTCGCGCAAGCGGCAAAGACCTGCAACGCAGTCCAGGCCAGTGTTGCAGCTGTTGTTTGGGTAGCAGCGACCGAACTCTCTCCCCTCAGGGAAGTCGTCCGGACTGCGACACACGTCACTCGCGCAGACCAGGCCGGGTCGGCAAGTGCCTTCTGCCCAGCAGGCGCCGCCTTCGTTTCCAGTCGCCGGCCCCCCAGTGGACGAGGAGCTTGATGAGCCACCTGAACTGCCGCAACCGGCCGTGATGAACACGCAAGCAAGCAAGAAATACCGCAATAGCCCCCCTTTGCGCCCCAGGAAATGAGCCCACGGCGCCGCGTACTGCACTCTACTGCAATTGCAGCGCTTGAGCGGCATCTGGCTGGAGGACAATCAGCGAGGCCGGTTCACGGGCAGACCCCATACATCCGGCCCTGGAACAACTGGCACATGGCCGCGTTGGGGCACGCGTGGGTGGCGTCACAAAGCTGGAGGCAAGAACCAGCCGCTCCCGTTCCGGCGCACGTCAGGGCGGTGTTGCAGTCATTGAGGGCTTCACAGGCAGCGCCAATCGTACCAACCATGGCGGTGCGCCGCGGAATGCATCCAAAAACACCCATAGGATCCGGCTGGCAGGTCTGGGCGTTGGGGCAGGAGGTCACGGTGAACGGGTCGCAGCCGGTGCGGCATTCGCCAAACCCATCGGTGCCAACGGCACCGCACGTTGCCGGCGCGGTGCAGGGGGGGGTCATGGTCACGTAGTTGCATTCAGCAATGGCTGTGGAGAGACAGGCTCCGACGCCGGCGCTCAAACCACCAACACAGCCCTTTCCAGCGCCACACAGCCCATCCGCCCCGTTGGGGTCGCACGTCCTGACACAGGCCGTGTTGTTTCCTGCCTGGATGCAGGTGGTTCCGGCGCCGGCGCAGGCCTGGCCAACAGTGCAACCCGTGGACGCGCAAAACCCGTTGGTTGCGCCCATTTCCATGAAGAAACATGCCGGCATGTTGAGGCCGGCACAATCCGTGGCGCCGGTGGCCTGGGTGCACTGGTTGCCCAGGGCAGTCGGGTTTCCGCCGCTGCCGCCGCCGCTGCTGGCAACAATGCCGCTGCTGCCGCCCATGTTGCTGCTGGCCACAATGCCGCTGCTGCCACCCATGTTGCTGCTGGCCACAATGCCGCTGCTGCCACCACCGCCAGAGGAGGAGCCGCCACCGCCCGTGGAGCTGCTGGTGGAGGAGCTGCGGCCCGGCGTCCCGCTGCTGGAGCTGGTTGAGCCCCCGTCGGTGCAGGCCACCGTGGTCATCATCAGGGACAGCCCGCACACCGCGGGGACCAGAACGCCAAGGGTCATGCGCTTCATGTTGATTCCTCACCCAATCCGTCCCAGGGGCCGGAATGGCGCCTGGTTGTTTTCGGAAAAACGGGACGTGGGTGGTTGACACACCCCGCGCCCATCCGCAAACCCGTCACCCGTCCGCCGCATGACCGACCCTCCGCCGCTGGGATAGAGGTGCGTCCGCCATGTCAGAACTCGTTTTTTCTTCCGGGGGGGAGGTGCTGTTCCGCGCGCCGTTGAACGCACGGAGCCTGCGCCTGGGTCACAGTCCACTCAATGACCTGATGTTGCAGTTTGACGCCGTGGCGGACTTCCAGGCGTCCATTGAACACACGCCGGAAGGCCACGTGCTGGTGGACCGCAGCGGGTCTGGCACCCTGGTCAACGGCCAATCCACACAGCGCGCGGTGCTCCAGCCCGGTGACACCATCACGTTGGGCAAGCTCACCGCGGCATATGAGACGCAGGCCACCGGGTCACCCACGCGCACCACGCGGCAGGACCGGACGGACACCGGGGTGGATGCCACGTTTTTGCAGGGCGAGGACCGCCGGCGCTGGCCGGTGACGGAATTGGGCCTGAAGCTGGGGCGGGATGAGAGCAATGATGTGACGCTGCCGGATGCCAGCGTGAGCAGCTTCCACGCGCTGGTGTTCCGCCGCGGTGGAGCCACGGTGGTGCGGGACCTGGGCAGCACCAATGGGACGTTCATCAACGCCATACGCATCACCGAGGCGGAAGCGCCCGCCGGCGCCGCGCTCACGCTGGGTGGCGTGGTGCTCACGGTGGTTGGCGCCGAGGGCGCCGCGGCCCGGGAACGGGGGCTGCAACGCGTGGGCGAGTTGTTCTACGTGGACGCGGCCATGGCACAGGTGGCGGCGGCCATCCGGAGTGTGGCGCCGCATGATGCGCCGGTGGCGGTCACCGGGGAGAGCGGTTGTGGCAAGGAGCTGGTGGCGCGGGCCATCCACGCGCTGGGGCCGCGCGCCGCCGAGCCCTTCGTCGCCGTCAATTGCGCGGCACTGTCCCCCAACCTGGTGGAGAGCGAGCTGTTTGGGCATGAAAAGGG
>Ga0154020_10004667_pt1 | contig 16305 bp, 15 predicted proteins | sample Klosneuvirus_201_FD_109709 | JGI IMG/M metagenome (GOLD analysis project Ga0154020, IMG submission 109709) | Active sludge microbial communities from wastewater, Klosterneuburg, Austria - Klosneuvirus_20160825_MG | ecosystem: Engineered > WWTP > Aerobic digester > Activated sludge | place...
CCCGTCCGCGGTCAACCTCCACGCGATCCCCAGATCGTCCGGCATCCGTGCCGGGCGTGGTGGGCTGTGACGTAGTTCGTTGAACAAACATGATCGCAACTCCTTTTGGACCCAACTGCCAAAGCACAACGATCGCGCCCGCGCGATGGCCGGAACCCGACCGCCACGCGGCCGCGCCGAAGTAGCACGACCGTGCATCCTCTAATCTCCGTTCCGGCCGCAGTCACCGGTGTCCCGCAACGCACTCTGCAATCGGAAGCGCCGGCTTTCACCAAACGCTTCCTTGGGGGTGTCCCGGAATAAGCACAGGACTGGCGCCTCATTCAGCGGGCAGCGGGCGTCACGATGGCGTGCGCGGCCGCCTCAACCCGATTCCAAGCCTCGCGGCTCGCCTGCTTGGCTTTCTCCCAGCCCAGCTTCGATGAACCCTTCGCCTCGTCCCAGCCGCGGCTCAGGTCACCTTCAGAATTCTCAAACGTCATCCCGTCGCTCGAGCGACGGCTGTAGCTCTCCCAGCCGTACCGATACGCCGGGGCATAGTCCTCGTAGGCAACCGCGCTCTCGGCATACGGCCTGGACGCGTGGTTCTCAACCCAGTACTTGGTCTCGACGGTCGGATTCACCGCCTCGGCCGCGGCCTTCCCGGCAATGCCACCGGCCACAGCGCCAATCGCAGCGCCCGCAACCATACCGATCGGACCCGCAACCGCGCCGCCGGCAGCGCCTGTGGCCGCTCCAACGCCGATCGCGCCCAGACCCGTACCGATGGGGTGTGATCCCGGAGCCCCGGTGATCGGATCCTTGTTCGCATCCTTGCCGGTCGTCATTTTCTTGTTGTTGTAATCGATCATAAACATTCTCCTGGAAAGTGGTCGTTGAAACACTGGAGGCACTCTGGGCAGCCGTTATGCCTCACTTCGATTCCCAACCAATGCGCTAGGGGCGACCTGCCCCGTCTAGGTCAGGGCTGCGCCCACACCGGGTCGTTGCTCCCATCAAGCAGCACCACGCGCGAGTCCTTGCAATCGATCGACTTGGCGATCCAGTACTGGTGCCCGTCCACGGTCGTGCGCACCACATCCACCTTGACCGAATCGCCCGTCTTGCAACTGGCCTTCTGGTTCTCCATGTACGAAGCGGGCCCGAGCAGGACGACTTCCTCGCTCCCCGAATCAACCTTCATTTTCAACGCCTTGGCGGGCTGCACACCGTTCCCGAACTTGACCTCAGTCAAGTCCGTCACCTTGCCCGCAAAGGTCTTGGATGAGTTCCGCTCAATCGCGCCGATGATCGGCCCGCGAGCGGACCACGCGCTGTTGTTGTCCGGGTTCAAGCCCGAAATCGGCTTGGGGGCCTCAAACTTCGGAGCCGGCACGTTAAAGGCCTTGTACGCCTGCTCCGCGTGCGTCCCGCTGTTCAGCGTCTTCAAGTCCGACGGAGTCTCAGGGCTTGCCAGCACCATCTCCTTGGACGCATCGATACGAACATTGCCATCAAGCGTCACCGTCGCGACCGACCACGGCACCAGCCGCTTGGTGTCACCCACACCCAGGAAGTTCTGATTCGGGTCGATCGACAGGAACCCGATCTCGCCCGAGTTCCGGTCGATGATGACATCCTGCACCTTGCCGCAATCCTCGCCGCGGCACACAATCTTCTTCCCGGGCAGATCGCTGAGCAGCAGGTAGCGCGAGAACGGCGTGCTGTAGCTCTCCCCGCCCGACTCAACCGTCTTCAAAGCCCACGCCGGGCTGCCGTCACTGTCACGCAGGTGCAGCTCGCGATCACCCGTCTTCAGGTGCGTACCCGCCAACAGCTGATTCGGATCCCGGGGAAGAACCAGCGTGTCAACCACAACCTTGTCGCCCCGCATCGGTGCCGCGCTGGCTCCGTTGATGTACCAGGAAGGCCCCAGCGCGACCCGCTTGGTCGCACCATCGGTCGTCTTCACCGTCACCTCAACTTGTTCGCCAAACGTGCCCGTGCGCACTCGATCAACCTTTGTCACTTCTCCTTCAATGCGGGCCTTCTTGGCGGTATCCAGGTTCCCCGCATACGGATCACTCGGCGAAGCCGCATCCGCGGCCAATCTCTGGTGCAGCGTGTTCTTCTCATCAACCTTCGACTGCTTCACACCCTTCCAGGTCTCCGCCGAAAACTCGGGGAACTGCTTGAGCTGGTCCTCGGTGGATGCCAGCACAAACCGATCCTTCCCCGCCGCCTCCCACCTGAAGGATGCGTAAGGAATCGCCACGGCCCGGCCACCCATGCCCAGCGTCGTGCCAGTCTTGACAATCACATATTCAATCCGCCCCGAGCCCCGGTTCAGAATCAGATCAGAAACGCTCGCAATCTCCTCTTCCTTGGTGTTCACGACCTTGCGATCGCTGAGCCACTTCGAGGACCGAAAGTCCACCGTCGAAGCGACCGCAGTCGCCCCCGGCGCGGGAGTGTTGGATGGCTGAGCGCTCACCGAAGCGCCCGCGGCAAACGCCACCATGACAGCGGTAAGGACGGGAACGGACGTGCGATTTCTCATAGGAACCCTACTTTCTTTGCGCCGATCGGATCGGGCGGGAAACACCGAGATGCTGCGGGCGTCATTCCCGTTCCTTATTCAGGCTCGGAGACGCGATGGATTCATCATGGCTGTCGATTAACCACCGACTAGGGCGGAGAGTTCCCCCATCGCGGACCCCGCGCGTAGAGAACTTGTTCTCGTGAATCACGAGATTCAGTCGCCCATGAACGTTTGACTTATTGCGGAAGCAGGACCAGGCTCGCCGCAGAGCGTCTCACCGCTTCATCCGCGGCCAATACACATTCCCCGCGGCCACCGCGTGCACAGCCCGCAGAATCGCATCCGCGTCATCGTTCTTCGATACGTATCCCCACGCCCCCGCATGCTTGATCCGATCCAGGAACTCTTCACCGCCATGCCCGCTGTAAATGATCGTCTTGACATCCGGAAACGCCGCCGCCATCCCGCTCATCGCTTCCAGCGGGCTCGCCCCCGGCATTGTCGCATCCAGCAGCACAACATCCGGCGGCGGATTCATGCGGCGCACCTTCTCTATCAACCGGTCGGCCGACCCAAGGCACCCGACGCACTGCAGCGTTTCATCGGTATCAATCACCATCCGCATCACCGCAGTGATGTCCGAGCTGTCATCGACGCACAGCACACGCGTCGGAGACTTGGCGGTGACTTGGCGAGCTTCCATCGGATCGGACTTTCTGCTACCTGCGACATCATTCAGCCACATATTCTACTTCCCAGGCGCCGTCATCATCCTCTCAAGCTCATCAAAATCGCACGGCTTGATCAGGTGGCCATCAAAGCCCACTTCCCGCGCCAGGGCGATGTCGGCATCCTGACCGTAGCCGGTAAGCGCGATAAGTCTCATCCGAGAACTCTTCCCCCCATTTGCATCTTCCGCCGCGCCCCCAGCCCCCGCCCCCCCTAACTTCGGGTCAGAGCGAAGCCGCCGGGCCACCTCGTAGCCATCAAGGCCAGGCAGGCCGATATCCAGCAGCACCACCGTCGGCAGCCATTGCTGGGCAATTCTCAGTCCCTCTTGACCCGTGTGTGCACTCTGTACGCTGTACCCTTTTTGCCGCAGGGCACTCGAGAGCATCATCACCAGGTCCGTGTTGTCATCCACCACCAGCACGCGCGCCCCACCATGGTCAATCCCGGCAGCCTCGGACGTCAGCGCTTCTGCCTTGGGTGATGGCTCTTGCGGCGCGGATGCAACCGGCGCCGAGATGAGCGGCAGACTCACAACAAACTCGCTCCCCTTGCCCGCACCCTCGCTGTGCGCCTCGATCGTCCCGCCGTGCAGTTCCACCAGCCGATGCGCCAGCGACAATCCGATCCCCAGCCCGCCCGCCGATCGGGCTAGTGAGCGATCCGCCTGCGTGAACAGGTCAAAGATGTGCGGCAGCAGCTCCGCGTCGATCCCCACCCCATTGTCGCGCACCCGTATGACCGCCTGCCCCCCCACCCCTCTGTCAAGGCGACGCTCGCAGCTCACTTGGATTCGCCCACCATCAGGCGTGTACTTCGCGGCATTGTTGAGCAGATTCACCAATACCTCTTCCAGCCGCGCCGCATCAGCCACCGCCCCCAGCGATTCAGGGCACAAACCGACCGACACCGAGTGGCCGCGCTGCTCAAACAGCGTCGCGGCGGTCTGAGTGGCGTGCTCCACCACCTGCTTGAGGTCCACCGGATGTAGGTCCAGCCGGATGCGCCCGCTAACGACCCGCGAGACCTCCATCAGGTCGTTGACCATCTTGGTGAGGTTGGCCACCTGCCGCTCGATGATCTCCCTGGCCTGCGTCTGCACCGCCGTCGCGCCCCCTTGCTCCTGCAGCTTCAGCAGGTGCGCCGCCGAGCGAATCGGCGCCAGCGGGTTCCGCAGTTCGTGGCTCAGCATCGCCAGGAACTCATCCTTGCGGCGAGACTGTTCCGCCAGGGCCGCGGCCTGCTGCTCGATCTCCCGCTCCATCGCGGCCCGCGCCGTGATGTCGCGCACGTTGCACTGCGCCAGCAGCCGCTCTCCCTCCGCATAGACATTGCTCACAAACTCGACGTGCGTCGTCTCCCCGGTGGGCTTCTGAACCGGCAAGTGGTCGTAACGGATGTAGCCGTTCTTCTGCAGCTCCGTAAACGCCGCCTTGTTGGCCGCCTCATCCTTGAACAAACCGATCTCGTAAAGTTCCTTACCAACCAGCCCGGGCAGTTCTTGGCCCAGCAGCCCGGACATGAACGCGTTCGCGTCGATGATCTTCCCGGTTGTCGCGTCAAGGATGAGGATGCCGTCCTTGGAAGACTGAAACAGCCGTCGGTAGCGGACCTCCGAATCCCTCACCGCCGCCTCCGCCTTACGCGCCTGCTGGGCTAGCTCGTGCTGACGGACCGACGACACCAGCAACGCCTCGTTCACCGCCAGCAGAGTCTGCGAGGCCCCCTGATTCTCGTGGGTCTGCTCCTTGAGCTTGTGCAGTTGCTCCACCGCCTGATACGCGGCCGAGGCAAACGTCCCCAGGCTCACGAGCATCCGAAGGTCTTCACCGTCAAACACGCGGGACCCTGAGCCCGGGGCCGCCGCGGGAACATCGTGCTGAATCGCCCAGATCGTTCCAACCGCCTTCCCCTCGGCGTAGATCGGCACCAGCAGGGCTTCTTCAACCGGCGGTGTCACCGGCTTGAAGTAGGCATACCTCCGCTCAAGGTGCCTGAACAACAGCGGACAATCGCGATCCAGCACATCACCACAAGGTCCAAAGTCCCGCGGCGTACCCCCGCCGATGTGCGGCTGCCACACCCCGGCGATCGCCGGCCAGCGAAACCTCTTTCCATCTTCCGTCACAAGGCTCACGCCCGCCGAGCCGCACCGCAAAACCCTCAAAATCGTGTCCGCCAGAGCCTGCAGAATCGTGCCCGGCCTTTCGGTCAGCTCCCGGGCCAGCGACACCAGCGCCCCGCTCTCGGCCTCAAAGTCCGGCGGCCGATACGGCCGGCGCTCCAACTCTTCCGTGCAGAGAACCGACTCCAGCGACGGGATGTTCATCCCCACCGCCCCCCCCGGCTGCTGCTCCGGATTATTCGCCGGGATGGTGGTCTTCATGGAACGCTACTTTCCGCGGCTCTTCTTGCCCGTTTTTTTCTTTTTCTGCGGGTTCGACTTCCGGCCTTTCCCCCTCGCCCCCTTTGAGAGCGATGGGCGGCTAAGTTGCAACTCAGGTACCGCCTGACCTGAGTCCGCAGACCACGGGCTGGGAATGCCGCTGGTCAGGGCCCGATAGCCCCGCATCGGCTCCCCGATTTCCAGGCCCTTGGAGGTAACTTCGTAGGCGCACAGGTCAATCGAGTGCTTGCTGCGCCGCATCTTCACCACCATCATCACCTTGCGCAGTTGCCCGTTGATCGACGCGTAGCGCAGCCGCACGATGTCGTCGGCCAGGAACGAGATGGTGAAGTTGGACAGGCCCATGGAGGTGAAGTTCTCTTCGACCTCCACGGTGCTCAAAATGGTCACACCCAGTCGCGTGAGCGCACCGATCATCCGGTACAGCGACTCGCGAAAGTCGGTGCGGAAGTCGGGGGCCAGCGCCATCTCAAAGCCCACCAGCGAGTCGATGACCAGCCGCTTACAACCAATCTCCTTCACCGCGCTGACAATTTCGTTCACCGTCTCATCCACCGAAAGGTCCAGCGGCCTCAGGTAAATCAGCTTGAGCGTGCCGTTTTCCAGATACTTGGTCATGTCAAAGCCGAACGACGCCGCTCGCTGGATGAACTCGTTGGGAAGCTCCTCAAACATCGCGACGATGCTCGGCTCACCCCGGCTCAGGCCCTCGGCAATGAACTCGATGCCCAGCACCGTTTTGCCCGCTCCCGATGGCCCGGCCACCAGAAGACTGTCACCCTCGGGAATGCCACCGCCCATGAGCGTGTCAAGGTCACGCACGCCCGTCGAAAGACGCCGCTGGCCCTTGACGTGCCCAGACTTACTCCCCGTGAGCCCAAACGTGCGCGGAAAGGTCTGCAACCCCGCTTCGGTAATCCGGAATGTGTGCAGCCCCGGCACCGACTCCTGCCCGCGCAGCTTCATTACCTGCATCTTGCGCACAATCGAGTTCCGCTCCACGCTCTGGAAAAGCCAAAACAACCCGTCGGCCACCGTGAACACCGGGTTGTCGCGCAGCTCTCCCTCGACGTACTCGCCCATCAGAAACGTCGTCGCCTGCCAACTCGTCAGGTGCAGCGCCAGCCGCTGGACAAAGCCCTGCAGCTCCATCTCGCTCGCCGCGGCCAGCGCCTTGCGCACCACCGTGCGGAAGGAGTCCACAATGACGATCTTGGCGTTCGAGGCCTCAACTTCCTTGATGATCTCATCCAGCACCGCGCCCAGGTCCTTTTCCAGAACCAGGCTGCTGAGATTGACAAACCTGATCGCCCCATCCAACTTGGCGTGATCGAAGTACCCGAACTGCTGTTGATAGCGCAGCATTTTGATGGCCGGCTCACCCAGCACCGTGAAGTACAGCGCCGGCCGCTCCGGCGTCGCGTTGGCAAACATCAGCTGATGTGCCAGCGTCGTCTTCCCGCACCCCGGAGCGCCCGCGATGATGTTGAACGAGTACTCGGGAAGGCCGCCGCCCAAGATCTCATCAAGCCCCGGCACGCCGGTAGGCAGCTTGCCGATGACCACGCGGCCCTGTCCCCTGCCCTGATCCTTGCCTTTGGCGCTCATAGACCACCCTCACTTCTTGGAAGCAAATCGCCTAGCGACGCGTCAGGCCAGGACTCGCGCACGAGCCTCAGCGTTATGGGTTCACCAATAAACGTGACCAACAGTCCCAGCAGGTGCGCCGTGATCGCGACCGCGGCCTCTTCCGCCTCCCGGTTCGCGCCGCCCCGTTCGGCCCCGGCCCCCGAATCAGCCGCAAACGAGTCCAGCCCCTGCAGGCGACCATCCGCGCCGACCGTGATCCCCTTCAGCGAGGGCACATCCACGCGAGCCAGCGCCAGCGCCCGCCGCAAGAGCGACGCAAAGCCTTCTGCGCCCGCAAGCTTGGTCAACGAAACCCGCAGCCTCTCAATCACGATCTCCGCAATGGGGATGTGCGAATCCGAGCCGGTCTGGCTCGCAGCCAGCATTCGCCGGGCCAGATCGCGCAAGGGTGAAGGCAAGGTTTCCATACTTGTATGATCAGTACACATTAGCAGGTTTCGTGCCGACTGAACAGCCCTTCGATAGCGCGAGAAGAACGCCGCGCTCCCACCCAATGGCCCCTGGACGCCAACCCCGGCCACGCCAGGTCCGCTTCGTCCGATGAACACCTCTGCTTCCTCGCGCAGGGACCTCCCCCGCGCGAAGATGCTGACAAGTCGGAGACCTCAAGCCTGGGCCAGCCCCTCGCGAATCGCAAACCGCATGAGGTCCGCCCGCGCCTCGATCCCCAGCTTCTTCATCATCCGCCCCTGGTGCGCATCGATGGTCTTGGCGCTGCGGCATAACTGGGCCGCGATCTGCGTCCTGGACATCCCCTTGCCGATGAGCCGAAGGATCTCCGATTCGCGACCTGTCAAGGATTCCAGCAGCGTCGCCGGCGAGCCCGCCCGCATGACCGAACTGCCGCTCCGGGCCTCCCCATCCCCCCCCCCCTTCTTCACAGGCACGGGCCGGCACCGCTCGCTCACCTTGGGCCCCAGCAGAAACGTACCGGTCCCATTGTGCGCCACCTGACGGATGCCGCGGACAATGTCGTCCAGTTCATCCGCCTTTGAGAAGTACGCGCACGCCCCGGACCGGAACGAAGCGGAAATAAACGCGTCACGAATATGGGCGCTGAGCACAATCACCCGAACGCTCGGGTGCTTGTGCCTCATCCGGTCGGTCATCTCAAACACATCCGGCCCGGGCATTTCGATGTCGATCATCACCACATCAGGGTGCAGCCGCTCGACCTCTTCCGCCAGGCGGGCCGCCGTCGCCAGACGCCCGACAATCTCGATCTCCCCGTCGATGGCAAAGCGTGCCTTGAGCCCCTCGATGGGCACCGCGTGGTCATCCACGCACAACACCCGCACCGCGCCGGGTTTGTGCGCACCCCCGTCTACCTCCGGTCCTCGCGCAACCTCCACCCGCCCCGCTCGCTGCGCCCGGGGCGCCGCCACTTCATCTTCATGCTTGCGTCCGTTCTGTTTGTTCCGATCCATGTACTCTCCTTACTTGCCGACCAGCGCCTGCGCCAAGGTGCGCCGGATCGCCAGAAAATCGTCCACCGGGTCGATGACCCATGCCCCCAGCGCCTTCCACCGCTTCTGAGAACTCCCCGCCGGCCTTCCCAACAACACAATGCTCCTTGACACCCGATCCTTCCGCCACCGCACCGCCGCGGCCAGCGCCCGCGGAGACGGTTCTGTAATCCACAGATCTGACTTCCCCGGACCACCATTCTCCGCGGGCCGGAGCTTGAGCCCGGCCTTGAGTATGACGTGAGAAATCAATGCCGCAGTCCGAAGATCACGAACCGAGATCATCGCGGAGCGTCCCTCCGTACCGCCCAGGCCCGCCCGAGCGTCGCCCCGGCTCATCGCCGGCAAGCTCAGCGTGACCGTCGTGCCCTTGCCCGGCGCCGAGGTGATCTGGACATCCCCACCCGCGCGAGCCGCGACTTTCCGGGCCAGCGGCAAGCCCAGCCCGGTCCCCATGCCGCGCGACTTGGTGGTGAAAAACAGGTCAAACGCCCGGCGTTGGATCGCCTGCGACATCCCCCGCCCGTTGTCGGTCACACCCAGCTTGACCATCCGGCCATCGTCAGACTTCTTGGCCCAGATCATCACTTGCGCCGCCCGTCGCGCCTTGGGCATCGACTCGCCGGCGTTCACGATCAGGTTGAGCATCGCCTGGGTCAGCCAATGCTGGGCAATCTTGACCACCGGCAGCCGGTCGGGCAGCGACGCCCGCAGCTTGACGTTCTGGGGGATCGCCTTCTGCAGCAGCGTACCAACCTGCCCCCACCAGCGCACCAGATCGGTGGTGCCCTCCTCCCCAACCCGACTGTCCGGACCGTCCGGGTCGATCGCCAGAAAATGCAGCCCGTCACTGAGATGTTGCAGGTAACCGATCGACCGTCGAACCGCCGTTACGTGATCGCGGGCAGCGCTGTTGATCCCCGCGTGCTCGAGCGCATCCAGTCTCGCGCGAACAGGCAGCAGCACGTTGTTCATATCGTGCCCCAGACCCGCCACCAGCGTCCCCAGAGATGCCAGGCGGTCCGCAAGTTGCAGCCGCAGGTTCGCCGTCGCCAGCGCCCGTGTTTGCTCGACAATCAAACGCGTGAGCCGCTCCCGCTCTTCCGCGCTGTCGGGGCCGATGTCGATCTGCTGGCCCACATCGCGGATGATCCCGATGAAAAACGGCTCCGCGCTCACCGGCAGATCGGCCCGTGACACCGACAGCTCGATCTGCAATCCCGTCCCATCCTTGCGCAGCGCATCAAACCGGCGCGACCGTTGTAACGTCTTGGTCGCATCCCCGTTCCGGTACCGATCCAGAAACCGATCCAGCGCCGATCGCCGCGGCTCGGGAATCAGCATCTTCACATTCCGCCCGAACAACTCCGTTGGCGTCCACCCGAAAACCTGTTCGATCGAGTCGCTCGCCGACTGAATCACCCCTCCCCCGTTCATCGTGATGATCGGGTCCAGAACAGCTTCATTCTGCTTGCCGTCAACCACCACCCGTACCGCTGGTTTCGCGGCAGCGACTGGCTTCCGTGGACGGGCACGTTTGATCATGAAATCAGTGTACGACTCCCATGAGCCGTCTAAGCCATCCTTACACGCTACAAACCAGATAGAGGAAGTTTGCTCCTATCCACGCAGTACCCCCATAAACGATGATCGCGTCCCTCTCCAAACCCGCAATCACGACGCGACCCCTCCGCCCCTAGGACCCCCACCATGCAACTCACCACCCAACTCCCCACCGACCGCGCCCATGAAAGCGATATCACGCACCGCCTGGTGCAGGCCATCGCCCTGGAGTTGTGGCGCCTCTACGGCAGAAACGGATCGCTCAACTGGCCCGGTGTCGAACGCCACCTCAGCCACATCGTCAACCAGGCACGCAACGATGTCCGCGATTCACTCTCCGCGCTGATCTCCGTCGCCGCGGCCGCGCATCCTCCAACGCCCCGGGTGGTGCGCCCGGCACGTCCAAAGCGCGCCCTCCCACGAGCGACTCCCGCGCCGCGCATCGTCCGATAGCCATCGCGCCCCGCCGTCTCCTCATCACGGTCACACCGCGATGAGGGAGAGCTTCTCCATGGATGACCTCGCACCCCCGGCCATTGATGAATGTGCATGCAGGCGACGCATTTGTGAGCGCCGAGTTGCACGCACGAGAGAGCCGCACCCATGGATACGGGCAACACCACATCGGCCGCCACGGACTCACGCACCCTTGACCTTCGGGACAAACCGCAAACCTCGCCACTCCCCGAACCCAAGCACCCCACCCGCCGCGAAGACGGCCGCACACCCAACCCGCGAGCAGCAGACAGGGCACTCGCGGCCGACCTGAACCTGCCCGTCGATTCCGTGATGTTGTTCGATTCACCCGACGCGCCGGACTCAAAAAAGCCCTGATAGGAGCCCAACCATGCTCGGCACAGTTCTACTCATCGTTCTGATCCTCATGCTCATCGGCGGCCTGCCGGTTTACCCATACAGCCGCAAGTGGGGCTACGCGCCCGGCGGCGTCGTGGGCCTCCTGGTCGTCATCCTCATCATCATGATGCTCATGGGTCGCATCTAGCTCTCCTCGATTCGCCCGGGGGCCTTCGCGGCCTTTGACCCCGGGCCGCGCTTCAAGGTCGACCGACGGAGCCATGCCATGTGGGACAAAGCCTGCAATTCCGACTTCCTCTTGTTCGACGCCATTTCCGACAGCGCCCGGCCTACCGCGCAGTCTCCGCCCCCGCCGCCCCCGACTTCCTCTTCTCAAGACTCGCCCCCACCCCCCACCCCTCCCAAGACTGGATAACTCATGTCTCCCCCACGCCTCATCGGACTCGCGTTCCTCGTCGGCGGCATCATCCTCCTCATCCTTGGTATCCGCGAAACCGAGTCCTTCGGCGACCAGTTCTCCAAGTTCTTCACCGGCTCATACTCCGATCACGCCGTTTGGATGATCATCGGCGGCGCTGCATGCATCTGCGTCGGGCTCGCCTCCACCTCTCTGTCCCTTCGCGGCCCCAAGACCACTTGACAACCACATGATTACAACAGCACCAACCCGCGCCACCCCCAGCGATCAACCCGCCGCTCTCGCCCCCGATGCTGAACTCCTCCTCCGTTCCGGCGGCGGCGACGCCGCGGCCTTCGAAGAGCTCCACCGCCGCTTCAAAAACTTCGTCAAGAGCATCGTCTGCCGAACCACAGGCTCAGGCCCCGATGTCGAGGATGTCTGCCAGAACGCCCTCCTTGCCATCTGGAAACAAGCCTGGCGATTCGACCCCGCCCGCTCAAGGCCCCCCAACTGGATCGCGCTGGTCACCCGCTCCATCGCGCTGGACTCCTTCCGCTCCAAGCGCAGAAACCAACCCACAACCGATCTGGACAGCTCCGATATCCCCGCGCACTCCGACCCGTTGATCCCCATGGAACGCGAGGAACTCCTCATGGAAGCCCGCGCATCTCTCAACCGCCTCCCCGCACGCCAACGCTCCGTCTTCCTCCTCGCCCGCGCCCGCGGCCTCTCGCGCCGCCAAATCGCCGACCTGGAAAGCCTCCCCGTCGGAACCGTCAAGTCCATGATCCGCCGCGGCACCGACCGCCTCTTCGCATCTTCCGACGCCTAGCGCAAACTTGCTTCGACCGACGCGTGCGCAAAAGCGAGCCGTGGCGTGTCGCCACGCAGGATGTTCCTTCTCGCATTCTTCCCCGCTTCAGTTGAACTGACCTTCCTCGCCAGTCTTCCAGCCCGCGAAGTGGGCGGTGGTAGATTGCCCCGGGCCTTGGCCCGGGGTTGAGGGCCTCAAAAACAATGAGAGCCCCCGAAAGGGGCGAAGGCATCCCGCGAGACGCCGCAGCTTTCGTCTCCGGCCTTTCGCCCTTCGCCTCTCGCCTCCCCCTACCCCCCCCGCCGCACCCCGGGATATACTGCCCCCACTGCGGGCGTAGCTCAGTGGTAGAGCAACGCGTTCCCAACGCGTAGGTCGAGGGTTCAAGCCCCTTCGCCCGCTTTCTTGAAACCTCAAGCAATCCAAGCGACATCCCCGGCCCTCGCTGGGGATTTTCGTTGGACCGCCTGTCGCGCAACCCGACTGGGCAATGTCGTGGCACGCGCCGCGATCATCGCCGCGGTCTTCTCCGCCTCCCCCGCTTGCTCCCGCCACCCCCCCGCTCACTCAACCCCCCAGCCCCAAGCCACCGCCCCCTCAATCCCACTCCCCGCCGGCGGCTGGACAGACCTCACCCCCGCCCGCGATGCCCTGGTCTTCCACATCTCGAGCTCCGGCTCCGACATCGCTCCCGGCACTCCAGAAGCCCCGCTCCGAACCCTCTCCGCCGGTTACGCCAAGCTCCGCGACGGCCACCCCGATCAACTTCTCCTCAAGTGCGGCGATACCTTCGAAGAATCCATCAACTGGGCCAAGTCCGCCCGCGGCAACGGCCGCATGATCGTCTCCAAATACGGCTCCGGCCCCCTCCCCAAAATCCGCAGCCGCGAAACCGCCTTCCACATCGGAACCTCCGCCCCCGACGGCCTGGGCTTCTTCCACCTCGACATCGCCCCCAAGCAACCCACTTCCGGCTCCTCCGCCTTCGTCATCTTCACCCCCGCCAACAACGTCCGCATCGAAGGCTGCCACTGCACCGGCTTCGCATCCAACATTGTCGCCCAGGAAGTCAACACCACCGCCCGCGGCAAGAACCTCGTCATCCACCGCTGCGTCATCGCCGACTCTCAAGAACCCGGCCCCGGCCACAGCCAGAACATCTTCCTCGGCGCCCAGGATAACTGGGAAGTCACCGAGTGCGTGCTCGACCGCTGCGGCGTTGGCCAGAAAAACATGTTCAACCAAAACCTCTACGCCCACGAGAGCAACGGCCCCGGCAAGTTCATCGGCAACATCACCGCCCGCGCCTGCGCCTCCGGCTTTCAACAACGCCCCGGCGGCACCGCCGATTGGAACCTCTGCCTCCAAAACCCAATCAACGGCTACCAGGGCAAGTCCGCCAGCGACCACCCCGCCGCCACCAACTACTTCCGAAACAACTGCGCCATCGACTCGCGCGACATCGCCCCAAAACAAGGCCGCGGCTTCGGCTTCCACCTCGGCGGAGCCGACACCACCATCATCACCGGCAACATCGTCGCCCACCAGGTCTCCGGCACCGACGCCATCTACGGCTACAACCTCGACGGCCTCAACGCCGCCACCTTCTCCCACAACGTCTGCTATGACTGGGGCTTGGCCTCCAACGATGCCGGCTGGCCCACCGCCGTCCAGTGGGAGCCCCGCGGCGCCGGCTCCGTCACCTTCTCCAACAACATCCTCGGCTTCAAAGCCGGCCAGTTCGGCATCTGCATCCGCAACGAAGGCCGCGGCCTCGAAAACGTCACCTATTCCTCCAACCGCTACTTCACCGCCCAAGAACCCAAAGGAAAGGGCGGCTACGGCTCCTTCCAAATCCGCCCCGGCCAATCCGGAAACAAAACCACCTGGTTCGCCGCCGCCAAAGAAACCGACTCCACCTTCGGCCCCCTGCCCGTCGTCGACGTATCGGTCGCAGCCTATCTCGCATCCATCAAAGTCGAGCCCGGAGCCAACCCATTGCAAACCTACATGAGCAAGGCCCGCTCCATGACCATCGACAACTACCAAGCCGAGTTCACCGCGGCTCCCTTCATCCTTTGGGCCCAAGCCAAGTTCGGCATCGCCGCGCCCTAACTTGACGCGTCCAATTTCACACGTCCGGGGCCGATTTGTGAGTTGTGAATACGCCGCGCCGTGGTAACATGGCCAACCAGCGGGATCCCTCACCCCCAACCGGAGTTCGCCATGAAATTACGCCCCGCCGCGCTTCTCGCCTTGTCCGCTGGACTCGTCGCCTCCACCTCCACCCTCGCCCAACTCCAAATCGACCCCGTGGACCCCGTCCTTCGGGCCGCGCTCCGCCGCGTCTATCCCGGCGGCGGCACCGACACCGTCGGCCCCGACGTCATCGTCGGCGAAATCCAGAACTCCGGCGACTGTTGCCCCGATTCCGAAACCACCGGCATCTCCCCCTCGGCCACCCTGGGTTCCATCGTCGCCTACGGCCTGGGCACCAGCTCCTGCAACATCGGAAGCATGAACGTAACCTGGGTGAGCCTCAGCCCCAACCACCCCATCATCCCCCAGAACATGTACCGCCTCGAGACCGTCAACGGCTCGACCCGCCTGGAAATGCTCGGCCAAAGTTGGAGCAAGTACGCCTTCACCGCCCTCACCTTCAACGTCTGCAACGTCGGCTGCAACGGTCAGGGCGGCCCCGTGCTGGGCGTCGGCTGCTCCGACCCCTACACCGCCGGCCGCAACGCCACCCAGTCCTCCGCCGGCCCCCGCTACGAGTGCAACCCCTTCACCGGTGTCTTCCCCGACAGCTCCGCCGTCCGCGCCGCCTGGCCCGCGGCCAGCACCTCGGTCCACCGCCGCCTCCAAGTCAACACCAGCGACATCAGCACCGCCGCCCACCCCTCCGCCCTCTTCTTCGGCGAGTGCATTTACATCACCGGCGATGATGCCCGCTACGGCAACGGCAAGAACAACGCCTCCTACCGCCGCTTCACGGTCGGCGCCGGCAACAGCATCACCCTCCAGGGAGGCATCGGCGGCAACGGCACCCAGCGCATGAAGCCCGCCATTTACGCCTGGCAGGCCAACGGCCTGGGCATCGGCGTGGCCGACCCCAACGTCATGATCTCCGACGTCGCCCCGCCCCAGCTCTTCAGCCCGCCCTCCGGCCTCCCCCAGGGTGACGGCTGGCTCTACGTCGGCTCCAAGGCCACCAGCATCGGTGGAGGCATCTGGCACTACGAGTTCGCCGTCGAAAACCTCAACTCCGACCGCGGCGTCGCCAGCTTCCGCGTCAACCTCCCCGCCGGCGCCATCGTTTCCAACGCCGAAATGAAGCAGGCACTCTGCCACTCCGGCGCCGCCGCGGCCGACGCCAGCCGCAACGCCCCCTGGACCCAGGCCATCAACAGCGACAACATCACCTGGACCAGTTCGAACACGTGGAATGTCGCCCTCCCGCAGCAGGGCAGCTACATCCGGTGGGGCACCCTGTGCAACTTCCGCTTCGACTGCAACATCGCCCCCGTTAACAACGGCTCGGTCACCATGGCCTACTTCAAGCCCGACGCCAGCGGCCCGGCCAGCATCAACGCCACCGCCTGGACACCCAGCCTCGTCCCCACGAACTGCTACCCCAACTGCGACGGGTCCGCCGCGGCCCCCGTTCTCAACGCCAACGACTTCCAGTGCTTCATGAACAAGTTCGCCGCGGCCGACTCCTACGCCAACTGCGATGGCAGCACCTCTGTTCCCATCCTCAACGCCGGCGACTTCCAGTGCTACCTCAACGCCTTCGCCCTGGGCTGCACCTGAACAGTCTGACTCCGTTCAAAACGACCCCCCGCCTCCGGGGGGTTTTTTATTGCGCCCCCCGCGTCGTTGTCATCCCCTGCTCCGCCGCCCACGCCCCGATATCCCGCCCCTGAATCGCCGCGG
>Ga0154020_10004668_pt1 | contig 16304 bp, 29 predicted proteins | sample Klosneuvirus_201_FD_109709 | JGI IMG/M metagenome (GOLD analysis project Ga0154020, IMG submission 109709) | Active sludge microbial communities from wastewater, Klosterneuburg, Austria - Klosneuvirus_20160825_MG | ecosystem: Engineered > WWTP > Aerobic digester > Activated sludge | place...
AGTAATTGCATCAAATGCGATTGGCTTCCCAATAGATTATTGGAACAGTGTACTTCTAAATAAGTATGCAAATGGCAAAGACAGTATAGGTTTTCATCAAGATAATGAGCCTGAATTAGGATATAACCCAAGAGTCATAGCCCTAAGTCTTGGTGCAGAGCGCACATTCACACTTATCAACAAAAAGACTAAGCAAGAACACAATATTGTTCTACCGCACAATAGTCTGATAGTAATGGGCGACATGTCTCAAGTTCTGTATCAGCACGGTATTCGTAAAGAACCAAGCTGTCACAATGAACGTATTTCTATTACTTATCGTCATCATAAGGAGTGACATTATGACACCTTGCCGCGGCAATATTTGGCTAATGCTAGGAACTACAAACCTGCTTCTATTTACAAGTAATTCAACTCTTAACAAAGCTGGACATCTCGTAATGGGCGCAGGAATAGCCAAAGAGACAAAGGAAAATTTTCCAATGTTCCCTAAGATACTAGGGGATAAGATTAAAGCTATTGACAAAGTAGATAAATGGTACGGTGTATTGGTATCACCAAACTATGAAGTTGGAGCTTTTCAAACTAAAACTGACTGGAAATTACCAAGTACATTAGAGCTTATTGAATATTCAACAGAAATGTTAATTCAAATAGCGTCAAATTATGAACGTATTGATATGCCAGTGCCAGGTTGTGGCAATGGTGGATTGAACTACAAAGATGTAGAGCCAATCATTAAAAGATTACCTGACAATGTACACATTTGGAGTAGATTATGAGTGAGCGGTACAGACAACATGAACAATCAAGACGTGATTTTTGGGCAGCAGTATATATCGAAGCAATTAGCCACAATATATACGAAGTAGATGTAGCAGACACAGCATTAAATGATTATGATGCAAAATTTCCACAACCAATACCCGCTGAAGGGTATCTACAACAAGAGGCAACAACAGATGAAACAGTGGCTTAAAGAAGCGGTGCATAATTGCATCATCCATCCATTATTACCATTCCTACCAGAGAAACTAGGAGACAAGCTGCATCGCAAAAATGCCCTATGGACATATGGCAAAAAACAAGTGATTGAACACGAAAAATCTACACAACACTAATGTTACTGGCCTCAACAATAAAATGTTGAGGCTAATTGTGTTTAAACTTTTGGAGTAAATGTTATGACTTTTCAAGAAGAATTAGCTATATGTCAAAGCAATATGGAAAAGTATTCTAGCCAAATACTGAACAAGTATAAAGATGATGTATCTAAAGCTGTTTATTGCGGCAGAGGAAGTATGTGGGGTAATCAATTTACCCATTTGACAAACACTACTGCAAAAAATGTTGTCAAAAGCAGAGAAGAGGCTGTTGTAATGCACCGTAGACAGTTTAGAGATGACATAAGACAGGGCAAGATTAACATAACAGAGTTAATTAAATTAGCTGACAAACAAGTCTACTGTTACTGCGCCCCAGAACTTTGCCACTGTTCCACTCTTATTGCAGCAGCTCATTATTACAAGTCCATACAATAGCATGCGGCCTCAAGAAAATTTTGAGGCCAATTGTTCAATTACAACAGAGGGTAAAATCATGTCATTAATATTATGTGGTGTTGGTTCACGCGAAACTGATATTGTAAGTTTACAAACAATGTCTAAGATAGCAAAAGCATTTAGTGCGAAAGGCTTTACATTAAGAAGCGGTGGAGCCAAAGGTGCAGATTCAGCATTTGAAAACAGCTGGAACGGACCAAAAGAGATATTCTTACCGTGGGACGGCTATGAGGGCAAATGGAAAAGTAAAGGCTATATAGTGCCAAACATTGATGAGCGTCATATGTCTCTAGCAGAGTCAGCACATCCTGCATGGGAACGTTGCAGCGCAGGGGCAAGAAAAATGCACAGCCGCAATACTTGTCAGGTACTAGGCCAAAATCTAGACACACCAGCTACATTGTTGGTTTGTTGGACTGTTAATGCAGAATATCGGGGAGGTACAGCAGTAGCCATGCGCATAGCCGATATGAATAATATACCGCTGTACAATTTAGCCTCCAAAAACGATATAGAAAAACTGCGCTTCTACTACAATTCACTGTAAACAGCTAAACAATGTGGTCTCTTGATAAAATCTTGAGACCAGTTGTCTAAAATTCACAACCTAAATAGGTGCAATCATGCAAACAGAACAAACCCGATCAAATCGGAATACTCCGATTCCAAGTGAAGCATTACCAGTTTACGAACGCGTAATGACTTACCTAGCTACTAATAATGGTATTAGTGTACAAGCATATACTAATAAAATTTACTTTGGCAAAGGTAAAAAACGGATAGTAGTTCTACGTCATGAAGTAAAACAAATGACAAGAGAACAAGCTAAAAACTTCTTCATCACTTCCATCTACAACAAGCTTTAAGGAGCACAACATGTCTAATGTATTCTGGACAAATGACGAGTTTAATGAGTGGACTCGTCATGTAGAAGACGCTGTAAAAACATTAAATTCAAACCCAAGTGACTTAAAGTGGGGTGAATTAAAACATATAGGCGAGCTGGCGATGTCAAAGATGGCACGTCAGCGTTGTATAAACTTCAGAGATTTGCGGAAAACATTAGCAAGTCTAAGTAAAAAAATGGCAGAACCAGAAGTAATAGAAATAACAGAAGCAATTGTGACCAAGACTGAAACAACAGATTTGCTATATCTAATATTGGAGCAATTAGAAGCAATCAATGAAAGTATTCAAGCTCAAACAAAAGCATTAGAACAAAATGCAGTTTGTGAATTTTCTCCCAAAATACAAACAATGGAACCAAAAGTGCGGTATCCAAAAGTGATTGTAATTGGAGCAAATACAGACCAAGCACAAGCTATGCAAGAGCATTTTAAAAACCAACTTGAAATAAGAGCATTTGAGGCATCAAGATGTCCAAGCCCCAAGCTGTTAAAAGGATATGCTCTAATAGTAATTATGAGCAAATTCAACAAGCATTCAGCATTTGACAATGCTCGTATTGCAGAAAAAGCTGGAAGTATATTACTTGTTGCAACTGGTGGCACAACCAGAACAATTGAAGAGATTGCAGAAAAAGCACCACTGCTTATAACGCAACCTTAAATTGCAATATATCTAGGCCAAGAGAAAATCTTGAGCCTAGATGTGTTCAACAAACAATTAAAGAGGGCATTAAAATGCAACAACAACACAGCAAAACAGAACTATTACAACAAATTAAGCGGGTAATAGAGGGAACAGATGATGCAAAGCTTAATAAAGTATACACATGGTACAAGCCAAAAACTAAAGAAGGTTGTGTAGCTGGTATATGTGCACAAGATGAATGGTTTAACAAACAAGGATTTAAATCAGAACCAATAGAAGATTATTACGATGCCAATCATGTCCCAATATATGCAAGCGGAAATGGCAAACAATATTCATGGAATGCAATAGATTCATTCTTCTATACTTTTTCGCATAAATTAAAAGCTAAATTGTTTGGTACACGAACAATAGTTATGAACCTTAGTAAAGATGAAATTATTCAAGTAATTAACGAAGAACTGGAGCAAATCCATGCTTGAGCTAATTATTACACTTATGCTTCTTAACTTTGCTTTAATATGGCCAGTGATGACAATTAGCATATGGCATAAAATGCAACACAAAGCACATGGTTATGTCGAAAACCTTTTGTGTCTAGCTGGTAGTATGACAGTATCAAGTGGGTGCTGCATAGCAATGATACAAGGGTTATATCTAATGGCAAAAAAGCTTATGTGATTCTAATGGCACCTTTAATTAGGTGCATTAGAAAATATTGAAACAATTTAGTACCACAACAACCATAGAGGAAACGCAAATGATTTATCAACTTAAACATGGCATGATGACAAACAAAAAAATCATAGTGCTGCAAAAGCACATCTTTGGCAAAGCTTCACCGCGAATAACACGACTAATGTTTGCAGCACATCGAATTAAATACAACCAAAACACAATGTATTCGATGTCAAAAATAGTCGAATTATTTGACACAATGTGGCTACAGGTTGGTGAAAATTTATTTGATGCAAAAATGCTGGAAGAAATAAAACCAACATCAATATTAAATCAACCAATAATTAATGTGCCACTTGTGTGGTCATTAAAGTTAAAAAACCCCAATGAATATTTGTTAATAAACAAGCATCTTAACATTGGTATTCACGTTACACTTGATAACAAAGCTTAAAGGAGCATTAAAAATGGTAAAATTTGGACAAGCTCCATTCTTGGAATGTAGCAGCAAAGGTGACAAACGCCTAAGCGCATTCTTTGCCTATGTAGATGGAAATAGCATTGAAAATATCTATCAAGGTGCAAAGAAATTTGCAGATGGAAGTCATAGCCTAACCCCAAAAGAAGCAAAGCTTAAGCAAAAAACTGTAGCAGTCTTAAATATGGAAGAATGCAAAACTCTATATACAAGATTATGGCGCAGATACTTTGCAAAAAACAAAGAACTGCTATTAGAAATAATGGACAGTAAATATCAAGGCTTTAGTGACATATTTGGACAAGAAGGGCATGTGTGTCAAGCCGAAGAAATATATAACATAGTCACAGAGCAAAGAGAAACACTATGATGCAAGAATGCAAAACAACAATACAAGATTTACTTACCAAACTAGAAGCCTTCAATAAGCGCGATGTGTCAACAATTAAAAACCGCACAAAGTCATACAATGATGGTAAATGGTATTTAACAAATGGCAGTCCAGAAGACCCAGATCAAGATGTGCAAGAGTTAATATTATTGGCAAATGAACATCTTATCAAAAATGATGGTCAATGCCATTGGATAAACCATGAGCGTTTAAAAGTTCATGGATTTCCAGTAACATGTGGCGAAAAAGATAGCTTTGGCTGGCTAACGGGCTGTATTGAAACAAAACACGGTATTTTTGTGTTTGGCTAATAATTATTACACTTGCCTCAATATGAAAATATTGAGGCAAATTGTTAAAAAACTAGGAGTAAAGTGTGAGTGAACAAGACAACGATATGGGCAATAATAACAATAATTTTAACAATACTAGGATTTATATATCCAATAATGCTGTTGATATATAGCAAAAACATTAATAGCTATATAGCTGTAATATGATCAATATCTTTCATAACCTCCATAGCAAAATGGGGACATCACGACAGTCTGGAGAATAGAAATGCGTTCATTAGCAATATTGATAGAAAAGAACAAGCCACCATCAGAAAGGCAAGCAAAGCAGATGATGGACTTGTGTAAGATAGCCCTACCGTATGGATTTCTTACAGATGCAAAAAATGTCATAGGGCTATTTTCGTCCCACGACAGAAATACTGGAAGTATTTCCGTTATTCATAGCGATGAATTAACACTAAGTGAAAACTTAGATGATTATCAGTTATATTTAATTCTAGATACAACTGACATTGAGTATGATGAGAATAATATCTCAGAAGTGCAATTAAGCCATGCTCAACATGAGCAAATCATTACTTACCTCAAAGGTGTATAGCCATGAACTTACGTCAAAAATTAGCAATTAAACAAATTGCAAATGCTCTTATTGCCACAGCTGAAATTGTAGAAGAAATTCTAGAATCAAACGAAGGTACTGCAGAAGACAAAGGTGATGCAATCATTGCAGAGTATGACAAAGTTGTAAATGTCATAGATGCTCAAGTGAGCGACGTGCAACAAGAGCGTATTATAGCATCGTTGAACATGATGCAAAGTAGCAAAGCATGCATGATTGAAATTCTACAATATGTGCTTAAAGGTACAGATTTAGAAGAGGCAATTAAGCCAATCAAATGCGACTGCAAAAAAGAAAGCATGTCAGTTGGCATTAAAGAAATCTTTGAAGATATGCCCAAAGAGCTAAAAGACTTGATGGAAAGCATCTTCAACTCAAAAGCACGTTAATTTACAACCTATGGGGAGAAATCCCCATAGCAATTCATTAGAAAATCTTGAAACTAATTAGAAGATGCAAACAAAATAAAACGCATCTCTAAGCGTCAGCCAATAAAAACCGAGGGAATAAATGCTGAACAAACAATTTACCTTTCAACAATGAATGGAAACCCTAGGGTTTCCTAGGAGCTACAAATGACTTTCGTATATATCAATCTAAGTGACGAAGCAGTAGATTTAGCAAAATCAACTGCAAAATACTTAGCTAAACGGCTACATGGCAAATACTTTGAAAGCCTACAAGGTGCTTTTGAGGTTCAGACAGCAAAAGGCAATAGGATTGTTGTCAAACCTGAAACAATCAATATGGCAACAATTGAGCTATACAAAGCAAATATTGGCCGCATCAAATCGTTTCAAGGTAATCCAAAGGCGCATGAATATATCATGCAACAAATCAGCGAAACAGCAACCCGTCATTAAGGAATCGTCATGCAAGCAAAACCACATACACATGTAGATGTGTTAAAAACTACCGCAGAGCTTAGCACCTCTATCAAAAACATTTCCAAACAACTTGGAGAAACAACCAATCAAAACGAAAAACGTCAAGAAAGCCTCAAAGCTAATTTGAAAAATGCAGTATTTCAATTAGCAGCTTTAACATTGGCAGCTGTAGAAGAACAGGTAATTGCAGCCGATAGTACTGGCATTATGTCTGGTATGAGTATTTTTCCAAATCCTCTTGTAGATGAATATGCAAAAGAATGGCAAAAAACAATTCCAGATCAGCGCCTTGCAAACGCTTGCCAGCTAAGTATGATTAGCGGTCAAGATGGTGGCAAATGCAACACGGCAACATTTGAACAAGAAAACGGAAGTACAGTTATCTTTGACAAAATCAAAGGTACAATTACGTTTATTTGGCATAGTGCTGTATATGCAGTGAAGTGGTGCGTTACTCAGCTAATCAAACTAAAAGATTGGTTAGTAATGACAGCCAAAAAAGTTTGGGCATGGTTCATGAGCTTCTTCAAAAGCAAACAAGATGACAAGTCTGTCATTGAGGCGCAAGCAAACATGAAGAAAGCAATTGAAGATGCTTCAAAAATGTCAGATGAAACTATGGCTCCAATGCAAATTGCCGCTTAATGAAAGTGTTTGTAGACGCATGTAAGATGAGGAAAGGATTCCTTATCTGCTACACAGACATGCATATGAGAAATAAGGAAATAGTTTACTTACCCAATTGTACCAAATCACATTTAGCAGAAGAAGAAGCTGTAGTATTAGCATCAAAAGCAGAAAATGTTGAAACAATATGGTCCGATTCCCAAGCCGCAGTTGACAAACTATCAGCTGCCTACCCCAATATTCTTGTAGAAAAAATACCCAGAAGTGCAAACATAGCAAATCAGGTACTAGCAATCTACAAGGAACAATATCAGAGAAAATATCATGACAACCGAAATGCAAAAAACACCAGCAAAAAAAGCAGTGCAAACAAACCCAAATAAGTTTATTGCAGCCTTATTTATGCGCGCCGAAAAAGGTGAAGTTAATCCACTCAAACAGTTTGTGTCATTTGAGCAAAACAAAAATGGCACAATAGCAATGTATATGACCAATATCTACACATTGCCGTTAGAGCGTTACAGCATTAACCAACGTCCAGTGTTTGTCAAAGTGTTAGCAGACCAAAAGAAAAATGCGAAAGGCATTATTCAAAATTCTGCATATGCAATGTCTATCTTAATTGCCAACTTCAAAAGCTGGTTTAAGCCAGGCAAAGACAAATATGAGACATTGGAAACAGACAGCAAAGGCAAACAAGCTAAAGTTGAAAAAGACGTAGTTATGCCATTTAATGCAGCTGTAATCAGTGGACATATTACTTCAACGTTAGTGCCAACACTCAGCTTAAATCGTAAGGCATATACTGACTTTTTAAGCTATGCAATGCAAGTTTATGCTGCATTAAATAAAGAGCCAGTAGGTAGCCAAAACGCAACAAAGTATGCAACAAAGCTACTTGAAGCTCAAAAGATTTATGTTGACGGTGCATTAGCTCGTGGCGACTTACAAATGTCACAAGTCGTTTATGCAGAACGTGATGGTGTAATGCCAATCTTGGCGCTCAATAGTAGCATGAATTCATCTTCAAATAAGTTGTTAAACATCAACACTTATCGCAATGAAGAAGAAGTAAATGCATCAATTGAAGTTCCAGCTCACACAAATAGTTGGGGTGCATACATCGTTGTAGATATGGGTACTCAATTCAATAAGTCATCAAATGGTGTAGATTTAAACTACGGCATTAGTAAGCTTATGGGTGATAATGGCACATATCGTTTGCGCTTTATGCGTGAAGCTATTATTTATGATGGTCAAGGCAATGAACAGCGTATTACCATTGAGCATGTAAATGCAAACTATGGTGACGGTGGTCGTGCACAGACTTTAGAAGATAACTTAAAGTCAAACAATAACATCCATGCAACTGGTCAACTTACGGCATATCCTGCTTATAGTGACAAAACAACACTAGCAAGTCGTTTCAACTTGGTAATTGACTCTTGGTTTATTAATAATCAGCCAAATCAATCTACCTTAGAAGACAATGGCTTTGAAGGTGATGTAGATGTAATGACAGCTATTCTTAATGCAGATACACAGGCAGCAGATGGAACAGCTGTAGATGAGTTAATTGAAACTGACTTATCTAAATTGTTTGAAACAGGTGAACGTCAACGCGCTCCAGCTCGTCAACCAGTAACACAGCCAGTCAACAAAGAGCCAGTAACGGAAGGCGTTGATGACACAGATTACAATGACGACCTTCCTTTTTGAAGGGAATCTTGTATCATAGTTAATTAACATGTATTTAGTTAGTCTCAAGAATAAAAATCTTGAGGCTAATTAAACTTACAAATACGAGGTAAATAATATGTTACCAATTATCGTACTATCCAGTCTGTTTGTAGCTTTTGAATTCTTATCTGTTATTGGCAAATTTAGCCCAAAATGGCTAAAAAGAGTTCTTGGCTATGAATGGATATTTGACATAATGATGTCATTTGGTCTGATGATATGGTTTGCATCCACTGGCTCAATTATGGGCATTATCATTTCTGCTGTTTCTGGCTTCTTATTTAGCTTAATTTTATATGCAGCTAAACACATCATTGGTTATCAAAAACTTGAAAAAGTAGACGGTAAACGTGTGTGGGTAGAATATGAAGGCAGCTGGTCGTGGAATGGCACTGGAAGTCTAATGAACAAAATTGGTGTAGGCATTATGAATGCACTAAAAGGTCTGTTTGCTGGCTTCACGGAGGCAAAAAATGCACCAAAACAAATCAACTAAAAAAGTAGGTATGCTAAATGTAATTTATTCACAGATTGTAGTGGCGTTTTCAAAAGTTACTTCATTTTGTTATTACACATACCTATTTCTAAAGGCTTACTTCAAATACTTGTGGCAAAGTGTAAAAAACATTTATGCATACATGGAGTGGGGAAGCATTTGGAACGGAATCAAACTAATGTTTGCTTCAACTTTAGTATGCTGGAAGCTAGCTTCAGATGAAATAAAACTTCTGAAACAGCAACACCAAAGAACAGCCGAAGAAAACATCGCCCTAGGAGCCCCAGAAGGCTTCTTTCAACAGGCTAGATACAATCTTATACTAGCCAACACTTAAAGGTAATCATCATGAAAAACGTAGAAACAACCGACAAAAAAGTTGGAATGCTATCATTGGTAGCAAGTAGCATGTTTTGCAACGCAGAAGGTAAAATCTCTGTAGTAAAATGTTTAGTTGTAGCAGCAGTTGTGTTAGCAATTGCAGTTATGCCCATGATTCTAATTGAGCTTGCGGCATTCGCAGTGGTAGGTGTTATCGCATACTGGATTGGCAGTGCATTTATGGCACATCCAAAAATGCAAGAAATGATAACTTCTCTAACAACAAAGGAGTCAGAAGATGACACAGCAGACACACAAGCAACAGCCTAACAAAGCTCTTGCAAAAACAAGCGGCTTCATGAAAAAGGCATATCATCTTGCATTATGCAATGATGAAGGCGAAGTATCTGTAGCTAAATGCGTAGTAACTGCTGGTGTAATAGCGTATGTAGTGATGGTTAACCCTTGGTTAATACTTGCAGCGCTAGAATTACTAGTGATATTCTCGTTTATCTGGTTTGTCTTCCGCCTATTTGTAGGCAAAGACAATGTGGCTGACCAGCCTTAAACAAGTTTTGAAGGCGGCTAAAGCCGCCTTCTTCTTGTTGCCTTGGGCGGTCGCAAACTGCGTTTGCTTACGCCAGTAATTCCGCCCTACATCAACAAGAACTTGACTCAAAGGCACATTCAAGGCCAAGCGCAATAAATCAGAAGCACTCTCGTTAAATTGCCGTTTGATTTGACGAGGAAATAAAAAGAAAAACAATACAATAAAAAGCATAAAACAAAAAAACTAGATATGAAAAGTAGGCCACACAAAACGCTACAAAACACAACAACTCGGTACAATAAGGAACAAAGTTAATGAACGTCCAAATGTTAAAGCCCAACAATGTTGCACGGATTGCCGAAAATCTAACAACAGAAGAAGCGTTAGAAGTGTTAATTCCAAAAGGATTCGATGAATTAGTAAATTTGAATGTTATCGACGGTAATATCGTTATGACAATCACTACAAATACCGAAAGTGGTGCATCAGACGTAATAACAATTCCAAAATCGTATTTCAATCCAGAGAATATACTATTTCCGCATTTTCTCTTTCAAATTAGCACAATGATTAAAGCAGACTATGTAAAAACACATGCAGAATTCGTACTAAATCAAAACGAGCTCTTACATTTGTTATTGCAGAATCGCTTAGTGCACTTCAAGCAAATTTTATCTGAAGCAAGAGCCAAAGGACATAATGGCGTACTCTATGTAGGGTTAATGCGCAAAGACTTAAAACAATTTGCGTCATATATTCAATACGTTATTCCAGAATCATACAATGCAAAGCTTAAATTTAAGCATGCAACTGTATGTTTTGACGTATTTGAAGCTGGTCAGAAAATCTCAGCTAACCTTATGTTAAAACGTGATGCAAGTGGCAAAGAAATGCCATTAGGCAATGTATTGCAGATGCAAACATTCAGTAATAACTTTATGGAGAAAGTATTGCGTGATGTTAATTTGCAGGCTTCGTCAATCAAGATGACCGCTGATAATAACAAACTAGTAATCAATGAAGATACTTCTTTATTTAGAGCATCTGGTTATGTTATGAAGCGTTTAGAAGATGGCATTGCTAAGATTCGCTCAGTATTCGCTGGTAAGCAAAGTTTACCTGCTCGTTTGCAAACTTTTGTATTGGGTGAAGCATTTCGTGTTATCAATCCAATTAAAAAAGCTATTTGTCAGCAAGACAACGTTAAGTTGGCAAATGGTGAAATTATTTCAAAAGACCAAACTGCATTAGGCGGGTATATTGTTTTTCGTAATATGGACTTAGGTACTGGCTACTTAATGTTTGGTGAAATTGAGCAAACAGTATCTACTGCAAAAGAGTTAATCTGCAAATCAGATAGTATTGAAGGGCAATATGCTGAAATTTTTGTTGAAGTTGGACAAGAATTTGAATCTGAATCTGTAGGTAAAGACCCAATTGCAAAAACACTTGATGGTGAAATGATTTATTTCCCCAAAGGGTGTCGTCGTATTAAAATAACAGATGTGTCCACAAACAATTTAATGATGTCTGCAAAAATTAGTTTTGATTGTGAAATGGAAGCTGGTGCCGCACGTTTAACAACACATTGTGGTGTAAAGGGCTTTAGTAAGGTTAAGCCATATTTAGGCTATTTTGTATTGCCAGATGGAAAAGAAATTAATGCCGATTTGGTATTAGGCATGAATTCTGTAAAGGCAGACCAAAACACTATGGTTTTAGCGGCGGCAATGTTAGCTATGAAAGAGGGCTTATATAAGCACTCAAGTAATATGATTAACACTTTAAGCGAAGACCAAGTGAATTTAGCTGCATCCAAAATTGGCAAATGTAAATTTGTCGATGAATTTGGCAAAGAAGAAATGTGCTATGTTGGTTATGTTGAATATCAAGTAACTGAAATTGCACGTATGTTTAGTAGTGACAAAACTCAAGCATTCTCTTGGGAAGCTGGTCGTTTCTTGGCGAATCGTGAAGACAAAGCATTGTTTAACCATATTTGGTCGAACTATGTGAATCACGAACAAAAAGAAATTGTTATCGAGCTTCAAAAGATTTTGAATGATGATGTTGGTCATTATGCATACTATGAAGGTTTACCAGTTTGGCAACCTCGTGATTTAAAGAATGTTTTTAATGAACAAGATTTAATCATGAATACGTTAAGTCGTTGGCCATCTACCTCTAAGTTGTTGAATGAAGAAATCAATAAAGGTTGGTATCTTGATTTACGTGGCTTAGGTGGTGTAATGCTTCGCATGCCTTGTGCAGAAACTATTAATTACTTTAGTAGCCAAATGCATAATGGACAGTATGTGTATCCTGCTTTAATTGTTGCAGTATCGCATATTATTAATGCTTGTATTGGTGGCACTACAAATGGTAGACCAAATTTTGGATATCTTGTAAGTCGACATAAGCTTCGTCAAGACTTGAGTACTCGTTATATCAAAGCTGTACATGGCATGCTTTATAGTAATGATGCAATGAATATGTCTTTGTCTTCAGTTTTATTGAAGCCACGTATTTATGGTATTAATGCTAAGCAAATGTCTGATATCCATTTGCCACCTAATGTTATGGTTATGCTTGATGATGAAAAGTATTGGCGCTTTGTAGAAGTTGCTAATAATATTCGTGACAATGAAGGTAAGCTAATCGAAGGTATTTCATCTGAAGAGAAGGCTAAAGCTTATTGCCATGGTCTGTTAAGTACAATTGTAAAAGATGACTCTGATGTACCATATGCAATTATTGCTCGCAATCCATACTTATGGCAAACAGGATTACAAGTTGTACAAGTTTGGGACAAAGACCGTTTTGCAAGACATTTGATGGAGTATCATAATATAGAGTTGGAGAACTATTTATCAGTTCACCATAATCGTAATATGATATTAGTTTCAACATTTAGCACATTGGTAATGCATTCAGATTTAGATGGCGATCTTATGCCTGCTTTTGTTTTAAATAAAGAAGGTCAAGCATTATTACGTGAATTTAAACATGAAAATGTAGACATTCATGAAGCTGCATGGACTCTTGATTTCTATAAGGGAGAATTTGATGCAAATGATAAACTTAGTAAAGAGCATGTTTACAAGTTATTTGATACACAAGTTACTTATGATTCAACAAACAAAAAAACGTATGCTGAATTCTTAAATAATGCCAGTATTGCTAAAAACAATATTGGTAGTGCAACAAATGACATCTGGACTTTAAGTGCCATTATGGAATTGTATAAGGCTATGTTGGAAGACAAAGATTTGTATGACACCTATTTGGCAACTTATCATAGTACAATTAGAACTGCTCCCCGCTCATTGTCGCAGGGGGATATGAAGAAAATTGGTTATTTATATACTCGTCTTGTAGAAGACAAAGTTATTAATGCCATTAAACATATGGAGGGTGGTTCCTCATCTTTTGATATGTACTTCTTATCTAACATGACAAAAAATGATCAAAATGCTGAAAAAGTAGCTAATAGTTTAATTGGTGCTCCATTTAATATGGACGCTAAGCTTGTTGGTACTTTGATGGATATTGTTCGTTGGGCAAACACAACTGGTGTTCTAAAAGCAATTAAAGGCTTTATTGGTAAATATAATAAAGGCGCTGTTAAAGAGCCTACAATGTATGATGCCATTATTCAAAAACACACTTATGTTGGTTCTCTTGTGGAGCCTATGTTTAAATGTGTTAATGAAGTTAAAGATGTTAAAGATAGTGGCTGGAGTTATCACTATACCACTTATAAGCCTTGGGAATCTTTTGCACCAGTAGAATTTGTAAATGCTGAAGAAGATGATGCATTTGCTGAATTTATGGCAAGAATGAAAGAAGCTTAACTCCATTACTCTACTACTGATTTGTTTCGGTAGTAGAGCTAAAAAAAATTTTGAAAGCCTTAAAAGGCATTAATGTTTGATTAGACTAGGATATTATTATGTGTAGACCAACTTATACTGCGATTCGCCAAACTGTTCGCATTAAAAAACTTCAGACACAAAAACATAGAAAACATTTTTGCATCACTGCAGTTAAATTAACTCCTGCTGATTCAATTAATTTTTTCCGAATGCAAGCAAAACGATTTACATAGTTTAATATGTGAAGTGGGGGCTAAATGCCCCCTTAATGAAAGAGGATAAATAGTGGGTTATGTAAAACTTAGAACATATTGGATTGACTTTGTTGGGAGTCATAACAAATATCCAATTAAGAGCAAGGCTCAATATGTTATTATTGACTCTGTTAACGGCTTTAGTGACATATATGAAGATCCACATAGTTTGATTAGACAAGGCTATTGTTTAGATATTGATACTAAAGAACATGAAACAAAAACTCTTTGGTACTTTGACAAAGAAGAAGCAGAAGACGCTTTGCAGCAATTAATTTGTGCTTTCGGTACAAAAACAATAGGCTCTCTCGAAGAGCCATATAAAGAAGATTTAAAAAATCCATATTGAGAAATAATAATGTGTGTTATTACTGATAGAAATCATATAGTAGTGTCGATTTCTTTGATTCCTGGCCTTGGAAATATGCCAGTTGGTTTTCATATGTACTTTCCAGTTATAGATGTTCCAATGGAAGGATCGTTTTATAATCCAGAGGGCAATTAATTATGTGTATTTGTACACCAAGCATTAGGACACCCTGGTGTCCAAAATGCCCTAATAAGCATCAAGTTGAGACACTGTTATGTCCAAATAATATGCAAGAAGAGTTAGAAAAAGCAGGTTATTTAAAATTTGATCAGAACAATCCTCCACCGCATGGATATTATTTGTGCGTTGGTCATGCTAAGACTAGATATATCTGTCTTATGAGCAATGGGAAATGGTACAGACAGTCTGGAAGTAAGCAAATTGTTGGGATTACACATTGGATGGAAATACCCTAATACTAAAATCTAACTACTGAGCTTAACGTGCGCCACCCCACACGTTTATAAGCCTAGCGAATGAATCACTTTTATTTTTAATGCTTAGGCAGTGGCTGGGGTGGTGTCACTGTTAAAGCGTGAGTTAGGCACGTATAAGCTAAAAAGAGGATCTTATGTTTAAAAAATTAAAGAATTGGCTGAAAACAAAATTTTGTTTCCATGTTTCTTGGCGTTGGCGAGCAAATGATGCAGATTTTGGGCAGCATAAAACGTGCGTAAAATGTGGAAAAATTGTTAATAGGCGGTAGTGCCTAACTGATTAAATTAAGCCGCACCTACTCCGCTAATGATTAAGCAAAGGCTGGGTTAGTGTCGGCTTGAATGAGAGTTAGGCATTTTTAACGATGAAAACAAATGAGGTGATGAGATGGGAATTGACTGGATTGATGCAGAAGAACTAGCCGCTAAACTTTGCAAACTTGGCGATGAATACGATAGTGACACAGTAGAACAGGCATTATTTGATAAGTATGAAATTAGCTTTGATAAGTTTCATAGCCTTATTTGTGATTTAGCCCCTATGTGCGAAGTTGGACAAAGCCCTTTAAGCAATAAAAAGTCACGCGGTTTTGCGGATATTGAAAATCAATGCTTTATAGCAAGGGTTGATGCGTAATTTAATTATGGAGGTTTTATGGCTAGTTTAATTTTTGGTGGAGTTTTGATTGTTGTTGGTGGTGCTTGGTGGTTGAGTCATTGCATGGATTTAGAAGCTAGTTCTGCAACATTTATTGCGCCATTAGTTGTTTTAACTGGTATTGGAATTTGTGTTGGTGGAAGCATATCAATATTTACATGAATGCCTAACACAGCATTAACAGGTAACGCCCACACAATATAAGACTGTGGGCTGTTGTAAACAATTTAATACTTTGCATGGCTGGGGCGTTATCCTTGTTGAATGCAAAGTTAGAACAACGAGCTTGGATATATTTATGTCACTAAGAGAGCAACAATCTAAATTTGCAAGAATGGTCGCAAATTTAATAATTAAAGCATATGAATTGGGTTATGAAGTAACGCTTGGTGATGCTTATAGAGACCCGCGATTGCATGGCGAATATGGAGTAAAAAAAGCTTACGGTGCTGCTAAATCGTTTCATAAACTACGATTAGCGATTGATTTAAACTTGTTTAAAGATGGTAGG
>Ga0154020_10004669_pt1 | contig 16301 bp, 16 predicted proteins | sample Klosneuvirus_201_FD_109709 | JGI IMG/M metagenome (GOLD analysis project Ga0154020, IMG submission 109709) | Active sludge microbial communities from wastewater, Klosterneuburg, Austria - Klosneuvirus_20160825_MG | ecosystem: Engineered > WWTP > Aerobic digester > Activated sludge | place...
AAGAAGAGCCAGTGGGTATTCAGAAATTATTGGAATTATCCCAAAGTAATTAGTCATCGATCAAGCATTGAGAAGTCCAGGCAAAAACGCTGTACAGCGCCACGCCTAACCGCGACAATGATCACTGTCGTTTTTATCTTGCGCCTGTATGGGCGGGCATGGAACCATGCCATAGGAACAGTAGACACAGCAGTCACCGGGTTTCGGCTTAAGCACAGTATGACACTGTTCGCATTCGTAAAACCACTGGCAAGCATCCGTAGGCATGATTTCCGCCTTAGAGTATCCACATAAAGGACATGTCAATATTGACTCCAGAATTACTTTGCGCATTTGGTATTCCTAGCCGCTATCTTCATTAGGAAGTTATATACCGTACATGTCCTTGATCCTTGGGATCAAGATTTTCTTCCACAAATTTAGAAAGCTTTTTGATTTGCCGTTCTGTGCTTAATACCAGTACTACCTCGGTATAACCAGCGGCAATACACTTTTCAATACCGCCCAGTTCCCAATCTTTGGTAGTAGTAACAGAAACTTGGCAAGCTACCCGTATTTTCTCACGAACAAGCGATACATCAACCCGGCCAGCATTATCCAAAATGATTTCCCTAACAGTTGAACGAAAGGATCATTCTTCTGCCTATTAGCCACACGCTGGATACAGTAAATACGAGGCTTTTTCCTTATTGCTTATCCAGTTTTCGATACTGAATCGCTTCCGCAATGTGCTGGTTAGTGATTTTTTCGGCACCCGCCAAATCCGCAATCGTCCGCGCGACTTTGAGTATGCGGTGATACGCGCGGGCGGATAGGTTCAAACGACTGATGGCTTGTTTGAGCAGATTCTCGCTGGCGTCATCGAGCGCGCAGAATCGGTCGATTTCCTTAACACTCAAGCGGCTGTTGGTTTTTTCTTGCCGTTTAAGCTGCAATTGGTGCGCCTTTTCAACGCGCTGGCGGATTACACTGCTTTTTTCGCCTGTTGTTTGCTGTTTCATTAATTCTTGCTGCGGGACTGCAGGTACTTCAATTTGCATGTCGATGCGGTCGAGTAATGGGCCAGAAATACGGTTACGATAGCGAGTGATTTGGTCGGGCGTGCAATGACAACGCCCTGAAGGATGGCCCAAATATCCACACATGCATAGTTGCGTTGCCTTTTTGCAATATGCCCGTATTTCTCTTAAGTCATTCATTCCTAAGCCTTATGATTTTGAGCCAAAAACTCTTGGTGAGCATGTATTAAAACGTAGGCTTTTTCTCAAACTTTCTCAACCTCAGTTAGCAAAGCTATTAGGTGTGTCTACCGAGACGATTTTGAACTGGGAATTAAATTATCGAAAGCCAGGTATTAATCACATTGGAAAATTAATTGAGTTTCTTGGCTATGATCCAGAGTTGCCCAATCCTAGTTCGACTGCGGAGTTATTGTTGGCGAAGCGGAGAGAATTGGGTTGGACACAGAAAGCCGCAGCACGACATCTCGGGGTTGATCCTTGTACTTGGTCGAGTTGGGAGTGCGGTGGGGCAATTATGAAGCTCGATCATAAAAGACTGGTGGCTTCGTTTCTTGGATTGACTAAAATATATTAAAAAAATAGCTAACCAAATTGACACTTAATCATCTGGAAGATCTGCTCAATCTTGGAGTGAATTCTGGCTTTGGGTCGCTCAATCTGATGGCAGAGCCAGGCCTGATAATAAATAGTTTTTTCTCCATACTTTTTTGTAGTCGCATTGTACAGAAATCTGTCAGATTATCTTGCGATCAACCTTGTTAATTGATTCTCAACACCGATATAGCTAGGCAATCATTTCTTCTCATGTGGTAGTTTGTAGGCTTCTACTTGACCAACAATCCAGTTGTCAGTACATTCATTTAATATGATGAGATAAACAATTAATTTCTTGAAAGTTAGACTTGGTGGATTTATGTTCATACTGAGCAGCTTTTTTTGTTCCATAATTACACGACTAAGAGGAGACTTAATCATGGCGCTTGGCGATGGAATTCGTAGGAATATTGCAGATGTCTCTCCCGATGAAAGACGAAGACTTCGGGATGCATTTATCCAGTTCAATAAGAAGCGCTATGGCGGTAGTCCGAATGATACCCAATTTGGACAACCTGTTCCTGGTGGGGTTACTTTCTGGTTTAAGCAAGACGAGATCCACGCACGCACAGGTGTTCATAACCAGCCAATATTTCTGCCTTGGCACCGTGAACTATGTAACCGCTTAGAACAGGGTTTGCGCGAAATCGACCCTGAACTCTCGCTGCATTATTGGGACTGGACAACCGATCCCAGGAAGCAAGTGCGCAATGGCGTGACATTCAGCTTATTCACATCGGATTTTATGGGTAACGACAACGGTGACGCTGGTGAGCCTTGGCAGAGTGGAGGCTTCTATGATCCCGACGCAAATCCAGTCCGTTCTAATGATCCGCATGGATTGGACTTCAATGCTGCATTTGTACCGCAGAACCTGATACGTATAGTCGGGCAAATAGGTGCACCTAATGATTCCGCTAGGCAGGCAGAACTTACATTAGCAGCAACATATAGAGATGCTCTTAATATTATTGAAGATCTTCATAACCAAGCTCATAGTTATATCGGTGGCTTCGGTGGCACAATTGGAAATCCACATATTTCTTTTCGCGATCCATTCGTGTTCCTACTTCATTCAAATGTAGATCGACTTTTTGCGTTTTGGCAGCTACAACCAGGTCATTCCGAAAGACTTAATCCAGCAGAAGTCTATGGAAATGAAGCAAATACTGTAACCCAATATGTTGGTGGAATTACTCGGCGCGATGGGTATGATTTTGTGGATGACCCAGAAACAATTACGTGGGGATTGAGCAGTCCGATGTTGCCATGGTCAGGTTATGAGTTTGACGCAATGGATTCAAATGGTGTCCAGAGAAGACTAGCTATCATCCCGATTCGTCCATGGGGCAAACCTGAAAATGAACATGTTGGTCACGTAAGGAGTGCTATGGATCCATCGGTAGTATTGCCCCCGAAGTACGATACAAACCCATGACGATGAGTGTAGAGATTCTGAAGACAATTAGTAGTTGTGTGTGCAATTGAGTTTGCTATTTAAGAGGATGTGTCATGAAGTACAAAATCTTTCCTCCCATCGGTATTGCGAGACTGGGCAACAGTGACGATTTCTTTGTCGGCCCAGAATGGCCTGGTGGTCTCGGTGTTGAAATTGCTGCTGATGGTACCGAAACTGACGTCACAAGCCTTAAGGACCAGCAGTTCCGTGTTAAGCGCCAAGCTGCAAGGTTCCGTATCTTTGAGTTTGAAGATGAAACTGTATTGAATGGTCAACCGATCCAACTTCCACCAGGTGCACTGATCAAATGGTCGGTCCATTTGGCAAATAAGAAAACGGCAATACAACGCACATTTGATCCACCTGCAGCAGAAAATATTTCACTCCCAATTACTACCCCATTGAGCGATAAGGTGCTGGATGGTGGTGTACGTGACATATTAGGGGCGAATGCGACGCCCGTTGCTTTTACGATTAGATCGGTTCCTACCGAGCCGCGCCCTAATTATTTAGGGGAATTGCGAACAGATAGCCTACAGCACCTTTTGGTATTCGGTGGTAGAGGTGATTCTTTTGGGGACCGTCAGAAGCTTAATCACTATTACAAAAACGAATCTTGGTATGATGACGTGAGTGATGGGCCTGTCAAAGCCGAAATTATCTTTCCAGATGGAACGACGATTTCGGATGTTGAGCCTGCTTGGGTGATCGTGGCCCCGCCTGATTTTGCTCCTACCATTCCTGCTATCGTCACTCTTCATGATTTGCTTTTTCAAGTAGGTTACGAACACTTTAATCTTCCGATTCCAGCAGTTCCATCATTCACAGAACATATTTATCCGATTGTGAAGAGGGCTGGTGACTTTCAATGGGTCAATCCTAATGAAGTTTGGAGTAAAATCAGTAATGATTTTGCGGAGTTGAGCAAATCGCAGACGGGGGCGACGGATCCTTCGTTGCGTACAAAAACCCTTGAGGTTCTTCGAAAGATTCAAAAAGATAGTACTATATTATATAAGTTTACTTTAATGCATTTTCAAAACGAGCTGCTTGATCTATGGGAGGGTGGTGAGGTTAAAGACGACTGGCGTGGTATTCCAGCTATTAATCGGGAGATTTCACCGGAAGGACTGACGCGCGCTGCTCTCGGAGCAGGTGTAGGAGCAAGGCTGCAACCTGGGATTGAAGCCGGAAATATACTGAAAATCAAACAGCTTTACTCCACTCCATTTTCTTTCAGATTTTCAAATAATTTGCTGAAAGCAGGAGATATTACAGCATTTATGGCCGTGCCTTGGCAAGCCGATTTCTGGAGATGTGATAATTTCTGGTGGCCATCTCAACGACCGGATATCATCCGTAGAAGTACGAATCAAAATGATTTTGAACGGTGGGTAGAGGGTATCAATAGTTTTAGTGCGATGGTAAGCCATGTCAATAAACTTGGTATGGTTTTACCAAAAACAGATGATCAAGGTCAGGTCGTAAGTATGCAAGAGGAAGGTCGCGATCTTTCTGCACTTCCACGTCGTATTTAACCATCTCTGACAACAAAGTACCTATTTCGGTGTCAATTAGCGAGCGTGGATACAGGCGGTGCCGGGGGGCGATCTAAGTGAATTGCGATGTCATTGTGTTGGGCGGTGGTGTTGCAGGATGTGCGACCGCACTTGCGTTACAACGTCAGGGTATGACTACCGTTAATTTGGAACGAACTGCCAAAGAGACCACACGTGTAGGTGAACACCTTACTCCCGATGCGCGACCTCTGTTGAGCCAATTGGGTTTATGGGAATCCTTTTGCTCAGATGAGCACCTACCTTCACCAGGTGTGCGTGCATCCTGGGGGGATGCAAGTATTTATGAACGAGAATACATCGTCAATCCTTACGGCAATGGCTGGAATCTAGATCGTATTCGGTTCGATACATTGTTGGCAACTGCAGTCATAGCTACAGGTGGAACCATCTTCCACAACGCCCAAATCAATACGATTAGTTTGCATGAAAAGGTTTGGTCAGTAGAGGCCTTTGTTGCAGGACAGCGACGATTCTTCTCATCTGCCTTTATCGTGAATGCCACTGGACGCTCAGCCCACTTGGCACGTAAATTTGGAGCAACTCAAGTAGCGTTTGACAGATTGATGGGTGTTATGGGCTGGATGAAGGCTGGTGCTGGAGCCAATATTACTGATGCGACTTTGTTGATAGAGGCTGTGGCAGAAGGTTGGTGGTATGCAACTCTCATGCCAGATAAAAGGCTTCTTGTTGCTTTTATGACTGATCCTCCACTTTTTTCAAGAAGAGCAGAAAATCTCAATTCTCTTTGGTTGACCCGAATGGAACAGACTCTATATATCCGCACTCGTGCTGTCGGTTTCTCACTTGATAATGTCGTAGTTAGACGAGCCAACTCCTGTTTTTGTAACCCTATTGCTGGCAATAGATGGCTCTCTGTGGGTGATGCTGCTATTGCCTTCGATCCGCTTTCATCAATGGGAATTACCAAAGCTCTTCGTTCAGGACTCGTCGCTGCTGATGTAATCAGGCGATATCTGATTGGCGACAATGAGGCTTTGAGGGAATATGTATCGATTCTTACAATAGAATTTAGGAGGTATGTGGCTGCTTATAATTTCTATTATGGCCAAGAAATGAGATGGGCTGATCGATCATTTTGGTGTCGTCGTCATACTGGATTGTCGGTTAGCTGAAACAGATTTGTATGACTTTTTTAAGAGTTAGTTTTCTATCTTTCTATCTGGTAGTTACAAAAAACTATAGTATCAAGATAATCACATAGATTATGTGATAAGTAAAGATGCATATCCAGAATGACTATTAGCCTAACGTCTTTCTAAGTGTTAGTAGATGGATTTCTATTCATGCAAAACTGTACGTCGTCAAAGCAATTTGGACTAATGGCTGTGTAGATTAAGAGATGCTTTAGCTCATCAAGTTTGAGAATTTTGCTTGGTTATCGTAATGCATTTGCCGTCGCATCGCTAATGTACGACATTTAATTTTCTCTCGCTCATCCAGCATAGATTGGCCCCGCCCATTAAAGACATTAGCGGGGGTCAGATTATTCAAAGATTCATGGTAGCGTTCGTGATTGTAGTAATTGACAAACTGACGAATGCGATCTTGCAATTCACCGGGAAAGTAATAATTTTCCAGTAGAATCTGGTTCTTCAGTGAACGATGCCAGCGCTCAATTTTACCTTGAGTCTGCGGATGATAGGGTTTGCCACGTGTGTGAGTCATATTCTGCTTTTCAAGATAATGTGCGAGTTCACTTGAAATTTAGCTTGGACCATTGTCACTCAATAATCGCGACTTATGTTTGATCTTGACCTGATCGAGTCCTGTAAAACGCAGCGCATCATCCAGCGTGTCTGCTACATCATGGGTACTCATGGTAGTGCAAAGTCGCCAAGCGATGATAAATCGTGAGAAGTCGTCCAGTACGGTCGATAAGTAATACCAGCCCCAGGCAGTTATTTTGAAATAGGTAAAATCGGTCTGCCACATTTCATTAATTCGCGTCGTTAGGTGCTGAAACTTATCTCTTGCTTGCATCAGAATGTAAGCTGGACTGGTGATCAGATCATGGGCTTTCAATAATCGGTAGACCGTCGATTCCGATACAAAATTGAATTGTTCATCGGTATACGTTACAGCCAGTTCCCGTGGCGATAGTTCAGGCTTATCCAGGGCAAGCTTGATAATTGCAATCTGCTGGTCTTCGGGAAGCTTATTCCATACACATAGAGGCGAGGGCTTTCGATCCTCTAATCCATCTATACCGCCTTCCTGGTAGCGCTTCAGCCAACCATAGAAAGTGGATCTGCGCAGACCAAGCCGGATTAGTGTTTTCTGAACTGATAGACTGGATTGCTCAACAAGACGAATGATCTCAAATTTCTCAGAGGCGGAATATCTCATATACCGTCCTCCCCATCTCCGATCATGCTTTTTTTAAGTAGACGGTTTTCCATTAACAGATCCGCTAGGGTTTCTTTCAGTGCACGTGCCTCAGTACGCAGGTTCCTGACTTCATCTGAGGTCGCTTCACGAACGATGTCTCCAGCCAGCCGCTTCTTCCCAGCTTCCAGAAATTCCTTCGACCAACGGTAATAGATATTCGTATTGATGCCTTCACGGCGACATAACTCAGCTATGCTTTCTTCGCCACGAAGGCCTTCCAGCACGATGCGAATCTTCTCTTCAGCTGAATAATTACGGCGCGTTGCTCGGCGGATATCTCGTACCGTTTTCTCAACACTACGTTCCGGGTGATCATTTTTAGTCATCATCGCTTCTCTTCAATTAGGGTAACGATGAACCAAATCTATCCCTTAGGCAATCAGCCTATTTTGTCCAACTTGCGCTGACGGGATTCAGTGTTATGTATTAGTACATTTTATTCAATTGTTTTTTATTTAGCGGAAGTATTTAAAAGTTTTTGGTTATTTTTTCAAAATTTATTTAATATCTTTAATGTTACCCATGAAACTGAAATACTAAGAAAGAGTAAAATTAGAAGAGAGAAATTATTCCACCCTTCTAAATCAGCTAATTTGAAAATTGGGAACCATAGTGCAAATATCAATAGCGGTAAAAGAACAATAACAGCAACTCCAAAAGTTATTATTGGTGCACCAAAATATTGAATCTTCTTCCACCAACTTCTTTCAATAATCTTAGTACTTGGGTATTCCCCAGTAATTACAAAATTAGCTAACTCTTGCCAAAACTCTTCTGATACAGCTGCACTATGACCTCCTCCTATATATTTAATCTGATTTAATATTTCAACATCTTTAATCTCATTAAATCCGTAAGCTCCGGCTCCACCAAGGTTAAGTACGGAAAAATGTAATCTCTCAAAAGCTCCAGGTAGCCAGGCAACAACATTATCGCCTGCTGCTATATAATTCAAAATCTTAGATACTCTCATCTGAAGATTTGTTGTATTTGCTAATTCTTGCCAATAATCCCGCCGTACAACACTACCTGCAAAGATTACATTCTTAAATCGAACTGCTTCGCAGAGGTGTAATGCTCTAGCTGCAAGATAAGTTCCATTACTATGACCAATAAAACTAATTTGAGCTTCAGGATAATATGATTTGACCTCGGCATATTTTTCGAGAAACCAATAAGTTGCTTTATCACGATTGATTAAAAAATCCAGCATTGAAAAGAATCCATAGCTTGGTGTTGCAACTCTAACTGAGAAACCATCCCCATCTTTTCTTCGAAGCTTTCTAATCTCACGCGCTACTCTTTTTGTCCAAAAGCCGTTATCACGTATTCCGTGTATGATCATTACAACATCTTTCACTTTGGACAAATATTGGTCAGATTCTTTTATATTTGATATGTCCATAGGATCAAGATAATCGTCAATATCATTGGGCAAAACCACATCAGGATCGGCGCATAATTCTTGAAATGACTTAGAAATCACATTTAAAAGACAAATACGCCTTTTCTTACTTATATCACCACCTTCATATATTTTTAGTGCATCCATATGATTACTGCCGGGTAGTTCAAAATATATAAATTCAGATCGGGGGCCTAATTCAGTGCAATCTACAGGTGAAATGAATTCGTCACGTGAGCCTAAAATAAATACAGTAAAAGGCAAGTCCATCCTATATTCATCATTATTAACTTTATCTAATTGTTTTTGTTTCGCTATTAAATGTTTAAAGGCCGCCAAATATTGTAGCCTTGTAGAAATAATAAATGGGGCCCCTCGTTGTAGCTGCATTATAAAAGGGGTTCGAGAGAAATCGCTTGTTTTAGGGCATTTTCTCTGCTTGAATAATCCTACGCATCGAATAATTAATTCAAAAATGGGTGCTAAAAATCTAATTATTGTCGGAGTAGCAGAGGAAATTTCCCATCCACGAGTAATGCCAGATAAAATAATTGTGCGACTAATTTTATTTGCCCATCCCGCTTTTTTGCTTTCATCGATAGAAGCATCTCGATTGACTCCATGAGCCATAGTAAATACTCTGCGGACCAGAGTTGAACCAGCGCTATATCCAAGTAGGATAATGCTGGATATATCATGTGATTGAGATAATTTGCTTTCAATCTGGTCATATATATTTTGAGCTAATGATTCAGCTGTGCGCATTGAGAACATATCCATCTCAAGTGTTGGTTGCAATATCTCAACATGCTTCAATTCTGATGTAATTGATAAAATAAATTCATGAGGAAACTCACCACCTGGTTGCTTAAATAAATGTTTTAGAAAAAAATCTTCACTATCACACCAACCTCTGACAATAACCAATAAGGTTTTATTTTGACTCATCTTTCACCCTCTATGTGCGTTGATAATTACATTCCGAGAGGTCTTAAAATCGGTTTATATAATTGAATTCAAGTAACTACTTATAATGATTAATACTTTAGCCTTGTTCACTTCATCAGTTTAATCCCTTAATCAGGATCAGTTTTCATTTGGAGTACTAATCCGGGCACAGGTCGGTCATTTTTGCTCCGTTAATGACAAAATGCATTTACGATAACGAAATTCAATAATAATTTTGAAAAATAGCATTAATGTATGTTTTTTTATGTGAAAAAAATCACAATTATCTAACTTTCGCGTGGATGTCTTAATTTGTTTAGGGTCTAAGGAAGTTAAAGCGGGTTTAAACGTATCAATTTAAGAATTTCATGATAGAGATTATCACGGCGATGATTAAAACGAAATTCGGTTTCTTTCAAGTGCAGGTAGAAAGTATGTTCGGGCACACCATTGAACTTAGCCAAGCGTCTTTTAGCGAAACTCCAGAAAGACTCGATACCATTATATGTCGCTCGCCACTGGCAAACTCATTGTCACCATGGTGAACCCTGAAGTGCTTATCAAAGCCGATATCGACCAATCAGTCATAACCACGCCATCCATCGGAATGGATTACGGTATCGGACGCTACATGCCCACGGATAATGGCTTGCAATGTCACTTTAGAGCAATCTGGAACAATCTCTGTATAAACTTTTCCTTGGCGCTTAAGCACGCCAAAGACAATTGTTTTGCCATAAGCACCGCGTCCCCTTTTACCCTTGACTCGCTGGGCACCGAAGTAAGACTCATCAACTTCTACAGAGCCTTGCAGAGGGGATTCAAGTTCGCAATTCTGGGCAATTCGCTGTCGTATTTTAAGATAAATGGTATTGACGGATCGGATAGAAATGCCGATCAATTGGGCTGTGTCAGTAGCAGTAAAATCCATCGAATAAGTTGCCTGAATTTTGCTTCTCTGATTCGAGAACGAAAATAGTATCTGTTTTTAGCATTCATCTCAGAAAGTTAGCACACTTTAGTATGTGCTTAAATTCCTAAGACCCTTTATTTATTACATCATCAATGGCAAAAAGTTCGGAAAATTTTGCACTAATAAAGAATTGGCTCAAATCATTTACAATGAGATATTCAACTACCTAAAGTGGATTATTCACATAGTTGCGTTGCCTTTTTGCAATATACCCGTATTTCTCTTAAGTCATTTATTCCTAAGCCTTATGATTTTGAGCCGAAAACTCTTGGTGAGCATGTATTAAAACGTAGGCTTTATCTAGAATTATCTCAACCTCAATTAGCAAAGATATTAGGAGTTGCTCCCGAAACAGTTCTGAACTGGGAATTAAATTATCGAAAGCCTGGTATTAATCACATTGGAAAATTAATTCAGTTTCTTGGTTATGATCCAGCATTACCAAATCCCAGTTCAATTGCTGAGTTATTGCTAGCCAAGCGGAGAGAATTAGGCTGGTCGCAAAAAGCTGCCGCTAAAAAGCTTGGTGTTGATCCTTGTACTTGGTCAAATTGGGAACGTGGCGGAAAAATTATGATGTATAAACACAGAAAACTGGTTGGAGTGTTTTTGAAGATAACTTAGTGTTCACAGAGATACTTCGCCAAATTTGATGCATGGTGACTGATGCAGATCGATGCATATCCAGAATGACTATTAGCCTAACATCTTTCTAAGTGATAGTAGATGGCGATTTCTATTCGTGCAAAACATCATAGACTCTCATTTGTGATTTTCTGGAGTATTTCGTTTGCACATGCTCGTCGATGGCTGGTTAAGCTTACGCGTTCAAGTGAATTACTCAAATATTGATTTGCCATCTTCAGATGTAGTCTCTGTGTATGGCCGACTGTGCGTTTGGAGGCATTCGCATAAAAGCGACCCAATGCATATTCCAAACTCGCTCGAAGGCAATTGTCGATTTTTCCGGTTAATAGATCATTTAGTACATCAAGAGCGCCATGCGATGTGGTGCCGCCACGATAAAAAAGCAAACGCGCAGCGCCTCGATGAGTCAGTGCTTGTTCTACACGCCGGTATGTTGCAAGGTGTGGCGCAGCTTGTTTGATATTTATTTCAAGTCGATTAGATAAAACAACTGTACCATCAAGAATTTCAAATGAAACCCACAACTGATGCGGCCCTGGTACTTTAAATGTGTAACCAGCTGATTGGCCAAATATACTGATATCACGTTCATATGGCTTGTTTTTTGTTATATTGATTTTTTCATCTGCTTGACAATAATATCGAGTTGATCGATAACGGCGTACCGTGCCGTCAGGCTCTTCAATCCAAATTGCGAAACGCTCGTATCCAGGATCGAGTTCTAGTGGGACTTGATAGGAGCCTTCCATATTTAAAAAATATAAACCTACTTCGAGTTCAACCGGTTCAAAACACCAAAATTCGTTTGGTTGAATATCAATCTTCAAAGATAAAGGCTCAGTAGTTTTGGGAAGATTTAATGGATTCCGTTCTCCTGTTGGGCCAAACATTCCACGTGTACCAAGAGGTTTTCCACCTGGATGGATATGCTCATTCGCTACATTTTGTAATGCAAATTTATGTTCGGGAAGAAATTGAAATGAGCTTAAAGGATAAGGTTTAACTGAATTACTTGTTGACATGAAAGAAATCGGATTTTGCTGATGCCAAAGGTTAAACACATGGCCGAGTTCGTGAACCGCGGTGAAAATAGCTTCTCGGCGATAATCATCTCCCTCAAGACCGCGCAATTGTGCAATTGCATCCAAGAACACTGCACATCCTTCGCGAGCTACTTGGTGATAACTATTATCGACAGTGCCTAGTTCCGGAAGATCAAATCCTGGATCAAACATGATTCCAAGTACGCGAGGAAAGCGTGCCAAATGATCTGCAAAGAGTAACCCAATATTATTAACTAATCTCTGCCCAGGGCGATTTAAAGTTAGTCTTTGTAATGCACGTTGCAGAAATAGAATATCCGTTGGATAACGGGAATCCGTTACAGAGTCTTTTAAACGTGTTGTTTGATCAACTTGCAGTCTAAGTGCGGTTTGAGCTGGAGAAAGGGCAGCACCGAGTGCAAAATGATGTGGTAGCGATGCCCATCCACTTGAGAGATTATCTACAGGCAATTCCAGATGTGAACGGAATAACCCAACGTAGCAGGTGATGTCTGTCATTTTATTATGCTGAGCTCAATATCCACGCTACTTTTTTCTGTATTATTATCACCATAGCTAAGCCCAACTGTGAGATTACAAGTACCATGAGGCGCTGCAGGTGAGAATTGAATAACAATTACACCTTCATTATTAACAGTAACTCCGATTTGGTTGGTGGGGATTTCTATATTATTAGCCCCACAATTTATGAATGAACTTGAAGGGTCAAATTTAAGATTTGTAATAAGGTTGGCAGCTGTTAGTCGTCGGGATATGCTAACCTCTTTATCCGTTGCAAGCCGGATATTTTCACGTCCACTCGTTGTAAGTTCTGGCTTTGGTATCTCAGGATCTGATTTAACGCGAATGGTAATAGTGGCTTCATCAAAGGTACCATCCTCTTTTGTAAAGGGGATTTTTAAAATGTATGGCTCATTCGAAATCTGAAGGGGTTCTTTTAATACTATTTTGAGTGTTTTGTTGTTATCTAGACTAATATCTCCAAGCTCTGTTCCACGTTTTCTAATGCCTTCAATTGATATATCTTGATCAATTTCTGCAATGGGAGAAGAAAATGTTCGATTGATCGTTAATTTTTTCGCAGTCGACAATGTAACTATCTCATCTGCTTGAAGAGTAAAAAATTGTTTAGTGACTAGTTTCTGAGCAGGTCCACCACGAGCAATCGAGAGTTGAGTTTCACCGCTAGGAAACTTTGCAGCTACCAACTTCACACTACCTTTTTTTCCTTCTTCTGTTTTTGGATCATATGTATCAATTAATTTGTAAAATAAGGGTCCAAAAACAATTGATTTTCCATCGGGGTCATTTGAAACCTCGGCTGAGTTTACTGTGAGATCCAGAGAAACTGAATCTTTAAGTAATTTTAAATCCTCCTGTGCATATTTAAGTGCAAGCTTCGCTTTTAGAACTTTAAGTTTCGCTGCATTTCTGACATCAGCTGGAGCGCTTGATTCGATTGAATCTAACTCTAATTGAGCAATTTCAAGTTCCCGTTCCTTTGTTCGTACTGCTGCAATTGCTGTTTCAACCTGTGTCTTCGCAGCATCAGCAACCCCTTTTTCTTTCTTCTGTTGCTCATCTTTCTTAGTTTGCCTCCTAGTGAGCTCTGTCTCCGCAGCATTTCCAGTCGACTTGATTAACTCCGCTGCGACTGCTGCACTATTGGGATTCCAGATCAACTTTGTAAGTAAGCCATTAGCAATGTTGAAATCAGCTTTATGAGTCGCAATAAATGAATGTGCTGAAATTGCATATGTTTGATCTTCATCGGGAAAGGGTTGAAGTTCATAAGCTGCAGTGCCATCGCCTTTTGGGTCAGGCTTTACAACAAGAACTATGCCAGGTAATGAATACCGAACGCCTTCCACTGTAACTTTGTTTTCAGATGTAACTTTGTTTTCAGATGTAACTTTTTTTACAGTTACCCATGTTGCACAACCAGTGATCAATGAAAGTAGTAAAAGAGAAAGAAATAGAAAAGGTATTTTATGCATTATTTACTCCCGTCGGTTTGAGGAAGTAGAGAAATTTTTATCCTGTCCTCTGCACTTCCGCCTACAAATTCAATTGAATCGCTTTTTAAGACTATTTTATATACGTATGGCGCAGGTAACTCGAGTTGTTTGCTTGGTAAATTCATTGTTTGCAGCAATAAAGAAGCTACTTTCTCTGCGGCTGCAATTACCGCTTTTGGTATAGCAGTGCTATCTGCTGTTTCTTCTGAACTGGTTAACACGCCATTAACAAAATTCATCGTTAAATCTAGGGACGATAAAAAGGAATATGGCTTTGCAGACATTTTTTTGTTTGGATCAGGCAATGATTTAATCTCGGTTATAAGCCCACCCTTACCATTAGAATACAAAAAGAGATAGTAGGATGAGCCGAAATATCGAATTCCCTCATCGGCAGAATCTTCAATGGAAGAGATTGGTTTGTGCGTGACACCTGCACATGCTGTTAGTAGCCAGAGCAGTATCGTAATCCCGATAATGGTGTTTGTTCTTTTCATAAAATTTTCCTTTACACAGTTTTGTAACAGCTTGATTCGCAGTCAAATAAATTTATCAATTGTAATTTTGACATAGTTAAAGCAATAGCAATGTGATTAATATCACATATTTCGATTTCTATCTAAGGAAGGTGTAAATATTTGAGTTATTATGATGTTTTAGTTATGTGGTTTATCCAACCGGCGATACTGAATCGCTTCCGCAATGTGTTGATTGTTGATTTTCTCAATGCTCGCCAAATCCGCAATCGTCCGCGCAACTTTCAAAATACGGTGATACGCACGTGCCGATAGATTCAAACGGCTGATCGCTTGTTTCAGCAGGTTCTCGCTGGCGTCATCGAGCGCGCAGAATCGGTCAATTTCCTTAACACTCAAGCGGCTGTTGGTTTTTTCTTGGCGATTAAGTTGCAATTGGTGCGCTTTTTCTACACGTTGGCGGATTACACTGCTTTTTTCGCCTGTTGTTTGCTGTTTCATCAATTCTTGCTGTGGCACAGCCGGTACTTCGATTTGCATGTCGATGCGATCCATTAGCGGACCTGAAATTCTTGCACGGTAACGAGCAATTTGATCGGGCGTACAATGACAACGTCCTGAGGGATGGCCCAAATATCCACACATGCAGGGGTTCATCGCGGCAATCAGCTGAAATTGCGCCGGGAATTCGGCTTGCCGTGCGGCGCGGGAGATGGTGATTTTGCCGGATTCGAGCGGTTCGCGTAGGACTTCCAATACTTTGCGGTCGAATTCGGCCAGTTCGTCCAAAAATAGTACGCCGTGCATCGCCAGCGATATTTCCCCGGGACGCGGGTAGCTGCCGCCGCCGACCAGAGCAATGCCGGAGGCGGTGTGGTGCGGGGAGCGGAATGGGCGGCGTTTCCAGTTCTCAATATTAAAGTGGCCATGGCTGAGCGATTGGATTGCAGCGGATTCCAGCGCTTCCGCTTCGGTCATGGGCGGCAGAATACCGGGGAAGCGTGCCGCGAGCATCGATTTTCCGGTGCCGGGCGGGCCGATCATCAGCAGGCTGTGTCCACCTGCTGCGGCAATTTCCAATGCGCGTTTGGCGTGCGTTTGTCCTTTGACTTCGTCCAGATCGGGATAAGTGGAACCGCTGGTGTCCATGTCATTGGCCGCGGGATTCTGGTAAACCGGCAAGGATTCGTGTCCGCTCAGGTGCGCGCAGATTTGCAGCAACGACTTGGCGGCGTAAATCGTGGCTTTGTTGACGAGTGCCGCTTCGGCGGCGTTTTGTTGCGGCAAAACAAAACTTCGTCCGGATTGCGATGCGTTGTAAGTCATCGCCAGCGCGCCATGGATTGGCCGCAATTCACCGGTTAACGCCAATTCTCCGGCCCATTCATATTGATCCAGTTTGTCGCTGGGGATTTGCCCCGTGGCAGCGAGTATTCCCAAGGCGATGGGCAGATCGAAACGCCCGCTTTCTTTGGGCAGATCGGCGGGCGCCAGATTAACGGTGATGCGTTGCGCGGGGATTTTGAATTGCGCGTTTTGCAATGCTGCACGGACGCGGTCTTTACTTTCTTTGACTTCGGTGTCGGGGAGTCCGACGATGGTGAAACTGGGCAAACCGTTGGCGATGTGTGTTTCCACCGTCACCAACGGTGCTTGAATACCTGCCAGCGCTCGGCTATACAGAACGGCGAGAGACATAGGCGAG
>Ga0154020_10004671_pt1 | contig 16291 bp, 23 predicted proteins | sample Klosneuvirus_201_FD_109709 | JGI IMG/M metagenome (GOLD analysis project Ga0154020, IMG submission 109709) | Active sludge microbial communities from wastewater, Klosterneuburg, Austria - Klosneuvirus_20160825_MG | ecosystem: Engineered > WWTP > Aerobic digester > Activated sludge | place...
GCGAGGCGGTCGGCGAGCTCGCGGTTTGCGAGCGCCAGCAACGAAGCGTCGGCGGGCGGCATGGCGTCGTCTTCTGCTTCGGTCGGCGGGATTTCTGCAGTTTGCGGCTTGACGTCCGCCGCAACCGGCGCCGCCGAGGGAGTGGCGGCAGCGACCGGCGCGGGCTTCGATTGGACGGCAGCGCCCTCGGAGGGAGACAGAGATCCCGATGCGCTGCTGCCGGTGTTTTTCGCCACCTCCGGCTCGGCGCTCGCGGCGGCGACATCGCGCGGGACGACAAGCCAGTAGACGAGCCCATTCTTCTTGCCGCGCTTCGCGTGCGCGCACTCGACTTGGCCGTCGGTGCGCATGGCGTTGAGCTCCTTGACGACGATCGAGGGGGTGTCGCCTTTGCCGATGGCCTGAGCGATGCCTGCGGCCGTGTCTTCGCCGGCTGCGAGGCGATCGGCAATCAGGGTGCGCAGCGGGGTGTTGTCGCGGGCGTTCACGATGCGGCCTCCTCGCTGGCTTCGGCGCCGACGCTCGGGCGCAGGGCCTCGAGCTGCTTGGCGGCCTGTGCCTTGGTGCCGTAGGCGATGCGCAGGAGCATTTGCACCGGGCGCGGGATGTTGCGGCCGGACTCGTAGCGGCTGCCTGCGGACTGGCCGATGCCGACAACTGACCAGAACCGCGACTGATTCAGGCCAGTTTTCTGACGCACAGCAAGGGCGGCTTCGCCGGTGATGGGGGCGAACTTCGGGGCTTTGGTGGTCATGGTTGCTCCTTGTCAGGGCCGCATCGGCATCACGCAGCCGACAACGCCGGGCGCGCGAATAAGCTGGACGGCGAGCGGGTTCTTGCTGATGCCGATCTCGGCGCCGTGGATTTCAGTGGCGATCAGGTGAAGGTATCGAGCGGCGATGTGCGCGCCGCTGATCGCAAAGGATTGGTTTGCATCTATCCCGCTACCGAGGCAGTAGGAGCACGTAGCGGTATCGTCGGAGGACTCCGCAGCGACTTGGCCTGTTGTCTTGCAGCGCTTGCAGTCGTACCAGTCGCCGAAGTGCTCGAACTCGGCCTCCCCGTCGCATACCGGGCGCATCTTCGCTCGCCCCGTCCCGTTGCAGTACGCGCAGTCGCGCAGGCTTACCTTGTCAATCGTCGGCACCGGCTGCCATGTCCGATCTTCCGTGTAGTCCGCCATCTTCTGCAGAATGCCATTCTGCAGGTTCTGCGGCATCGGCCCGGCCTTAATTGCGGGGTCGTCGGCGATGCGCACGGCGATATGGCCGGTCGTGGCGTACAAATAGCCATCGTGGCGCATCGGTTTGTGCATGTAGGATTGTGGGTCGATGGTCGCGCAGAACTTCGTGATGTCCATTGCTTGCTCCATGAAAAAGCTCGCGCTCGGCGGGCTGTGTGGGGGGGGCGGCCGGTGTCGATCTCCGGCTTTGCTGTGTCACGCGAGTACAGCCTCGGGCCTTTCAGGTGCGCGTCACCCGTCCATCCGTCAGCGCATCGACCTGCGCATTCGCCCCGTTGATCGGTTACTGCTACGCGAAACCTTCGTTCTTCTCGACCAGCATCCACTGGCCGGGTCCGTGCCGCTGATACGTCCTGCCGGAAAACGGGCCATGCAGCACGACGCGCCAGTCGTGGTCGGGGTCTTGTGCTGCAAGGGCTTCGGCGTCGGCGCAGGCCATGTCGTCGGCCGTGTCACCCTCAGACCAGACCGGCTCCCCGTCCTTGTGAAGCGCGGCATAGCCGAAGCCGACCGCGATCACGCCTTCAGGCGGGAATTGCACGGGACGCGGGCCGCAGTTGAGACAGCCGCCGTAGTGAGCCTCGATGGGCGGGAGTTTGGTCCAGGTCATGACTTCTCCTTGCGGGCGGCGAGCATGGCGTCGGCCATCATGTAACGGTGGGCGGCATGGACCGCGCACCAGAACCGATGCCAGCCCATCAAGTCTTTGTTGTCGGTCGGCTTCGCAACTCCTTGCGTCGCGGCGAGTTCGGTCGCAAGTGCCATGGAAACTTCGTCGCCAAGCGCGCCGCAGTGCGTGGCGAAGTGGTCGCGGAGCGTCGCTCCTCCTACCGCCTCGGCGCGCGCCTTGAGATACGCGCGGTCGCGCTCGTCGGGGTCTGTGATTCCGTCGACGGCCGCGATGGCGTAGGCGTGGATGGCTTGCGGCTCCTGCATGGGGAACGCCGTCCCGCCGGTTTCGATCGTGCTCATGCTGCCCCCTTGATCTCGCCGCGCGCCACGGTCGTCAGGTGCCGAATCAGCACCGAGCAGATCCGCGCAACGTCACTCTCGAGGTACAGCACCGCGGCCCGATCCTTGCCGGCCGGCTGAATGCCGAGCTGGGTGAGCCCGGCAACACTCAGTGCGATCGGCGACAGGCGCTGATTGATCTGGCCGAGCGTGATCTTGGCGCCGGTATCGGCCTGCGGCTGGGCGAACTGCGGGGCCGGCTCGGGCTTCACGTCGGGCATGGCCTTGAGTTCCGCTGCGCGCTTTGCGGCGTCGGCCTGCATCGCCTGCATGCGCGCTTCGGCTTCGGCGCGCAGACGGATTCGCTCGGCCTCAAGCGCGGCGCTGGCCTTGGCCTGCACTTCTGCGTTGATGCGCTCGCGCTCGAGCTGGGCTACTCGCTCGGCCTCGGCTCGCGCCTTGGCTTCTTCCTCGCGGCGGATCTTCTCGCGCTCGGCTTCCAGGCGCTTCGCTTCTGCGTCCGCACGCTGCTGCTTGCGCATCGCGTAGAGCGCGGCGAAGTCATCCGTCGCCTTCGTGCAGACTTGGGCGAAGTCGGGCAGCAGACTCATGTCCTCAACCAGCTTGCGGTTGGTGTCGATGCGGTCGGCGACGGCGTTGGCTTCGATCTTGGCGTGAGCGAGGGCGGTCGACACCTTGTCGCGCATGCTGTCCAGACTCTTGAGTCCCTTGATGGCGTCGGCGAAGTACGACACACCCACGGCGGGAATCCACTCACCGCCGACGCGCCGGCACAGGGCGGACCAGTGATCGGCGAACGCCTTGCGTGCCTGGGCGACGATCTCCGACTTCCTGTTCTCCTTCTCGGCCTTCACCAGCTTGTCGAGCGTGAGGCGCTTTTGCCGCGCCTCTTCCTTGATCGCGTCGATCGTGCGGAACAGGTCATCGATGCTGGCCGTCTGGCTCAAGGCGTGCTGCTTGGCAGCGTCGAGCCGGTCCTCGACCTCCTTGCACCAGCGCACCGTCTTCTCGGCGTCGGCAAAGTCGGCATCGGTCTGGAGGTCGGTCTTGATGCCGCCGAACACGGCAAGAGCGTGCTCGCGGAAGGCTGCAAGGTTGCTTGCCGTCACCATGCCGGTGACTTCGATCCGCAGTGCGGGCAGGGCTTCGGGCGCAACGCCTACCGGCTTCACGGGCTCGGACTCGGGCACATAGGCGGCCACGTCCTCGGCGAACTGCGCCCAGCCGGCGACGATGCGCTCCCGCAGCGCGGGATTCGACTCGTACCACATGCCGAAGGTGTTCTCCGGCGTGCCGTCCGTCGTCGTGAAGTAAATGCGATCAGCGCCCGACACCATCAACTGCTGTTCCATCTGGACGGTGTAGTGCTCGTCCAGCGTGCCGGCCTCGACCGCGGCGCGCAGATCCTGGTTCAGCAGCTTGGTTTCCCAGCCGATGTCACCCAGCATCGTCAGACCGTCCATCGAGGCCAGCAGCGGCAGGCCGTTGACGTCGGCGGTCATCGTGATCGGGTAGAGGTCATCTCCGAGATGGCTTTCCACGATCGGGCGCGCTGCGGCCTCGGCTGCATGTCCGGCATCGAACCGGCGTTGCGTGGCGGCGTCGATCTCTTCGGCCAGGCCGGTCGCTTTGCGCTTGATGAGATCGGCGCGCGCCTGGTACTTCGAAGCGCCCAGCATCGCGCTGGCCTCGCTGGCGGTGAAGTGCTTGGCGCGCAGCGCGTGCCAGGCATCGGAGCCCTGGGCGCAGTCGTGAGTGACGCGGTTCGTGATCGTGATGTTCATTGCTGAGCCTCCGTGGCTTCGTAGTCCTGCAGCCAACCGTCGTCATCGGCCTGGGCTTTCTGCTCGGGCGCGTCGATGATTTCGGGGCGGGCTTCCTGCTTGGGTTGCGCTGCGGCGCGGATCTGGGCTTTTTGAGCCTCGGACAGCGCGCCCTTGGTGCTGACGATCGCAATGATCTGGTCGGCCGTCTTTGCGCCGGACTGCATCAGCGCGGACCACTTGGGCAGGTTGTCGGCGAAAGCCGATTGCGAGTAGTCGGGCAGGGCAGCGGGTGCCGCGGCTTGTGCCGGGCGGCTGCTGACGACCTCGGCGGCGCCCATGTCCTTCTCAATGATGCGCTCGGCCTCGTCCTGGTCGTAGATGCCGCCATATCCAAAGGCCATCCGAGCGCACTGGATCATTGCTTTGTGCCGCAAGAACCGTTTCGGGTGCGTCTGCCACGGGCCGATAACAGGCCCGAACTTGCCTTTGAATGGCTCGCGGTATGTTTCGTCCAGGTACTCACGAATGATGACCGGGCGAGCCCGATCTTTCCGGTACATAGCACACTCAATCCATGCCGGTGCGTCGCTGTTGGCTCCAGGCATCCTCACCATCTCGTCGGACTGTGCGAACTCCATGCCGTCGAATTGAGGGTTGTCGTTGATGATGCGCGCCCAGCCGTCCACGCCAACGACGGGCACAATCCCGTTGTTCTTATCAGGAAATGCATAAATCTCTTTCGTCCAGGGGTTCAATCCGTACTGGTTTGCGACAACCATCAGCGCAGTCATCTGCGCGTTGGTGACTTCGCCCTTGAAGGCAGTAGCCTTCAGCGTTTCAATCAAGTCGCTGCCGTCATCGCCCATGTCCAGCTTTGCCGCCAGCTTGCTGGTCAGCGTTGTCAGTGCGGTGCTCATTTCATCCCCTCCAGCCACCGATCAAATGCCCGGTGGAACTCGCCTTCTTTGATGCCTGGGTGTAGGCGCATAAACTCGATGCGGCGCTGTTGCAGCCAATGCAGGTAGCCGCTATCACTTCCTTGTGGAACGAGTCGGTCATAAGCCGCTCGGCGCAGAATGTCGGACGGGATGCGAGTCCGGTGCGCGATGATCTTCATCGGCGCCACCACTCGTGCCATGTAGCCGCAGCAGCAAAGGCTATGGCGGGCGTGTCGCTTGCGATGCCGAGTAGCCGAATGCCGTCGATATCGCGCCGGCAATACCACTGCCCGCCAAGTCGGTAGATGTGCGGCTTGCCCCTCATGCCGCCCACCAGGGCGCAGTCGCAAGAAGCGCGACGAATCCCGCAAACACGGCGCAGCCGACAATCGCGTCGCGCAGTTCAGCGCGGTTCTGCTGCTCGGCAAACCGCAGGTTGCGATGCTCGCGGCTGCTGTGGCGCGGGAATTTGTAGTGGTGCGGATTGGCGCGCTCAATCCTTTGAAGCTGCCGTTCTTCGCGCAGCCGGTCGAGTGCAAGGCGTTCGTGTGCGGTCTGGCTCATAACCACTTCCTCCATGCAATCCCAACAAGCCCAGCGCCGACAAGGGCAAGTGATCCGGGCTCGGGAACGTTGTTGATTTCTGCGCTGCAATCTTTCCCGCCACCAATGCACGGCGGGATCTCCGCGCGAACGTCGGGTGCGGGCGTGCCTGTCGGCCTCGGGTGAATCGTTGCGGGAGCTGGCCGGTAGAGTTCTGCCGTCGTTGCTGCGACAAGCGCAGCGCCGATTGCGCATACCAGCAGCAGCGTTCCGATGCTTCCTTCGATGCGCCCAAGCCTGCGTTGCCGGCGCATTGATCCTGGCGGCAGGTATCGCCTATTCATCGTCTAAGTCCATCAGGCCGAACAAATCGGCAATGACGATGACGAGAATGATCACCGGCATACAAAGCGCGGCGACAATCCGCGCAAGAATTGGATTCATGCGAATGCCCTCCTGAAATCTGCGCGATCGGCGGCGCGGGCCTCTTCATCCGCGCGCCGCTCTTCGCGCTGCTGGCGCTCCAGCTCTTGTCCGGCTTCGCGCGCCGCCCACTCGGCGAGCACGCGCCGGATTGCCTTGTCGGTCGCCTGAAAGTGAGCGATCGGATCGCCGCTGCAGTACGCAGCCGTGATCGCGTCGTATTCGTCGTCGGACAGGCACATGCCGGCTTCGCCAGCCCTGTACGGGTCCTTCGCCCACTGATCAACCAGGCTTTGCGCCATCGCTTCCAGTGCGATCGCGTGAAGGTCGGGGTCGTGCTGTTCGGTACGGTGCATGTCAGCTCCTCGCATAACCCACTGAGAAGAAAACCCGGGCGCGGTCTTCGCGGAGTCGCCCGGTAATCCAGCCGCGTCTGGCACTTCTCTCAGGGGAGGTGATCGGTAGTGCGTTGGGATGGATAGTGATACGTTCGCGCATCACTGTCAATACGCAAACGCATTTTTTATGCGACACTTCTCCTACCCGCTCATCCGAGTGGGATCAGTCCATAGGAGATGTCACATGAAGCAAAACGAAGATGCGGCGCCCGAGAGCTTGCCGACCGAGGCGATGACGCAGGCGTTTGCGCGGGTGTTCGACGTACGCGATCAGGCGGGGACGTTCGGGCCTGCGCTTCGTGCGGCGCTCACCGCTGTCGGGCGCGCGCCGATACAGCAGGACTCGGACCTCGATCCCGGTCCGACGCCTGGCGACTTGCTCGCGTGGGGTTCGCAGGCCGTGCTTGATGTGGCGGCCGAGCGCCGCCTGCAGGTAGAGGCCGAAGGCTGGACGTCGGAGCACGACGACGAGCACAGCGAAAACGAAATGGCTCTCGCCGCAGCCTGCTACGCGATGTCCGCTGGCGGCTACGCGAAGGGGAAAGTTCCGCCCGTATGGCCGTGGGTGAAGGAATGGTGGAAGCCGTCCACCGCGCGCCGAGACCTCGTGAAAGCTGGCGCCCTGATCCTCGCCGAGATCGAGCGGCTGGACCGGATGGCCGAACGGCAGGAGGGCGCGTGATGGCCGACAAGACCGGAATCGAATGGACCGATGCGACCTGGAACCCTGTTACCGGGTGCGCGAAGGTCAGCGCAGGCTGCAAGCATTGCTACGCCGAGCGCAATTGGCCGCGCATGACCAAGCTGGTGCCGGCCTACGCCGGCCGCGACTTCACCGACGTTCGCACGCACGCCGACCGCCTAGACCAGCCAATCCGCTGGGCGAAACGCCGGATGATCTTCGTGAACAGCATGTCCGATTTGTTTCACCCGAGCGTGCCGGACAGCTTCATCGACAGCGTTTTCGGTGTGATGTGGGCGTGCCTGTATGGCCGCAACGAGCAGGACGGTCACATTTTCCAAGTGCTGACGAAGCGCGCTGACCGCATGCGCGACTACATGAGAGCCGACCGGCGCGAAGCGTGGGCGACAGCGGCTGTGCATCACGGCGGAGGAATCGACCCGGACGGCATCTTCGACCAGACGTTGAGCTTTGAAGGCCCGCACCCGCGCATCTGGCTCGGCGTCAGCGTTGAGGATCAGGCGACGGCCGACGAGCGCATCCCGCTTCTGCTCGACACGCCTGCCGCCGTGCGTTGGATCAGTGCGGAGCCGCTACTTGGTCCAGTCGATCTATCGCCGGCCTACCTGCCGTGCCCGAACGCCGAGTACGTGATCATGGACCCGGAAACCGGCGGATATGAGTGCTGCTCTAGCTGCGACTACACGGGGATCAGCGATGAAATCGGAATCGACTGGGTCGTCGTCGGCGGCGAGTCCGGACCGAAGGCACGGCCGATGCACCCCGAGTGGGCTCGCGGCCTGCGCGACCAGTGCGCCGCAGCCGGCGTGCCTTTCCTGTTCAAGCAGTGGGGGGAGTGGGCGCCGCGCAGCGAGTGCTACCACACGCTGACAAGTGGGAAGGCTGCTGCGGACATCGATCCGAGTGCGACGAAGTGGCCGTGCATCCGCCTCACCGGCACCGGTAACAATGGTCGCAATCTGGCGAACTCCTGCGACGGTGACGACTGCTACATGCAGAAGGTTGGCAAGAAGCTCGCAGGCCGCCTGCTCGACGGCGCGCTACATGACGGATACCCAGGTGCGTGTCTGCGTTGAGATTTAGGGGCAGCGCATCACGCCGCCGATCATCTGGCACGACGGGCCGCCCGTGGTCGGGAAGTAGGTGTTGCCCGCGCCGCGGGCGTAGCGCCCGCCGAGGTTGTCCCAGCAGCCTCCTGCGTCGCAATGACGACGTATGAGGCCGGGCAAGCACGGGAACGTATTGACGAGGATACGAGCGCGTATCACAATGAGGCATGGACATTAAATCCTCCCTCCAAGAGATTTCCGCGACAGGCATGAGCGACGCGGAAATCGGCGCAGTCATCGGCGCGCCTCAGTCGATCGTTACGCGACTTCGTAACGGCGTTCACAAGACAACCTCCTGGGAGCGCGGGCAAGCAATCGTCGCGCTCGCGGAGAGGCTGCGGAAAGCGTCTCCGGCCGAGCCCTCCAGCCAGGAGACCGCGTGATGCCCGATGACGACCGCCGAGCGCCTGGGGGCTGTGGCCGGAAAACGGGCACGGCAGGGACTGCAAGGGGAGGGCGAATGGGGGCGGAGCTGACTTCTGGGAGCGTGTGCAGCGGCAACGAAGCCGCGTCGGGTGCATGGCGTCCGATGGGCTGGCGCGCGGCGTGGTTCGCAGAGATCGAACCATTCCCTTGTGCCGTCCTCGCGCACCACTACCCGACCGTACCGAACCTCGGCGACATGACGACCATCGCCCGGCGCGTGATGACCGGCGAAGTTGAAGCCCCGGACGTTCTTGCGGGCGGCACCCCATGCCAAGCGTTTTCCGTCGCCGGCCTGCGCGAATCACTCGCCGACGAGCGCGGAAACCTGACCCTGAAATTCGTGGAACTTGCCGATGCAATCGACTTTGTTCGCGTCCGATACGGACGCCCCCCAGCAATCGTCTTCTGGGAAAACGTCCACGGCGTCCTCTCGACCAAGGACAATGCTTTCGGGTGCTTTCTGGCTGGCCTTGCCGGAGAAGATGAGCCGCTTCGAGCGCCAGGGGGCAAATGGGCGAACGCTGGTGCTGTGTATGGACCCACGCGGGCAGTCGCTTGGCGGACCCTGGACGCCCAATATTTCGGACTGGCCCAACGCCGCCGCCGTGTGTTCGTTGTCGCAAGTGCTCGAGACGGGTTCGATCCCGCAACGGTACTTTTTGAGTGGGACGGCGTGCGCCGGGATTCTCCGCCGAGCCGCGAATCGGGGAAAGTCGCTCCCATCATCCCTAGCCGCAGCACTGGAGGCGGTGGCCTCGGCACAGATTTCGACTGCGACGGCGGATTGATCGCTCGCGCAGTGTCGCTCCGTGGCCGAGAAGGCGGTGCTACCGCAGAGCTGGGCGACGACGTGCAGAACTGCCTGCGCGCGTCCGGCGGCGGTGGCGACAAGCCGCATGTACTGATCCACGCCGACCCGATCGCCCGCTGCGTCACAGCGGGCGAGGCCAAGCGGCAGGATTGGGAAACGTGCAACTTTGTCGCCCACACGCTCAAGGCCGAGGGCGTCGACGCCAGCGAGGACGGCACGGGGCGTGGCACGCCGCTGGTGCCTGTCGCCTTCAACGCCCGCCAAGACCCCGACCACTGGCACGACCGCACCGGGCCGCTCGATACGGACGGCGGGACGCAGGCGGTCGCGTTTGCCGAGAACAGCCGCGCAGAAGTCAGGCTAGAGGGCGGCGACGGCTCGCGCTGCGGCGCGATCAGCACCGGAGGCGGCAAAGCCGAACAAGGTGTGCCGATGATTGCGCAGACGATGCAGGTCCGCCGACTCACGCCGCGCGAGTGCGAGCGTTTGCAGGGGTTCCCGGACGACTACACCCGTATCCCGTGGAAGCTCGGCTACTGGCCAGCCGACAAGCACTCCGCCGACGTGCGAGACGCCATCGCGGAGCAGTGCCCGGACGGCCCGCGCTACAAGGCGCTGGGCAACTCGTGGGCGGTGCCGGTGGTGCGCTGGATTGGCGAACGAATTCATGAGGCCGCGTAATGGCTCGCGCTAGGAACATCAAGCCTTCGTTCTTCACGAACGAGGATCTGGTCGAGCTGCCGTTCGAGGATCGATTGCTGTTCATCGGGCTCTGGACGCTTGCAGACCGCGAAGGGCGCCTCGAGGACCGGCCGAAGCGGATCAAGATGGCCGTCTTCCCGGCCGACAACGTCGACGTCGATGCAAGCCTCGCTCGCCTTGCCAAGTCCGGGTTCATCGCCCGCTACGAGGTGCGCGGAATCGCGTGCATTCAGGTGCTGAACTTTGCCAAGCACCAGAATCCGCACGTTCGCGAGGCGGCATCGGAACTGCCTTCTATCGGCGAGAACGAGACAAGCACAGTGCCAGCACAGTGCCAGCACAGTGCCAGCCACGCTGATTCTCTGAATCCCTATTCTCTGAATCCTGAATCCGGTGAACAAGCGAGCGAATCACTGAGCGTCAGTAGCGCGCCCGAGGTGCCGATCGCGCTCGCTTCTGCAGACCGTTCCCCTGAAGTCGAGCCCACCGAGACCGGCGCGATCTGCCGACGGCTGCGAGACGCCGGCATCCAGGGCGTGAATCCGTCTCACCCGAAGCTGCTCGCCCTGCTGCAAGCCGGCATCACCGCCGATGAGCTCTGCGGCGTCGCCGAGGAGCCGAAATCCCGAGGCAAGGGCATGGCCTGGGTGATCGCCACCGCCGAGGGCCGCCGCCGCGACGCGGCCAAGGTGCGCCCCCTGCCGCGTGCCTCCCCGACGCTGGCCGACCGCAATCGACAGGCGGCCGATGAGGCCAAGCGACTGATCTTCGGCGAGGGGTGAAGCCATGCAGCAACACGAATTCGATGCGTTCTCCGAGATGCTTCAGGCGGTGGCCGAGTACTGCGGCAAGCCGCTGTCGCCGGGGGTGATCGCGATCTACTGGCAGGGGCTGAAGGATCTCGATCTGCCGGCTGTTCGCCATGCGCTGAACGCCCACGTCCAGAACCCGGACACCGGCCAGTTCATGCCGAAGATCGCCGACGTGCGCCGCATGCTCGGCGGCACGACGCAGGACTCGGCGCTGCGCGCTTGGGCAAAGGTCGACAAGGGGGTGCGCCACGTCGGCCCGTACGCCAGCGTGGCGTTCGACGACGCGCTGATCCACCGCGTGCTGCACGACATGGGCGGATGGGTAGGCCTGGCGTCCAAGACCGAGGACGAGTGGCCGTTCGTGGCCAAGGAGTTCGAGAACCGCTATCGCGGCTACGCCATGCGCAACGAGAGGCCCGAGTATCCGCCGGTTCTGACCGGCATCGCCGAGGCGGAAAACGTGCGCCGCGGTCTGCGCTCCGATCCGCCGAGACTGATCGGCGACGCGAGCAAGGCCGAAGCGGTGATGCAGGGCGGCACGAGCCGGCCGCTGATCGGGTTCGCCACTGCGTCGGCCGCAGCGGTCGAGGCTGCGCAGCCGCTGCGCGTGATCGACGGCAGGAGCGCGGCATGAGCGCAGAACAGCAAGTCGGCGCACTGGCAGCGCGGATGAAGCGCGCCGAGGACGGCGCCGCCTGGGCAAAGATCCCGCCGCCGGGCGGCGCCCGCGGCTCGCGCTGGGAGGCAGCCATCCTCGAACTCGCCGAGGCCGGCGAACCGCGCTTCGTGAAGATCCTCGCCGAGCACGTTGCGAGCGGGGTGATCGTGTCGCCGCGCGCATCAGCCGCATTGGAGCCCGGCAATGCTACTGCCTGACATCCCGAGAGGCCCGACATGGACACCCGAACACCTGAACACCTGCCTCGCGCGCTGGATCGCAGCCCAACCGCCCGCGCCGGGCATTTTTCGAGACATGGGAGCGCCGGCACGGCCACGCATCGGCCGCGGCGCTCCACGCACAAGCCAAGGCCGCATTCACGGCCACAAGGGGGCGCACATGAACTTCGCCCGCCAGATCGACGAGCAGCGCTATCGCGAGCAGACCGAGCGCCAGGCCAGTATGCCGGGTGTGACGAGCCCGACATTCCGGTGCGTGACTTGTGGCCGGCGTAGTGCCATGAAAGGCTACAAGCGGACCGCAGCGGGCAGCGTCTGCGCTGCGTGCAATCAGGCGCGGGAGCGGCGCAGAGCGGGGAAGGGGGCAGCATGAGAAAGGAAATCATCGGAAACGCAACGCTCTACCTCGCGGATTGCCGCGACATCCTGCCGACGCTGCCGAAGGTGGATGCGGTGATTACTGATCCGCCGTATGGGATCGGGATCACAAAGAGCAACCGCTTGGCGGTGAGCCGTGGAATGGGCGGCATGTCATGGGATGACGACACGCCAGAGAAGGAGTTGATTGATGGGGTGGTAGCGCAATCCGCCAAGGCTATTTTGTGGGGCGGTAACTACTTCGACCTGCCGCCTGCAAGGTGCGTGCTGGTGTGGGACAAACAGAACGACGGCCGCGACTTTGCAGATCTCGAAATGGCGTGGACGAACATTGATGCCGTCGCCAGGATATTTCGCATGCGCCCAATGAACATGGACGGCGGGAAGGTGCATCCGACGCAAAAGCCGGTCGATCTTATGAAGTGGTGCATCGAGCAAGCCGGCAAGCCGCAAACGATCCTCGATCCGTTCGCTGGGTCAGGCACAACCGGGGTCGCAGCGCTTGAGATGGGGCTGGAATTTATTGGAATTGAGAGAGAGCCGAAATACTTCGAAATCATGTGCGAGCGGATTCAGCGCGTCGTCGACGCTCCTCCGCTATTTCCGTTTTCATGTGACACGACTGGCAGAGGCACACAAGATTCTCAAGCTTGTTTGCTGCCTCTGCTGAATCAAATTGGCGAAAAGGTTTGATGTGATGAACCGGAATCGAATCGCCAACAACCTTTTTGCACAACTTGCACGTCCCGTCGTCGCGCTTAACCGCGGCCTTCCTTGCGGCAAGCCAGCCCTTTCCGCGGTAGGTGGTTATTCCGCCGACCCACAAATGGGAGTTCTCGCCGGAGGCATGAGACGCCATGTGTTCCGAGTGGCACTTCTTAGAACAAAAACGCAGGCCGGATTTTGTCGTGTTTTGACGCGCAATCCACGGCTTTATCCGAAACGACGCGGAGCAGTTGGCGCACTGGTGAAGCTCGCCTTCTACGAGGTTCATCAGCCGCGCTTGTTCGCTCGTGAATGCGTTGGCGGGCCTTTTCCCCTTGCGCCAGTTGTTGCCGATCTTGTGGTCGTTCGGCATGGATCTGGAAGACATGTGCCATTTGCCGCCACAAGCCTGGCTGCAGAAACGGGCGCTGTCTTTTCGGTACGGCTTCACGTCAAAAGAGGCGCCGCAAACCTCGCAAGTCTTAGTAATCATGACGCAATTATACCACGCAACACAGGCGACGGGACGACGGGCGTTGCGGCGGGAATGTTCGCGCACGAGGTCCGCGATGCCTACGAAATTACTGCACAGCAGGCGGATTTGCTGGAGGGGGTGAAGTGATCGCCTTCGAGATCCCCGGCCCGCCCGTCGGCAAAGGCCGCCCGCGCGCCTTCCGCATCGGCAACAGCGTGCGCATGCACACGCCCGAGAAGACCGCGAGCTATGAGTCGCTCGTGAAGCTCGCCGCCAGGCAGGCGATGCGCGACGCCGCGCCGATGGCCTTCCCGGTGGCGCTGTCGCTGGTGGTGATGCACGCCATCCCGAAGAACTGGAGCAAGCGCAAGCAGGACGCCGCGCTCGCCGGCACCGAGCGCCCGACCACGAAGCCCGACGCGGACAACGTGGCCAAGGCGATCGCCGATGCCTGCAACGGGATCGTGTGGGTCGATGACGCGCAGGTCGTCGAGCTCCACGTCAGCAAGCGCTACAGCGCAACGCCCGGCGTGATGGTCGAGGTGAGGCCAGCATGATCTGCGCGCACTGTCGCCGCCCCCTGAAGCGCCCTGCTGCGCGCATCGGCCGGCTGTGCTTTGGTCCGGTTTGCGCGCGCTCGCTGGGGCTGCTGGCGCCGCCGTCGGTGCGGCATGCGGTGTGCGATGTGCGAAACAGGGTGGAGCGGGATGACCGCACGCCCGACCTGTTCGCAAGGATTGCAGTCTGATGGCGTACCGTGTCGGCGAGGCTCACCCGGGCGCGGTGCTGACCGACGCAGAGGTCGATCGCATGCTCGAGGACCGCGGGCCGGATCATGCGCCGAAGATGAGCTATCGGCAGCTCGCGGCGAAGTACGGGGTGTCGAAGTCGTGCGTGCGCGACATCGTGACCGGCTCGCGCCGCGGCCGGCTCGCTGCCGAGCGTGAGGTGGTGAAGCTGGAGTTCGTCGTGTCGTTGCCCACGCGCAGCAAGATCATGCGCCGCGGTGGCGCGAAGTGGCTGGAACAAGTGGTGGCGCAGGCATTCCGCGAGTGCGCCAGGGAATTGGAGGAACGAGAGTGAAGGAGGCGAAGCCCCTGTCGCCGCAGCGCGAGACGTTCGCCCAACTGGTGGCCAGCGGGAAGTCGCAGGCCGAGGCGCATCGAGAGGCCTACCCAAGGTCGCGCAACTGGAAGCCGGACGCCGTGCACCAGTCTGCAAGCCGGCTCATGGCAGACGCCAAGGTTGCCGCAAGGGTTGCTGAGTTGCGCGCGCCGATCATCGCTAAGGTGGGCATTACGCTCGAGCAGCACCTGGCGGACCTGCAGCGACTGCGCGATCTGGCCGAGGCCGATGGCAAGTATTCCGCCGCGGTGAGCGCCGAGCTTGCTCGCGGCAAGGCCAGCGGCCTGCACGTCGAGCGCGTGCAGCACGAGGGCGGTATTCAGATCCAGGTTGTGACCGGGATTGCGCGGTGATCCGGCTGCGCCTTGACTACACGCCGCGCGACTGGCAGCAGGAGTGCCACAAGCGGCTGCTGCGCTTCTCGGTGCTGGCGCTGCACCGCCGGGCAGGGAAGACCGAGCTCGCGATCATGGAGCTGCTGGACAAGGCGCTGCAGTTCAACAAGGATCTCGGGCAGTTTTTCTATGTCGCGCCCTACTTGAAGCAGGCCAAGGCGATCGCCTGGGCGCGCCTGAAGCAGAAGATCGAGCCGCTGCGCCAACATGAGGCGATCGAGGTCAACGAGGGCGAGCTGTGGGTGCGCTTCAAGCACAACGGCGCGGTGATTCGCATCTTCGGCGGCGACAACCCGGACGCAATGCGGGGGGTGCGCCTCGATGGCTGCGTGATCGACGAGGTGGCGCAGATCAAGCCTGAGGTGTGGAACGACATCATCCAGCCCGCGCTGTCCGACCGCAAAGGCTGGGCGCTCTTCATCGGCACGCCGCAGGGCATCAACCTGTTCTCGGAGCTCTACTATCGGGCCGAGGCGCTGCCGGACTGGCACTGTGCGCGCTACACGGTGTTCGACACGAACGCGATCGACGCCGAGGAGGTCGCGCGCTTGCGCCGCGACATGAACGAAACCTCGTTCGCGCGCGAGTACCTGTGCGACTTCACCGCGGCGGGCGACGACCAGCTCATCAGCCTGGCCGACGCCGAGGAGGCCGCACGCCGCACACTGCGCCCGGACGACATCAAGGACGCGCCGCGCATCCTGGGCGTCGATCCGGCGCGCTTTGGCGACGACCGCAGCGTGATCTTCGCGCGCCAGGGTCTGCAAGCCTTCGCGCCCGCCGTCTTCCGCGGCATCGACAACATGGATCTGGCCGCGCGGGTGGCGGCGAAGATCCAGGACTGGAAGTCCGACGCGGTGTTCATCGACTCGGGCGCCGGGGCCGGCGTGATCGACCGCCTGCGCCAGCTCGGCCACGACGTGGTTGAGGTGCCCTTCGGCGGCAAGGCGACGAACCCGGCGCTCTTCCTGAACCGGCGGGCCGAGATGTGGTTCGCGCTCGCCGACTGGCTGCGCATGGGCGGCGCGATCCCGAACGACAACGCGCTCAAGCAGGAGCTGGCCACGCCCGTGTATTGGTACGACGCCGCCGGGCGCCGCGTGCTCGAGCCCAAGGACGAGATCAAGAAGCGACTGCAGGGGGGCGGATCGCCCGACCTGGCCGACGCGCTGGCGCTGACCTTCGCCTACCCGGTGGCCAAGCGCAACCCGCTCGACGCCTACCGCAACGACCGCGGCGCGCGCGGCGACTACGACCCCTATCGCGCCATGCGCTGACGGGGTGCGCGTGGTTCGTGCGCGCGCCCGTATCGTCGCGGCATGGCCATCGAAATCCGTGAAGTCCGTGTCGGCGACTACCTCGACCAGGTGGGCGCGCTGGCCGCCCGGAACTGGGCGGAGACCGGGTTCGACTTTCCGCTGGACCTGTCACGCGCGCACTACGAAGCGCTGGACGCGGCCGGCGTGCTCA